>Ga0307374_10003408_pt1 | contig 27155 bp, 27 predicted proteins | sample OX3MG_FD_202532 | JGI IMG/M metagenome (GOLD analysis project Ga0307374, IMG submission 202532) | Soil microbial communities from Risofladan, Vaasa, Finland - OX-3 | ecosystem: Environmental > Terrestrial > Soil > Coastal area > Acid sulfate soil | place: Finland: Risofladan, Vaasa | collected...
GACGTCGTTGATGGTGGGCCGGCGCTCGCCAGCTCGCTGGTCCCACCCGACGATGCTTTTTGTACCATCCCTCAATTGAGGACTGACGGAGCGCTAGCCGTCCTGTGCCGTGAAGACCGCATCGTCAACATCCTGGCCGAAGCCGCGGCTATGCACCCAGGTGTCCCAGCCCAGGCGCACGCCGTCGCCGGAGCACGACAAGACGCAGCCAGGCACCTCGGCGGCGAGCAAGACGAGCTGCACGTCAAAGTCGAATTGCTGTCCGGCGTAGAGCCGCGTCAGGTGCTCCAGCGGCCGATAGGCGGTGCCGCTGGGCAGGAAGTCCTGGAATTGGCGGTAGGTCAAGGGGCCGGCCCGCACGCGGAACTTGCACTGGGCGTCCCACACGCGCTCGCCCACCACGGTGTTGAAGCCAAGCTGCATGTTGCCGTCGGCGCCGTCGGCGGTGAAACAAGACTGGTTCTCCGCCGCCAGTTTCAACCATTGACCGCGGAACTGCTCGACGACGACGCGCACCTCGAAGTAATCGCAGAGCATCGTTTCCAGGCCGATGGCCGAGCGGTGGCGCTGCGCCAGCAGGCCGGCGTAAAACCGCAGCGTCTCGTCGGCGTGGGCCCGCCGCGGCCGCAGCTCGTGCCGTACCTCGGCGGAGTAACGCAGTGCCGGCGACCCTAAACCGCCGACATCGAGCAGACATTGCGAGAACCGGTCGATCCGCTCGCGCCGAACGGTAACGAACTCGCGCAGCGCCTCCGGACCTCGCCGGCGGTCCTGCCGCAGGGCGATTTCGGCCCGCTCGTAGCCCAGCAGTACGCGGTATTTTTCCCACGACCGATAAAACAGCGAGATCAGGCGGTGATTGAACAGATCGAGAAAGTCGCGGAGCGTAAAATCTTTCCGCCGTGCGCGCTCGAGCACCATTTCGGTGTAGTATCGGGGCAACGCGCCCGAAGGGCCGATCAGCCCCATGAAGGGCACCCACACGTGCGGCGGGCCGCCGGGCGATTTGGCCGGCTTGACGTCGTAAATCTCGCTGGGCGGAAAAGCCAGCGACACATAGGAGTGAAAACGCGCGATCTCTTCGTCGGGCCACTCGCCGCCCACCGGACGGCGCGCAGGCTGCAAGCGGCCGAGCACGCGCACCGCCTGAAAAAACTCGAAGCGGTAGCCTTCGTCGTAAAGCTGCTGCTCTAAAGGAGGATCTGGTCCCCAGCCCGAAACGGCCATTGCTTCAAGTGCTTCTCGCGTTGTTTTGTGCGCGCCACCAAACGCGTCACGGAATTGATCGACGCATACAAACTGACGAACCGCTCGATGATCGAGGCAAACAGAAACACGCCGCTGCCGGCGTATTTCTCTTCGTCGAACTCGACGGTGATTTCGACGCCCCGGCAAAATCCCTGACCCAGACCGTCGGAAATCGGCGCCACCTTCCGCCGGCTGCTGACGCGGGTGATGCCGTCGATGTGTTGTCGCGAGACGGCCGTCGCGGCGTAGTCGTACACTTTCAGCACTTCGCGCAGGGCCGCCGCCCCGTCTTCGGCGTCGGTGATCGAAAGATGATTCAGCGCCAGGTGTGAGAGCAACCGCCAGCGATATTCGTCGGGCGGCAAGCGCGCGGGGGCGGTCGGCGTGACGATCGGCATGATCCGCCGGCAGGGCGCGGCGGCCTCGAGTTGAAAGCCCCAATCTTCGCCCCCCGCCGTGCGCAGGTCCCTGGGCAAATCGCGGTTGGTGCAGGTGGTGCGCAGCATGAGCACCTCGGCCGGCGGCAGACGCGGCTCGAAGGCCAGGTCGACCAGTGACAGGAAGACCTCCGTGCCGCGATCGTTCTGCCGCATCGAGGGGCGGCGGATCATGTGCCAGAAGGCCTGCTGCCGGTCGGCGTCGGCCGCGTGCTTGAAGGCGTAAATCGGCCGGTAGTCGATCGTCTCGTGCGTGTCCAGGTTGGTGCTCTCGACGGCGTCGATGGAATAGACTTCCATCGCCGAGTGCATCCGCACGTCGGGCAGCACATGGTACTCGGTCTTGGTGTGCGTGATGCGAATCGGGTCGGCTTCCTGCTCGAACAGGTTCGCAATCGGCGTACACCCCAGCCGAAACGTCTCAGCCGTCACTTGCGACTCGAGGTTGGGAACAGCCCAATCGAAGAACAATAGGATCTCCAACCGGTTGGACAGCCGCTTGCGATCGAGCGGCGGCCACTCGACATCGAAGAACAGAAACTTCTGAGGAAAGGCGAAATACTCGGTCAGCAGCCGGTAACCCAGGAACGACCGCTGGGGATAGGGCAGCAGCCCCTCGTCGCGCTCGAAGCCGACGGGCTTCAACGAGCCAGGCGCCAGCAGGGCGAACGGGCCGTCGTTCGAAGGTCCGCCGCGCACCATGCCCTGCACCGTATGATTGAACAGCGACTCATACAAGGGGTGAACGACCGCGTCGGGGCCGCTGAGAAAAAACCGCAATCGCCGCAGGTCGAGCTCGGCAAACGAGGCGCCGCCGGCCGCAGCCAGCTCCAACCGCAACATGGCCCGGGCCTGCTGCGCCCGCGGCGGCGGCACGACGTCTTTGCCGAAAGGCGAGGTCTGGTAGCGGGCTTGCACCAGCTCGATGGGCCACAACGTGACGGGATAGGCCGTGCGGAACCGGCAAGGAGTGCCGCGCACCTCGCGCGAATAGAGGCGGCTGTGACGCTCGACGGTGTGACCTTGCGGCCGGTTCGCCCGGCTCGGATCGACCTCGAACTCGACCACGCTCATCGACGGTATCGGCGCCAGGTAGTGCGGATAGAGCGTGCCCAGCAAGGCCTCGGTGAGCTCGGGAAACTCGTCGTGCAGCTTGAGTTGGACGCGGGCTGTCAAAAAGGCGAAGGCCTCGATGATTCGCTCGACGTGCGGATCGGCCGACTTGCCGGTCTCGCGGTCGAGCAACAGCCGGTCGGCGATCTTGGGCCGTTCGCGGGCGAAATCGGCCCCAAGCTGCCGGATGTACGACAACTCGCTTTCGTAGTAAGTTTCCAGCGGGTTGCGGGTCATACAAGCTCGAAGTGATGGCTTGAGTCTATGATAACCTCTGACGGGGTCATCGGCCAAAGCCGTCGCGAAGGGACATGCCCCATACGCAGTTCCTGGGGACAAAATAGCCCGCCTCTTTGAGAAGGAGCACGTATTGCTGAAACTCGGGCAAGTTCTCCAACGTCGCCACGTTCGAATATTGCGAGGTGGGCGACGAGGCCCAAAGAAGCGCGTCCGGCTGAAACACCGTCAGCGGAAAGCACTCCCCGCGCGCCATTTCCGCCCCGCTGACCGCGCCGAATGCATGATTGCGGTGCGATTCCGCATTATGGTGTACACGGCGAAACGCTCCACCGCCATTGGGCATGGTCGCGTTCAGGGCATTGATACAGCGCAAGATTCTGGGCGTCAGGTTGCCCATGTCGGCATGCTCGTCTACGGCACCCATTTGAAGGCGCCAGTGCTGTTCCGACCTAGGCTGCTTCAGGTAGTCCGGAGTCATCCGTCCGGTGTTCAGGCGCATGTCGAGCACTTGATCCAGATTGCTGCCCGCGGCGAACGTCTGGCCGGGCTGTACTTTCGTGCCGATGACCAGGCCCGGCTTCGAAATCTCTTTGATCGACCGGCTGTGCAGATTGCCCCATTTGGGACAGACGGCCATGAGATCATAGTCGCCCGTCATGGGCTTGTTGTCCGCGCCCTTTTCCGACGAGGTCATTACTTCCAGCGGCGTAGCTTTCTCGAAGACGAGCCTCTTCGGGTCGCTGGGCGCGTTTTCGGGATAGACAAAAACATCGTAAGCTGCGCCTCCCGACCAAACCGCCCGGAAAGCAAACCGCTTCTGGTCGCCGCTCCGCACGGCAAACAAGAAGTAGTCCTTGCTGTCGGGCACGGGTGCCATCTGCAGCACCGCGGACCGTGGCGGATCCTCTTCCTGTTGGTCCCGCTGCAACTGCAGCTCTTCGAGAGTCAGGGCCAGTTGCCGCTTGCCCGCGAAGTGGTGATTCAGGCCGTCGTCGTTGGCCTCGGTTCCCTTCTTGGCCTTGCCGGGGTCGTGGCCCACTTTGCTGTAGATGCCCTGGTAGGGCACAAAACCGGCCTGCGGGCCCCAATCGGAGCTCTTTCCCTTGACGTGAAAGTTTTTCGAGGGACACCCTCTTTCAATCCACCGCCTAGACCACGGACCGGTGGAACGAAAGATGATGACCTCGTCAAGCTGCGTCGCAACCTGCGCGGCCGCGACCATGTCGGCTTTGGTCATGCCGTTCTCTTTATCGGCGAATGATGCGTCGAGTCCATGTTTCATGTGTCTGTCCTCGTGCTTGTCGTTTCACCCCTCCGCGTGCAGTATAACATCCAAACGGTTGCCGTTCAGCCGGTCCCCTGCACTTTGTAGACGCCCGACGAGGGTTCGACGACGGTGTCGAACAAAACCGGGACGGGCTCGGGGTCCATCGCCAACCAGGCCTCGACCGTGAGCCGCAAGGTGCGATCGAACTGGCCTTCGGGTTTCCGCAGCGAAACGCGCACGTCGACCAGCCGCGGCTCGAAGCGGCGGACGGCTTCTTCCACCGCGAAGCGCAGCGTTTCTCGCGCGTCGGCGCTGGTGGCAAGGAAGGACGTCAGATCGGGCAAGCCGTAGGTGAGCACCGACTGAGCGATTTCGGCCTCCGGCGCGTCTCGCGCCAGGTCGGGCGAAGTCTGCCGCGTGTTCAACAGCGCTTCCAGATCGCGCATTACCGACTGCTTCAGTTCGTTGACGTCTTGCGTCCAGCTCCAAGGCGCCTCGGTCGACACATCGGGTTCGTCGTCCAACAGGCGATCGACGACGGACGGGAGCAGCGGTTCATCAGGCATGGTGGGAGTATCAACTTCGTTGTTTCAGCCGTCCAACAGCCCGGATGCGGCGAAACGCTTGAGCGTCTCGCCGATCAGGGCCGGTAAGGCGATCGCTGCCGAGGTAACACCGTCGTCGGCCGCCGTCAAAGCAAGTTCGCCGGATTCGACCAGTTTCGACACGGTTTGCAGCAGGTCCGCGTGAGTATGGCAGCCGTCCAGCCGAAGGAGAACTTGACGTTCGACCTCGCCCAGCTCCACCTGCCCATGACGTCGGTTGGTTACGATGCGGCCCGCTTCGGCTTCCAGGCGTGCCAGCCGACTGGCACGGGGTTTTTCGGCAACTTCGGCGATGCTCGGCCAGCGGTGTACGTGCAGCTCGACCAGCCCTTTGAGAGCGCATTCCAGCAACGGCTGCTTCAGGAGCGTGGGGTCGGCGGACGGATCGAGCCCGGCCAGCGGCGAATCGCCCAGTTCGCGGCGCGCTTCGCGGCAGACCTCTTGGAACGAGAGCAGCCGCGGCCCGCTGTTGAAGAGTCCGATGAACGCCGCCCTGAGCCAGGGGTCGTTGATCGAGAAGGAAATGCCGTCCTGGGTCCGAAACTGCTCCGGCGACGCCGAGGCGGTGCCCGCCTCCCGCGGTATCGGCGCCGCGCGGGCTGCAAACAACAGCCGCTCGATCGACTCTGGCCGAGGAGGCCGGTTCAGACGCACGGCTTCGTGGCACAGCAGACTGCGGCGAAAGGTCCGCTCACAGAGAAAGTCGAGGTATTGTTCGAAACGCACCGCATCGTCGCGGTAGGCGCCAAGCTTCCGTCGCACTTCTTCCGACGGTGTCGCCGCGCTGTCGGTCAGCGTGGCTTCGCTGAGGTACTGCAGACGATGCCCGACCAGACGGCCCGCGAACTCGTGGAAGTAAAAAGGTTCGTTCACCTCTCCCAACTGATCGTGCCGTAAATAGGCGTCGGAGTGTTTCCGCCAGTGGTCCCGCTCCTCTTGGAGCACGGACGCATAGACCGATTTCGGAGAGGTGCAGTTCTCTACAAGAAAATCGAGGAATTGACGTGCCTGACGGACGCGCTCGCCGGCGGGCGCGGCGGAGTCGATATGGTAGAGAACCATGTCTCGCACCATGCCGCGCGTCCGCCAGCCAGGATAGACGTTGTAGCTCACGTAAGCCACGCCCTGCGGCGCGAGATGCTCCGAGCAGATCGAGAGGATCTTTTCTTGCACCGGGCGGGGGACCCACGAAAACACGCCGTGGCAGAGGATGTAGTCGAATTCGCCGAACGAGCGGTCGACGTCCATCAGGTCCATCACCCGCAAGTCGATGTTTTTCAGCGCGAGCTGCTCGACGCGCCTCGCGCCCTCTGAGACCTGCCGCGGCGACAGGTCGAGACCGAGGAACCGGCCCTCCGGCAGGCCGAGCGCCATGGGAATCAAATTACCGCCTTCCGCGCAGCCGATCTCCAAGACTCGGCACCGTTCGACGGCCGGCGGCGTCATGCCATGCAGCGTCGCGATGGTGGCCAGCGCATCGGGGTGCGTGAAGACAAAGGCGCGGCTTTCGTAAGGCACTTCGTCGTAGGCTTCCGCGGTTTGCGCCGCGTTCGTGGCGGATGGCCTTCCCAGGCCGTCCCGTTTCGTATCGCCGGAGGGCCTAGGAAGGCCATCCTCCGGCGCCGCGGCCGGTTGTGGTTCAGTGGTCGGCAGTTCGCGGCCGGAGAGTTGTTGGAACAGATCGCTCATCAGCTCCGGGCCTGTACGGCCCGGCGCTGCTTCCGGATGGCTCTCGGCCCACCTCGGCGCCAATGCCAGCGGCACCCACGACAAGGGCCCCTTCGCGTCGCCGCGCTCCAGCGCCAACAAGGCGTTCGACACCAGAGCGGGCAGCGGAACCTTGTCGATCGTCTCGGCGGTCGGCTGCCGGCAATTCTCGGCCGGCGAGGTGACCAGGTATTCTCGGCAAGCCAACGGGCGATAGGGGTGGATGGAGCAGGACTCGTCTTCAAGAAAGGGGCAGGCAATGCCGAGCCGGAAGTACTCCATGCCGATGGAACGCGCGGAGTCGCCTGGGGCCGACATCGCCCCGGCGAGTCGCTCGAGCAAGCCTGCCGCCGCCAGGCGTTCCTCGGCCGCCTGAAAGCGATGGCGGATTTCGCCGCGCCGCGGTTCGGCAAGCCCCTCCACCAAGTCGGCAAGGTGATGAGCCTCCGACCGCGAAACGGGCACGAGTTGGCGGCAACAGGCGCCGCAGCCGGCCCGGCACGAAATCGTCTTTCCCTGTTGAGCCACCTGGCCGCGGGCGGCCTCGACTACCTCGTTGGTGAACCACTGTAAGATCGGCAACAGGTGCCGCGGCGTGGTCGGCCCGGCGGGCACCTCAAGCTGCTTCTCGATCGGCCGCCCGGCAATCGACATCTTCAGCGCGGCGGTAACGGTTGCAGACACGTCGTTGGCCATTCCGGACATTAGGGATAATGCCCGCCAATCTTGAGTACTTGAACCATCTCGCCGATGATCTTGAAGACGACGCGATGCTCTTGGCTGAGACGAATGGTGTAGCTGGCCTGTTGGTCGTTCACGGTCCAGGGCATTGCTTCTCCTCAGCTTGACATCGTAGGGGTCAGTGCGGCCGGCTATGCACGTGCCGCACGTCGAGCAGTCCGACGGCGTCGTCGCCCGCCAGCAGCGTGTGCAGCCCCACTCCGACGGTCGGTCCGTCGTCGGTTTGCTTCCAATCGGTTATGCGGCCCAGCTTCACGCGGTCGTCGGTGTGCTCGTGCGAGCCGCAGTAGAGCGTGGGCAGGTAGCCACGGCGCTGCGAGCCGTCGACCAAAACAATCCGCGCCGGCAGCCAAAGCAGGTCGCGCGGCCGCTCGGGCTGGGCGACCTCCAACTCCTTGAGCTGCTCCCAGGGCAGCCAAACGTAATCACGCAGGACGATCACCTCCAGAAAGGGCGCCAGCAGGTCGTCGCAGTCGCGGATCTCATCGCAGGCCTGGCCGTTCAGGTCGCCCTGGACCGCCGGCCGCATGGCTTCGGCGCGGCCGAGCACCTCTTGCGCCTCGCCGGGCCGGCCCTCTCGCAGTCGGTTGACCGCGTCGAGGTGCAACTGCGCGTAGGGCGGCGGGTCCAAAAGGAATTCAGGCCGCAGCCCGTCGCTGAACAGCCGCCGCCGTAACCGCTCGGCGTGCAAAATGTTCTTGTAGACCTGCACGGGCCATTCGCTGGCGGCATCCAGATGGCCGATCGCCTCAAGTTGCCGCTCGGCCCGGTCGAGATCGCCCGCGAACGAGAGCAGCTCGAACAAGAACGTTCGCCGGGTGGCATCGGTCGGCCGCGCCTTCACCTCGGCGGTGACCGCCTGAATGGCGCCGGCCAGATCACCCTGCTCGAAAAGTTGTTTGGCTTCCACAACGAGTCCTCCAAGGCTTTGTCTGGCTCGTGGCCGTCCGCTCATGCGGCAGCGCCCACGAAGAGTGCCGGAGCGCCTGTGAGGCGCTCCGGCAGGTCTTTGTGCCGCGGCGTCAAACCATCTCGCACCGAGGCCGACGACTACTCGTTCGTGACCTTGGTCAGGTCCCACTGGCCCTTGACGGCCGACGAATCGAGCGTGCCATCGGGCTTTTGGGCCTTGTAGGAGATTTCGACCTTGCCGAACGCCAGGCTGACCGACTCCGTCGGCACGTCGTCGCCACCCGATGAACCGGACCACTGGACCGATTCGACCATCACCTCCGTGAAGGTGTAGGTGAGATAGACTTCCTGTTTTCCGCCCGCCTTCCGCAGCGAAACGGTGGCCTTGCCGTAATGCTTGCCGGTGCAGCAGGCCATGAAGAGCTCCGGCGACGCTTTGTCGGTCTTCTTCATGATGTTAAACGAACTTACGCTGACTTTCCCGCCCGACATGCCGCCCGTGCTGGAGCCAACGGTGACCGGATTGGACGCTCCCCATGAGAAGCTGAAAATCTCCATCTGGTCGGCAAAGTCCTTGGCCGTCGATTCGCCCTTGAGGTCGGGGGACTCGATCTTGAGAAAAGTGTCGAACGCCATTGCAATCTCCCATAGCTAAAATGAAGGTGAACCGTCCTGGCGGCGACGATCGCCGCGGCACTCACAACCAGATTCTCGTGCGTGGGGCGGAAAAGTTGCGTGAAATCCAGCCGTCTTTTTCGCCGCCGCAGAAACCCACGGCGGTTGCACTGCCACCACCTAGGAAGCATCAACCCTTGGCCTGGGGCAATTCGGCCACCAGCCTCAACGACACGCCCAGCTCCTCCAATTGCAGGTGCGGCCGCAAATGGGCCACCGCTTCGTAGCAGCCCGGCTTCCCCTTGACCTCGCGCACCGTGATTCGCGCCTCGCGCAAGGGGTGCTTGGCCTTCATCTCCTGGCCGGCCGTTTCGGGGTTCGCCAGGCAGTAATTGCTGATCCAGCGATTCAGCCAGCGTTCGCAGTCTTCTCGTTCCATGAACGAGCCGATCTTGTCGCGGGCCATGGCCTTCAAATAATGGGCGAACCGCGACGTGCAGAGAATATACTGCAACATCGTCGACAGCCGCGCGTTGGCGTTGGCGGAGTCGCGGTCATACACCTTCGGCTTCTGGGCCGACTGAGCGCCGAAGAACGCCGCGAAATCGGTCCCCTTGCAGTGCGACAAGGGAATAAAGCCCAGGTCGGCCAGCTCCTTCTCGCGGCGGTCGGTGATGGCGATCTCGGTCGGGCATTTCAGGGCGACCGCGCCGTCATCGGTCGAGAAGGTGTGCGTGGGCAGACCCTGCACCAGCCCGCCGCCTTCCACGCCGCGGATCGCCGCCAGCCAGCCGTACTTGGCAAACGACTCGGTGATGCGCGTGCCGAAGGCATACGCCGCGTTGCCCCACAGATACTTCTTGTGGTCGCGGCCGTCGACGTCTTCCTCGAAATTGAAGGCCTCGACGGGCACGGTGCTCTGGCCGTAGGGGAGCCGCATCAGAATGTGCGGCAACGTCAGGCCGACGTAGCGCGAATCTTCCGAGTCGCGGAACGATTTCCACTTGGCATATTCGACCGTATCGAAGATTTTGGCCAGGTCGCGCGGGCCGCCCATCTCCGTATGGCTCTCCCAGCCGAACAACTCCGGACTGGCGGCCGAGATGAACGGCGCGTGGGCCGCGGCGGCCACGTTGCTGACCCGTTCCAACAGCGACATGTCTTGCGGATGGTTGCTGAACTCGTAATCGCCGATCAGCGTGCCGTAGGGCGAACCGCCGAACATGCCGTATTCCGATTCGTAGATGGCCTTGAACAGGGCGCTCTGGTCGAATTCGGAGGCTTTTTCCAGGTCTTTCAGCAGGTCTTTCTTCGAGACGTTGAGCATGCGGATCTTGAGCTGCGTACCCGTCTCGGTGTTCATCACCAGGTAATTCAGCCCCCGCCACGAGCCTTCCAGTCGCTGGAATTCTTCGTGGTGCATGATCTCATTCAATTGCGCGGAAAGCAGCCGGTCGATCTCGGCGATCCGCGCCAAGATGGTCTTTTCGGTGTCTTTCTGCACTACCATGCTCGGATCGAGCAGTTGCCCGACGAACTCCTTGAGCAGGTCTTTGGCCCGCGTCTTGGCGTCGTCGTCCCGAGCGCGGAAGCCTTGTTTGAGGATGGTATCGAGCAGATTCACTTCGGCTTCCGTGGTCGCCGCCGCTTTGGGTTGAGCTTCTTCTTGGGTACTCATAATTCACCTTTTTTCGTTCAAGACTTGGCTTCGTCGGCGGCCCCACCTTCAACACCCAGCGGCTTGGCCAGTTGGCCGCGAGCTTCCGTGTTCTTCACGACGTCGTCGAGCAATTCGACCAGCTTGTCGTTTCCTTCCATCTTGTTGAGCAGGTTTTTCAGCTTGTCGCGGGTCTCCAGCAGCTTGCGAAGCGGTTCGACCTGCTTCACCACATTCTCCGGCTCGAAGTCCTCCAGGTTTTGGAACCGCAATTCGACGTTGAGCTGCGAGCCTTCCTTGCCGCTCAGCTTGTCGTCGACCCGGAACGCCAGCCGCGGCTTGCAACCGGCCAGCACCCTGTCGAAATTGTCGCGGTCGATTTCCACGAACTTGCGCTCCTTCATGGGGGGCAAGGGCTGGTCGGGCTTCCCCGAAAAATCGCCCATCACGCCCACGACAAACGGCAGCTCCTTGAGCTGCATTGCGCCGTCGACCTCGACGTCGTAGGTGATCTGCACGCGCGGCTTGCGCACGCGGTCGAGCTTGTGTTGTGTGCTTTCTTTGGCCATGGTCTACGGTCTCCGATGGGAAGGATTGTGCGTCTGCTTCGGTCGCTGCACGCGGCGCCGGAGCGTATCTTACTGTTCCGGCGCGGTAATTCCAAGCAACTCGACCACTTGCCCCCGCGCCGAGCTATCTTTAATCATTTCCTGCAGCAAGCGGTCGAAGGGCATTTGGCCCCAGGACACCGCCCGCTCGATCAAATAAGGGACGGGACTTTGCGGCTCGGTCCGCCGCAGAAACTCGGCGATCTCCTGCAAGCGGCGAAAGGCGTCTTGGCGCGAGGCCAGCGGCCCGCCTCCGAAGGCGCGACCGTCGCCGTTCTCGGCCGCCGGAGCCGTGGCATCCGTGGCCTCTTCGCCGCCGACCGGCTCGGTTCCGATCCCCTTGCCGCGCATGATCCGCTTGACAAGATCGTGGCAGGCGGCCAGCGATTCGCGTATGGCCGTTGTTCCGGGCGCCTCGCGGCCCAGTCGCTGGTCGAGCGCCGCGTCGAGCCGCGCTACTTCGTCCCGGCAGCCTTGCAGGCCGTCGTTCAGGGCCAGGTAAAAATCTCGGGTCGCGACGGCCACGGCGTCGTCGAACTGTTTGGCCTTTCGCGCGGCCTCGGCGGCGCGCTTGGCAGCCGCGTTTTGGTCGTCGCCCGAGCCACCTTTGGCAGAGCGGGCTTCCCAGTAGTTATAGTTGTAAACCTCCCCGTCGCCACCGGCATTGGGCGCCAAAGGCACTTCACGAAACAGATTGGCCAGCCTCGCGCCGCGATCGGGCTCGGTCAGCCAAACCAGGGGGGCAATCCGCGGCTCCCAGTCGCTTTCGTCCGGCCGCGGATAGAGAGGCTCCCAAAAGCTCTCGATCAGCCCATTGACCACTTTCAAACCGTCGCGGACCCCGGCGAACCCGTGCAGATGGAGCAAGGCTTCCGTCAGCCATCCGGCGACCATCAGGTCCTTGCTGCGACCCGACAGCAGTTCGACCGACCGGTCGACCACCAGGTCCCAGTCCGGCCCGCTGGAGGTCTCGCCCTCGAAAGCGCTGCGGTCGCCCTGTTGTCGGGCGGCACGGATCTCGTCGTAGAGCGGATCCCACCGCAAATCGGCGCCGCACGGCTCGGCCTCGGAGATCGGCGCCAGCACGCGGTCAAAATCGATAAGGTCTGAAGCCATAAACGAACTATTCAGCGCCCACAAGCCCCGGCTAACCGCATCCGGAATGCACCCGCGGCACGACAGTATAAGATGTCACACGCCCAAATAAAAGCAATTCCGGTCCATTTGCGCCGATTTTAACGCCACCCACCATCCCGGCGGAAGCTAATCCGCCAATTGCAGCCGGTTGAGGGCGCGGGCCAACCGTTCCAACGTTCGGGCGTGCAGCCGACTGGCCCAGGCCTTGCTGATGCCGATGCGCTCGCCGGCCTCTTTCAGCGTCAATCCTTCGAAATAGGTCGCGCGGATCAGCGTCGCCGCGTCGGCGGGCAAGGCGTCGATCAGCTCGTGCAGCTTGCGGACGGTCTCTTGCTGAATCGCCGCGGCCGGCGGGGCCTGCACCGAGTGGTCTTCCAACGCCGCCGCCGCGTCGGATTCGTCGTCGGACGCATGGCTGCACAGGTAAGACATGGCCAACGTGCTTCCCATCCGCTTCAGCCAGCGGACATCGCCCTTCATGTCGCTCGTTTCGTTCTCGCCGCTATCGAGTTCGAGCACGCTATTAGCCGACGCCTCGTGGCGTAACCGCGCATATTCGGCCCGGCTGAACCAGGCCATTTTGGCCAGTCCGTCGAAAATGGCGCCGCGAATCCGGTAATAGGCGTAAGTCGTAAAGTTGTGTCCGCGCTCGGGATCGAAGTCCCGCGCCGCCTCGGCCAGACCGACTTGCCCGTACGAAACGAGATCGTCCAGCTCGATGCGACGCGGCACGTTGGCGTGGACTTTCCAGGCCAGCGACCGGACCAGTCCCTGGCACGACGCAATCAACTCCTGCGGTGAGCTTGCCGGCTGGTCCATCACTCCCCCTCATTGAGTCGTTGCCAGAGGGATTCCAAGCGCTGCCGCGCACGGGGATCGTCGAATAACGTCTGCGTCACGGCGTGCATCATGGCCAGCCAGGCTTCTTCGCTCTCCAGCAGCGGGCGATATTGTGGGCCGACCAGCGCACAGACCATCTCGACGCCGACCGGCTGCAAATCGAAGGCTGCCCGTGGAAACCGGGCCGCCACTTGCCGCAGCAACCGCAGATCCTCGGCATCGTCATTTGCCTCGACATCGGCGTGCAACGTCTCTTCGACGATCCGATCGAGCAGCTTGCCATCGGCCATTCGGGCGGCGAATTCGTCGACGAACTTCGGCTCCGAGGTTGGTTCATTTCTTGGCTCATGGCCGCCGCCTGCACTTGCCATCTCGCAGCACTCCTTCAGCCTCAAGGCATTCCAGCACAGTGGTGGTTGGCCCCCACGCGGTGGTTTATCTTATATAACATCGGTTTGCGGCGAAGTAAGGTGGGGCCAGCGAGCTTGCCCCACCCTACCACTTAAGCGCCCTCGGGCGATTCCGCGGCAATGCGCCGGTAGGTCCCGGCGGCCTTCTGAAAACTCTCGTGCGCGGCCTCGCGCTCGGCCGGGGCGACGTTCTTTTCGCGCGCTCGCCAAAGCTGCTCGACCAGCGCGGCGCACCATCGCGCGCTCGACCGCGAAGCTCGAACCGGCTTGTCGCCCACCAGCACCGTCACCGGGTTCGTGTGCAATTGCGGAAACTGCCGCAAGGCCACCCAACTACTCCGCTCGATCGCAGCCGTGAACTTCAACTCGTGAATCTGGTCGTCGGCCGGCACGGTCGCCCGCGCCACGGGACGGCCATTAACGATGAGTTCCACCGTTCGCTCGCGGGTGGCCGCCGCCGGCGCTGGCTTGGCCGCATGAATCGTCACGGTGTCGCCCAACCACGTCTTGCCGGCGGCGGGCATCGCCAGCCCGTAGGGCACCTCCAGCGGCGTCTCGGAAGCGAACGCCACGCGGGCGGTCACCTCGACCTTGCCCGGCCCGTCGAGCTTGATCTCATCACCCGCAACAGCCCCACTCACGGCAAACTGCACCGCATGCGCGTATCCATCGGAGACATAAGAGCGGCCCTGCGCCAGCCCCTTGACCCACTGGCGAAAGTCGATCCGGTCCACCTTGCCAAGCTGCACGTAAGTCCGCCCTTGGCCGACACGCGTGCCGCTCATGCAGGGAAAATCGGTCTCGCCCGCCACCTTGATCGGGAAACCGCAGTTCATCAGGTGATACCAGCAGTTCCATTCGCGCACCCGTGGCGTGTCCATCGCACTGATGAAATCGCACACGCCATTGGCCGTGGCAGCGACGATTTCCAACGGCGACTCGGGAATGCCCAAGTTCGGCAACTGCTCCGAAATCCGCTCGTGACTGCTGGCCAATTCCGATTCGGTCAGCACGCGGTCGGCATTGATATCGATCCGGTCAAAAGGCTCTGGCAACAGTGCGCGGCCCGCCTCTTCCAGCGACAGCGCATGGTCTTGGTCGGCGTCGAACTCCGCCATCATTCGGGCGCTGGCCGGGCCAGGCTCGATCTGCATGCCCGAACCGGAGTGCGGGTAGCCCGTATATCCGCCTTGCTCCTTGGCCCAGCGCAAGGCCGGCGTGGCCCAGCTCGGCCAGCCCTTGATGCCGTCGCTGCCGGGATAAACATGGTCGGTCAGATTCAGCAGGCAAACGTGACCCAGCGGGGCCGAGCCGAATCCGCTGATCTCGATGTCGTATTTGATAACGGTCAGCGGCTCGCTCACCTTGTCGGCCGTGGGCGAATAGAACTGCCGTTGAAACTCGTAGCAGAAGCCCCAGGTCAAGATGCAGCCGACGTTCAGGCCCTCGCCTTTCACCTGCCGCAGAGCGTCGGCCGGCAGAATGCCTTCCGCGGGCGAGGCGTAATGGGCGCAGCCCGCGGCATGGATGTGATGGTCGCCCGCATAAAAGCCGAACTTGCCCGGATCGATCCACCGCTCCAGTTCGACTTCGACCGTGGCCTCGCACGCTGTAGGCACGGTCAGCGATCGCTTTTGTATGCGGTATTCCGGGCCGCGGCCGGCTTCCATCGCGATCTCGCCGGGCGGCAGGAGCACCGTCTCGCCGTCGGCCCGGTAAATTTGCGGTTGGAAAAAGAAATCGGGATAGAGCCGCTTGGGCTGCGGCGGACAGACGTGGCCGGCGCGGTTTCGAAACACGAACCGCGCCGTCGTCGGGCGGCCGTCGTGATCGCGCACGCGAAGCTTCACGGGCACCGCCGGCGCGATTTGGAACAGCACCGGCATTTCGCCGCGAAAACCGAGGTCTTGCGTGCCTTGATCGACGTCGAAGCTGATCGTCGCTTCGCGGCGACCGGCCTCGGAACTATAGATCAGGGCCAGGCAATACTCGACCTCCAGTCCGCTCAGCCGGGCGGTCATGGGCGGCGACGAGAACATTTCGAGCTGCAAGAAGCGGCCCGGCTCAGCCTTCTGCCGACCCGATCGCAGGTGAAGCTGCTGCTGCCGTTCCAGGCTGCCGCGATATTCCGCGCCGTACACGGCGCCCGCCGCGGGACTGTGGATTCGCAAGGGCTTCGTAACGGCACCCAGGTTGACCACTTTGACGATCGCCGGAGTGAAGCCGGCTTGTTGCAGCCGCACGCTCGCCGGCCCCCGCGCCACTTGCACGCGCGACTCCGGGTTGATCGACACCACGAACGCCGCGTGGCGGTCGATCGAGGCCTGCATGCCGACGGAGTCATTTTGCCCGGCGGCTTCGCGCAGCTTATCGACCGTTTCGGGCGCGAGCGGTGCGCCCAGATAGTCGAGTGCCTGCAACAGCCGCTCGACGTTCGCCGCCAGCGGCTGTGCTTCGACCGCCACCGGCCCGGTTGCCTCAGCGTGCGGCGACTGGGCGGGCGTGGCGTCTGCGACCAAGAGCAGCATCATGAATAGGCCGGCCACAAAAAGATCTCTCATCCGCGCACCTTTTGAAAACGGCCCCTGACCACGCATCGCCACCGCGTGATTATCCCACCGCGCCAGGGCCATCGCAATCACTGGCCGCCGATGCTCGTCGACAACGTGATGCGGTTCTCACCAACGCCGGGTCACACCGTAGGCATCGAACGCTGCATCGACACCGACCACGGCAATCTGCTCGGCCATTGCTTGAGCGATAATCATTCTGTCGAAGGGATCTTTGTGGTGCATCGGCAACGACGACAGAACCGCGGCATGCCGGACCTCGATCGGCAAGATCAAAAAGTCGTTCCCTTCGATTCCCTCGGTAAAAAACTGTTCAAACGGCACGGTCAACGGATACTTGCCCAGGCTCACCTTGATGGCGACTTCCCAATAACTCGCCGGACTGACGACAATCTCGCTCGTCGGATCGACGATAAGGGACCGCGCGGTCGCGCTCAGCAGCGGATCGTCGGTGACGAACCACAGGAAGGTATGCGTGTCAAGCAACAACCTCATGACATGTAATCAGCAAAGCCTTCGAGGTGCTCATCGTCCTCAACCAGCAAGGTGATCATGCCCTTGCAGTTGCCGGGCCTGCGAGGTTTCCCTTTCTTTGCCGGCGCGCTCACCAACTTCGCGACCGGCTGCTGGTTCTCGGTGATAACGACTTCTTCCCCAGGTGCCAACTGATGAATCAAGTCCATCAGTGTGGCCTGGGCTTCTGCGACCGTTATGGTGGCGGACATTGCTTCGTTTCCATCTCGTTGCACGGTGAATGGGCGATGAGGGACGCGAACCCCCAACGTTTTCCCCAAAGAATAGCATACCTTCGACCTGCATTTTCCGAAACATCGGGAGTGCTGGGAGTGCTGTTGTCTCTCATCCGCGCACCTTTTGAAAATGGCCCCTGACTACGCGTCGCCACCGCGTCATTATCCCACCAGGCCAGGGCCATCGCGATCACTGGCCAGCGATGCGCGACGACGACGTGACGGCGGCGAAGCCGGCCAGCGATGCGATGCGCGAAGAGACTACCGAAGCGGCCAACCCTGCTGCTGGGCGAAGCTGCGAATGTTCATTACTGAATGTCCACGAATAGCCGCAGGAGCGGCGCCGCCTTCGGCGCCAAAGTAACGCATCGGTCGTGCCAGCGGTCCTCCCTGAGAAGCACGTCGTCCACTTCCCCAGAGGTTTTCACCTCGAATACCAAATGGACATCGTTCTCGATTCCGGCATCTTCTTCCAGCACGACGCGAAAACTGTCGCCGAATATCTCCCGGGTGCCGCTGAGCATGGTTTCCAACTCCGCTTCGATGCCCTTGGCGGAAGCAAAGGAACGGACGTCGCAATGCGGCGCTGAAAGAAACAGCGGCGCGTCGATATTCACCGGTTGATGGTAGGTAGACATGGCAGACGCAATCCACGTTTGGGGCGGCAGGTCGCAGGGCAAACCAAACAGCATCGTACTATCGGTCGCCCGGTCCGGCTAGGGGATGGGCATTTGCTTCGCCCGGCGCCATGGGGCATTCTTTCTGGGTAAGTGCGCTGCTATGCTTACGGTTGACTTCGAGTATCACGTTGAGATCAACGAGGGCTTTGCCGATGGACCACACCACTTTCCGACCTCTTGCCTGGCCTGGCCTGATGGTCTGGGCCATGTGCCTCGGCCTGCCCGCGGCCCTTTTGGCGCAGCCCCCATCACAGCGCCAATACCAAAACCGTCTGACTCGCATCGAGCGCCCCTCGCCGTTGTTGGCAGATTATCCGCAATTCGTTCAGCCGGTCGAAGAGCTCACGCGCTACGAAGCACCGTGGCTGGTCGACGACGAAAACGCCGATCTGGAAGTTCGGGCATGGCGGTTCTCGTACAACGCCCGCGGCATCGTCGAAATGCCGAACCGTCTGCGGGCCGCCGAGACGGCCGTCATCATGGTCCATCCCTGGGGCATCGACGACGGCCAGGGCTGGAACACGCCCGAACCGGCCGGCGTGGCCGATTTTTGCACGCCCGAAAAGAACCACCTGGCGGCACGGCATACGCGCGAGGTGATCGACCCGTTTCTCAAGCGGATGCGCGGGAAGGTGGCGGCGGTGATGTACAGCTTGCCCGGCACTGAGGATCCGATTCGCCGCAAGCTATATCGCTCGTTCGCGCACCGCCCCACGGCCGCCGACCGCCTGGCCGGCGCGCGGGAGCTTGACGCGAAGCTGAAAAGCTTCGTCTACCAAGGTCAGCCGCTGCCGGAGAAAATCGAGCTCTCGGGCGACAAGCCGGTGATCGATTATTTTCGACAGTTCCCCGGCCTCGACGCCGGGGCGAAATACGATAACGACGGTTTCTGGCAGCTTCCTATTCCGGTGACGCGCGACATCCACGTCGATGCCGACGACGTGGTGATCTACGACGCCGATGGTTACAAACCGCTGAAGGAATTCTTAGAGCGGCTGGGCGTGCGGCACGTGCTGCTGACGGGCTACGCCACCGATATGTGCTTTTGCCGCACCACGGCGGGCTACGAAAACCTGGCCAAAGACTTCAACGTGTTTCTGGTGGGCGACGCGACGCTGGCCACCTTTCCGGCCAACTCCAGCCCGAAGTACGCGACCAACGCGCACATTTCGTTTGCCGCGCTCGACCACCTGATCACGCAGGTCTCTTGGGTATGGTTGACCGGCGCCGATGGCGAAAAGGCGGCGCCATGAGCGATCCCCTGATGGGTTTTGACAAACATCGGTTGTCGCGGCGAGCGTGGATGGCCACGGCCGGTGCATTGGCGGCCGGCCGTGGGGGGATTTCGCTGGCCGGCTCTCGTCCGCCCGGCAAGGCCCGCATCGCCATCACGCTCGACCTGGAGATGAGCCGCGAATACCCGCGCCGCGGCATGACCGAGTGGGACTATGAAAAAGGGAACCTCGACGACGCCACCAAGCAATACGCGGTCGAGGCCGCCAGGCTCGTGAAGCAGGCGGGCGGACGCATGCACTTTTTCTGCGTCGGCCGCGTGTTGGAGCAGCCCAACATCGACTGGCTGAAGCAGATCGCGGCCGATCACGCCGTCGGCAATCACACCTACGACCACGTCTACGTGTTGGCGACGCGGCCGGAGGAAACCCAGTTTCGCTTTCGCCGCGCTCCGTGGCTGATCCGCGGCAAATCGGTGGCGGAGGTGATCGAAGAGAACATCCGGCTGACCACGATCGCCCTGCGCGAGCGGGCCGGCATCGCCGAGGCCGGCTTTCGCACGCCGGGCGGCTTTGCCCAAGGACTCAGCGGCCGCGAGGACGTGCAGCAACTCTTGCTGCGGCTGGGCTATACCTGGGTCAGCAGCAAATATCCATCGCACCTGGCGGCCCGCGAGGGCGGGTCGCCGCCGGCGACCGTGTTCGATTCGATCGTGGCGGCGCAGCGCGAGGCGCAGCCGTTTGTTTATCCCAGCGGCATGATCGAGCTGCCGATGAGCCCCATCAGCGACGTGAACGCCTTCCGCAGCAACCGTTGGAAGCTCGCCGATTTTCTCAAGGCCATCCGCCTGGGCGTGACTTGGGCCATCGACAACCGTCAGGTGTTCGATTTCCTGGCCCATCCATCGTGCCTGGTCGTGGAAGACCCGAAGTTCGAGGCCATCCGCCTGATCTGCGATCTTGTGCATGCGGCCGGCAACCGGGCCGAGCTGACGGACCTGATCGCCATCGCGGGGGCGGTTTGATCAACGGACGTCCTTCCTCAGTGCCCGGCCGGGCGTGACGCCGGTGTGCCGGCCACGTTCTAACACGACCTGCCCGTTGACGACGACGTACTCGATGCCCTCGTTGTATTGGAACGGCTCGGTGTACGTCGAGCGGTCGATCACGCGGTCGGCATCGAAGAGCGTGATGTCGGCGAAGTTGCCGGCCGCCAGCAGGCCGCGGCCGCGCAGCCCGACCTTGGCCGCGTTCAGCGAGGTCATCTTGCGCACGGCGTCTTCCAGCCGCAGCAAGTTCCGCTCGCGAACGTAGATGCCCAGCACGCGCGGAAACGTGCCGAAGTTGCGCGGGTGCGGATTGCCGCGACGCAGCGGCCCTGCGATCGCATAGGCCGAGCCGTCGGAGCCGATCGAGCACCAGGGCTGAGCCAGCGCCACGTCCATGTCTTCCTCGGTGTGGTGCGCATAGACGGTGCCCACCGAGCCGCCTTGCTCGATCAGAATATCAAACAACTCGTCGAGCGGATCGGCCGCCGGCCGCTTCGCCGCCCGTAGCGACAGCACGCGGTCCATCGTCAGCCCCTTGTAGGCGTTGTCGGCGCTGATCAGCATGCGGCCCCAGTCGCCGCCCACCGCGGTGAAATGGTTGTACCAGCCGGGCAGGCCATCGCGAATCTCCCGCTTCATCCGCCGGCGAGCGCCCGCGTCGTTGAGCCGCGCCAGCAACTGCTCCTTGCCGCCCTCGTGCGCCCAAGGCGGAATGATGCTCGCCAGATCGTTGTTGCCCCGCGTGTAGGGATAGACGTTGGCCTGCACGTTGATGCCCCGGCGTCGGGCACCGTCGATGAGCGCCGCGATCTCGCTCATGCGGCCCCACAGCTTCTGGTCGGCGATCTTCAGGTGGATCACATCGACCGGGATTTTCGCCCGATCGCCGATCTCGATGGCTTCCTTGACCGACTCGAAGACGCCGCTCCCCTCGTTGCGGATGTGCGTCGAATAGATGCCGCCGTGCCGCGCCGCCACCTTGCACAGCGCCACGACGTCGTCGGTGGTGGCCAGCGAGCCGGGCGGCATCATCAACTGGCTCGACAGGCCCAGCGCGCCGTCGTTCATCGCTTGCTCGACTAGCCGCTCCATTTCAGCAAGCTGTTCGGGCATGGGCCGCGCAAACGACGTGCCCATCACGCACTGCCAGATGTTTCCCAAGCCGACGTACGACGCCACGTTCAGCGACACGCCGGCCCCCTCGAGCAAATCGAAGTATTCGGCCAGCGTCGACCAATGGCGGGGCGTGCCGCGCACGTCGGCCGGGGGCGAAGGGAGTTGTCCGGTGTACGGCCCGGCCGAGCTGCCTTCGCCCAGGATTTCGGTGGTCACGCCCTGGCGAATCTTGCTTTGCGCATGGCCGTCTTCGAGCAGCAAGAAATCGGAGTGCGAGTGGATATCGATAAAGCCCGGACTGACGACCAGGCCACATGCGTCGATCGTTCGCCGTGCCGTCGCGTCCGGCACTCGACCGACGGCCGCGATGCGATCTCCGCGGACGGCGACGTCGCCATAGAACCAAGGGTTGCCCGTGCCGTCGACGATGCGGCCATTGCGGATGAGCAGGTCGTAGGCGGGCTCGTCGGCCGAGAGTCTAGTGCTGGTGACCGCGGACGCAAAGACCGCAACAAGTGCGAACGCTGTTGTCCACATCCAGCCTGCACTGCGTCGCTTGTTCATCACGGCGGCCTTAGGTTGCCAATCCCGTGAAATCGGCGATCTCCGCGGCGATCTCACGGGCCAAGGGGTGCGATCGAGTTACATGACCGACAACGAGCCGGTGTGCCGGCTCGCCGTCGAGAACGATGTCATACCATGCGTCGCGGGTAGGATAACGCTCTTGGCGCGGGCAAACAAGCACGCGCTGAAACGCCGACAGTTTCTCTTGCCGCCGTCGTATTCCGAGCCAGCCGCTGCGGCAATCTGGCGCTCGCGAAGGGGGGGCCAGGTCGAGGAGGAGCTATGCCTGATGCCAGGCTTCGGCAACTGATTGACGATTTCAAGGCCGGCGACGAACACGTCCGTGGTCAGGCGCTCAACGAACTCGCCGGCTTCGCTCGCGAATCGCGGCTTGCTATCCGGACGCTCTTCGGCGCGCTGCGCGACCCGTCCGGGTGGGTCCGAGCCGCGGCGGCAGCACGTAGTGCTCCGCGACGCGACGCCAAAACTCCTTGAGTCTCCCGCACCTGCCCGTTCCTGGAACCTTGCCGCGCCCGAGCGCATAATCATGGCTATGCCCCGTTCCACACCCTGCGCTCAAGCTCGCCGCCCGATCAAGGCCCGTCGCTGGCTCAAGCCGACGCTGTCGATCGCGCAGAGCGAAATGGAACGGACTCTGAGCATCGTCGGCGGAGCGGCACTGGTGCTGTTCGGTCTCGACCGCTTGCCGAAAACGAGCCTGCTGCTGATGGCGGGCCGACTTTACGCCATCGATCGCGGCGTCATCGGCCACTGCCAAGTCTACGAACAGTTGGGCATCGACCACGGCGGCCACCTGCACTAAACTCGACGGGCATGGCCGCCAACCTCACACCGCAGTACCTCAAGGCCGAAGAAGAATATCGCCGCGCAGCCACGGCCGAAGACGAGTTGAAGTGGCTGGAGGTCATGCTGCGCGAAATGCCGAAGCACAAGGCTTCGGAAAAGCTGCAATCCGAGCTGAAGCAAAAGATCAGCCGGGCCAAAAAAGACGCCGAGGCCGAACGCAAGAGCGGCAAAAAGGGGCACGGCGTCCGAATTCCGCGGCAAGGAGCGGGCACCGCCGTGCTGTTGGGCGGCCCCAACGCGGGCAAAAGCCAACTGCTGGCCCGCCTGACGCGCGCCACGCCCGAAATCGCTCCCTATCCCTTCACCACCCGCGCCCCGCAGCCCGGCATGATGCCCTGGGAAGACGTGATGGTGCAGCTCATCGACATGCCGCCCATCACCAGGGATTTCATGGAGCCGTATGTGCAGGGCATCGTTCGGGCGGCAGACGTGGTGGTGTTGCTGGTCGATTTGGGCAGCGACGACGGCATCGAACAACTTCAGGAATTGCTCGACCGCATGGCCGCCACCAAGACGCGGTTGGCCCGCGGCTCGTCGCTCGACGAAGAAGACGTCGGCATTTCGTTTACTCAGACGCTGCTGGCGCCCAACAAGATCGACTTGCCCGAAGCGGCCGATCGGCTCAATCTGCTGCACGAGCTTTGTCCGCTCGACTTCGAGGAGCAGCCGATTTCCGCCTTGCACGGCACGGGGCTGGAGGCATTGCGCGACGCCGTCTATCGCGCGCTCGACGTGGTGCGGGTCTACACCAAGCTGCCCACGGCCAAAACGGCCGACTACGACAAGCCGTTCACGTTGCGCCGCGGCAGCGCGCTCGTCGACGTGGCGGCGCTGGTACACAAGGACCTCGCCGCGCAACTCAAGTTCGCCCGTGTCTGGGGCACGGCGGTCCACGACGCCTCGGTGGCGAAAGCCGACTATGTGTTGCACGACAAGGATGTGGTGGAATTGCATACGTAGAACCCTGAACCCTGAACCCTGAACCCTGAACCCTCACTTGTTCTCCCTCGACCTCGACTACCTGCCGAAACTCCCGAAACAAAAACGGGTTCCGATCGGCTGCATCGGCGCGGGCTTCATCATGGCCGACTGCCAGCTTGTCGCCTATCGGCAAGCGGGTTTCAATCCGGTGGCCATCACGTCGCGCACGCGCGTGCGTGCCCGCTCGGTCGCCGAGAGGCACGGCATCGCCAAGGTCTACGAGACCTACCGCGATCTGCTGGCCGACGAGCAGGTGGAAGTCATTGATATTGCCGTTCCGCCCGACGCCCAGTTCGCCGTCATCCAGGAAGCCGTGAAACACAAGCGGCACATTCGCGGCATTCTGGCCCAGAAGCCGCTGGGCATGAACTACGACGAGGCGAAGCAAATCGTGGCCCTTTGCCGCCGCGCGGGGACCGCGCTGGCCGTGAACCAGAACATGCGCTACGACCAATCGGTGCGGGCGTGCAAGTGCCTGCTCGATCGCGGCGGTCTCGGCCAGCCGGTGCTGGCGACCATCGACATGCGGGCCATTCCGCACTGGATGCCGTGGCAAGAACGTCTCGGCTGGGTGACGTTGCGGATCATGAGCATTCACCATCTCGACACGTTCCGCTATTGGTTCGGCGACCCGTTGCGGGTGTTCGCCAGCGTGCGGCCCGACCCGCGCACCGAGCGCAAGTTCAAGCACACCGACGGCATCTGCCTCTACATTTTGGAGTATGCCGACGGCCTGCGGGCCGCGAGCACCGACGATGTGTGGACCGGGCCGGCGCTGGAGGGGGCCGAGAGCGACATCTCGATTCGCTGGCGCGTGGAAGGGACGGCCGGCATGGCCCGCGGCACGATCGGCTGGCCCGACTACCCGCGCCGCACCGCGAGCACGCTCGATTTCACCACGCTCTCGCAGCCCGGTTATTGGTTTCAGCCCCGCTGGAAGGAGGTCTGGTTTCCCGACGCCTTCGTCGGCCCGATGGCCCAGTTGCTGTGCGCTTTGGAAGAGCACCGCGAGCCGGAAATCAGCGGCCGCGACAATCTGAAAACCATGGCGTTGGTCGAAGCCTGCTATCGTTCGGCGGCGGAGCACCGTGCCGTGGCTCTGAGCGAGATCACTGGCCGGAGGGGTAATGCCCTCGTTAGGTAAGGTGGGGCCAGCGAGCTTGCGAGCGTCGGCCCACCATACGTGACCCTCGGGATGAAAGAAGCAGGGTGGCTGGGGCAGAGCCGCGAAATCCGCCCGGATTTAGAATTCACGTTCCATCGCGGCGATGCCCCGGCATGTCATACCGGCCCGCTGCGCGGCGCGGGACGGATTCCCACGGTTCTTGGTTGCGGGGCGAATGCGAAGAATCGTGGCCTGGGGGGATTGACAGCGGCAAATTCTATGGCACACTGCATCGGTTCCTGATGGCGTCGTGTTCGGCGCTCACGGGAACGGATACAGATAACGACCGACCGCCGGCGACAAGTCGCCGCAACGAGACGGCCGATCGCAGGAGGACTGCGAATGCGGTTGTTGAGCGATTATTGGTTTGCACAAGCCCCGCGCTTTCGCGCTTTCGCGCTTTCGCGCTTTCGCGCTTTCGCGCTTTCGCGCTTTCGCGCTTTCGCGCTTTCGCGCTTAGCGGTGAGCGCCTGTATGCTTCTCCCTGCGGGAGGCTGCCAGCGTGCCGAGTCAAGCGGGGATTTGCTGAACCCCGCGGCGCTCGACTCTTCCAACGCGACGGAAAGCGGCGGGGAGCCACTCGCTTCGACCGACGCGGCGGCCAACGATTCGCGGCATCGTGACTTGCTTTTCGAGCACGACTTCGGGCTTATTCGTCCACACCAGCGGGTAACTCACGCCTTCTCCGTCACCAACAACAGCGAAGTTCCATGGACGCTACGGCACGTGGAGCGCACCTGCGTTTGCACCGTGGCGAAGTGCCCACGTCGCATCGAACCGCGCAGCACTGCGGAGGTCGAGGTCGAGTATCGCGCCGCTGGCGCCACCGCCGACGACCGTCGTGCTGTCGAACTTTATTTCGAGGAGGACGGGGCTCCGGTTGTGCGGTTCGAGGTGGAGGTCTCCGTCCGCCCGCCGATCGCCGCGTCGCGCGATGAAATAATCTTCCGCGGGGCGAGGAAGAACTACCGCGCTCGACAAACCTTCGAAGTCGAAAACTGGAGCGGCCTCGATTGGTCGTCGCTGACATTGGGGGCCGATGTCGCGTGGGCGAGGGCGAGCGCCGAGCTCGACCGCGTCGAGGAATCAGCACACGGCCCCCTGCAGGTCTGGCAAGTCAATGTTGACGTCGACGCGCGCGACATGAAGCCGGGCCGCCATAACGGCGCGCTGCGAATCCACGCCGATGGCGACGCCGAGGCGCGGCTGCCCATGTGGCTGGAATTGGCCGGTCCGGTGTCGGTAGTGCCGGAGCAAATGTTCTTCGGGAACATTGGACCGGGTGGACACGGCACCTGCACGGTACTGGTGAAATGCGCCGCCTGCACGGCGGAGGAATTAGCCGAGCGACTCGTGGTTCGCCACGATCTGGGCGACCGGCTGCGGCTCGAGTTTTCGCCGCGATCGAGCAAACTCTTGGAGATCAAGGGAACGCTTGACTTGCCCAAAGATTCGCAACGTCTTCGTGGCTCCGTCGTGCTGGAGGCCGGCGACCAAGACGCGACCCGGATTGAGCTGCCCGTCCTGGCTGAAAGATGAACTATATGCGACACCATCCTTTCACTCGCGCCATCGTTCGTTGCAATTGCATCATCTGCGCGATCGTTTCGAATGCTGTAGGTGCGGAGGCGCCGGAAAAGCACGCTACCGCTCTGCGCCGCTCTCGGGAGGCGGAGCCCGATATGTTTTGCGGGCCGCGTTGCGTCCAGTTTGTTCTTGAACATTTCGGTCAACGAGAAGACCTACGGCCGCTCGTCCAGGAGATTCAAGACCGCGATTGGCGGCGGGGATCAACGCTTGCCGCACTTCAGCTGGCCCTTGAGCGGCGAGGGCTTTACACGACGGCGCTGCGGGTTGGCGCGCGCAGCCGCGTCGATTGGCCGACGCCGGTCATCGCGCATTTGAACCCGCAAACCGCTACGGGACTGGGCCATTTCGTCGTGCTCTTGCCAGGCGGCGGAGACGGCGGGTTGCGCGTATGGTGCGGCTTGGCCGGCGTTCAACCTGTTTCGTGTAAGCAATTCAGCGGATTGTGGTCGGGCGCGGTGATCCTAACATCCGAGGTTCCCATCGAAGCGCCGTTCGCCGCGGTGGTCCCGGCAAGCTCGTGGTACCGCTCGCCTGATCTTTGTATTTGCTCACTAACCGCCGTGCTCGTAGCGGCGTTTTGGCGCGTTAGTTCGCATAACGCTCCGTTGTTTTCTGTCATTCGTGGAAGGAGACGATGATGACATCATCCAAGCTGTACCTTTTAACGGTGTGCGGTATTCTTTTAACCTATCTTCCGCAGGTCATTCCGGCAATTTCCGGGAGTTTCCAGGGGCGGGCATCATTGGCCGTAGGAATCGGGCGAGAGGCCGAGTAGCTTGAGGATCTGCCGCTGCACGGGCGTCAGTTCCGTGACCAGCACTTGCGGCTCGCCCTCGCCAATCTGCAGCACGTGCCGTTGCACCGGTTCAAATAACTCGATCAATCGATGCGCCGTCGGACGAGCGCACGGACGCCCTTCCGGATAGAGCGGCAAGGACTTGATGCCGGCGGCGGACATCGCCCGTCGCAGCTCGCGCTCCAACAACGTCTGCGCCATCAAGGCGAAGAAGTAGACCGCTAACAGACCGCTGATCCGCGCCACGTCCTGCAAGTAC
>Ga0307374_10003412_pt1 | contig 27150 bp, 27 predicted proteins | sample OX3MG_FD_202532 | JGI IMG/M metagenome (GOLD analysis project Ga0307374, IMG submission 202532) | Soil microbial communities from Risofladan, Vaasa, Finland - OX-3 | ecosystem: Environmental > Terrestrial > Soil > Coastal area > Acid sulfate soil | place: Finland: Risofladan, Vaasa | collected...
TTTCTGGTCAACCGACACTTCGACGCATATGTCGAGACAAAACCGCAAGAATGGATATGCACGGACATGAGGGTCATTCCGCCGTGGAAAGACTCATTGGAAGATACTCCACGCGCGACACTCGAGTTCCTCTCGCATCTTGCATTACTCACCCCTCAACTTGCTTACTCCACAACGTCTCAACTGTCGCTTGCACTGCGCACGGCAACTGCCTCGATCTCAACGAGAAACTGGGGGCGGGCAAGTCGATCGATCACGATAAGCGTATTTGCCGGATAGGGGCCTTCGCCAAAAAGCTCAGGGAAGAGCTCGCCACGCGTCTCGACAAACATCGGGACATGCTCCGCGCCAACAATGTAGGTCGTGAACTTCACGATATCGCCAAAATCCATTCCAGCTTCGTCGAGCACAACTCCGATATTGAGAAACACCTGCCGGACCTGAGCAGCAAAGTCTCCCTCCCCAACCGTCGAACCATCGGGAGCGGCGGCAATCTGTCCGGCCACGTAAAGTGTCACGCCCGGCCTTTCGATTCGGACCCCTGGCGAGAACATGCCCCCCGGTTTGCTGAGACGCTTGGGATGCAAGAAAGCAATTGACTCGAACATCACCCCTCCTTATGGGGTACACAGGTGGCACACGACGAGTTGCTCACGGCCTCTTGGTGCTTATGATCTGGCCGTTGGCATCTCCCATCACAAGTTCGAGCAGGGCTTTTGCAGGAACCTCAGGTGCAAGCAAATCGCCAGCAAGAAATCGCTGCATGAAACGCTGGTGAAATTCTTCACCGACCACCGAAGGATCTTGAGAGCGAATGTAGGTCTGCATCTCGGTATCGACGATTCCAGGTCGCAGTGCATTTACCGTGACGCCAGTTCCTGAAAGTTCTGCAGCAAGGTTCAGCGTATGTGCCTCAAGTCCCGATTTCGTCGTGACGTACGCGTTATAAGCGTCTTCACGTGTCAGGTTACCCACCGCTCCAGTCGAGATATTCACGATTCTCCCCCAGCCACTTGCGAGCATCGGCGACAGTAGCGACCGCGTCAGACGAACGGGGGCGAGAAGGTTTACCGCACAGGCGTGCTCCCAGGCGTCAATACTGATCGTCGAAAAGGTTCCGAGTGGTCCTACCACCGCAGCATTGTTGATCAAGATGTCAATCGGGCCAAACCGCTCGGCCGCTCGGCGGCAGATCTGATCCATCGCAGCGGCATCGGTGACGTCGGCGACACCAGCTAGCGCATTCCCGCCGTTACCTTTGATTCCCTCAACGGTTTCATCGACTTCGTCTGCGCTGCGCGCAACGACAACAACGTCAGCTCCTGATACGGCAAGGACGCGGGCGATCGCCTGCCCAATTCCGCGACCTCCTCCGGTCACTAGCGCGACATGTCCTGACAGATTCGACATCACCCCTCCATTTTCATCGTCTCTCGAGCATGCAGCCAAATTACTCAGGGAGCCAAAAAGACGCAGGTTAGGATTTGCATATGCCAAACTACCCGCTCTCTCGGGACCTCTATCAACGTCTCTTTGCAGAAGAATCGAATGCCTTTGGCGATGCCTACCTCAAGTCGCGTCCCGACGAGATGGTTCCGAATTGCCCCGAATGGAATGTCGCCCAGCTCGGCGCGCATATTGCCTCGATCTACCACCGGATAGCAGAACTCATCCGGATCGTCTCTCTTGAACCACTCGATCCGAAGAACTTCCTCTCCCCAACAGATCCCGGGGAGGTTCTCGACCACTACCGGGAGGGGGCGGAGAGGCTTTCTGTCCTATTCATCGACCTCGACCCGATGATGCCGATCTGGACCTTTACGGGAATCCGGCCCGCGCTGTTCTGGATGCGTCGGATGACGCACGAAACCATGGTCCACGCCTTTGATCTCGAAGAGATCCATCCTCCACTCCACGATCCAAAGGCTCCGGCGATAGCGGACGGTATCGACGAGTTCTTCTCCGCCCAACTTCCCGGAAAAATTTCCCGGAAACATGTACCAGGATTAAACGGCCGGCTTGCGCTCACAGCCACAGACAGCAAGGACCGTTGGGTGATCGATCTCGCTCCTGACCGCCTTGACGTCGTCTCCGAAAATGCCACCGCAGATGCAGAACTCACCGGCACCGCACGTGACCTTCTCATGTACCTCTGGCGACGCGGATTTGCTCCTGCACTTGAAAAGACCGGGGATCTCGACCTGATCATGACCTACTACCGAGACGTCCGGCTCTGAATCACGCAACCGGGGCTGATCATTCAAAGATCGGTAGAGCGCCATCGGGGAGCGGCACCCGGAACACCCGCAGCGCCAGCGCGGTGTATTCATAAAAACCAACGAGTACGACGAGATCGACGAGAACAACATCACCAAGTGCCGCGACCGCTCTCTCATAGAGCGCATCGTCAAGGTCACGATGGATAAGGAGCGCAGCGACAACTTCACGTACGAGTCGCTCGTGTGGTCGAAAGCTCACCGAGTCGCTGCCCGATCTCATAGCTTCGAGTTCGGTCTCGCTCAGCCCCGAGGAAAGGCCAATAGCGCGATGGGCATAAAACTCGAACTCGCTCCTCTCGTGTCGCGCCACTTCGAGAATCGCAATCTCTCGGGACCGATCATCGAGCTGAGTTGAATAGCGCACAACAGCGCCGAGTTGCTGAGTCGCCTCACCAACGACTGGATCAATCAGCATCGCATTGAAAGGGCCGTGCATCCTCCCTTGCGTATCCGTTATCGGAGTCGTACGCGGCGTATCCTTCCGAGGACCTCCGAGAATATGCTCGTAGAGTGCGTGTTGAGCTTCATCGAGATCACTCTTGCCGAGCCATCTCAGCCGTCCGTGCAACATCTCAACCTCCGTCTATTCACCGAAATCAATTACATAAAGGCAAGAGGACTCTTTTCGCGATCTGTACGCGGCTCATGCCGAGAGATCGCCGAGGTGTGCAAAAAGCGCCTGGAGCAAAAGCGTCTCGTTGGGATTCCGCGAGAGATATTTCGCTGCCTCATCAATCGCCCTGCATGCCTCTTCCAGCGCGCCAACGCGGCGCGGCTTCGTCTGCGCAACAGAGAGCTGGGCGAGATAGACCCCAGCAAGTGTTGCAAGCCCCGATCGAAGCTCGTCGATGCGGACGCGACGCTGTTCACGTTTGTGGCGTTCTTCAATGCCCTTGAGTCCAAATATGCGGCGTTCTCCCGCAATTTTGGCTGCACTCTCGAACTCCGCGAGTTCGAGCTGTTGTCGCTCGCGCACCACTGAGACAATCTCGTCGACTCCAGCAAGTAACGCGATAACGGTCTTTGCCACCGAGGATCCCGTCCCATCGAGTTGGCTTGGTACCGCTCTCCATTTTTCTTGACGTTCGCGAAACCCGAGGTCACCGACCAGAAGACGTGCTCGGTCAATGTTCCCAAACGACGCGGTCGCAACTGAACTCGCGAGCGTTCGCTCATAACCCTCGCCCACGAGAGCCTCGGTGATCGCCTCGACGCCGATTGAATGGAAAGGGACGGTCACACAGCGACTTGCGATGGTGACAAGCGAGGCGGGAAGCGTGTCGGCAACTACGATGAAGACCGTTGTCGAAGGCGGCTCCTCAATGGTTTTGAGCAGCGCGGGAGCTGCCCCAGCTACGAGGTGAAAGTCCGTGAGAATCAATACCTGGCGGCTCGATGCATTCGGCGATCTTTGAGCGACGAGCGATATCTCCCGGGCCTCGTCGATCGAGATAGCCGCCCCCTGTCGCTCAAATACGGTGATGTCGGGGTGCAGGCCTAGTAACGCATCACGACAAGATTCACAGCTCCCACAGCCGCCGGACGGACAGACCAGCGCAGAGGCAAACGCCCTTGCCGAGTCAAGTTTGCCAGTCCCGGCTGGGCCCAAGAAGAGGTACGCGTGAACACTTCTCGATATTGACGACTGCAATATTTCGCGCGCCAGCCGTTGGCCCACCATCCCATTGAGTACCGGTGCGCTATCGACAGCGTTGGTCAGTTCCATCAGTCCGAAAAGACCCCTCGGCCAAACCGCTCCACAATGACCTCACGAACCGACCGCTCGACCTCATCTACAGTCCCAGAGGCATCGATGATCACCCAGTGCTCTGCATCGGTCTCTGCGATCGATCGAAATCCTTCGAAAACGCGAACGTGGAAGTCTTCTCCCTCCGCCTCTATCCGATCGGGAACCACTCCCCTGCGCTCCAAGGATCGTTCAAATGACATATCGAGCAAGATCGTCACATCGGGAGAAAGGCCCTGCGTCGCGATCTCACTCGCAACAATGACATCTTCGAGTGGCAAGCCACGGCCATACCCTTGATAGGCGATGGTCGATCCTAGAAACCGGTCGCAGACGACGTTGCGACCCGAACGCAACGTAGGGATGATCAGCTCCTCCACGTGCTGTGCGCGCGCAGCCGCAAGCAGAAGTAGCTCTGCACGCGGGTGAAGTTCATGTGCTCCGATCTGGAGGAGAAGGTCGCGGATTTGCTCTCCAAGCTTGGTGCCACCGGGTTCGCGAGTGAGACGTGCTCCAATCGCGCCCGCAAGGAGCGACGCCTGTGTTGACTTGCCACAGCCCTCGCCGCCCTCGAAGACAATAAACCGTCCGATTCCTGACATTGTGAGAAAGACTAGGCGCTGAAAGTCCTTTCTATTTTGAACGCAAACACGATGTCATTCCTCAGATGCACTCCGAGAGAGCTCAGCCGACGACGTAGTACGTGTTGGCACGGCCTTTTTCCCTGCGACCTTCTGCGCCGCAGGCCTCTTGGCCGATGCCTTCTTCGCCGGGTTCTTTTTTGCAACAGACCTCTTTGTCGGACTCTTCTTTGCTGATGCCTTCTTTGCCGGACTCTTTTTTGCAACAGACCTTTTCCCGCCGGCACGAACTCGACCACGTTTGGCCGGGGGCGGACCTGCGGCGCGCTTTTCTGCAAGCAGTTCTGCTGCCCGGTCGAGAGTCAGACGTTCCGGATCGTCCCCCCGTCGCAGCGAGGCGTTATAGGTACCGTCGGTCACATACGGTCCAAACCGTCCCTGGCGCAGCGTGATCGGAAGTTTGACATCCGGATCGATACCCACCTCTTTTGCCGGAGTAGCCGCGGCTCGACCAAATCGCCGCTGTTTTGGCTGGGCAAAGATCGCGAGTGCCTCATCGATACTGATCGAAAGAAGCTGCTCTTCGGAATCGAGGGTGCGCGAGTCCGTGCCGAGCTGAATGTACGGTCCGTAGCGTCCGTTCCGAGCGATGATCTCCCCCCCGCTCGAAGGATCTGTGCCAATTGAACGAGGCAACTGAAGCAACTTGAGCGCATCGTCGAGCGAGAGCGTCTCTACCGACATCGACTTGAACAGCGAGGCTGTGCGCGGTTTCTTCTTTCCGATGGGTTCGCCGACCTGGACGTAGGGACCAAACCGTCCGTTCTTCGCAACGACTGTCTCTCCGCTATCGGGTTCGATTCCGAGTTCCCGATCTCCAGACGGTGCATTCAACAACTCAAGCGCGCGCTCGATCGTCAACTCATCGGGTGCGAGATCCTCCGGAATTTGAGCGCGGTACTCCCCGCGTTCGAGATAGGGACCAAATCTCCCCACACGTACGGTAATGAGGCGACCCTCAGGATCAAGGCCGAGCGGTAGGGTGTTGACACCTCGGGCATCGATGCTCTCGAGATTGTCAAGCACGATTGACTTGAGCCCCTTTGTCATCGTGGCTGGCGTCGAGGAACCCGGCATTACCTTTTTCGTCAACGGTTTCGCATCACCAAAATAGAACTGCTGGAGCCATGGAACAGATTCCTGGCTACCTGCCGCGATTTCATCGAGATCATCCTCCATCGAGGCAGTAAATCCGTAGTCGATAAGCGTCGCAAAGTTGTTCTCAAGCAGTCCGACAACGGCAAAGGCAACATAGGTAGGAATCAATGCACTTTGTTTCTTCCACACATATCCGCGGTCTTGGATTGTCTGCATGATCGACGCATAGGTCGACGGACGCCCGACACCGAGATCCTCGAGGCGCTTGACGAGGGATGCTTCGGTAAATCTCGCGGGAGGCTTGGTCGCATGATCTGCTCCCGCGAAAGAGACCAGTGAAAGCACCTCTCCACTCGAAAGTGCGGGAAGCCGAAGCCCACCCTCCCGAGGGGACTCGTCGACCTCATCTTCTTCGTCCCGGTCCTCGGTGTAGACAAGAAGAAATCCAGGAGAGGTGATAACCGTCCCTGAAGCCGAAAATTCAACCGGAGTTCCCGCGCTGGCAACGCTGCTCGGGATCGTCGTTTTCGTCCCGATCTTCACGCTTGCGGTCACTCCGGCCGCGTCGATCATCTGCGATGCAACGGTTCGTTGAAAGATGAGTTCGTAAAGCCGCGCTTCGTCGGTCGCGACCTCTCGAGAGACATCGGCAGGGAGCCGAAAGGTGTCCCCCGCCGGGCGGATGGCCTCATGCGCCTCCTGGGCGTTCTTGACCTTGCGGATGTAGCTTCTCGGAGCGGTCGGCACATTGTGCACACCATAAAGTGAGACCGCAATCTCGCGCGCGGCACGCAGCGCCGTGTCCGAAAGCGTCGTCGAGTCGGTGCGCATATAGGTGATGTACCCCTGCTCGTAAAGCCGCTGTGCGGTCTGCATCGCCCTTTGGGCGGAAAAATGCAGTTTGCGCGAGGCCTCTTGCTGCAGCGTCGAGGTGATGAACGGAGCTGCCGGAGAGCGACGATAGGGACGGTCCTCGACAGATTCGACACGTAAAGGTGCTTCGGTGAGCGCTCTCGCGAGGGAACCAGCGCCCTGCTCATCTAACAAAACCACTCGATCAGGATGAATGAGATCTCCTAATGCGTTGAAGTCCTTCCCCGAAACGACCTCGCGATTGGCAACGCGAGAGAGCGCTGCAGAAAAGCTCTCCCCCTCTTTGGTCGCGACATTTGCCGCGAGACTCCACCAGGTCGCCGATCGAAATGCCATCCTTTCTCGTTCACGCTCGACGACAACGCGAGTCGCCACGCTCTGGACGCGACCCGCACTGAGTCCTGGCATCACCTTCTTCCAGAGCACCGGCGAGAGTTCGTATCCATACAGCCGATCCAGGATGCGGCGCGTCTCCTGCGCGTCAACCAGCCTCCGATCAAGCTCTCGCGGATTCGCAATCGCCTTGTCAATTGCCGATTTCGTGATCTCGTGAAAGACCATTCTCTTGACCTCGACCCTGGGCGAGAGCACCTCGAGAAGGTGCCAAGCGATGGACTCTCCCTCCCGGTCCTCATCTGTCGCGAGGTAGACAATTGAGGCATTTTTCACCAGGCCCTGTAACTTCTTGACCTGCTGGATCCGGCTCGCCGAGACAACATAGAGCGCCTTGAAGTCATTGTCGACATCTACTCCAAGGCGCGCCCAGGACTCTCCCTTGTAGGCGGCGGGAATCTCCTTGGCGGATCCGGGCAGGTCACGAATGTGTCCGACCGAGGGCTCGACGATGAAGTCGTCTCCCAAAAACCGCGCGATGGTTTTCGCCTTGGCCGGAGATTCCACGATGACGAGCGCTTTTGCCATATACCTAGCCCTGTCGAGATTGTGGCGAAGGATAACGACCGACTCGGTCGATGACAACTGCGACCCAGCTGACCTGCCCAAACACCCTTACGGCTGCCGGCCTAGTAGGCAGAGCCGCTCTCCTCCTGAGAGGGTGAGGCGATGATCGTATAGGTCGGATTGATCATCGCCGTCCGCCCACCACGTTCGCCAATCATGCCCTCGGCGAGCAAGAGCGCGCCCGTTTCGATACCGGGGACGAGACGTCGGCCCTGGAAGATCAGCACAAGTGATCCAGTTGTGTCAACGATCGTCGCCTCGAGGCTCGAGATTCCTGCCGCCGGCTGAACGCGTATCGAGTGCACCCGCCCTGCCACCTTCATACGCTGACGCCAGCGCACCGCTCCGATCGGTACCGCCCCGGGTACAAAATCCGTCGGCGGAGCTCCCATGAGTTCGGCGTCCTCGATACTCATCGGAGTCGCTGCACCGGGCTCGCGCGCCGCAGCGGCACTTCGAAGCAACTCCGCGAGATGCCGCAGTCGACGGGGGCTTCGTACCTGGAACGGGATGATGGTTGCCGAGGCGTTCGATATCTCGCCGACAAGCGTTGCGATGCGGTCGCTCGTTCGGTCCTGGGCGAAGCTACGGAATGTACGACCATAGACACGCCTTGGCAGTAACAGAGTTACCTCAGTTTCTCCGTCGCTGACAAGATCCGCGATGAACTGCACGATCGCCCGACCGACACGGCGGTCGGGGCACTCGACGATCTCAAGGGGGAAGAGCGCTAGACCGAGTTTCAGCCACTCCTCCTCAAGTCTACGACTCGCCTTTGTATCGAGCACAAAATGCAGTCCACGGGAGTCACCTGGACTGAGCGATCGCGCATACTGCAATGCCCGCGCGACCGCGAGATCGAATCGTTCAACATAGACGAGGACCACGTGACGACGCGGAACCGGAGTCTCGGCAGCGAGCTGAACATTTGCCTCAAGCTGGGTGCGCTCTTCGGTATAGGTCCTGTTGAGCCTGATAAGGATCGTAACGAGAACTGGGAAGATGACAATCACCACCCACGCACCCTGGGTGAACTTTGTGACGGCAAAAATCAGCACTACAAGGGTCGAGACCAAACCCGCGAAGCCGTTGATGAACGACTTCCACCTCCAGTTCTGCTCCTTAAGGGTGCGATGGTGCTTCACCATGCCGAATCCCGCAATCGCGAAGCCCGTAAAGACACCGATCGCATAGACCCCAACAAGCGCACTGACGTTTGCCCGCGAGACCAGCAAGAGCGCGATCGAGACTGTCGCAAGGATGAGAATGCCATTTGAGAACACCAGACGATGTCCTCGCCTGGAGAGGCTCGGTGGCAAAAAAGCATCGGAGGCAACGAAGCTGACGAGATTGGGAAATCCGTTGAAGCTGGTATTGGCTCCGGTGTAGAGAATCAACATCGTTGCCGCCTGAACCACGTAGAAGCCCATGCGACCAAAGATCGAATGCCCAAAAACGAGCGTCGCCTCCTGAGAAAGCACGGTCGGACTGCCGTTCAGGAACGGCACGGCATGTGTTCGCCACGCGAGCACCGAGACGCCCGTGACCAAAGAGCCGAGTGTGATCGACATGACGACGAGTACTCGGCGGGCGTTGATACCTTCTGGCCGCTTGAAGTTGGCAACCCCGTTCGAGATTGCCTCGAGTCCCGTAAGTGACGAACCGCCATTCGCGAACGCTCGGAGGACGATGAACAGACTTGCGCCCATGAGGAGCCCGTGACCCGATAGTCCCAGGGGAACGTGTCCCGCCTGATAGTGGTGCTCCCTGGGGAGGTGACCAAGAGCCGCGCGGACGATTCCGATGATCACAACCGAAGCGACGGAGGTAATAAAGAGATACGTCGGGATTGCAAAGGTACGTCCGGCCTCCTTGATGCCGCGGAGGTTGCCCCACAACAACAACAGAACGACAAAGACCGTGATCGGAATCGTGAACGGTACAAGCCTTGGGAATGCGGAGGTGACCGCGTTCGTCCCGGCGGCAGTCTGGACTGCGACGGTGACGATGTAATCAAGGATTAGTGCGACGGCCGCGACCTGGGCAAAGCGGGGGCCAAAATTTTCACGGGCGACGACGTAGGATCCGCCCGCCTTGGTATAGACCGTCACGACCTCCCGATACGAAAGCGTGACAAAAACCAGTACCAGAATGACGGCGAAGGTGATCGGGAGCAAAAGGGAAAAAGCGGCGATGCCGACCGCAGGCACCAAGATGGTAAGGATCTCCTCCGAGCCATACGCGGTCGAGGATATGCAGTCGGGAGCAAGCACACCGAGAGCCGTGACCTTGTTCAGTCTCTGCTCCCCGAGGCTTTCGGTAACGAGTGGTGGTCCGAGGAAGCGACGCTTGAGGCGATAGAGCAGCGGCTCGGGTAGCTCGACCCGTTGCGGTCCTGAGCGCGGTCCCCGCAGTCCCTGAGGGGTTTCTGGTGCGACCATTGTCAGTTCTTTACCCCTTGCCCATTGTTTCCCGCACCATCATAAGCACGCAGTGACGCCGGAGGCAGTAAGGTCTCGATTCAGATCCTTGGTATCTGGCTCTGGAACCCCCCGAAACCAAGTTGTGTTTTGATCGACCGAGGTGTTCGATAGGAATCATGAAAATTGTTGTCGTAGGATGTGGACGAGTCGGTACCTCCTTGGCAATCGCTCTCGATCAACAGGGTCACGAGGTCGCTGTGCTCGACAAGGATCCGGGCGCCTTTCACCGTCTTCCACACAGATGGGGCGGCCAGATCATCACTGGTTTCGGTTTTGATCGCGACCGCTTGAATGAGGCTGGCGCGACAAAGGCAGATGCGCTTGCCGCGGTGACCAACGGGGACAATTCAAACATATTGACGGCGCGAATCGCGCGAGAGACCTATCACATACCAAATGTGGTTGCACGAATTTACGATCCCCGACGAGCCGAAATCTACCAACGACTCGGCATACCGACGGTCGCAACTGTGACCTGGACAATCGAACAAGTCACGCGCAAGCTCTTTCCCGATAACTCGGTCTCTGAGTGGTCCGACCCAACAGGAGGGATAAGCCTGGTGGAGAGGATTCTCCCCAACGGATGGTGTGGTAAGAAAATGTCGCTCATCGAACAAGAGACCTCCGCGCGCATCATTGCAGTCGTTCGAGGCAATCAGTCTTTCCTGGGACATGGTGATCTCATCGGGCAAGAGGGGGACTCGATCTACCTTGCGGTCACCAAGAGCTCTTCCCAGGCGCTCGACGAATCTTTTCGCGAAATGCGAGCCGCGCCGTGAGGATTGTCATTGCTGGAGCCGGCGCAGTTGGAACCTTCCTTGCGGAGGACCTCTCTGCAAACGGTCACAAGATCCTTGTTCTTGATCAGAACCCGGAGACAAAGAGCCACTTTGCCTCCGATTCGACGATTGAATTCCTTCACGTGGATGCGTGCGAGGCGGATTCCCTGCAGGTCGCCCAGCTCGATACCGCGGATGTCGTGATCGCGGCAACCGGCGATGACGAGGACAACCTCGTCATCTCACTTCTCGCCAAACAGGAGTTTGCTGTTCCCCGAGTCATCGCGCGCGTCAATCACCCCAAGAACCACTGGCTCTTCACAGAGAGCTGGGGCGTCGACGTTGCGGTATCCACACCTCACCTGCTTTCGGCACTCGTCGAAGAGGCGGTATCGGTCGGTTCGGTGGTTCATCTGCTCAACTTCAAGAATGGCGACATCCGTCTGATCGAAGTCACGCTTGACTCAAAGTCGCCAGCAAAAAATGCGATGCTAATGACGCTCGCGTTGCCTCGCGAGGCAGCAGTCGTCGCAATTGTCCGAGATGGCCACGTCATTACCCCTCGCACCGACACCCGACTCAGCGACGGTGACGAAATTCTCTTGCTTGTCGGCAACAGTTGCGAGGATGCCGTCCGGCGTCTTCTCGTCTCCTCTTAATCAGTTACCTAGAAATCGCAGGTTAAGCCCCGGTTATTCGCCGACGGGCAATCAAAAAACAGTACCCGAGTGCGGAGATGATCAACAGCTTTTTCAACATGGGATCATCGTAGTGCGCCGAGACCTCGCGCCATGAAACAAGATGGATCCAAGTACGAAAGCAATCGACGTCCAAGATATTCGCGACAAGCTGTCTGGGGCTCTAACGTAGGGTGAAATGCGTAAGCGAATCCGGAACAACCGCGCGGAATTCGAAACCGACCCTGACATTGATCTCCTCGTTGACCCAGATGCCGAGGTCATACTTCCGCTAGATGATGCCCACCGATTGCGCGATGAGATCGACATCGTACTCGTCATTCTTGTCGGGGGATTTCTTGGCACTCTCTGTCGTTACGAGCTAAGCCTGCACTGGAGCCAGCCGGACACGGCATTTCCGACAACGATCTTCGTTATTAACCTCTCCGGTTCACTGCTGATTGGTTTCGTGTTGACCACAATTATCGAAAAGATGCGACCAACACGGTATTTGCGCCCACTTACCTGTGTCGGCTTTCTCGGTGGCTGGACAACCATGTCAACTTTTGCGGTCGAGAGTGACCACCTCATCTCCTCAAACCACCTCGGCGTCGCCGTGACCTACATCTTGGCGACAATGGTGGTGACGCCGGTTGTAGCCACATTTGGGATCTCCCTCGCACACCTCTTACCAAAATCACACAAGAAAATCGATAGGGCTCTCGAGAAATGACCGGTCTTGTTCTTGCGGCGAGCATCTCAGGCGCTGGCGCAATTGGTGCCGCGAGCCGTTACCTGCTGGATCTCATCGTCACGAGGAACTTTCCCCGCATCGTTCCTCGAGGAACGATGACGATCAACGTCATTGGCTCACTCATCCTGGGCCTCGTGTCTGGGCTCGTCACACACCACCATCTCGCGAACGTCTCGAACCTGGTCATCGGAGCGGGGTTTTGCGGAGGATTGACTACAGCTTCGAGTGCCGCTTTTGAAGCCGCTCGACTATTCCACCAGGGCAAGTCCGGACCTGCCGTGTTGACGATTGTGCTCGGAATCGGATCAAGCTGCCTCGCGGGAGCGATTGGTCTCGGAATCGGCCTAACGTAGCCCGCTGGAAGTGATCCGGAGATGGAACGACGGGCACGACAAGTCTCTCCAAAAACCGGGTCGATTCATCTTTTGTCGATATCGCCAGATGACATCCAAATGTCTCCAGTCTATTTTCCAAGATACGGTCTGAGCTGGACTTAGAGGTTTTTTATGGTGCCCGACCGTTGCGGGTCATCTCGCGTAGCGACCGGCGACGCTTGGATTGTTCGGAGGCGCGCACGTCGATTGAACGCGCGTGCGAAGCGCCGGTTCGGGTCCGCTTCAGATCGATCTCAGGATTTCGACGCGCTCAACGCTGGCGGTCCGAGATCCCCCTCAGTTGGCGAGCGCTAATTCTCAACAAGCCGCATCAGTATCGAAGCTGACGCCGGCGATCTTAGTAGTGCCGTTCTGGATGATCCACGTTGGCGCCACTGCCGTTGAGCCTGTCAGTGTGAACCCAACCAAAGGACATTTGGTGACTCCTGCTTGCCAATCCGCATTGATCCCAGAGTTGACGTAACTGGTGCCGGTGATTTTTTGCCACATCAAGGGCGTCGAGTACACCCCGATGGGGACGCTGGAGTGTGCCTGGAGCTCAGAGACGATTCCGTCGATGGTTGCTTGGTTCAAGGCGGTGTTGCTCGACCAGCTGTTGCCAGTTTCTATGTCAGCCCACCACGTTACTGGGGTGACCCCAGTCGGGGCCACCGCCTTCGCGTACTCAGATTCAGAGCAGCCAATGGCCCACGCGGCCTGCAGCTGCGACTGGAGATGTCCAGAGGTCGTGGCATATTGCGAGGTGGACTGAGTCGTGCAGTCGGTGTAGTCACTCTTGGCGTAAGCCAGGGCATAGCCGGTATTGAAATAGAAGGACTTGCTCACAGTACCGGCGAGCGTTGCTTCGGATGCGGCACACGCGTTGGTGGTGAACGGACGACCGTGTCCGAGCCCGATGATGGCAAAGCCCGGCGGAACGGAAGTGGCCGTGCACTGTGGGTACGACGTGTCGTAACCACCTCCGGAGTAGTACGGATTCGAGGCACCTGAAGGAGGCGCCTGCAAGACGACCATGGCCAAGGTCATGAGTGAGAAGACGGAGAGCGCCGTGATTGCTCGCGACTTGAGATTGATGAATACCCGCAAGGTACCTCCCTGAAAGGTCAACCGCTGAGGCCTACAGAGTTCAGTTCTCATGGCCCTGAGCTTGAACTATAACAAGCGTGCACCGAGAATCAATGTGAGCCAACCAAAAGTCTTCCTCAATTGAGCTCAAACACTCAGCAGATCGCGCGCGCCAGTATCGCTGGAGGGGTGACGAAGCTTGGACATTGCCCGCGCCTCGATCTGGCGGATGCGCTCACGGGTGAGATTGAAATACTCTCCAACATCTTCCAGCGTACGCGGTTCACCACGATCGAGACCGAAACGCAGACGCAAGATCTCACGTTCGCGCTCATCGAGTGGAGCAAGCAGACGATTGATCTCGTGAGGGAGCATTGCAGTCGCGGCCATCTCAAATGGCGACTCAGCGGAGCGATCCTCGACAACATCGCCGAGTTCCGCGTCGCCGTCCTCTCGAAGTGGTTCAGACAGCGAGAGCGGCTCCGCGCGAAAGCGCAGCGCCTCAATCAACTTGTCCTCTGGAAGTTCGACCTCAGCACCAAGTTCTGCAAGCGTGGCGGGACGACCAAGTTTGAGCTCAAGACGAGCTTGCGCCTTCTGGACACGCGCGAGCGTGTCGCCGGCATGAACCGGAAGCCGAATGGTCCGACCCGTGTTGGCAATGCCGCGGGTGATCGCCTGACGGATCCACCACGTGGCATAGGTCGAGAACTTGAAACCCTTGCGCCAGTCAAACTTCTCAACGGCATGCATGAGACCGAGATTTCCCTCTTGGATAAGGTCAAGTAGCGGAAGCCCCGACGCCTGGTATTTTTTCGCGATCGAGACAACGAGACGAAGATTCGACTGCACGAATTCACGCTGGGCGTCGTCACCGAGACGGATTAGCCTGCGCAACTCACGCCGTCTCGTCGGCGTGATTCCTTTCGGAGGCTTCGCAAGTTCTGCCTCGGCTTGAACACGATTCTCAATCGCCTGCGCGAGACGGACTTCATCATCTTTGGTCAAGAGTGGATACTGACCAATGTCGGTCAGATAGAGGCGGACGAGATCTTCCTCGTCGCGTTCAACTCGATCTTTTGCCAACGCTATTAACCTCCGTGTCTAGCAACGTATCCGCGCACTCAAACGACGAGGTGACGTGCGCCTCAACTGCAGTTCGGATGCGTTTATACGAAGATTGCAAGCGACGACCACTGCCGTTCGCCGTTCCCCTCGCACTTAGTGTATCGGCGGCCAAAGGGTCCCCTTACAAGCCCCGAGATGGCGTACAGCTCGTGGCACTCACGAACTCGGAGTGCCAAAAGGTCCGCCGACATCGACGATGCGTCCCTGGGTAGCCAATATCCCGGACGCGAACCGGGATGGGTCGCATGGATCCGAAAGGTTCTTGACGGTGGTTCCAAGATCAAATACCAACCGCGAGAGCATCAAACGAATCGGACCCTCGCTTGCTCGATCGCAGGTCTCAAGACGCTCCGTGTAGGCGGCAAGCATCGCTGGGTACCACGCGAAAGCCAACATCACACCGAGTTCTTCGCCATCGAGCTTTCCGATGGCTTCGAAGAGGATCTCGTGCTCTTCACTTGGCGTTCGAGTCGAGCGGGAAGCATCGTTGAGGCCGTCGGAGACCAGAAGACGACGCTCGATGAGTTCCGCACGGTAGGCATGTGCGTGACTCGCGGCAGAGAGCTGCACTGCCAGTGACGCATCACCCGAACTCGCGACTCCCCGACCGGTAATTCCGAAAAGCGTGAGCTCGACGAACCGGTAGCGACCGAGAAGGTCCGCCAACTCCTGGATGGTCCGGAATCGAGGTTGGGATGTCATGAGGAACTGCCATCGAAACGTCGAGATGCTCGGAAGCGATTCACAATCGGCATCCTGCGATCCTTGCCAAACGCGCGATGTGTTACCCGTGGCCCCGGAGGAGCCTGGCGACGCTTGTACTCCGCACCATCGACAAGGTCAAAGATCCGATGCACAACCGCCGGGTCAAAACCCTCGCGTTCAAGATCCTCGATCGTCTTTCCATCTTCGATATACCCCTCAAGAATTGGATCGAGAACGGAATAAGGAGGCAGCGAATCCTCGTCACGCTGTTCGGGCCGCAGCTCCGCAGAGGGCGGTTTGTCGAGAATTGGCTGGGGAATAATGTCATACCCCGCGCGCTTGTTGCGGAACTCACACAGCTCGTAGACGAGGAGTTTGGGCACGTCTTTGATGACCGCGAACCCACCTGCCATATCTCCATACAGTGTCGCGTACCCAACAGCCGTCTCGCTTTTGTTCCCGGTCGTCAGAACCAGCCAACCCAGTTTATTCGATAGACCCATCATCAGGGTTCCACGCACGCGCGCTTGGATATTCTCCTCTGCAAGATTGCTCGGTTGGCCGGCAAAACTCGGAGCAAGGAGTTCGAGGAAAGCGTGGTGAGCAAGCTCTATAGGAATCGTTCGAAGATCAATGCCGAACTGCTCGGCGAGCCGTGTTGCATCCGCAAGCGATCCTTCGGAGGAGAACCGCGAGGGCATCGCCACGCCGTGCACGCGGCCTGCTCCAAGCGCATCAACCGCGATCGCGGCAACCAGTGCAGAGTCGATCCCACCTGAAAGCGCGACCCCGACTTCGTTGAATCCATTCTTTTCCACGTAGTCACGCGTCGCAAGAACGAGTGCCTCATACACCTCATCAGAGCGTTCAAGCGGCTCAACAAGTACGGGAGTGCGCCTTGGGCCTGCAAGAGCGCGGCTGGTCTCGCTCACAACGAAATCACGCCGGTCCGGAATTCGCACGCTCGGTGACTTCGTGGCAATTTCGATGTCAGCGATCTCAATGCCCTCGACAAACTGGCGCGCGCGCAAGATCACCTCTCCGTATTCATCGATGACCAAGGACCCGCCATCAAAGATGAGCTCGTCCTGACCTCCGACGAGATTCACATAGACAATCGTGCATTCCCCCTCCTTGGCCCGCGCGGCGAGCATCTCCTCGCGTTCGACAAGCACATCCCGGCGATATGGAGATGCGTTCAGAGAGACGATCAACTCCGCTCCCTGTTTCGCCTGACGGACAACCGGTCCGTCGCTCGACCAAGCGTCTTCGCAGATCGTTACGCCAACCCGGACACCTGCGATGACAAAGAACGGTGTATCTCCACTACCGGTAGAGAACCAGCGCCGCTCGTCAAAGACTCCGTAATTCGGGAGAAGTTCCTTACGCCAGATACCGTGTACCTCGCCGCGCGATGCAACGACTGCAGCGTTGTAAAGCCCACCATCGGATTCAACGAATCCGAGAACGGCAACGCACTCTCTCGTCGCTCTGACAACCTCGCTTAACGCGCGTTCGGCGCTTTCGACGAATGCTGGCTCGACGAGGAGATCCTCGGGGGGATACCCCGATACCACAAGTTCGGGAAAGACCGCGAGATCCGCACCACCCAATTCGGCCAGGTCCAGCGCCCGCAATATTCGCTTGATATTGCCTGCGAAATCTCCAACGGTGACATTGAGCTGACAGAGCGCAATTCGCAAAGCTGGCATATACGCATCGTACCGGCGTGCCACCTGTCCTTGAGCGAGCGAGACAGATGTAACGGAGGGCACCGAACCTGCGCGAGAATAAGCAATCCCGATTCGGTCGACCACCCCAAGGCTCCGCGACATTTATGAAGCACCGAAGAGAACACATGCGAGGTAACGCGTCAAGACGCGCATACCCGCGCGTCCACTCTGCGCGCCTCACTGCGAGATGTCCAACAGAATGTCAAGCGGTGAGAGGTTATAGGGCCTGCTGAGATGGAACCACTTCTTTGCTACCCTCGACCTCCGGTTCCAGAACTCACCAAGGCGCTCAATGAATCAGGTTATCCGTGGACTGCGGTCGAGGATCCCGCGGCAGGAGTCCGACTCGAGCCAGACGGCGGATGGGCTGGCGCGATCATTTCGGCCGTCGAAAACCCTGAGGCAGGGATCGAAATCTGCCGCGCGCTCCGAGCGCGCGAACATCCACTCGCACCACTCTTGCTGATTGTGCGAGCGGATCGGTTTAACGACCTCCCCTCGCAGGAGGATCTCTTCGACGACTTTGTCCTCTACCCTGCCTCTACCGAGGAGATGGATGCGAGACTTACCCATCTTCTTCGGCGCAGCTCGAAGTCACCAAGTAAGGAGGTGGTCACCTACGGGCCGCTCGCGTTGAACCTCGAGACCTACCAGGCCGTCGTCAATGGAGAACCCCTCGAACTCACCTTCATGGAATACGAACTCCTCCGGTTCCTCGCATCACATCCGGGCAAGGTGTTCACGCGAGAGATCCTCCTCTCGCGAGTCTGGGGATATGAGTACTACGGGGGGGCGCGGACAGTCGATGTGCACATCCGTCGGCTCCGGGCAAAGCTTGGAGAGGAGCACGCCCAGTTGATCGAAACCGTGCGGAGCGTCGGCTATCGCTTTGGACGTTCGCGCTGGAAGCTCTAGGGAAACGCGCGCTTAACCCTTCTTCTTCGTCTTTCTCGCGGGTGTCGAGTAGAAGAGTTGCTTGGCCCTTGCGGAGGGGATCGAACCGAGCGCCAGCGCATAGGGGCCGTTCGAGATCGCAATCTCATGCTGTGCATCGACAGCCCCATTTACGAGGTCGACACGAACCAGCATGCCTGCTCCAAAGCAGACCACCCACGCACTCTTGCCGTTTGTGGCTACCGCAACAGCCGTAGGGTTCTTTGGTACGGGAATCGAAGACTTTGCACTTTCGGTGGCGACCGAAATTAAGGTCAGATTGTCAGTTCCCGTCGTCGCGGCATTCGCGACAACCATCTCGTCCTTTGACGGAACGCTCACAATCGCCTGGGGTGAACCCAGCATCTCAATCGGTGTGCCTGTCGTATCGGAGGCAGTTGAAATCGGCGAGACACTCCCAGAATAAGAGTTGGTGACGAAGGCCGTCGTGCCATCCGTGCTGATCGCGATCGCGATCGGGGCGTTCCCCACGTTGATCGGAGCGAGGGAACGACCAGTCACAAGATTGATCGGCGTCACCGTATGTCCGATCGCCCCTGACTGGCCAGTGACAATCGCCCCGGCGTTCGCCACATAAGCCCGCCTACCGTCTGGTGTGATCGCTATGCCCTGAGGGCCAAGGCCAACTCTGATCGCGCGCATGGGGCGACCGGTAACAAGATTGATCGGTGTGACGGTGTTGCCCATCGGTGCACTTCCCGCGTCCGTCACATACGCCATCTTCCCGTTTGGCGTAATCGCAATCCCCGCGGGGCCACTCCCCGCAGATATCGATCTGCCCGGAGATCCAGTCAGCAGATTGACAGGAGTGACCGTGCTTGAGGCGTAGTTGGTGACATAGGCCCGCTCATTCGATGCGTCAATCGCGACCGCGTCCGGAAAGGCGCCGACTCCGACGCGATGCTGGCGCGGTTGGGCAATCTTTTCAAGATCGATAATCGTCGCGTCGGAGGCAGTCCCAAGTGCCGCGCCGCCTCCGATCTGGGTAACGACAGCGACCGGGATAGGCGGCGTGGTCGGTATAGGTGCCACGTGACCCACCGGTTTTGAGGTCGAGGGCCGGACAAGGAGGTAGACCAGCCCGCCGAAAACAACGAGTGCGAGACCGATGCCGAAAAGTCGGGCCCGCCGACGGCGTCGCTGGTGATACGTACGGATGGCCAGCGATCTCAACGGCTCTCCCTGGGAGAAAAAGCGATTGCCTCAATCTCGACCGACGCGGCGCGCGGCAACCGATCGACTGAGAGAACGGAGCGGGCAGGACGCTGATCACCAATGCAAGAGAGATAGGTCTCGTTCATCAATTCAAAGTTGCCAATATCGACAAGAAAGACGGTCGTTTTCACAACATCGGCAAGGGTCGCTCCCATCGATGCAAGCACCGACTCAAGATTGGAAAATGCCTGGATGAGTTCACTCTGAACTCCGCCTCCGACCAGCACCCCGTCGCGCAGCCCGAGTTGACCTGAACAAAAGAGCAGATCGCCAGCACGAACCACCGGGGCGTAGGGCCCGATTGGCGCGGACTCAGAGTGACTAGAGGTCACTTCCCCCTGACTCGTCTTTAGCTGAACGAAGACCCGCAACCGCAGGTGCGAGTCGCGTTCGGATTGGAGATGTGAAATCCTGCGCCTTGAAGCCCGTCGCTGTAATCAAGTGTCGCGCCAGTAATCAATGCCGCGCTCTCTGAGTCCACAACAACACGGACCTCTCCGAACTCACGGATAACGTCGTCTTCGGCAATCTCTGAATCGAAGAACATGTCGTAGCTATAGCCCGAGCAACCTCCGGGGCGCACGGCGACGCGAAGCGCCAACGCTTCGGCGCCATCCTCGGCGGCGAGGAGTTCTCCGACCTTTGCGACGGCTTTATCCGTCAGTGTGACCGGGCTCGGCCGACGACCAATCTGCACAGGCGATGAGGTAATGCTCACGAAAGGGTCCTCCTACGGTCCATTTTCCAAGCCGATCCTACCAAGTGGAGGGCCAAGAACATGTCGGTAACATTGAACATCATGCCAGAGCCCAGCGAACAGGGATTATCGGCCCGATCTGCCCCGGGAACCGGGCCAGAGGCAGGGTCCACTGACCTGCATGAAAAGATTACCGAGGTACTCCGCACAGTGATCGATCCCGAACTTGGAGAGAACATCGTCGACCTCGCGATGGTGCGATCGATATCGGTTCAAGATAGCCATGCGACGATCGAAGTCGCCCTGACGATCAGCGGATGTCCGATGAGGACCCAACTCGAACAAGAGACCTCGCGCGCCGCACTCCTCGTCGAGGGCATCGAATCGGTCGAGATCGTCATCGGCGCGATGGCAAAGGACGAACGTGCAGCATTGATGAACCGTGCGCGTCGTCTCGCACAAGAGCGTTCGCTCTCAACCGACATCCCCTCCAATACCCGCATCCTCGGAATCATGTCGGGCAAGGGTGGGGTTGGAAAATCCTCTATCACGGCAAATCTCGCCGCAGCGCTCGCGCAATCGGGAGCGGTTGTCGGACTCCTCGATGCAGACATCTGGGGTTTCTCGATCCCGAGAATGCTCGGAGTCACGGGCCCACTTGAGGTCCGCGACAAGAAGATCCTCCCGATGCAACGCTTGGTCGGCAAAGGACAGTTGAAGGTCGTTTCGATGGGATTCCTCTCGGGTGAAGACGAGGCGATCATGTGGCGTGGACTTGTGCTCAACCGAGCGCTCCAGCACTTCATTGAGGATGTCGCCTGGGGAGAGCTCGACTACCTCCTCATCGACCTTCCACCGGGAACCGGCGATGTGCAGATGGGTCTCGCCCGAATGTTGCCGCGCACGGAACTCCTGCTCGTCACGACTCCTGGAATCGCCGCACAAAAGGTTGCGGGGAGAGCCGCGGACATGGCGAGAAAGGGCAACCTTAGAGTTGCAGGGGTAATCGAAAACATGTCGGGATTCACCTGCGTCCACGGAGAGTACTATCCCCTCTTTGGAGAGGGTGGTGGAAGGCGCCTTGCAGATTCGATCGGCGTTCCGCTCATCGCCCAGATCCCGATCGACTCAAGCGTTGCGAGTGGTGGTGACGCGGGAGAACCGGCAGTTCTCAATCGAGACAGCGCAGTCGCGCAGAGCTTTCGCGAACTCTCCCGATTGATCCAGACGGAGATTGCACCGGTGATCGATATGGGATCATGCAGCGCACGATTGCTCGATCAGATCGACGGTGCGCTCACGGGAGCCTCTTGACGGCCCGTCGGAGAGCCACTCTTCGACTCGCGATGCTCCTCAAAGCGACAGCGCTCTTCTCGCTCATTTTCGCGGTCTCGGGGAGATCGCACAGGTAGACGCGACCAATCTCGCGCAGAGTGCTTCGATAGCCGTCCATCAGCTCTCCTCTCCCTGCCAGCAGACTCATTCCCTTGCTCGACTCCATGCCCACCGAACGAACGCGTTCTCGCGAATCGGGTGATCATTCGTTTTGGAGTCGGTCGAACCACATCGGCAAAAAGCGAGTTGTCGAGGTCGCGCGTTCGTTGTGCGCATTGCCAAGATTTCCAATTGGAGCACTGCACGGTCCGGCAGATTTCGGGGCCAGCTACCAACCCCTCTTCTCAACAACATCAAAGAGGTCCCCAAAGGTGACCCTTGATGCAACGGGCTGCGAATCGGTAAACGGACTTGGCACCGCGAGGTGGACCGCGAGATCGCCAAGAATTTGGGTCGAGCTTGGCCAGGCACTCGGCATCGCTCACCCGGACCTTGCAGCTTTCAGAGGTGAGACCCACAGCGCGTAAGGCAACGTGCCCTAGCCCGACCTACTTCCTCTCCCAGATTGACTCTTCGTCGTCGGGATCATCGGTTCTGACAAGCCGCTCGGCATGCAGTTTTCTCAGGTGTGCCCACACCGATCGCCTAGCGTGGCGGATAAGTTCATCGGGAAGTCCCTCGTAGATGAGCGATACCAACTCTCCAGCACGCATTGATTTATTGAGTAGCGCCTGGTAGATCGACTCCTCACGTCGCTTTCGCGACGAGATATACGCATCGATCGCCGCGGAGGGATCTTCAATCAGCATCCCGTGCCCAGGGGCGATCAGATCAAGCGGTGGATCGATCCTCGAGACACGCCGCAACGAATTCAGGTAGTCACCCATGTCGCCATCCGGTGGGCCGATCACCACCGTCGAACCTTGCATGATGTGATCGCCCGAGAAGAGGATCCGAGCACCATTTCCCCCGATCGGATCGCCGACGAAGCAAAGATGGTCCGACGAGTGCCCCGGTGTGTGCAGCGCCTCAAGACGCACGGTATCCGTGGTCAGCGTATCGCCCTCGATGATCCGGCCATCGGGGACAAAGTTCGGGCGCTCGTCAAACCCGAGCAACGTTGCCCCGGTGAGCCTCGCCAGTCTCCGCGCGCCGGGCGCGTGGTCGCGATGCGAATGTGTCACCACGACGTAACGGATCCTGCCTTTGGCGAACTTCGTGATCCTTTCGAGATGGACCACGTCATCGGGCCCTGGATCGATGACAACAAGGTCTTGCGTGCCAACGAGATACGTATTTGTCCCTGGACCAGTCATGACTGACGCGTTGGGAGAAAGCAGTCTTACAACGCCGGGAAGGAGCGCTATGGGCTCTCCCACTTGGAGATACGAGCGATCATCAATTCCGCTTAACACGATACGTTCCGGCCAATGAAATCACTCATCGATGCGACATTAGTAGTCTCATCACCCGGTCCACCTCCCCAGCGATAGATAGAATCTGGCGAAGACATTATCTGGAGCCGATTATGGCTCAATATCACACCTGATATAGCCTGATCTCATGGCCTATGTCGTAATCGTGAGTGACGCTCGAAGTGTGCTCGACGAAATACGCTCCGTGCTCGATGACGGTGTGAATGAAATTGTGGAACTGTTTACCGGGCCTGCAGTGCGGACGACCGTTGCCAACGACTCCCCAGACCTCGTAATCGCTGATTGTCAAATCCAGAATATGGGTGGAATCGCGATCTGCCACGACCTCAAGCTCGAAGAGTCCGGGGGACGTATTCCCCACGTCCCGGTGCTTCTCCTCCTCGACCGCCGCGCGGATGTGTTCCTCGCAAAACGGTCTGGCGCCGAGGGATACCTCGTCAAGCCCCTCGATCCCATGCGGCTCAGGCGAGCGATCGATGCGCTCCTCGATCGGAAGACCCATTACGACGAGACATTCATGCCTTTTACGATCGCCGCCGCAAAGGCACCGTAGCCAGAGGGCTCGCATCACCCAGCCACCGGATCGGTCCGGCGGGAGCCTGTCATTTCACCCGCTACCATCGAAGGCGCATCGGGTAGGCATCCGATGTTTCGGGAAGTAGCGCAGCTTGGTTAGCGCGCAGCGTTCGGGACGCTGAGGTCGCGGGTTCGAATCCCGCCTTCCCGACCACATGCGCTTGACCGAAGGTGAGCCGAAGGTCCGAGTGCCCGAGACGCGTCTGCGCTGTCTTCGTGCTCGACACCTTCGAACACACACGAACAACGTCGCCGACGTTCAACGTAGATCATGGAAATCCGCGCCCTCGCAGCCCTCTGCCCGGCAAGCTGGCAACCAGAGGTGCCGCCACCAGTTGGGAAAGTCCAACGGTTCACCACCTGGCGTTCAAAAATATAAGCGTCCGAGTCCGTCACGTTCAATCCTCGTGGGGCGAGATTCTCAGCGAGAATACGTTCTCGCGGCCGGGTCGAGAGCGCGAGGAGACCGCGGACCAAACAGGGCCTGCGTTGCGGTCACGAACTCGATACTGTATATCGATCGTTTAGACTGGCGGCCTACGTCGATAGGATCAAAGATTTCTAAGCTAATCGACCTATCAGAACACGTCTACCCGGCGTCGTTCAATTCCACACGAACCGACTGCCGGGTCCGTGTCGAACGAAATCGTACGCGGCTCGGCGTACGGTCTAGAGAGGATCCAACGAGTTGGCTCAACTAGTAGTCCTGCAAACGAAGGCCGTGAGCAGGCGTCGGGCTCGCTTTTCCAACGAAAAAGACGCGAGCCTGACCAAGTACTCGATGCTCGCTCTGATCACCCTCGTTGTTATTGCTCGCATCCGTTTTCCTCGGTCGCTGTGTTCTGAACTTATTGGACAACGATTCGGACCGACTCAACGCCGTCTTGCTGTAAGTGCTCTCTGACGCGACAAGACGGTTCACATCTGGCCAGTCGCTTTTCGCGGTCACTCGGATGCGTCGCGAGATAGCGGTTGTCTTCTTCGGGCAGCTGGCCGCCCTCCTTGCACTGAGCATCGTCCAATGGCATCTTGGGGCGCTCACGAGCGATTTCGGTTTCTACGGGCAAGCGGTTTGGCTCATCGGCCACGGCCACCTCGATCCCTGGAGTTCGTTTCTCGGCAGCGCCTTTCTCCATAACAATGCCGAGCTGATCATTTGGCCGCTTGGCTTGCTTGGTGCTCCTTTTGGTGGCAACCCATTCGTTCTCCTCGTCGTTCAGGATCTCGCGCTCGCTCTCGAGGGGCTCGTCGCGCTTGTTTGGATATCCGAGATCCTCGAACAGCACACTGATCTCAAACCGAACGCACGACACTGGCTGTGGCTGCTCGCGCTCGCGGCGGTCGCCTTTGACCCATGGTGCTTCCAAACCGCTATGTTCGACTTTCACCCCGCGTCCTTTTCTAGCCTGTTTATCCTGCTCGCATCCCGAGAACTATGGCGTGGGGGGCGTTGGCCCTACTTCGTGTGGGCTTTCCTGCTCGCTACGATCGGAACCTCCGGTGTGCTCGCGGCGATCGGCCTCGGCATCTCGGCACTGATTTCAGCTCGACCCCGGCGACTATTCGGGGTCGCAGTTATCGCCGCGAGCACCATCTGGGTGGAAGTACTCATTGCCCACGTTCTCATCGGTCAGGGCAGTGAGATAGTCACGAAGGGCAATGGCTTTTCTTATCTGGTTCCGTTCAACCACCATCCCGGAATCTCCGACCTTCTTGTTGGCATGATGATGCATTTACCAGCCGTGGTACAGGTCGTCGCGCCAAAGCTCATCACTGCGGTGGTCTTCCTCCTGCCGGTGGGAATGATCGGATTTTTGCACCGCCTTGCAATCGGTCCGGTGCTGGCCGTCTTTGGCCCAGTAATGCTGGCTCAATCCACCCTCTTGTTCCGACTCCCTGCCGCATTCCAGATCTGGCCGGTCCTGCTGCTCGTGCTCGTCGGCTCCGTCGACCTGCTCGCCCGTAAGACCCGATTGCAACGTTTCGAAGGATCGTCGAAGATGGTCCGCCGCTACCCATCCAAGGGTTGGGTCGCGGGCTGTACAACTGCTTGGGCCACTTGCCTTACGGTGGTATCGACGTCTGTGCTCTCTACACTGGCCTCTAGTTGGCTTGCGGTCACGCCGGCCGCCGCCGCGAGCATCGCCTCAATCGCCGCCCGCGTTCCACCTGATGCCGAGGTGATCTGTTCGCAGGGAATTGTCGGGCGGTTCACCTCGCGAGATCAACTCTTCACGGTGATGACTGCGCGAGAGCGCTTCCCGATCACAGCAAGGACCGTCTACTTTGTCCTCGCTCCCAACCAAGGTGTGATACAGGTCGATCCGAGTGCCACTCAGGCCATGATCGTTTGGGTGCGGGACTTGCCAGATAGCCATGTGCTCAACTCAGCGGCAGGCGTCACCGTCGTAGCGTGGAACCCACCAGCCGGGACCTCCGCCGTTGTCCTCTCGGGAAGGTAGGTCCGAGGTGCTCGCCTTCGGAATCCGACCGCGGACAACGGCCGTCGTCTTCTACACACTGCTCGGCTGGTCTCTGCTCGTCGTCATCGTCGGTGGCATCGGCACCGTCAACCACTGGATCCTCGACACCTCGGTCTTCCATCAGATAGCGTCGACCGCCGCGGTCTCGCCAAATTGGGGGATAAACGGCGTCATGACGGTAATCGGCATCGCAGGTGCGACTCTTGGTGGAGTCGCGTTCTGGCGCCGCGACTTGCAGGGCGAATAACGACCAGCAACTCAGATTCCGCGGCTTCGCCGATGAGTTCGTACAACCCAAGAGTCGTTGCGTTCGAGGATCTCACCGCTCGCGCTCGAATCCGCGAAGCCGCCCTCAAGCACTTCGCGAAACAGGGATATGAGCGCGCCACTATCTGAAACTCGCCAAGACCGCCAGAGTCTCACCGGGCTGCTTCGACACCGCTACGCGTCCAAGAACGATCTCCGCAAAGCATCCGACGAGTAGGTGTTCGAGATGTTGCACTCTGTCAATTCGCAGATCCTCGATGTCCCGAGCAGATCGGCCGAGACCCAGCAGCAATCGAAGCGCGTCGCGCCGTACATCGGACGATCACTCGTCGGTGTTCCCCAACCGTCGGGGCGATTTTCGACGAGATGGTAACCGTCACCAAAGAGTGGCACGTTCGCTCGGATGAAGCTCGATCCGACTCTTCCACCATCGATCGAAGGATCCGAGCAGCCATCGTCACTGCGATGGCAATCGGTGTACCCCTGCTCCATGAGCACGTCTCGCAAACACTTGGCGTCCACATGTTCGCGCCCGAAGGCGACCGACTCATCGCTCTCGGACTTCTTGACATCTACTCGCACAAACTCATTGACGGAACTTTCACCTCCGGCGCGCAGACCGGTTTCGACCCTCCGCCGACAAATCCTGACTGACGATCGTCGCGTCAAGTCCGCTACGGCAGCCCGGTTCAAACCCAGCGAAATTCAGACTCAACAGCTGCCCTGAAATCGTTCGTTGGCAACTTCAATGTCTATTCCGAGCTTAGACCGAACTTACGGCGCTGAAATAAAGAGAACCCCCAGTTGATCAGGGGATTCTTCGTAGGCCTCGCCGGTTGTTCTGTCTACATCGGCCCGAGTTTGGTCGGG
>Ga0307374_10003420_pt1 | contig 27088 bp, 26 predicted proteins | sample OX3MG_FD_202532 | JGI IMG/M metagenome (GOLD analysis project Ga0307374, IMG submission 202532) | Soil microbial communities from Risofladan, Vaasa, Finland - OX-3 | ecosystem: Environmental > Terrestrial > Soil > Coastal area > Acid sulfate soil | place: Finland: Risofladan, Vaasa | collected...
AGCTGTATCGGAAGGCGACGACCGTCGGGGCAGACGAGCAGGTCCCCGCGGAGCTCGACGTCGGGCACAGGACGTCGGAATCCGCACGAGCACGACCAGTCGCCGTCGGAGAAGCTGATCCGGCCCGAGCACGCCGGGCAACCGACGGCGTCGTGGTGCCAGAGCTGGCCCGCTGCCACCCACACGACCTTGGAGACACCCCGGGCTCCCCACACGACGAGCGGGTCATCGGCGTTGGCGACGACGGTGGTCCCTTTCGACGCGCTCAGGGCGCTCTGCCAGCGGGCCGCCACCATTCGCACCTCGCTCACCCGGTCGAGTTGATCGCGCGACAGGTTGAGCAGGGCCACCACCTCGGGTTGCACCGCTTGCGCGACCACACCGAGATAGCCCTCATCGACTTCGAGCACGGCCGGCACCCCCGGTGCGGCTGACGCCAAAGCCACAGCCAATCCGGGGGGAAGGTTGGCGCCCGCCGACGATGTCGCCACCCCGGGCGCGCCGCCGAGCGCGGCCCCCAACAAGCGCGTCGTCGTGGTCTTGCCGTTGGTCCCCGTCACGAGCGCGACCTGGCGCCCCGTCGCCAGGGAGCCGAGCAGATCAGGAGCGATCAACAGCCCGATGCGCCCACCGATGACCGACCCGCCCCCGAGGTGCAACCGCCGCGACGCCGCGCTCACCGCGGTCGAAGCCCGGCCGGCCAGGCGTGCCCGCACCGGCAATGTGCCGTCGGCGGGCGGTGACGTCACGTGTCGGTGTGATCCGGCGGGAAGGTCCGCGCCAATTCCTCGGCCGTGGGCTCGTGTTGACGCTGGGACTCGGCGGGCAGCTGGGTCATGATCGCCGCCATGATGGCCTCGGTGTCCGCGGCGGCGTCGGAGAGCCCGAGGTGCACGGGCTTGCCCACCCGGACGCGCACAGGCGGAGGGTGCAGCAAGTTGGCGACGTCGGGAACCCGGGCCGAGCGGGGCCATACGGCTTCGGTTCCCCACACACCGACAGGAAGCACCGGCGCGCCGGTCATGGCAGCCAATCGGGCCGTCCCGGTCTTGCCCTCCAACACCGGATCGAAGAACTTCTTGCCGCGCGGGATCGTCCCCTGGGGAAGGATCACGACGACCTCGCCCGCCTCGAGGGCACGGCGCGCTTCTCGCAAGGGAGTGTCGGAGCGGCTGCCCCGGTCCACCGGTATCCCGCCCAGGGCGCGCGCCAGCTGGCCGACCACCGGCGCGTCGAACAACTCGCGCTTGGCCAGGAACCGCACGGGCCTCCCCAACCGGGCCGCCACCATGGCCAGGGCCACGACGTCGAAGTAGCTGCGGTGATTGGCGGCCAAGATGACCGGCCCGCGCCTCGGCACGCGCGCCACCCCGTCGATGTCGAACCGGGCGTAGGGGAACATGGCCGGGCGCACCAGCGGTCGAATCACGTCGTAGGGCTCGAGCCCTCCCACCTTGGGCACTCCGGGGGGCCGGTCCCAATGCTCCACGGGCCACCGCCGCAGGCGGGCCACCGCATGCAGACGCCGGTCGGGGTTGACCGCATGGGGACGGCCCACCGCGCCGAGCAGGGGAAGGTCGAAGACACTGTCGGAGTAGGCGTGGCTGGCAGCCATGTCGATGCTCGCCTCCCGGGCCCATCGCCGTACCGCGGCGAGCTTGCCCGTGGACCACACGAAGTCTCCCTCGATGCCACCGGTGTAGTGCCCGTCTTCGCGCCCGTACCTGGTGGCGAGCACATGGTCGAAGCCGAGCATGCCGGCGAATGGGGTCACGAGATCCGCAGGCGTGGTCGTCGTGAGCACGATGAGGTGGCCCGCCTCGCGATGTTCGGCCAGCACCCCCGGGGCGAAGGGCTGGACCAGCTCGACCAGCTCCGGTGCGGCCAGCTCCCCGGCTCGGCACACTGCCTCGACGGGCCATCCTTTGGTGAAGCGAGGTGCCAACCGGACCATGGCCATGAAGGCGAGGCTCTCGCCCATGAGGTCGTAGAACCCGTAGAACAGACGCTCGCCGGGGAGGGACCGACGACCCTCGAAGAGGCCCTCGGCGTGCATGGCGGCACTCAGGACGAGACCGCTCGCCCCGCGCAGCAGGGTCCGGTCCAGGTCCACGAACACCGCGACCCGAGACTGCGGCGCGTCGTGCCCGGAGCCGTTGCCGTTGTGCAGGTGCGTCTTTGGCGAGCGGGCCGTCACCATGGCGCAGACCATACCGCCGTCCACCTCGTCACCTGCCGTAGGGTGCCTGCCACCAGGGCCTTGACGCGGCAAAGGGACCGGAGGGGGACCCGGTCCCTTTGCTCGGACTCGACAGGATTCGGAGGGGGGCGTCCGTTTCCTGTGGTCTCTGGGTTTCATTCTGAAGGATGGTCTTCGATCAGTCAAACAGCTATTACAGATTTCTACTATCGTAAAAAGAGATGGAACTCCGACACCTCCAGGCACTGGTGGCAGTGGCCGAGCACGGCTCGTTCTCCTCCGCGGCGGACCATCTCGGCACGGTCCAATCCAATATCTCCGCCCACGTGGCCCGGCTCGAGCGCGAGTTGGGGACAACCCTGGTCGACCGTTCGGCGGGGCGTCTGACCGCCGACGGGGAGGTCGTGGTGGCCCGGGCCCACCGGGTCATGGGCGAGCTCGACGCCCTGGTGGCCGACGTCGGGGCCCTGCGTGAGGCCGTGGCCGGGAACGTCCGGGTGGGCATCTTGGGCACCACCGCCCGCTGGCTCGTGCCCATGCTCCTGGCCGAGCTCTCCGAAAGCCATCCCCGGCTCCATCTGGTGCTGGCCGACGGCACCACCTTGGGCCTCGAGCCCCAGCTGGCGGCGGGTCGTTTCGACCTGGCCGTCCTCACCTTCCCGGTGCCGGGCCGCGACCTCGTCTCCGAACCGCTGTTCGAAGAGGACATCGTCCTCGTGGTCCCCGTCGACGACGACCCCTTGTCGGGAGCCGAGCAGATCGACATCACCGACCTGGGGCGATTCGAGCTCCTCCTCCCCGCCCCCGGGACGCCATTTCGCGGCGAGATCGATGCCGCTGTGAAGCCCGCCGGCGTTCGCTTGCGGCCCCGGGTCGAGCTCGACGGCGTGCGCCTTCTGGCCTCGCTCACGTTCGAGGGGTACGGCCCGGCCGTGCTCCCCGCCACCGCCGTCCCACCGCATCTCCGCTCCCGGTTCCGACTCGTCCGGGTCGTGGGGCTCGCCCCGCGACGAGTGGGGATCGCGCAGCGCAGCCGCGGACTCCCCTCGGCACCGGCCCGAGCGGTCCTCGACACCTTGCGCGGGCTCATGGCGTCTCCCGATCGACTCCCCCCCGGCGTCCACCCGGTGATCGGCGACCAGCGCGCCCGCGCCGAGGGATCCCTCCGGGTGCTCGGCGTGCCCAACGGGTGAGTCTGCGGGCGGCGGTCCCGGGACCGGCCGACTCAGGCTGCGGGCGGGCGTGCCCTCCTCCACATCAACCACAGGGTGGGACCTTGGCGCGGGGTCCGGATCTCACCGGTCACCTCGAACCCGTGGCGTCCGTAGAAGGCGAGGTTGCTCTCTTTGGACGACTCGAGATAGGCGGGAAGCCCTTCGGCGTCAACTCCGTCGAGCACACACTGCATCAACGCCGAGCCCACGCCCGTGCGTTGTCGCTCGGGATCAGTGCCCAGGGTGGCCAGATACCAATGCGGCTCCACCGGACGTGCCGCATCGACGGCGCTGAGCAACCGGGCCGCCTCGGGTGTGTCTCGGCCCAGCCCCGTGAGATAAGGCATGACAGGCACGAGACGAACGAGGTCGCGCCAACCGGGCCGGGCCCGGCCCGGTGGTGACCACATGGCCGCACCGCCGAGATCCTGGGTCGTGTACACCTCGCCGCGCTCGAGATAGGTGTGGCGCAGCTGAATGGCGAAGAACCGGCGCAGGCCACGCCGACGTCTGCGATCACCTCGGAACAACCACAGCGGGACAGGGTCGTCATCAAAGGCGCGTGCCAGGACCTCGACCAGAGTCTCCACGTCGGCGGGCACGACCCGCCGCACGACATGGGGCTCTCGACGCGCCCCCGGTGTCGACGCGTCGTCGCCGCGGTTGTGGTCCTCGCCTTCGATGCGGGTCATTGCCCGGCCCTCCGGCCCCCGACCGCCACTGCAGCCATGGTACCGGCGCGACCCTCACCAGCGCGACCTTCAATTGAGCGACGGATGGGCGGGATAGGTGGCGAGCAACGACAGGTCACCACCTTGGCGGCGCATGACGTCGTGCCACAGCTTGTCGGGCTCGACACAGAACACGTCGGCCGCCAACGCGTCGAGAACGAACCACGCCCCCTCGGCCAGCTCGACCTCCAACTGGTCCGCCGCCCATCCCGCGTACCCCGAGAACAGCCGGGCGCCGTCGAGACCGACGGGTTGATCGACGGGAGCCACCGACAGGTCGACGGTTGCCACCGATTCGATGACCACCCGCCACGGTGCGCCCGACGACAGCTCGGGTGACCGGGCCCGGGCCAGCCCGATGACGGCGTCGAGCGACACCGGCCCTCCCCGGAACACCACCCCGGGCGGGACCAATCGGGCTTGTTCCTCCCAGGGCTCGAGGATCTCGCCCACCGGCACGGGCGTGGGGCGGTTCAGCACGACCCCGAGGGCTCCGTCGTCACCGTGGTCGACCACGAGCACGACGGCCCGTTCGAAGTTGGGGTCGCCCAGACTGGTGGAGGCCACCAACAGGCGCCCCGTGAGCGTGCCCCCGGGGGGGCTCGACTCGAACGCAGGTCCCGGCACCACCCGATCATGACTCGCGCGCCGGCGCCGTGATGATCAATCCGAGCCCAGCGCCGGGCCGGCCGGGCCCGCGGGCTCACACCGAGGGCTTCCATCCCGCGGGGAAGGGGTCCTTGATCGCCACCAGCAGCTCCCACGCGGCCCGACTCCGCTGGTAGGCCGCAGCCCGGTACGGCACGGGACTCGACGGGTCCTCCTCGGGGATCCACAGGGCAGGGGTGTCGAACCAAAAGGCGGTCCGGTCGTCTTCGTAGGTAGTCCGGTAGGCGCCGTACCCCGTGGTGAGCGCGTTGGCGACGAGGTCGCTGTCGCCGGTGGCACGGCCGATGGTGTGCATGAGCCCGGCGGTGAAGTAGGTGCCCCCGGGCCACACCGCCTTGCCCTGGGCGGTGTCGATGGGTCGCCCCGTCGGGTCCATCGCGTTGACGGCCCCCATCTGCGCGCCAGCCACGCCCAGCACGTTGAGCCGATAGGCGCGGTTCAGGTGTGACGCCATGCGGTGGGGGTCGAGCACGTCGGGCAGCCCGGCGCGGGCGCTGTAGCGCTGGCCGCACAGGGCATCGGCGAGCAGGGCCGTGCTGAAAGGCCCGTCGGTGTCGAGCCGGTAGTACCCCCCACGCTCGTCCCACAAGGCCGCTTCGGTGGCGGTACGCGCCTGGACGGCGATCGCCGTCCAGGCTTTCGAGACGGCGCCGGTGTCGAAGACATCGGCGAAGTCGGCCATGGCGTCACAAGCCCCGATGAACAGTGCGGCTACGTAGATGGCCAACCCGTCCATCTCGATGGCGTCGTAGGTCGTGCACCATCCCCGGGCGTCGGGGATGCCGTCGCCGTCGACGTCGCGCGACACCAAGTGGTTCATGGTCCGTGTCAGGGCCGGATAGACCTCGGCCCCGAAGGTGTGGTCACCGGTGTAGGTCCAGTAGTCATGGGCTTGTTGGACGAACTTGGCGGGCAGATCGAGCCAGTCGACGCGCAAGGGCGCCTGGCCGGGTCGGGTGGCCGAATACTGACTGACGACGAACCAGGGATCGTCGACGGGTGAGCCCGCGTCATGGGGAGTCCGCCCCATGGGATCCGCGTTCACCATGTCGGCCCATCCCAACAACACGTCACGTTCGATGGTGGGGAACAGCTCGAGCAGATGCCTCGCTTCGTAGTGCCGGACGTCCATAGACTCACAGTCCCGGTAGACGTCGGTCTCCAACGTGAAATAGAGGTGCTGGCCCCGGCGCGCCCCGAACCGCTTGGGCTTGGTGATACACCCGTTCTCCCAGAAGACGCCACCGAAGACGTCGTAATAGAGCTCGTTGAGCGCGGCGCCGCGCAACCACAGGGGATAGACGGGATCGCGCGCCACCCGCGTCCACCAGGCGTTGATCCCACGTTCGAGGCGTGACGCATCGGCGAGAAGGTCGGAGGCGATGGCCCAACCCCGATACGACCCCGGGTACCACTGGGTGTAGCGCTTGCGCCATTGGGTGCCGTTGACCGGGTTGCGGAACTGCACGACGGGAAAGTCCCACGCCAGCGCGAAGGTGGCGGCGCGCTGCTCGCCGGGGGCGAGTGTGAACGACACGCATACCGCCCCGGCGAGGCCGAGTCGCCGCACGTCGAGCGGTCGGTCGGGGAGCTGTCCGGTCTTGAAGGCGGCCAGGAGGTCAGCGCCGTCCCCGTCGCCGGCCCAGTCCTCGGTGGCACTGAGCACGGAACCGCTCGGCCCCCGCGCCCCGATCACCCACTCGGTCCGCTCGGTCTCGGGCACGTTGTCCCGGTCCTGAGCTTGGAGCCGTACCCCGATGGTGCCCGGCCCCCGCACCAACGAGGAGCGCAGGCCCTGGCGGGTGTACCGGTACTGGGCGGTGGGTAGCCGGTAGGGGGCGTTGGGGAAGCTCAACATGCACGACACCCGCGCCGGGGCGTCGGTGGGATTGGAGACCGCCAATTGAAAGAGCCCTCCTGGCAGCGACGAGCGCCGGTCGTCGCGCGCCACGAAGGGTGTCAACTGCTTGAGGGCCACGGGCAGGGGGAGCTCTTGGTAGACGAACCAGGCTTTTGGAAAGAGCGCGGCGTAGAAGCCCTCGCCGGTCTCGAGCAGCGGCCACGCCGGGAGGAGGTCCTCGGTGGCGAGCGCGGTGGTGACCGTCCCGGCCCCGGTAGTGAGAGAGAGATGGAAGGCGGCCTGGGACAGGTACCGGTCCTCGAACCCACTGTTGTGCGGCGACCCCCACCGCGTCCCCACCGAGTCGTCGCCGCCGATGTCGAAGTGCCAGGGGCCGAATGACCCCGACAAGTTGAGCATGAAGGATCCGGTGCCGATGCCCCCGACGGGAATGCCCCGTTTGGTGCGACTCACGGGCCTCGCCTTCGTGCCGAACGGCGACACCGTGCCCGTCGAGCCCGGCGGATGGCTGCCGAGGGCACGGCGCCAGGCGGCATCGGGTATGTCCCAGAGGTCCGTCCCGCCGAGCAAGCCGACGGGATGGTCGACACCCTCGTCGCTCGGCGCGCACCCGGCCAGGCTCGCGGCGGCCACGCCGAGGGGGACCGCAGCCAGCAATGTCCGCCTCGAGATCTTCACCGGCGGGAGGGCGCGTCGAGCTCCGTCGCCGGTCTCGGGTGCCCGGCGCGGGGCGCGATCGTCCATGACGCGCTGATTGTGACCGACTCCCGCGCACTTTGGTCGTCACCCACAGGGCGGGGACGAAGGATCAGCCCCCGACGATCAAGAGCCGGAAACCGTGCGAGGTGAGATCGGCCGAGGCGTTGTCGCGGGCATATCCCAGGCCCTGCACGTTGAACAACAGGACGGGCTCATCGCCGAGGGGGAACGGGCCCCAATGCCAGGTCCCCTGGTGCAGCACCACGCTGTCGAGCTTCTCGAGGCGAAAGGCCCTCATCGTGTCGAGTCCCGCCTCGGTCGACACATCGGCGTCGGCGGGGGCCACCGCCAGCACCGACGGCCCGTTCAGAGCCAGGAGCACCTGGGTGTGGGTGTCGTGGCGGTAGAGACGATCACAGACCAGCCCGTCCCCGTCGCGCTCGACTTCCTCGGGCGCATGGCTGATGACGTTGACGTGGGGGTCCCCCCACGCATATGACAGCCGACCCGACCCGTCGGCCGGGTCGGTGTCGGCCACGGGAACCCATCCGAACGGTGCCCACGCCGCGGCGTCGACCGGCCCGGCGACGAGACGGCGAATCGCTCCGGCCATGGTCCATCCCCTCTGATCTACGCTGACGGCGGCGTCAGTCTATGGCGCGTGATCCCGTGAGCGAGGAGGACAAGGCGATGGACGTGCGCAGCATCGAGGACGTGGAGCCCGTGGTCGAACACAACGGCACGGTCCCGGTGTGGTGGCTGTTCAAGTCGCGTGAGATGAAGGAGATCACCGAGGGGGGGTTCCTCGAGCTCGTCAACGAGTTCGAGGTGGCCGGAGGCGGCTATGTCGACCCTCACTCACACCCCACCCACGAGTTCTATTACGTGACCTCCGGGCGCGGCATCATGACCATCGACGGCGAAGACCGCGACATCGTCCAAGGTGACCTGGTCCACATCCCACCGGACAAGGTCCACAGCCTCCGTCCAGTGAGCGACCACGCCCCCATCCACTGTTTCTGCTTCGCCATCGGCGTGAAGGACTCGGGACCGATCGACTACACCAACCACTAGGTCGTGGCCCGCGTCCTGGTGACCCGGGCGCTCCCGGCAGGGGGTCTCGACCCGCTCGTCGAACACGGCCACGACGTCGTCCGCCGTGACGGCGACACGCCCTACACCCAAGCCGAACTCACCGAGCTCGTCGGCGGTGTCGACGCCGTGGTCTGCCTGCTCACGGACCGGATCGACGCGCCTGTCCTCGAGGCCGGGGCGGCCTCGCGCCTGCGCGTGGTCGCCAATGTGGCCGTGGGTTACGACAACATCGACCTGGTCGCGGCCCGCCGGCTGGGCGTGGCGGTGTGCAACACCCCCGGGGTCCTCGACGAGACCACGGCCGATGTGGCCTTCTTGTTGGTGCTGGCCGCGTCGCGCCTGGCGTCGGAGGCCGAGCACGACCTCCGGGGCGGCGCCTGGTCGGGCTGGGGCATCAACCAGTACCTCGGCAACGACGTCCACGGCGCCACCCTCGGGCTCGTGGGGTACGGCCGCATCGGCCGGGCCGTGGCCCGCCGGGCCTCGGGATTCGGGATGCAAGTGCTCCATCACACCCGCCACCGAACCGACATGCCCGGCTACGTGGAATCGCTCGACGACCTCTTGGCGCAGTGCGACGTCCTGAGCATCCACGTGCCGCTGAGCGACAGCACACGTCATCTCATCGGCGCCCGTCAGCTGGCCCTGCTCCGCCCCCACGCCGTGGTGGTCAACACGGCCCGGGGACCGGTGGTGGACGAGGAGGCTCTCGCCGACGCCCTGCATGCAGAGACGATCTTCGCAGCGGGTCTCGACGTCTACGAGGACGAGCCCACCGTCCACCCCCGCCTCCTGAGTGCCCCGCGTGCAGTCCTTCTCCCCCACATCGGCAGCGCCAGCCGCGCCACCCGGACCCAGATGGCCCGCGTCGCCTGTCAGGGCGCGTCTGACGTCCTCGCCGGGCGCCGGCCCGAGAACCTCGTCACCGGCTGAGCCTCACGCCCCCTCGACCGGCGACGCGTCGAGGCCCAGCAGCTCGAGTGTCGTCGTTCCCCCCCGCAGCGCCATGAACATGGCCTCTTCCTTTTCGAGGCGTGCCCGGCCCGCTCTGAGCACGTCGTCGATGCGCGCCGCGCTCAGCACCGCCACGCCGTCAGCGTCGCCCACCAGCCAGTCCCCCGCCGCCACCGACACACCACCCACGTCGACGGTGACACCGACGGTGCCGGGACGGTTCTTCGAGGCGCCCCGCAGGGCCACGGTGGTGGAGAACACGGGGAAGCCGTGCCCGGCGAGGGCGCTCGAGTCCCGGACGCCGCCGTCGATGACGAGGCCGACCACATCTCGAGCCTCGGCCCCGGTGGTGAGCACCTCGCCCCAGTACCCGAACTCCTCCTCGTCGCCGACGTCGACAACCAACGCGCTCCCCCGCGGCGCCCTCGCCACGCCCACGTGGATGGCGAGGTTGTCGCCCGGGCTGCACCGCACGGGAAAGGCGGGGGCGGCCAGCCGGGCCCCGGGCCACGCGGCGTGGATCCGGGGATGCATGGGGTGACCCCCCGACTCGCCCACCGTTGCGGCGCCGAGGGTCAGGAGCTCGGCGGCAATCGTTCTGGTGGTGGAGGAATCAAGCTCACTGGAACCGGGGGTAGGGGCGTCGGGCATGAAAGGAAGCTAGTCAGTACCGCGACCGGAAACGTTTGCGCGGTCACGACCGCCGGGCACCATGGGACCGTGCCCCGCCAGCTTTCGGCCGATGGACCGGGGACCTTCGGCGAGCTGTCGACGACCGGGGCGCGGTCGGTGCTGCGACGCTACAGCGGCCTCGGCATCACCGATGGGGTCGATCGGTGGCTCGGGGACGAGCACGATGTCGAAGCCCTCTGACCGCACTGCCAGCGCCTCCACAGCGTCATCGGTCCGCCCCATCGTTTCGAGGTCATCGACGGGCAGACCGAACGGGATCCACCCGTCGCCGAGCTCAAGGGCCCGGACCAACGACCGACGGGGTCGGCCCCCCACCCAAATGGGCACCTGTGCCTGGACTCCGCTGGGCTCGACGACGAACCCCGAGGACTCGAAAACCGTCCCCTTGTAGCTCGGGACCCGAGGCGCGAACGAGGCCCGGATGGCCCGCCGCGCGTCGTCGGCGCGTGCGCCAGGCCCGGCGAAGGGGGCGCCGGGGAGGTGGAATTCCGCTTTCGACGAGCCCATCCATCCATATCCCAACCGCTCGGCGGCGCGGGCCACCTCGACGATGTCGTCGATCTCTCCGCACTTCCCATTCGGGGAGATCGAACCGGGGGTTCAGGCACCACCGGCGTCACGATGCCCAGACGACGGCATCCTGGCCCTGTTCCCCGATCACACCAGCAACGCGATGGCTGCGATGACGCCCACCACGATGATGACGGCGCGCAACAGCGGGGCGGGGAACCGTCGACCCAGCTCGCCCCCGACCTGGCCCCCCACGATCGATCCCGCGGCCAGCAACCCCGCCGCTTCCCATGCCACATGCGCGAAGGCGATGAACAACAGACCGGCCACGCCGTTCACGAGAAAGGCCAGCACGTTCTTGGTGGCGTTGAGCTTCTGGAGGTGGTCGCTCAGGAAGATCCCGAGCAGCGACAAGAGGATGACGCCCTGGGCGGCGCCGAAGTAACCCCCGTACACCCCGGTCAGGAACACCGACCCGAACAGCACCGGGCCACCATGGGTGGGCCGGTCGGCTCGCTGCGCCAACCGTGCCGACAACCGCGGTTGGACGGCCACCAACACACAGGCGATCAAGATGAGCACGGGCACCACGTGCCGGAAGACGCTCCCGGGCAGCGCCAGGAGCAGCACGGCCCCCGTCACGCCGCCGGCGACCGAGGCGATCCCCAACACCATCAGCCGGGTCCGCTGGCCCCGCAGCTCGGTCCGGTAGGCGATGGCACCGCTGAGCGATCCCGGCACGAGGCCGACGGTGTTGCTGACGTTCGCAACCACAGGCGAGAACCCGAACGCCAGCAACGTGGGAAACGTGATCAGTGATCCCGAGCCGACGATGGTGTTGATCGTCCCGGCCACAAGGCCCGTGCCCACGATGGCAAGGGCTTCGAGCACGGACATGGACAGGGTCTACCGGAGTGGGCACAGTGGCTCAACACCATCGGTGAGGACGCTGGCTGCCACAATGCCCTTCGATGCCCGACGCGCCCGGACCCGACGACGCCGAGACGCCGGCTGGACCCGGCTCGGAGCTCCCCCCGCCGCCACAGCTTCCACCACCGCCGCTTTCGCCGCCTCCGTTCCCGCCGCCCCCGGGATATCCCCCGCCCCCGACGTGGAGCCCGTCACCGGCACGGTCGCCCTATGCCAACTTCGGCGCCCGGGTGGGCGCGTGGCTGATCGACTGGGTGCTCGCCAGTGTCGTCGGTTCGATCGCGTTGCTCCCACTCCATGCCGTGAAGCACGCCAGCTCCGCCGTCGCCACCGGGTCGTCGAAGCCGCTCTTCAACGTCACCATCACGAATCAAGGTGCGATCCTCTTCTCCCTTCTCGTGATCATCTACGCCACCGCCTTCACGGGGTCGGCGCGAGGACAGACCATCGGCATGATGGTGGTCCGGGCCAAGGCCGTCGACGCCGTGACAGGCGCACCCATCGGACATGCCCGCGCCCTGGCCCGAGTCCTCTTCGAGTACCTCATGGTCATTCTTCTCTTCGCGCCGTGGGTGATCGACATGGTCTTCCCGCTGTGGGACGCGCGCCGACAGACGTTGCACGACAAGGTGACCAACACCGTCGTGATCCGGACCTGAGGGAAAATCTCCCGGCGGGCACAGGAGTTTTTCTCACGCCGAACCTGTGAACGCCGCCCAGCCGGCGACATGTCCAAAGAGTCGACAGGTCCTATGTCGATCGGTAAGGTCGCCCCCGCATGGGCAATTTGTCGATTGCCTGCCCACAACCCAATCCCGTGAGGGTCTTTCGGCGCGCACGCGCAAGACCGTGACGGGTGAGGGACTAGCGAGATTTGGTGCACGAGCAACACATGTGACACACGTTCACAGGGAGCTGCTTTGTTGAGCCTGATCCGATTCTCACCACCACGTCACGGCATCCGACGCGAGCGGCGCGGCGTGATCGACCACCCCGTCACGAAGGTCGTCGCCGCACCCCTGGTGACAGCCACCGCGGTCGTGGCGGTGGACGCCGTCGAGGCTGCACCACCACCTCCGACCCATCTGGCCGACACGAGTGCCACCGAGCCGATCGCGCCCTCACGGCACGTCCAACCAACCCCACCGACAACGACGATCCCCGTTCTCCCCACCACGCTGCCCCTCCCGCCCACCACCTCGAGCGCCACGAGCACCACGACGCACATGTGGCCGACGAGCCCGCCCCCACGCTCGAGCCCCACCAGGACCACCGCCAAAGCCGCCGTCAGGGCCCCCGTCAACGGGGCGGTCCCAGCCCCCTCGACAAACCCTCTCAACACAGCCATCGTCGGCCCCCACACCGCCAAATCGACCCTGCTCGGCGACTTCGCCGGCTCGGGTGAGCCCGGGGCCCTGGCCAATTTCGCCTCGATCACCGGGACCCATCCCGTGATCTCCTCGGATTACCTCTTGCGCACGAGCGGCTGGGACGGCATGGACGGCGCGGGGGGATCCGAGGACTGGATGCTCAACCAGTGGCGCTCGAGCGGATACCGCCTGGTGCTCGGTGTCCCCATCCTCCCTGGGGGCTCGGGAGGAACCCTCGCCGAGGGCGCGGCTGGTGCCTACAACCAGTACTTCACAATCCTCGGCCAGACCTTGGTCAACGACGGAGCCGCCAACGCGATTCTGAGGCTGGGGTGGGAGTTCAACGGCACCTGGTACCCCTGGAGCGTGGCCAACAACACCGACGCACAGAACTTCTCGCAGTTCTGGCGACAGATCGTGAACACCATGCGTGCGGTCCCGGGCCAGCAATTCAAGTTCTTGTGGAACCCCAACGGCGGAGGACCGTCGAGTTGGAATCTCGAGCTTGCCTATCCAGGCTCGGCCTATGTCGACTACATCGGCACCGACGTCTACGACGAGTACTGGGGCAGCCCATTCACTCCCCAGGCCTCATGGAGCAATGCCGTCACCCAGACCTGGGGCCTCAATTGGCTGACGACCTTTGCGGCCGCCCAGGGCAAGACCATCGCCATTCCGGAATGGTCGGTCGACTACCGCAGCGACGGCCACGGCCTTGGCGACGATCCCTACTTCATCAACCAATTCGCCAATTGGATCGCGAGCCACAACGTGGCGTTCACGTGCATCTTCTCGTACAACGACACAGCCGGCGGCCAGGACAACGACATCACCGACGGCAGCTTCCCCAACGCCTTGGCCGCCTTCCGGGCGGACTTCGGCTGAACAGCCTCGCTCAGTTCTTGAGCTCGACGACGATCTCGAGATACGGCTGCGACCCGACATTGCGGGCCGACTCGACTCCTCCCCGGGCCACGTGCACGACCGCGCCGGGGATCACGTCAGCCTCGAGGTAGTCCCGAAAGGGGCCCTCGGAGTCGGGCTCGGGCACCACGGCGATGCGGTCCCCCGCCACCTGCACCAGCAGATGGTCGAGCTCGTGCCGGTGGACGGCCGGGCACCATCGGTGGCCACCGGGGTGAAGCGGGCCCGACCTGACGCCCTCGTCCTCACCATCCAAGGCGACGGCGACATGGTGAACGAAGGACTCCAGGAAGTCCTCCACACCGCGGCACGAGGCGAGAACGTGACCTGCGTCATGCTCAACAACGGGGTCTTCGGAGAGACCGGGGGACACATGACCTCCACCACACTCCTCGGGCAACGCACGAAAACGAGCCTCGAGGGTCGCACCCCTGAGGCTCACGGTCGTCCCATTCTGCTCGCCACCCTGTTGGCGCAGCTCGACGGCGCCGCCTACGTGGCACGGGGGGCGGTGAACAGCGCCGGCAATGTGGCCCGGACAAAGAAGATGCTCCTTCAGGCGTTGCGGACACAAGAGGCCGGAGCCGGGTTCTCCTTCGTCGAGATCCTCACCATGTGCCCGACGGGTTGGTTCATCGAGACCCAAGACGCTCCGGAGTACCTCGCCGAGAACCTGGCCGCGGTCCACACCGGAGGTGTCTTGAAAGACGTCGTGAGCACCAACGATCCCAACGAGCGGCAGTGACACTCGGACCGGGCTCGCTCGTGTTGTGCTCAGGCACCATTCCTCGTGACGTGTCCTTCCGAGATCGACTGCGCGCCGCGTCCGACGCCGGCTACGACGCCATCTCCCTGTGGAGGCGCGACTACGACCGGGCCCGCAGCGACGGTCACGGTGACGTCGAGATCCGCACCATGCTCGACGACCATGGCCTCGTCGTGGCCGAGGTCGACCCGGCCTGGTGGTGGACGCCGGGGGCCGCCAAGATCGGAGGCACCTTGATCGACGTCGACCCTCTCGACGTCTTCCGCTACGGCGAGGACGACCTCTTGCGGATCGCCGCTGCGGTCGGAGCCCGTTCGCTCAACGCGGCGGAGGTCCTGGGCGGGACGTGGACCATGGACGACGCCGCGGAGGCCTTCGCCACTTTGTGTGATCACGCCGCCGAACACGGGTTGCTCGTCCATCTGGAGTGGCTCGCCTGGTCGCGTGTGCCCGACCTGGCTACGGCGTGGGCGGTGGTCCGGGGCGCGGACCGGCCCAACGGGGGCCTGAACGTCGACACCTGGCACTGTGCCCGCACCGGCACCACGCCCGAGGACCTACGCGCCCTGCCCGCCGACCGGGTCTTGGTCGTCCAGCTCTCCGACGCACCGTTGGCGGCCGAGGACGACCTGATCGAGGCGACGCTGCATTCCCGGGCCCTGCCCGGCCGCGGTGAACTCGACCTCACCGGCTACCTCGGCGCGCTGCGAGACAGCGGGGTCCGATGTCCGGTGGGCCTCGAGGTGTTCTCCGATTCCCTCCACGACACCGGAGCACAGGCGGGCGCCGGTGCCGCCGCGGCGGCAGCCCGCCGTGTGCTCGACGCGGCCCGGTGGTCCGATCGCACCGATGATGCATAAGGTCCCCTGATGGCTTCTGCGGCTTCTGGCGTCGGGGGGAACGAACCGCTCGGCGTTGTCGTGGTGGGAACCGGTTTCGGCTGCTACACCCATGTCCGGGCGTTGCGCCACGCCGGTTTCGAGGTCCGGGCCCTGGTGGGCAAGGACCCCGACAGGACCACGGCGCGCGCCGCGATGTTCGAGGTGCCCCTGGCCTGTCGCAGCCTCACCGAGGCACTGGCGCTCCCAGGCGTCGACGCCATCACCATCGCCACACCTCCCCACACCCACGCCGCGCTCGCCCTCGAAGCCATCGCCGCGGCCCGGCACGTCCTGTGCGAGAAGCCCTTCACCCGGGACGCGGCGGAGGGACGAGCTGTCCTCGACGCCGCGCAGCGGGCCGGGATCGTCCATCTCCTGGGGACCGAATTCCGCTTCGACGCGGGCCAGGCCCTGTTGGCCGCGGCCGTCGGCACCGGACTCATCGGCGAGCCCCGCATGGCCACGTGGTTGATGCACGTCCCGATGCTGGCCGACCGCGACGCTGTGGTGCCCGGGTGGTGGGCCGACAACTCGGCCGGCGGCGGCTGGCTCGGCGCCCACGGATCCCAGTTGATCGACCAGATCCGGGCCACGCTCGGGGACTTCGCGGGCGTGAGCGCGTCGGTGGTCCACGTCGTCGACCGGCCCATGACCGCGGATGACGGCTTCGTCGTCCACTTCCGGATGCGAAACGGATGCGTGGGGGTCTTGCAGAGCACGGCCTCAGATCGCGGCATCGTCGTCGAGACCAGGGTGACGGGTTCCACCGGCACGGCCTGGATCGAAGGTGTAGGCGACAAGGTCCGCGTGGCCGACGCGTCGGGTGTCCGCATCATGGCCGTCCCCGACACCTTGCCCAGCGTTCCCGCACCTCCACTGCCCGAGGGTGCGGTCACGACCACGTACGAGCAGATGACCACATTCGGGGTGGAGTACGGCCCCTACACCCGCCTCGCCGCCACCTTTCGCGACAGGATCCGCGGGGTCGACACCGCCGGCCCCGAACCGGCCACGTTCGTCGACGGCGTGGCCCAGATGGCCGTCCTCGACGCGGCCCGCCGATCGGCGGAGCGTGGCGGGGAGTGGATCGACGTCGAGGCCGTGTCTCCCTCCCCCTAGTCGCCCCACCGCCGGCGTGTCGACGGTCGGGTCCGCCCACGACCACCGGCCACGAAGTACCGTGACACGATGGCCGTGGGGCGGCTGGGCAGAAGTGGAGGAGGACCGGTGGAACGCCGAGGACCTCCGCCCTCGGCGCGACGCGGTGCTCCGACGACCTGTCATGACGATCCATCGTGTCCCGATCGTGCGCGTGAGCACCACGGACAGTGACTCCTTCAAGTCCGCCGCCGCTCATGACGACGGTTCATGGCATGGCCTGCGGCGGGCCTACCGGTAAAGGCCAGGGCCGGCACCGCAAGGAGGCGCTCCCGTGAGCATCGTCGACGCAGTCACCGCCAAGCAGCCGGGGAATGTCGGCGCACCCCCCACCTCCCCCTCCTCCGATCCATCCGATGTCGGGATGAAGGTTGCCGTCCGCAACCGCTATCTGGGCACCTGGAGCGCAGGCTTCGAAGTGGTGGCCCTGCACCTCGACGGCTACTCCATTCGCAGGACATCGGACGGTGCGGTGCTGCCTGAAGTCATCCCCTTCAGCGACGTACGCGAACCGTGGGGTCCTCCCACCAGCGAGATGGGCTGAACCAGCTTTCGACCGGGCTGGTTCGTCCGGGCGCCGTTATACTGCTTGACGGTATATCGTTCGCCGGAGTAGTTTGTCGGCATGCGACACAGTGCGGACATATGGCCCCAAGCGTTGTGGGCAACCGCCCGGTACGACGACGAGGTGTGGGTGCCCGACAGCGGCGCCACGCCGGGCCGCAGCGTGGCCATCGTCTTCGGCCTGGTAGCGGCAGCGATCGGCACCATCGTGTTCCTGGCGCTGGTGGTGGCACCGTCGGCCGGGGCGGCGGGCGGTTGTGGCGGTGGGTGAGCCCCACCTCGGGCACACACCTCGCCTGTGGCTGTGGCTGACGGTCATCTTCACCGGCGGTGGCATCGTGGCCGCAGTGGCGCTCGCTCCTCGAGCCTCGGCCCCACCCCTGCGAGGGTTGGCCTGGCTGTTGTTCCTCGGCTCGTCAGTCCATGTGGCATCGACGGGGTGGCTCTACACGCTCGCCGATGTCCGGGCCTACTCTGCGCAACGCCCGCTGCGATACCGCTGGGTGCCGGTGGGGCTCGTCCTGGGCGGCGCGGCGACCGCGGCGATCGCCTCGCCGGCGCAGCTGTCGTGGTTGTTGCTGGCGTACTTCGCATGGCAGTTCTTCCACTTCCACAGACAAAACCTGGGCATGGCCGCCCTGGCCGCGTCGTCGCACCGGGTCGCCCCTCTCACGCCAACCGAACGTGGCGCGCTGACGGTGGCTGGAGGGTCCGGCATCGTCGGGCTGATGGCGCGTCCCGCCCTCATCCAGCTCCGTGTCGATACCCACATCGGGTTCCTCTTCGATGCTGGCGAGATCGTTTTCGCCGCCGCCGTCCTCACAGGGTTGGTGGCGCTGGGGCGACGACCTGCTCCAGACCGCCCCGCCGGTGTGGGGACGGTGTATGCCATGGCGCTGTTGTTCTCGCTTCCCGTCTTCGTCTTCAGCTCGCCCTACGCCGCGGTGGGAGGCATGACCATCGCCCACGGGCTCCAGTACCTCCTCCTCGTCGGGCTCATCGCCGGAGGAGGCCGACGAACGACACGCCTGCGCGCCGTCGTCGTGCTCGGCAATATCGGCCTGGTGGGCGGCGCGCTTCTGAGTGGCGCATCGCATCTCCACGACGCGATGCCCGTGGTCCGACTTCTCTTCGGTGCATACCTCGGCGTCGTCATGGCCCACTTCGTCATCGACGCCGGGCTGTGGCGGATGCGTGACCCGTTCCCGAGGATGTTCTTGGCCCGCCACCTCCCCGCGCTCGTTCCGCCCAGGGCCGACGTGGTCCTCGGCCATGGATCGGCGGCCGATATACGATGACCGCCGTGGCCAGATCGAGGGCGAAGAGCGACGACGCGCCAGGGCCCTCCGAGGCGCTCGGCACCTTCGGCCGCTACGCCGGTCCGGCGACGTTGATCTTGTCCAGCCTGGCCGAAGGCACCAAACACGGCTACGCGCTGACCAAGGACATCGAGGCCTTCGCCGGCGTCCGGCTTGCGCCCGGCACGCTGTACGAAGCACTCAGCCGCTTGGAGAGCCAGGGCCTGATCGAAGCGGTCGACAGTGACGATCGACGTCGGCCCTACCGACTGAGCGCGACCGGAGCAGCCGCGCTTCGGACCCATCTCGACACCCAGCGCCGGGTGGCCGATATCGGGCTGCAACGCCTGGCCGGCAGTTGGGGATGACGTGACCGACCCCACGGCCGAGACCGCCCGGCGCGCCGCACGTCTGCTGCGTTGGTACCCGACGCCGTGGCGCGCCCGCTACGGCGAGGAGTTCTCCGAGTTGCTCATGTCCGAGCTCTCCGAGCATCCACGCTCGTGGCGACGCCACGCGGACCTGGTCCGCAGCGGGTTGACGGCTCGCCTCTCCTCGGCCGGGCTCGGTGGACACACCCACGACCCCCACGACCAGGCTCGCGCCAGTCTCGCCTCGGTGGTGAGCGCGGTGGCGGTGTTCCTCGCCTTCGGTGTGGCCATGTGGGCGCAGCTCACCATCGGTTGGCAGTGGTCACAACCGAACACCTCCGCCACCAAGGTGGCCGTGGTGGTCATGTCGGGCGCCGTGGCGTTGTTCGTCCTCCTGGCATTGCTCGCTGCGCTCCCCGTGGTGGGGTACGTCCTGGCGCGCCTGGCCCGTCGTCAATGGCACGGGCTCGTGGGGCCGACGTCGTTGTTGCTGGCCGGCGCCGCGACCGTGATCATCGGGAGTCGGCATTTCGGCAACGGATGGCCGGGCACCGGAGGCCATCCCTGGGCCCACCAAGGTCTCGTGCCCGGTGGGGTGGCGGCGTTCTCATGGGCATCGACGCTTTCGATCTCCTCGTATTGGGCCCATCCCTTGGCGCTGGCCTCGTTCCCGACCGCCGAGATCATCTGGATGGCGGTCAGCCCCGTCGCCATGGGCAGCCTCGTCCTGGGAGCAGCGAAGATCGTCCGGCGGGTGGAGCTCGGACCCCGAGCCTTGCGCTACGAGGCCCGGTTGGCGGGAGCCGCCGCTGTCGTCATGGTCCTGTTCCTCGGTGCGTGCTGCGGGTGGATCGTGGACGGCGGCTCTGGGCCGAGAAACCTCTTCCATGCCGGGGCCATCGACGTGGCCGGGGTGGTCGTGATGGGAGGGGCCCTGGTGGTCGTGTCTCGAGCGGTGTCATGCGCCCGGCGCAGCCGCCTGGTCTTCCCGACACTCTGACCTCAGGGCCACCGACCGCATCGGCACACTGACGCCGTCGGCCTCGACGGGGCTGCGCACGGGGTGGTGGAGGCACCATGACCAGACACGGGTTGGCCACATTGGCAGCGGTCCGATGGTGGATCACAATCCGAGATCATGGGCTGTGTCGCGCGCGCCCGTCGGGGGCTGAGTGGAGATGTGAGACCGGTCGTGGTTGGTAGGAGCCGGTGATCCGGTCCGCGCTGGCGGTGAGCTGGTACCGGTTCCGGACGACCTCACGGAGCCGGCGAGGTGGATACCTGTCGGTGATCCTGCTGGTCGGCCTGGTCGGTGGTGTCGCCATGGGGGCCATCGCCGCGGCCCGAAGGACCCAGTCGTCCTTCCCCGCCTATATCGCCAGCACCAATCCCTCCGACTTCGGCGCCATCACCGCGGTCATCAACCCACTCATCGGCTCCAACCTCGGCTATAACCCGAAGATCCTGCGCACGATGGCGAGGCTCGCCTATGTCCGAAGAGTCGGCAGCGCTTCGGGACTCGACGTGCTCCCCCTCGGGCCCCATGACATCCCCAGCAACGTGACCGGGTTCCCTCCAGCGGCCGGAAACGGGCTCGGGAGCGACAACGGCTACGGCTTCAACCAAGACCGGGTCACCGTGGTGCAAGGACGGCTCCCGGACCCTCGAAACGTCCATGAGATCGCCGTGCTCACCGCGGTGGCCAAGGTCGACCACTACCACCTAGGACAGCACATCCTCATGGGCGTCTACACCAACGCCCAGACGAATTTGCCTGCATTCGGCACGGCCGAGGTGCCGCCGTATCGGAAGATCGACGTCACGGTCACCGCCCTCGTCTTGCAAGCGCAAAACCTGGTCGCCGACGACGTCGACAACTCGGCGTCGTTGGCGTTCTTCACGCCCGCCTTCACACAGCAATTCCTGACCTGCTGTTCCAATTACACCGAGTCGGGCATCCAGGTCACCGGACGCGCCCATCTCGGGCAGGTCAACACCGAGCTCCAAAGCGTGCTGCCCCCCAATTTCCCCGCCCCCATTGTCGGCGCCACGACGGTGGCCAAGGCCGAGCGCGCCGTCAAGCCCGAGTCCATCGCCCTGGGCGTCTTTGGGATCATCGCCGCCATCGCGGCGCTGCTGATCGCCAGCCAGGTGATCGGCCGTCAGACCCGACTGGCGAGTGACGATCTACGCACCCTGCGGGCGCTCGGTGCCGACCCGGCCACCACCACCCTCGAGGGCCTGATCGGGATCGTCGGCGCCATCGGGGTGGGAGGAGTCCTGGCGGTGGCGGTGGCAGTGGGGCTCTCCCCCCTCGCCCCCATCGGCCCGGTCCGACCCGTCGACCCCACCCCCGGCGTCTCCTTCGACGGGACGGTGCTCGGCCTCGGGTTCGTACTCTTGGTCGTCGGCCTGAGCGCCATCGCCTTGCTGTTCAGCTACCGGGCGGCACCTCGTCTCGCCGATGCGCGACGTCGTCGATCCGAAGGACGCCGGTCAGGCGCAGCCAACGCAGCGGCCTCTCTCGGTCTCCCCGCGCCCGCTGTCATGGGGGTGCGCTTTGCGCTCGAGCCCGGCGTGGGGAGCAACGCCGTGCCGGTTCGTTCGGCCATCGTAGGAGCGGCACTCGCCATCGTCGTCGTGGTCACCACGGTCACGTTCTCGACCAGTCTCAACACACTCGTCTCGCATCCCCGCCTCTACGGCTGGAATTGGGACGCCATCCTGGCCGCGGGCGGGGGGTCGGGGAACATTCCCGATCACAAAGCGGTCCAACTCCTTGCCGGCGATCGCGACGTGCAGTCGTGGTCCGGTGCTTACGCGTACGACCTCCATATCGACGGACAGGTGATCCCCGTGCTCGGTCAACGGCCCGGGACAGCGGTCCAGCCCCCCGTCTTGTCCGGCCACGGGCTCACCGAGCCAAACCAGGTCGTGTTGGGTGCGATCACACTGGCTCAGCTGCACAAACACATCGGCGACACCGTGACCGAACGCGCCGGCACGGGCGCATCGACGACGCTCAGGATCGTGGGAGTGGACACGATGCCCACCATCGGCGCGGGCGGAGGCCCGCACTTGGAGATGGGGACCGGTGCGCTTCTCTCGTCCACTCTCATCCCGGCCGCAGCTCGGGATCCGTTCAACGACCCCACAACCGGTCCCGAGGACATCTTCATTGACTTCCGGCCCGGAGTGAACCACAAGGCAGCAATCGCCTCGCTCAACCGCATAACCCCCAAGCTGTCCAATACTTTCAACTTCGGCGTGTTCACGGGGCCGGTGCTGCGCCCTGCCGAGATCATCAACTACCGGTCGATGGGAACCACACCGGCGGTGCTCGGCTCCGCGCTGGCAGTCGGGGCGGTGGTCGCGTTGGGGCTGACCCTGGTGGCCTCGGTCCGTCGTCGACGTCGGGACCTGGCCCTGCTCAAGACCCTCGGTTCGACGCGACGCCAACTGGCGTCGGTCGTGGCCTGGCAGTCCACCGTGGCCGTGCTCATCGGGACCGTGATCGGGATCCCCATCGGCATCGTGCTGGGACGGGTCCTGTGGACCCTGTTCGCCAACGAGATCCACGCTGTCCCTGCGCCGACCGTCCCGACGCTTTCGATCGTTCTCATCGCGCTGGGGGCCTTGGTGCTCGCCAACGTGGTCGCGGCAATCCCCGGACGCCTCGCGTCGCGCACGCGTACGGCCATCCTTCTGCGCGCCGAGTGACGCAGCTCGTCAGCGTCTCTGGGAGAAACAGCGCAGGGTGTCGACGTCAGTCACGCCACGATCTCCATGCGCAAGCCACGTCGGTCCAGTTCCCCACCCAGTTGGACATGGGTGCCGGTCAGCCAGCGCCCGACACTCCACGTCACGACGAAGGCATCCAGGATGTCATCGGGACCCGTCTCTTTGAGCCGGGTCCCGGCATGGACCTCCACATCGGCGAAGGCACGCCGCAGCACCCCGAGCCGCTCGGCACGGCCTGCGGTTGTCTTCTTCGAGTGCCTCATCGGGCCGCCGCCGAGCGCGGTGAAACTCGCCTCGGGATGAACCTCGACCAGGTGTCGCTGGCGTTCGGGGGTGATGAGACCGTCGACTTCAGCCACCTTGGGGAGGATGTTGAAGGCCTGGCGGGACAGGCTCTTTTCCGACAGCGCCCTGCTGCGCCCGGCGGCATCCTCATAGTGTGGCCGCCCCCAACAGCCCTCGCAGAGGTGCGGGGAACACCGAACTGCGCCTCGGCCCGATCATCGACCGGGCTTCGACGTCACACCAACGCGGTTCGCTCTCAGGGAGCCCGATGGGGATGTCGATGCCGGCCGCGCCGAGATCGCCGGAATCGAGGCGCGCCAACACGGCGTCGAGCCGCTCTACGCGCTCGACCCGGGCGCTGCGTGCACGGTCGAGGGTGGCGGTGACCACGACCCAGCCCCGCGGCAACCGTCGATCCCAGCCATCCGCAATTCCATCGGTCAGGAGCGGGTCACAACCGACCCCGGGGCCGCACGATCCCGCTCTCGAAGGCGAAGACGACAGCTTGGACCCGGTCCCGGAGCCCGAGCTTGCCGAGGATCCGACCCACGTGTGATTTGACGGTGGCCGTACCGTGGCATCGGTGGGGGCAAGACGGCAGCTGCAATACGAGGAACCCTTGTCAGATCGTCACCGGTTTGGGTTCAAACGCGCCCTGGATCTGATCCGGGTGGACTTCTCATTCGACCATCCGCGGCCGAGGCCCATCCGGACGACGGTCGCATTCGTGGTGGCCCTCGTGGGCTCGGTGGTCGCGGACATGATCTTGGTCGCCATCGGGACCGCCGCCTACCCCGCCACACGCGGCTACGCGCACTTCCGATTCGCCGCCTACGGCAAGTTGACGGTCGTCGGCGTGGTCATCGCGTGTGTGGCGTGGCCGATCGTGACGTCGATCTCGTCCGCCCCCAGGTGGCTGTTCTTCCGCCTGGCGATCCTCGTGACGTTGTTCTTGTGGCTGCCGGATCTATGGATCTGGTTGAAAGGACAACCCACCGACGCGGTCCTCGTGCTCGTCGTCATGCATGTCGCCATCGCTCTCGTCACATACAACGCCCTGGTGCGCATCGCGCGCGTCGAGGGAGCTTCGTGACCCTGTTCGAGCGGGCCAGCTCGACAGCAGCAGTGCCTGTCACTGCTTGATCACCGCGACGATGCCGACTGATCGATGATGGAGTCCCGACCGACCGACAATTGCCGCCGATCCCAACCCCCCAACCCGAAGTCGGCGGTTCGGCCCGCCTGACTTCTCTGCGGACGGGCCTACGGCGGGTTCCCGAGGTCACGGCGTCGTTTTGGATCATCAAGGTCTTGACCACGGCCATGGGAGAGTCCACCTCGGACTACCTGGTCCACCGCTTCGATCCGGTCGTCGCGGTCGGTTTCGGCGCCATCGGTCTGGCGGTAGCGCTGGCGCTGCAATTCTCGGCACGACGGTATGTAGCGTGGACCTACTGGTTAGCAGTGCTCATGGTGACTGTCTTCGGCACGATGGCGGCCGACGTCCTGCACATCAACTTCGGAGTTCCGTATCTCGCATCGACGTTGTTCTTTGCGGTCATCCTGGCCGTCGTCTTCGGCATTTGGCGTGCCAGCGAAAAGACCCTCTCGATCCACAGCATCTCCACGACACGGCGTGAGATCTTTTACTGGTGCACCGTGGTGTCGACATTCGCACTCGGTACAGCAGCGGGTGACATGACCGCCACCACGTTGCACCTCGGCTACTTCTTCTCCGGAGTGCTCTTGGCGAGGCTGATCACCGTTCCCGCATTGGCCTATCGACTGTTCGGCCTCAACGAGATCCTCGCCTTCTGGTCCGCCTACATCCTCACCAGACCGCTCGGCGCTTCATTCGCCGACTGGACGGGCAAGCCCCACGGTCTGAGCGGCCTGGCCCTGGGTGATGGGCCAGTCAGCCTGGTCCTCGGCATCCTGATCGCGGGATTCGTCGTGTCCCTGACGATCAGGGCACGTGATGGTCGCGACCCCGACACTGCGCCGAGGCCCGCCTGAACCGGTGTGGGGGTGAGAACGGCCGATGGGGCCCTGCGCCCCGTCACCTGCGTCAACGGCGCGTAGGCCTTCGACTTCGCCATCATCATTTCACTGCCGCGTTGCCGATCCCCACTCCTCCCCGCAGCATGGGAGCGGCTCGATCCGACCGATGCCTCCATTGGTGAAGTCACGTTTTGATCATCAGGCATTCAGCGCCGGGCTCGGATCAGGGCGAAGATGCACCTCGGCAGAGTAGGTTGCGGCGATCATGAAGATTCTCGTCGTGTCTACGCCGGGTGCGGGCCACGTGACTCCGCTCGTCCCGCTCATTGGCGCGTTGATGGCGGGTGGGGACGAGGTGCTCGTCGCGTCCGGGCCTGAGGCAGAACCAATCGTCGCGAAGACGGGCGCGCCATTCGCGGTGGCCGGTCGAAGCGAGTCCGAGTGGATGGCCCGACTCGCCACGTGGACGCGGGGCAATCCTGGCGACGGAGTCGCGGCCGAGCGCATCTTGCACTACTTCCTTCCTCGGGCCTTCGGCGAGATCGGCGTCGATGAGATGGTCGATGACGTCTTGCGTCACGGCCAGGAGTTCGCTCCAGATGTCGTGGTGTTCGAGGCCTTTGCACTCGCCGGACCTCTGGTAGCCGAGCTTCTCGGGGTCCCTGGAGTCGCGCATATGTTCGGACCGCTGCCGCCGCACGAAGCGGTGGAACTCGCAAACGACGCTGTCTCCCCGATCTGGCGGTCCTTTGGGCGCGACGTTCCCGGTTGGGCCGGGATGTACCGGCACCTGACCATTCAGATCTGCCCACCGATGCTCGAGACTGCACAAGTGCCCACTGGTGAGACGTTGCGCCTACGTCCGGTGCCATTGCCCGTCAGACCACGGGGGGTTACCGCACGACCGGTCGTCTACGTGACCTTCGGGACATTTTTCAACTACAACCTCGATCTTTTCCAGCTCGCGCTCGAAGCGCTTGCCGATGAGTCAGTCAACGTGGTGATGACAGTCGGAGGCGATCAGGATCCAACGGATCTGGCGCCGTTTCCCGAGAACGCACGGGTCGAAAAGTTCATCCCGCAGTCTGAGCTTCTCCCGTCGTGCAGCGCTGTGGTGCACCATGGCGGAGCGGGCACGACCTTCGGCGCACTTGCTCACGGTGTACCGCAAGTGGTGATTCCTCAGGGCGCCGACAACTACGAACACGCTGCCATGTGTGAGAGCGCAGGCACAGCGATCGCCCTCCGGCCCGAAGCGCTTACCCCGGCCAACCTTGCAGCCGCAGTGCACCGCGCTGTCAATGACGAGGCGTATGCCACAGCAAGCCGCAAGTGTGCTCGGGAAATCGCGGCTATGCCCGATGCCGTCTCTGTCGCCGCTGCGCTTCGCTCTTGGGTCCCAGGGGTCTGATCCGCCAGACGCCTTGCGACGGAACCCCCCACGATGTCCCCGGCAGCTGTTCCGACTGGATCCAGGAATGATCGCCCTGGTTGACGCCGGACCTCAACAGACAGTGAAAGGTCGAATAGAGAATCGAACCGACCTGAGCGGCGGGACGCAGACCATGACCCCCAAGCAGAAGGCACGTTGTCCTTCGACACAGTGCAGGTTCGGCTGTGCAGGTTCGACAACGAGTGGGCCGTAGAGGGCTCGACCCTCTGACCCTTGCGTGTCGTGCTCACCATATGCCCATGCTGGTCAGTGTTAGCAATTGTTGGATTGTGCCATCTAGCAGGAACGTCTGGTATCTCGGCGTCCGACCCGTGATGTCCTGTGTCGGCAATTTTCACCACGTCTGTGACCAAAATGTGACCAACGGATGCGGCGAGTCAGCTTCAGCTGTGCACACCTGGACCATCACCGTTACCGACATCTCTTCGCCGCCACTGATCCGTCAATGCGCTGGTTGTAAGGACGTTCATGGCAGGAGCAGCGCGGCGGCGTGTTCCCCATCCTCATCCCCGACAACCTGTCACCGGTGGTGACCAAGGCCGATGCCATCGAACCCCGGTTCAACGACACGTTCTTGGAGAACGCGCAGGACGGAGGGTTCCTGATCGATGCCGCTCGGGTGCGCCACCCCAAGGACAAGGGGTTATCGCCACACTGCACCTCCTATGAGTCTTGCATGGCAGCTTTCTTCGATTGCCCTGGTCCGGGAGGTCTTCCGAT
>Ga0307374_10003421_pt1 | contig 27087 bp, 24 predicted proteins | sample OX3MG_FD_202532 | JGI IMG/M metagenome (GOLD analysis project Ga0307374, IMG submission 202532) | Soil microbial communities from Risofladan, Vaasa, Finland - OX-3 | ecosystem: Environmental > Terrestrial > Soil > Coastal area > Acid sulfate soil | place: Finland: Risofladan, Vaasa | collected...
ATCGAAAGGTTCTAGACCTGAGGCTGCCACACAGCCCTCTCTACCTGGACCTTGCTAGATGTCGTAGTAGAGCATGAACTCCCACGGGTGCGGCCGGAGGCGCACCGCGTCGACCTCGTTGAGCCGCTTGTAGTCGACCCACGTCTCGATCAGGTCGTCGGTGAAGACCCCGCCGGCCTTCAGGAAGTCGTGGTCGGCCTCGAGCGCGTCGAGCGCCTCGTCGAGTGACGCCGGGACCTGGGGAACCTTCTTGAGCTCCTCGGGCGGCAGGTCGTAGAGGTCCTTGTCCACCGGGTCCGGCGGCTCGATGCGGTTCTGCACACCGTCGAGCCCGGCCATGAGCATGGCCGAGAACGCCAGGTACGGGTTGCACGAGGGGTCGGGGCAGCGGAACTCGACGCGCTTGGCCTTCGGGCTCTGCGAGTACAGCGGGATGCGGCACGCCGCGGACCGGTTGCGCTGCGAGTACACCAGGTTCACCGGCGCCTCGTAGCCTGGCACGAGCCGCTTGTAGGAGTTGGTGGTCGGCGCCGCGAAGGCGAGCACGGCCTGAGCGTGCTTCAGCAGCCCACCGATGTACCAGCGGCCCATGTCCGACAGCCCGCCGTAGCCTTCGCCGTAGAACAGCGGGTTGCCGTCCTTCCACAGCGACTGGTGGCAGTGCATGCCCGAGCCGTTGTCCTGGAAGAGCGGCTTCGGCATGAACGTGGCCGTGTACCCCGCGGCGCGGGCCACGTTCTTCACCACGTACTTGTAGAGCATCAGCTTGTCGGCCATGACGAGCAGCGTGTCGAACTTCATGTCGATCTCGGCCTGGCCGGCGGTGGCGACCTCGTGGTGCTGCACCTCGATCTCGATGCCGAGCCGCTCCATGGTGAGGATCATCTCGGAGCGCAGGTCCTGGAAGTGGTCCGCCGGCGGGACGGGGAAGTACCCCTCCTTCGGCCGGATCTTGTACCCGAGGTTCGGACCCTCGTCCCTCCCCGAGTTCCAGTGCCCCTCGACCGAGTCCACCTGGTAGAAGGCGTGGCGCTGGTCCTGTGAGTAGCGCACGTCGTTGAAGATGAAGAACTCGGCCTCGGGCCCGAAGTAGCAGGTGTCGGCGAGCCCCGTCGTGCCGAGGTAGGCCTCGGCCTTGCTGGCCACGTAGCGCGGGTCGCGCGAGTAGGGCTCCAGGGTCACGGGGTCGCGCACGAAGCAGTTGACGTTCAGCGTGCGGTGCTCGCGGAAGGGGTCGATGACGGCCGTGTTGGGGTCGGGCATGAGCAGCATGTCCGACTCCTGGATCTCCTGGAAGCCACGGATCGACGAGCCGTCGAACCCGAAGCCCTCCTCGAACACGTCCTCGGTGAGCTGGTGCGTGGGGACGGAGAAGTGCTGCATGAGGCCGGGCAGGTCGACGAACCGGACGTCCACGATCTCGATGCCCTCGTCCTTCACCAAGCGGAGCACTTCCGCCGGGGTCCGCTGCTGCACTGGTCCTCCTCGTCCTCGGGTCTGCTGGTCTGGTCGGCGGCCGCCCGGCTCGAAGGCCCGGGCCCGCCACGGCGGCACCATCGTGGTGGCTGGCACGCCGACTCACAAGTCCGCGCCGGCGCGGCGACCCGGCCGAGCCCGGCACCGCCCGGCACCAGCATCCCACCGGCCGGTTTCCCCCGGTTTGCCCCTGTGTAAACGGCGTATGAACTGGTCCGCAGTCCCCGTCCACCCCTGCGACACTGGAGGGGCGGGCCGGGCCCTCCGGGGGCGGCCCGACGGACCTCGACCCACCCGGCACACGAGCCACCCAGTGGAGGCGACATGCGGAGCCAGCAGGAGTACGTGCTCAGGACGGTCGAGGAACGGGCCGTGCGCTTCGTGCAGCTGTGGTTCACCGACGTGCTGGGCACGGCCAAGACCTTCGCCATCACCCCGGCCGAGCTCGAGAACGCCCTCGAGGAGGGCATGACCTTCGACGGCTCGGCCATCGACGGGTTCTCCCGCGTGCAGGAGAGCGACGTGCTCGCCCGGCCCGACCCGAAGACCTTCCAGATCCTGCCGTGGCATCCCGACGAGGCGCCCGTGGCCCGGGTCTTCTGCGACATCTTCAACCTCGACGGCACCCCGTTCGAGGGCTGCCCCCGCCACGTGCTGCGCCGGACCCTCGACCGCGCCCGCGAGCGGGGGTTCACGTTCTTCGCCTCGCCCGAGATCGAGTACTTCTACTTCGCCAAGCCCGACGCCGGCGGCCCGCCGGTGCCCCTCGACAGCGGGTCGTACTTCGAGCTCACCGCCACCGACGTGGCCAGCACCCTGCGCAAGCGCAGCGTGCTCACCCTCGAGGAGATGGGCATCCCCGTCGAGCACGCCCAGCACGAGGACGCCCCGAGCCAGCACGAGATCGACCTGCGCTACACCGACGCCCTCACCATGGCCGACACCGTCATGACGGTGCGCCTCGTGGTCAAGGAGACCGCCCAGCACGAGGGCGTGCACGCCAGCTTCATGCCCAAGCCCCTCGCCGGCGTGCAGGGCTCGGGGATGCACACCCACCTGTCGCTGTTCGAGGGCGACACCAACGCCTTCTACGACGCGGACGACCCCTACCGCATGTCGAAGGTGGCCAAGGGGTTCACCGCCGGCCTGTTGCGCCATGCGCACGAGATCACCGCCGTGACCAACCAGTGGGTCAACTCCTACAAGCGCCTCGTGACCGGGTACGAGGCGCCCATCCACGTGTCGTGGGCCCGCAACAACCGCTCGGCCCTGGTACGCGTCCCCGTGGTGAAGCGCAACAAGCACGAATCGACCCGCGTGGAGTACCGCTCACCCGACACGGCCTGCAATCCCTACCTGGCCTTCGCGGTGATCCTGGCGGCCGGCCTGAAGGGCATCGAGGACGGCTACGACCTGCCCCGCGAGGCGGCCGCCAACCTCTTCACCATGACGGCCGAGGAGCTCGCCGCCGACGACATCCGTCCCCTGCCCGGCAGCCTCAACGAGGCCGTGGCCGAGATGGAGCGGTCCGAGCTCGTGGCCGAGACGCTGGGCGAGCACGTCTTCGAGTGGTTCATCCGCAACAAGCGGGCCGAGTGGGCCGCCTACAAGACCCACATCAGCCAGTTCGAGCTCGACCGCTACTTCCCGCTGCTGTAGCGCGGACCGGCCGGGCGCCAGGAACCGGGACGAGGACCGAGGACCGAGGACCGAGGAGAGACACGACAGCCGATGGAGCCGTTGCTGTGCTACCCCGAGCCGTTCCCGCCCGAGCTGGCGCTCGTGCTCGAGCGCGCCGGGTACCCGTGGAAGGCGGTCGCCCGGCCCGAGCACGCCGAGTCCGACGAGCCCGAGGACGGGTGGGCGGGCGCGGTGGTGTGCGCCGAGCCCGACGCCACCGGCGCCTTCGCCCTGTGCCGGCTGGTGCGCGCCCGCGACGTGCCCCTGCGGCCGCTGCTGCTCGTCGTCGGGCCCACCCAGCTCGCCGACCTGCAGCTGCGCGAGGACCACTTCGACGACTTCTGCGTGCTCCCGGCGCGCGGCGAGGAGATCGCGGCGCGCCTCGCCCACCTCTTCTTCCGCACCGGCCGGGGGTTGCGCACCGAGCTCATCGAGCACGGGCCGCTCGTGCTCAACCTCGAGACGTACCAGGCGGCCGTGGCGGGCCGGGCCCTCGACCTCACCTACATGGAGTACGAGCTGCTGCGGTTCCTGGCGGCGCGACCGGGCAAGGTGTTCACGCGCGAGACGCTGCTCAGCCGGGTGTGGGGCTACGAGTACTACGGCGGGGCCCGCACCGTCGACGTCCACGTGCGGCGGCTGCGGGCCAAGCTCGGCGAGGAGCACGCCCACCTGATCGAGACGGTGCGCTCCGTCGGCTACCGCTTCGGCCACGGTTCGTGGGCGCCCTGAGGCTCATCCACTCACCGACGCACCACGCACCGGGTCACGACCCCACGGCTCTGCGAGGCTCCGGCGGTGCCGCCGGCGCCGGGGTCACCCCGGGCTGAAGGCCTCCCCGGCGTAGGCCCAGGCCTCCACCTCGACGAGCGCTCCCATGGGCAGCGCGGCGACGCCCACCACCGACCGGGCGGGGCGGTGCTGGCCGAGGGCCCCGAGGTAGACGGCGTTGAAGGCCGCGTAGTCGGCCATGTCGGCCAGGAAGACGGTGGTCTTCACCACGTTGGCCCATCCGAGGCCGCGCCCGGCGAGCAGCGCGCCCACGTTGACGAGGGCCTGGCGGGCCTGCGCGTCGAACCCGCCCTCCACCAGCTCGGGGCCGTCGTCGCCCTGGTGGATGCCGAGCTGCCCGGAACACACCAACCACTCGCCGGCGCGAAGCGCGGGCGAATAGGGACCGACGGGCGTGCTCACGTACCACCTCCTGGATCGACGGGCCACCGCGGGGCGAGCCCGGCCGCCAGCCACGCGGCCGCGGCCACGGCTGCGAAGACGGTATCCCCGGCGGGCAGCGCGGGCCGGGGATCGTCCTCCACGACGACCTCGACGGCGGGCATGTCCCGGGCGGCGATGATGCCGAAGGAGCGGATGGTGAGGTCGAGCACCGTCCCGGCGTCGTCGACGGCGATGCCCTCGGTGCGGACCCAGCCGAGCGCCTGGTGCACCGCCCCCACCGCGTAGGAGCGCAGCACCACCTCGTCGAGCACCTCGCCGGCCGCCACCGACACGTGCACCGACCCCGAGGCGTCGACGGTGGCGGTGGCCCGGGCCCCGGCCGGCGACCGCACCGTCACCGGATGGCCGGGCCCGACCGCGCCGGCGTCCCGGGCGCCGAGGGCGGCGAGGAGCACGGCGGCCTCGGCCCAACCCGCGGCCCGCAGCTGCGCCGAGACGGGCGGTCCGGTGACGGCGACCTCCTCCACCACCAGGGCGGGCGCCGCCGACGTGAGCGCCTCGACCCAGGCGCCGAGACCGGGGGACCCGGGGGTGCGGCCCACCCGCACCACGCCCGACCCGTCGGCGCGGACACCGGCGGCGACGGGGGGCCGCTTGGGCCCCAGGCGCACGACGTCCTCACGGGAGAACACGACGCGCACCGGTCGGCCGTGCTCGTCGGCCAGACGGCGCGCCGCGGCGGCCGCCACCGACGACAGCTTGCCGCCGAAGGCACCGCCGTTGGCGAGGGGCGAGGCCGGCTCCCCGCCCGGCGCGCACCACGAGGCGTCGGGCTCGAGGTACGCGGGCTCCACGAAGGTGGTCTGCAAGGTGAGCGCCCAGTCCCCGGGCGCGAGCTCCACGGGATGGCGCAGCGCCACCGTCGAGTTGCGACCCTGCACCTTGCCGGCCAGCGCCCGGGCCGCGCCCAGCGTCTCGGCCACGGCCCAGCCCCCGTCACCGTCGGGCACGGCCACCAGGGCATCGGCGGGTGCGCCGTCGTCGGCGAAGCCCCCGCCACCCTTGGCCACGTCGGTCCCCACCACCTGCGGCGTGCCGCCTTCGAGGGTCGCCCGCCGGGCGGCGGCCGTCAGGTCGCGGCCCGCTCCCCCGGCCGGTGCCAGCGCGCGGGCGGGTGCGGCCGGTGCCAGCGCGCGGGCGGGCGCATCAGGCGCGGCGGCCGCAGCCGGTGACGCGGCGTCGTACACGCGGCGCGCGGCGTCGAGGATGGTGCGCCAGCCCGTGCAGCGGCACAGGTGGGCGAGCAGGGCGCGCTCCACCGCGGCGTCGTCGGGCGAAACGTGGCGCGCCCCCAGCGCGGCCAGGCGCATGACGATCCCCGGGGTGCAGAAGCCGCACTGGCTGGCCCCCACGGCGGTGAACGCCTCGGCCCAGGCGTCCAGAACGGCGGGGTCGAGACCGTCGAGGGTGGTGACGTCGCGGCCCGCCACGCGCCGGGCCGGGGTGACGCACGCCACGCGCGGGGACCCGTCCACCCAGACGGTGCAGCACCCGCACTGGCCCTGGGGGCTGCAGCCGTCCTTCGGCGAACGGTTGCCGACGCGGTCGCGCAGGACCTCGAGGAGCGACGCTCCGTCGTCGGGAACCTCGACCTCGGAGCCGTCGAGGCGGAAGGAGAGTGTCGGCGCCGGGCCCGGCGCGAAGGGGTGGGTCAGCTGAAAGAGGAGCCGCAGCCGCAGGTGCGGGTGGCGTTGGGGTTGGAGATGTGGAACCCGGCCCCCTGCAGGCCGTCGGTGTAGTCGAGGCTGGCGCCCTTCAGCAGCTCGGCGCTGGCCGTGTCGACGGCGACCTTCACCGTGCCCTGGGTGGCCACGACGTCGTCGTCGGTCAGCTCGGAGTCGAAGAACATCTCGTAGCTGTAGCCCGAGCAGCCGCCGGGGCGGACCGCCACGCGCAGGACCAGGGAGTCGTTGCCCTCCTGGGCGATGAGGTCGGTGACCTTGGCGATAGCGCCGTCCGTCAGCGTGATCGCGCTCGGCTTCCTGCCGATGCTGACCGAGCTCGTCGTGGTCACGGCGCTGCCTCCCGTCGCTCGTCGTGGCACCCGTCGGCCACCCGTGGCCGGCGTGGCGAGCCCGCACCGGCCTCCCACCACTGTACCCGGCAGGCTGCTCCGGCAGATCCCGCCCAGGTGAACGGTAGGATCGGGGGGGTGCCCGACCCGCTCCCGCCGCCCGACGAGGAGGCGGTGCGCGTCGCCCTGCTGGGCGTGATCGACCCCGAGCTCGGCGACAACATCGTGGACCTCGGCATGGTCCGGCGGGTGGCCGTGGCCCCCACCGGGCGCGTCGAGGTGGAAGTGGCGCTCACCGTCGCCGGCTGCCCCCTGCGCACCCAGCTCCAGACGGACGTGGTGGCCCGGGTCGGGAGCCTCCCCGGTGTCGACGCCGTCGACGTGGTCATGGGGGAGATGGACGCCGACGAGCGCCGGGCCCTCATGGACCGGGCCCGCAGCAAGGCCCAACAGGACCGGGCCCTGTCGACCGACATCCCCGCCACCGCCCGGGTGCTGGCCGTGTCGTCGGGCAAGGGCGGGGTGGGCAAGTCCTCGGTGACGGTCAACCTGGCCGTGGCACTGGCACGGCGGGGGCTGACCGTGGGACTGCTCGACGCCGACATCTGGGGGTTCTCGGTGCCCCGCCTGCTCGGGATGCAGGGCGAGCTGCGCGCCGAGGGCAAGAAGATCATCCCGCTCGAGAAGCCGGTGGGGCCGGGCGTGCTCAAGGTGGTGTCGATGGGTTTCCTCGCCGACGAGGACTCCGCCATCATGTGGCGCGGCCTCATCCTCAACCGCGCCGTCCAGCAATTCCTCGAGGACGTCCGGTGGGGGGACCTCGACTACCTGCTCATCGACATGCCCCCGGGGACCGGCGACGTCCAGATGGGGTTGGCACGGATGCTGCCGCGCACCGAGGTTCTCGTGGTGACGACGCCGCCGCTCGCCGCCCAGAAGGTGGCCTCGCGCGCTGCCGACATGGCCCGCAAGGGGCATCTGCGCGTGGCGGGCGTCATCGAGAACATGTCCTCGTTCACCTGCGACCACGGCACCACCTACGCCCTGTTCGGCGAGGGCGGCGGGGCGCGCCTGTCCGCCGAGATCGGCGTGCCGCTGGTGGGCACCGTGCCCCTGCACCCCGCCATGGCCGCCGCCGGCGACGCCGGCACCCCGGTGGCGCTCGACGGGGACGTGATGGGTGCGGCCTTCGACGCCCTGGCCACCCGGGTGGCGGACGACATCGCCCCGGTGGTGGAGTTGGCGGGCTGCACCGCCCGCCTGCTCGACCGGGTGGAGGCCGCCCTCGGCGACGCCTAGCCCTTGCCTGGCCCCGGCCGTCAGATCCGGTGAGCCGTCAGGGGACGGCGGCCCAGGCGGCGGCGATGTCGGCGGGGTCGTCACCGTGGGCCCGGCCCTCGTCCCCCAGTTTCCGGAGGTGGGCCCACAGCGAGTAGCGGGCCACGGGGTAGAGGGCCTCGTGCACATCCGCGTAGACGGTCGGGACGAGCTCGTCGACGGTGGCGCGCCCGGCGGCGTCGAGAGCGCCGACCACCACCGCTTCCCGGCCCAGCCGGTGCTCGACGATGCCCTGCAGCGCCGCCGCGGGCTCCGGCAACAGCGACCCGTGGCCCGGGGCGATGGTGGCGATCGGCGGGTCGAGTGCCAACAGCCGGCGCAAGCTGGCCAGGTAGTGGGCCATGTCGCCGTCGGGGGGCGCGATCACGACGGTGGACCCCTGCATGACGTGGTCACCGGAGAAGAGCATCTGCTCCTCCACCAGGAGCCAGCACAGGTGGTTGGAGGCGTGGCCCGGGGTGTGCAGGGCGCGCAGGGTGAACCCCTCCCCGGCGAGCGTGAACCCGTCCCCCACGTCGCGGGCGGGGACGAAGCCGTCGCGCGCCGAGAAGCCCAGCACCTCGGCGCCGGTGCGCGCCGCCAGCCCGGCCGCGCCCGGCGCGTGGTCGGGGTGGGTGTGGGTGACGACGACCCAGCGGATGCGCCCGTCCCCGAGCTCGGCCAGGGCGTCGAGGTGGCCGGCGTCGTCGGGCCCGGGGTCCACGACGGCCAGCTCGGTCGTACCCACGAGGTAGGTGTTGGTCCCGGGCCCGGTCATCATCCCCGGGTTGGGGGCCGTGGCCCGCGCCACCAACGCCGACAGGGCGACGGGCCGACCCGGCTCGGGGGCGGCGGCGGGCTGGCGCGCCAGCGCGGTGGTCATCCGCCCGGCCCCGCGGGCGGGGCGACGTCTGCAGGCCCCCCGGGCCCGGTTCCGGATCCGGTCGACTCGGCGCCCGCAGGCCCGGCGGGCTGGGCCCGGTCGGCGCGGCCATCGGCCCCGACGGTGCGCACGATGGCCCCCACCTCCGACGGCGACAGCGACCGGCCGGCCTCCGACGTCGCTGCGCCCGCCCCCACCGCCTCGTCGTACCCCGGGTCGCCGGGCAGCAGGATGCGGAACCCCCGCTCGTCGGACACCACCCGGGGGAGCACCGTGGGGACGCGCTCGACGGCGGCCGCGGCGGCGAGCAGCTCGCCGCTGGTGGTGAAGCGGCTGATCGCCTCGAGGTTCTTCATGGTGGGGAAGATCAGGTCGAACTCGCCGGCGGCGGCGCGGGCCAGCGCCTCGTCGGGTCGCACCCACACGGTGGCCACCGTCTCGTAGTCGTCGTGGATGGGCTCCTGGCCCGGGGGGAGCGCGGCCACGAAGAACCGGGTGTCGTAGCGCTTCGGCGCGGGCTCGGGCGTGATCCAGTGGCTGAAGTAGTGGACCCGGTCGGTGGCCAGGCGGAGCCCGGCGTGGCGGCAGGCGTCGAGGAAGCGCACCTCCCCCGCGTTCAACGTGGCCCGCATGGCGGCCAGGCGGTCGCGTGCCGCGGGGTTGGCGGCGACGAGGGTGGCGTCGTCGCCGACGCCGTCCCCCCGGTAGGCGAGCAGGACGCCGGCCTCCTCGAAGCACTCGCGCAGCGCCGCCACCCAGAACGCCAGGCCGCCCGACGGCACGCCCAGCATGGCGCTGGCCTCGGCGTCGCTGCGCCGGGCGCACGCCTCCTCGGCCGCCACGGTGCGGTCCTCGTCGTCGACCTTCCCCCCGGGGAAGACGTAGGCGCCCCCCACGAAGTCGGAGTCCAGGTGGCGCCGGAGCATGCACACCTCGAGCGCGGGCCCCGTGTCGGCCGTGGCGTCGCGCACCAGCATGATGGTGGCGGCGTCCCGGGCCGGCACCACCGGGGGCGGCGGCGCGGTGGCCGGGTCGGCGTCGGTCACGAGACGGTGGCGGCGACCGGGGAGCGCCGGCGGGCGAGGGCGTGCTCGACCACGCCGGCGTCCACCATGGCCCGCAGCACCACGTCGGCGAGCCGCCACGGGTCGGCGATGAGCCAGCTGTGCGTCCCCGGCACCACCTCGCCGCGGACACCGGCGGCGCGGCACAGCGCGGCGAAGGCGGCATGGGGGACGAGCCGGTCGCGGTCGGACCACACGATGGTCAGGGGCACGCCCCGCGCCGCCACCGCGGCGGCCTGCCCGAGCAGGTCCGCACGGCGCGCCACATGGGCCACCCGCCACATCGCCCGCGGGTTGTGGACGAGGTTCGGCAGCGCGCCACCGAGCACGGCGGGGACGACGCGCGTCACCGCCGACAGGGCGAAGAGGTCGGCGCCGAGGTCGCGGCCCCATTCCCAGATGGGACGGTCGGCCATCGGGCGGTACTCGGGGATGCTGCCCCGATGGGGCCCGCCGACGGCGTTGCACAGCACCACGCCGCGCACGAGCTCGGGGAAGTCGTGGGCCAGCTGCAGCGCCACCCCGCCCCCGAAGGAGTGCCCCACCACCATGACGGGCTCGCGGACGCCCCCGGCGTCGAGGTGCTCGGCGGCCCAGCGGGCGTAGCCGGGGAAGGTGGTGTCGTCGGCGCCCAGGGCGGGGGTGCCGCCGAAGCCGGGCTGGGCCGGCGCCACCACGGCGCAGCCGATGTCGGCCAGGTGGCGCACGGCGCCGGTGTAGGCGAGCGGGCCGACGCCCCACCCGTGGAGGAACAGCACGGGTGAGCCCTCCCGCACCTCCCCCCCCGCGCTCCCCACGGCGAGAAATCTACGTGCCCGAGCCGGCCGGCACCATCGCCGAGCGTCGGATCCCACGAATGGTCCGTTCCCCGGGGGGCGCCTGTGAGCCCGCCCGGCGCGTGGATAGGCTGTCACCTCCTCGGTCCGGGCGTGGCGACGGCAACCGGCGCCCCGGCCGAATGCGCGGGCACCTCGACGATGGCGACAACGCAGGTCAACGGCACCGACGACCAGTCCCCCGCCGCCCCGACGCGCCATCGTCTCCCCATGGCCCTGGTCACGTGGGTCTTCGTGCTCCTGATCCTGCTGGTCGTGGTGGTGCTCCTCGTCGTGAAGGTCACCCGGGGGACGACCACGGTCACCCCGCCGCCGGTGGCGCCGGCGTCGTCGGCGGCGGTGCGCGCCGTGGTGTCGGTGCCGGCCGCGGTGTTCGACGCCGTCGGCGCCCCGGCTGCGGGCGACCCCGGGGAGGCCGTCCTGTCGGGCCAGGCCCCCCTGACCATCGGCGGCCGACCGGCGGTGGTCTTCGTGGGCGCCGAGTTCTGCCCCTACTGCGCCGCCGAGCGCTGGGCCCTCGTCGCCGCGCTGGGCCGGTTCGGGACCTTCACCCACCTGGGGGCCACGTCGTCGTCGAGCGCCGAGGTGTTCCCGGGCACGCCGACGTTCAGCTTCGAGGGCGCCACCTACCGCAGCCGCTACCTCACCCTCGCCAGCGTCGAGGAGTACAAGGGCGAGCCCTCGGGCACGGCCCCGGCCGGCTTCCCCCCGCTGCACGCGCCCACCCCGCTCGAAGCGGCCCTCGTCCGGCAGTTCGACGGGGCGCCGTTCGTCCCCGGCACGGGCACGCTGCCCTTCGTGGACGTCGCCAACCGGCTGGTGGTGTCGGGGGCGGGCATCGGGTTCTCGCCCGGCATCTTCCAGGGGTCGTCGCTCGAGCAGATCGCCCAGGGGCTCACGAGCCCCACCAGCCCCGTCACCCAGGCGGTCCTGGGCGCGGCCAACAGGCTGTCGGCGGCGATCTGCGCGGCGACGGGGGGCCGGCCCGCGGCCGTGTGCAGCTCCCCGGGCGTCGAGGCCGGGGCGCGCCGGATCGGGCTGCAGTGACCCGCTGACCAGGAGATCGTCGCGTCAGCCGGCGCGACGCTGCAGGACCTGCTTGCGCTCGTTCTCGTTCAGGCCACCCCAGATGCCGTGCGGCTCACGGATGCGGATGGCGTACTCGAGGCAGTCCTCCTGCACGGCACAGGCCGTGCAGATCTCTTTGGCCCGGTTCTCCCGCTCGACCTTGTCTTCTTTGCGCTCGGCATGCGTAGGCGGGAAGAAGACCGCGGCCTGCGGCCCCCTGCAGGCCGCCCGAGCCTGCCACGCTTCGCCCAACGTTCTTGTCGCCACTCCCCCTCCTAGGCGTGACGCTACTCCCGAGCCTCCGAGGCCGACAAGGGGTTTGACCAGGATGTTCCTCGGGTTTACCTGCCCCGGGGGCTCCTCCCGGGGCGCGGGCGGCGCCGCTGGCGGCCGGAGGGCCCGGGCACCGGGACCGTGGGCGGCGGCGAGGGGCAGGCGGATACGCTCGCCCGCACATGGACGTCGCCGCCTTCTTCCGGACGAGCCGGGTCCTGGTGGTCGCAGGCAAGGGCGGGGTCGGCAAGACCACGATCACCGCCGCCCTCGCCCGGATGGCGGCCCACGCCGGGCTGTCGGTCCTCGTGGTGGAGCTCGAGGGCAAGCCGGGCGTGCCCGCCGCCTTCGGCCGGTCCGGCGCCCTGGCCTACGACGAGTCGCTGCTTGCCGGGTTCGAGCCCGACGACGGCTCGGCTCCCGCCCCTCCCGGCCGGGGCACCGTCCGGGCGCGCCGCATCACCCCTGACGACGCCCTGCTCGAGTACCTGGCCGACCACGGCATGAAGAGGATCTCCCGCCGCCTGGTGTCCTCGGGGGCCCTCGACGTGGTGGCCACGGCGATCCCGGGGCTGCGCGACATCCTCGTCCTGGGCAAGGTGAAGAGCCTGGAGCGGGAACCCGCCGCCGACCTCATCCTGGTGGACGCCCCCGCCACCGGCCACGCCATGACCTTCCTGTCCTCGGCCCAGGGGCTCCTCGACGCCGCCCGCTCGGGCCCGGTGCGCACCCAGGCGGCCGACGTGGTGGAGATGCTCTCGGATGCCGAGCGCTGCCAGGTGGTGCTCGTGACCCTGGCCGAGGAGATGCCCGTCAACGAGGTGGTGGAGGCCGCCTACCAGCTGGAGGACCGCATCGGCATCTCGCTCGGGCCCGTGATCGTCAACGCCTGCCTGCCCGCCGACCCCCGGCTCGACCGCGACGCCGGTGAGGCGGCGGCCGAGGTCGGGGTCACCCTGACCGACGCCCAGGCCGACGCCCTGCGGGCCGCGGCGGCCTTCCGGGCGCACCGCTTCGGGCTGCAGGAGGAGCAGCGGGGGCGCCTCGCCGCCGAGCTGCCGCTCCCCCAGCTCGAAGCGCCCTTCCTGTTCAGCAGCCGCATCGGGCCCGACGAGCTCGACGACCTGGCCGCGGGCCTGGCCACGGCCGTCCTCGCCCTCCCCGACGACGCCGCCGCGGCCGCACGACGCCACCCGTCGTCCCAGGCCGCCCGCAGCGGCGACGATCGCGCCGGGGCCGATCGGACGCCGGACGACGGCGGCGGGGACGGCCACCCGGGGGGCGACGGCACCGGGGACGGGGACGGGGGCGGGGGCGACGGGAGCGGGGGCGACGGGAACCCTGGGCCCCGGGGGGCGGGCGCCCACGACGAGGTGCCGTCGTGACCGCCCCGCTCACGACGGGCGTCGTCGGGCTGGCCGAGCTCGTGGCCGAACGCTCGATCATCGTGTGCTGCGGGTCGGGCGGGGTCGGCAAGACCACGGTGTCGGCCGCCTTCGCGCTCGAGGCCGCCCGGCGCGGGCGCCGGGCGTGCGTCGTCACCATCGACCCCGCCAAGCGCCTCGCCAACGCGCTGGGCGTCGACGCGCTGGCCAACACCCCGAGCCGCATCGACGGTGACTGGCCGGGGGAGCTGTGGGCGCTCATGCTCGACCCCAAGGGCACCTTCGACGACCTCGTCGGCAAGTACGCGTCGTCGCCCGAACAGGCCGAAGGGATCTTCGCCAACCGCATCTACCGGAACCTCACCGGCGCGCTGTCGGGGACGCAGGAGTACATGGCCATGGAGAAGCTCTACGAGCTCTCCGAGGAGGGCCGCTACGACCTCGTGGTGGTGGACACGCCCCCGACGCGCAACGCCCTCGACTTCCTGGACGCCCCGCGCCGGCTCACGCGCTTCCTGGGGCACCGCCTGTTCCAGCTCCTGCTCATGCCCACCCGTGCCTACCTGCGGGCCGTGTCGGTGGCCACCCAGGCCCTGCTGCGCACCATCTCCAAGGTGGCCGGCGCCGACATCGTGCACGACGCCGTGGCCTTCTTCCAGGCCTTCGAGGGCATGGAGGAGGGGTTCCGGGTGCGCGCCGAGCACATGCGGCGGCTGCTGTCCCGGCGGACCACCGCCTTCGTCCTCGTCACCTCGCCGCGCTCGGACACCGTGGAAGAGGCCGGCTGGTTCGCCGACAAGCTCAACGAGTCGGGCCTGGCGGTGGAGGGCCTGGTGGTCAACCGGGTGCACCCCGCCTTCGGCGCCGGTGAGGAGCTGCCCGCCGCGCCGCCGGGGAGCGCCCTCGACGCGCTGGTCGACAACCTCCGGGGCTACCAGGCCGTCAACCGGCGCGAAGAGGAGGCCTTCGGCGCCCTCGTGGTCCAGGTGGCGCCGTCCCCCGTGGCCCGGGTCCCGCTGCTCGACGTCGACGTGCACGACGTCCACGGCCTCGGCCTCGTAGCCGACCACGTCTTCACCGGTACGGTCGAGACCCGTTAGCCTGACGCCCGTGCGCACGATCCTGGTGGCCAGCGACGCACCGTCGGTGCGGGCCGAGGTCGTCGCCGTGGTCGGCGAGCCCGACACCGACATCGTCGAGGTGGACTCCGGCCAGGCGGTGGTGCCCGCGGTCGACGAGTACGAACCCGACCTCGTCATCGTCGACCTGCAGATGGGCAGCATGGGCGGCATGGCCGTGTGCTCCGAGCTGCGCCTCGAGGAGTCGATCGGCAACCTGGCCCACGTGCCGGTCCTGATGCTCCTCGACCGCCGCCCCGACGTCTTCCTGGCCAAGCGGTCGGGCGCCGAGGGCTGGCTGGTCAAGCCGCTCGACCCCATCCGGCTCCGACGCGCCACGACGGCGCTGACCGACGGCGGGACGTACCACGACGAGTCCTTCCAGCCGGTGCCCGTCCTGGCGGTGGCCGCCGGTGAGGATGGCGGCGGCAGTGCCCCCGCCGCCACCGGCGACTGAGGAGCACCTCCCCCGAGTGTTCCGAAAACGCGAGGGATCACCCGACGACCGCCCCCCAGGATCTCGTCACGGCCGCGGCAAGCGGCGGGAGGCGCCGGGCGAGAGCCAGGAGCAGCTGATCCTCGCCGCCCTCCACGACCTGCGCGACACGACCGTGCGCGAGGTGATGACGCCCCGGGTCGACGTGGTCGGCCTGCCGATCCCGCTCCAAGCCGCGGACGTGGCCCGGGCGGTCCGGCAGACGGGCCACAGCAGCTTCCCCGTCTACGACGACGACCTCGACCACCTCGTCGGGATCCTGTTCGTCAACGACCTGTTCCGGTCGGGCTGGGAGCTCGACGTGCGCAACGGCAACGGCGGAGGCGGCCTCGACAAGCCCACGCCGCTCGACATCTCCCGCCGGCTGCGCCAGCCCTACCTCGTCCCCGAGAGCCGCTTCGTCCTCGACGTGCTCGCCGACATGCGCCGCGACCGCCGGGCGTTCGCCGTGGTGGTCGACGAGTACGGCGGGGTGTCGGGTGTGCTCACGGTGAAGGACCTCCTCGCCGCGCTGGTGGGCGACCTGCGCGACGAGTTCGACCCCGGCGGCGAGCCCGAGATCGTCCGGGTGGACCGCACGCGCTGGCTCGTGGACGGGGGCACCAGCATCGACGACGTGCGCGACCAGCTCGGGGTGGACCTGCCCGAGGGCGAGTACGTGACCCTCGGGGGTTTCCTCTTCGACGCCTTCGGTCACATCCCCGAGGAGGGCGAGCGCCTGCGCCACAGCGGGTGGGTTTTCCGTGTGGCGGAGATGGACAAGCGCCGGGTGGCCAAGGTGGTCGTGCAGGCGGCAACCGATGCCACCGACGACGACGACGAGCCGGCCACCCCCTGAGGTCCTGTGTCGGCTGAGGTCCTGTGTCGGCTGAGGTCCTGTGTCGGCTGAGGTCCTGTGTCGGCTGAGGTCCTGTGTCGGCTGAGGTCCTGTGTCGGCTGAGGTCCTGTCGGGCCGCACCCGTGGCCCCGGCCGCAACCGTTCACCGGCGGCAGCGGGGAGCGGCCCAGCGGGCGGGGAGGGGCGCCGCTGAATGGCACTACGATCGGCGCCGTCGCCGGGGAGCCGCAGGTCTCCGGAGCCGCCGGGACACCGGCACGACGGGCTGTAGCGCAGCTTGGTTAGCGCGCCACGTTCGGGACGTGGAGGTCCCGGGTTCAAATCCCGGCAGCCCGACCACCAGGCACCGGGGAAGGGCTCAGCCCGTGGACCCCGTGTCCGCCAGCGGCCCGAAGGCAGACGCGCCGACGCTCTCGTCGACCGGGGTGGCGGGCCCCAGGCGGCCCATCTCTGTCAGCCTGACGCGTGAGCTCACGACGTGGCAGTGCTCGATGAGCGCTTCGCCGTCCTTGGCGGTGAGCGCGACGAGTGTCCCGCCGATGCGCCAGCCCGCGTCCTGCTCAGGCCGGCACGAGCGGACCGTCAGGCACACGCGGACCGTGTGCACCCCTCCGTCGACGGTGGGCAGCTCCAGCTGCAGCTCGACCTCCGCTCCCACGTCCATGCGATGGGCGCTGATCACGCCGGCGCCCGCGGGCGTGAGGTCGACGACCCGCACGACGGACCGATCGATCACCCCGGCCACCTCCACCGGCACGCGGTAGTGCCGGCGCGCCTGACGGCGACGGGTGACCCTCCACAGCGCGGTGCCGACGAGCACGAGCTCCCAGGCGGCGAAGAAGAGTCCGAGCGTCACAGCCAACCCACCGAGGCGCGGGAGTGCGACGTCGCCCGCCAGCGCCAGGGAGCGCAACCCGACCGACGCCACCAGGAGCCCGGCCATGATCAGCACCAGACGCAGCTGGCGCGCCGCGGCCCAGCCCCCGTCGTCGACGCCGTCCTTCGGCGTGACCCTGAACGCCGAGCGGAACGGATGGATCAGCACGAAGCCCGCTCGGACGAAGATCCCGGTCGTGAGCAGCATCATGTAGGAGCCGTCCCAGAGGCTGACCCGGCCCCGCGACAGCAACGCCGCGGCGGTCATCTCGAGTGCCATCCACGGCGCCCAGAAGACTGCGAACTGCCACGCCGGCGCGTGCACGGGGAGGAGTCCGCCGATCAGCATGGTGATGAGCACCAGCACCATCGCCACCCGCTGCAGGGGCACGAAATACGCCAGCAGGGACGCCAGGTAGCTCGCCCGTTGCCTGAGCGAGAGCCCGGGTGCCACGAAAGGGTTCTCCGGGGTACGCAGCACCGCCAGGTTGCCTCGCGCCCACCGGTCGCGCTGCAGCAGGAACGACGCCAGGTCGTGCGGCGCCAACCCCTGCACCAGCGTCTCGTCGTGGTAGCGGGTGTGCCATCCCTGGCTGTGGAGCCGGATCGTGGTGTGGAAGTCCTCGGCCACCGTCTCGGTGGCAATGCCGCCGATCCCTTCGAGCGCCTCGCGACGGATGACGGCCGCCGAACCACACCAGTAGGCGCCGTTGTGCCGGTCCTTGCCGGGCATGATCACCTCGAAGAACATGCTCTGGTCGTGGCGTCCCACCTTGAAGTGCTGGAACGAGTCGTGGTTCCCGAAGTCGTGCGGCGTCTGCACCAGCGCGACCGAGTCGTCGTCGAAGTAGCCGATGGTGGCGTCGAGGATGTCGGGCTGGGGCACGTGGTCGGCGTCGAGGATGAGGAGGAGCTCACCGTCGGTGCAACCGAGGGCGTTGTTGATATTGCCCGCCTTGGCGTGCTGATTGGTCGAGCGGGTCACGTAGCGTGCGCCGAGGCGGGCCGCCAGAGCGCGCACCTCGGGCCGCTGCCCGTCGTCGAGCACGTAGGTCGTGTGGGGGTAGGAGATGCAGTTGCACCCGACGAGCGTGGCCTCGAGGAGATCGAGCCCTTCGTCGTAGGTGCAGACCAGCACATCGACGGTCGGGCGCCAACCGATGACAGGACGCTCACGGCGCGGGAGGCGCCAGGCCATGAAGGAGAAGGACGCCAGCATGGCCCACCCGAAGAGCTCACAGGCGTAGAGCACGACGAACAGCCCGGGATTCGTCCCGCGCCAGGTGTCGACCAGCCGCCATCCGAGATAGACCGCGCCCCATGTGAGCGCGGCCGCGGTCACCGCACGCACCGCCCGGTCAGGGCCCTGGTACGCGGTCTGTACCTGCCCGATCACCGACGCCACCTGGGAATCATCGTCAGGGCCACCTGATCCCTGAAGCAGGGACTCTCTCCATCGGCGGCTCCTGAGCAGATCGATTGTCACGGAAACGTCACCGTCCGCTGCTGATCCCGTCACACGAGCGGCGCAGGTTGGGTATCGAGCAGTTCCTGCCAACGCGAAGACCGTGTCGCCAGGCGATGGGGGAATGACGCAGCCCCCACGCGCCTGGCGGTCACGGCCTCGCGCCTCCGGGGACAGGCTCGAGGCAGCGGGTCCCGCTCGGCCGTCGCGGCATGGCGATGGACCCGCCGGACAGTGGGGGTGCAGGCGATGCGCAACAGAATCAAGATCCTGGTGGGGGCGCTGGCCCTCGCGGTGCCGGTGGCCTGCGTGGCCGCCGTCACCGTCCCGGCACTCCAGGCCGGGGCGTCGTTGGCGCCGGCGTACCCGGTGGTGTGCAAGATGAGCGCCACCGTGACGTTCAGCCCGGCGCTCACGAAGGCGGGGGTGGACACGACCAACAAGGCCGCGGTGACGAGCACCACCATCTCCGGTGGCACCCTCTCCAGCTGCATCTCCGCCGACCCCGCCGGCGCGCCCAGCGGTGGAACCATCGCGACGACGACCATCAAGACGCCGGCCACCAAGAGCGGAAAGGTCGGAAAGGTCATGCACTACCTGATCGGGTCCTGCCCGGCGTTCGCACAGGCAGGCACGCTGAAGTCGCTGAAGAACCTCGCCCTCACCGTCAGCTGGTCCGGCGGGCAGGGGGGCTCCTCGACCTTCACCGTCAAGAAGGCCGAGCCGGCCATCAACGACTCCGGCGAGGTGGGCTTCGCCTTCTCGGGGAAGGCGGTGCTCGGCTCTTACTCCGAGAAGGCCCTGAACCAGATCACGGCGTACCTCGCTCCCCCCTCCACGTCGACCGCCCTGGCGACCGGCTGTTCGGGCAATCAGGTCGTGACCGGAGCCACCGTCGACACGTCGTTCAGCGTCGCCGTGCTGTAGCCCGGGGACGCCCCGGGGTGCCCCGGGACGGTGCCGGTGCCCGGTCAGCCCCGGAGCTCGTAGGCGTCGAGGCGCGGCGTGGCCATCTCCTGGCGGAACCGACCGAAGGGCCACGGCCAGGCGGCGGGCACGCCGCGGTCGTCGAGGTACCAGCTGCGGCACCCCGTCGCCCACACCGTCTTGCGGGCCGCCTCCACCCGGGCCGCCTCGAACTCGGCCGTCGCCGCCCGGGAGGCGCTGATCTCGCGGCAGCCGCCGGTGTGGATGCGGTCGACGAGCTGCAGGACGTAGCCCATCTGCAGCTCGGCCACGCTGATCAGCGAGAAGTTGCCCACCGGGCCGTTCGGGCCGTTCAGCATGAAGAAGTTCGGGAACTCGGGGACCGAGATCGACAGATACGCCTCGGGGCGCGCCGCCCAGGCCTCGTCGAGGGTCGTGCCGCCCCGGCCCACCAGGGTCATGGGCCGCACGAAGGCGTCCACCTTGAAACCGGTGGCGAGGACGAGGACGTCGAGCTCGTGCAGCCGGCCGTCGGCGGTGCGCACACCCCCGGCCTCGACGCGCTCGATCGACTCCGTGACGAGCGACGCGTTCGGCTTCTGGATCGCCTCGTAGAAGTCGGGCGACACGATGAGCCGCTTGCAGGCGGCCCGGTAGTCCGGGCGCAGCCGCTCGCGTAGCACCGGGTCGGTGACGTTCTGCTCGAGGTTCGCCCGGCAGGCGTCTTCGATGTACTGCATCTGCGGTGACTCGGCGTCGACGATGGCGCCCGAGAAGCCGTCGAACAATTCCGACAGGCCGGCGTAGAGATCCGCGCCCTTCTTCGGGTCCTGACGGAAGGCGTCGATCTCCTCGGGCGTGTAGGCGGTGTTGGCGACGGGCATGACCCATTGGGCGGTGCGCTGGAAGAGGCTGAGGTGCGCGACGCGCCCGACGACGGCCGAAACGATCTGCACGGCGGTCGAGCCGGTGCCGACGATCCCGACGCGTGCCCCGTCGAGGGCGACGCTGTGGTCCCATCGGGCGCTGTGGAACGCCGCGCCCGCGAACGAGTCGAGGCCCTCGATGTCGGGCAGCTTGGGATGGTGGAGCACGCCCGTGGCAGCGATCACGACGTCGACCTCGTCACGGTGGCCGGCGGCCGTGCGCAGGCGCCACCGGCCGTCTACCAGCTCGCAGTGCACCACCTCGTCGCCGAAGCGCACGAAGCGCACCACGTCGCCGCGCTCGGCGACGCCCTCGAAGTAGGCCTGGATCTCCGGGCCCGGGGAGAAGGTGCGGCTCCACTCGGGGTTGAGCGCGAACGAGTAGCTGTAGAGGTGCGAGGGGACGTCGCACGACAGCCCCGGGTACGTGTTCTCACGCCACGTTCCGCCCACCCGGTCGGCCTTCTCGTAGACCGTGAAGTCATCGAAGCCCGCGTCCTTCAGCTTGATGGCGGCCAGGATGCCGGCCATCCCCGCACCGATGACGGCGAAGCGCAGACGCCGACCCGCGTCCGCACTCGAGACGTCCTGACCCTGCGCACCGTCCATGGCCCGCCATGCTGCCACGCGCCGACGGCCCGCCGAGCTGCCACGCGCCGACGGCCCGCCGAGCTGCCACGCGCCGACGGCCCGCCGAGCTGCCACGCGCCGACGGCCCGCCGATCAGGGCAGGCGGGTGGCGACGACGTAACAGCGGTCGGTGTCGTGCTCGTCGGCGTATGGAGAGCGCACTTCGACGGTCAGACCGGGCCGTCAGCGGTCCGACTGGTCCCACTCCTCCGACATGATCTGGACCTCCATGAGCGAGGCGATCTCGTCGGCGAGGTCCACGCAGCGGCACGGCTCCTCGGCCAGGTCGGCCTCGAGGACGAGCGACACCAGCCGGTCCACCACGCGCTGCTGGCCGTGCTCGATGAGCCGGGCGGTGAACGGGGGGAGGTGGAGCACGAGCGCCCGCTCCGCCTCGGCGTGGTGCACGAACGCCTCGAGGAGGGCCGAGGCTTCGTCGCTCAGGCGGCCGTGGTCGCCCTTGTTGGCGATCGGGCCGAGCTCGTGCGCCATGTCGAGGAGGAGTCGGTGGGCCGAGAAGTCGTCGCCGTCCCAGGCGGGCACCGGTTCGAGGGTCATGGGATGGTCTCTTCCTGGTGGGAGCGCAGGTACCGCCAGCATCCTCCCCCTCGTGCCGATCTGCAAGGGGAAATGGCCCAACGGCCGGCGTGCCCCCCGAGCGGCTCGCCGAAGATGGGCAATACGGCCCTGTCCGGGCAGGGGGCCGCTCCGTACGATGCCCAGAGGGTCACCCGTATCGGTGCCAGAGGAGCGGTTGGCCCCGGCAGTGAGGCCTCACGACCGCCAGGCCGGAGGCAGGGGGCCCGGGAGGTCGCCGGGTCATCGGGGGAGGTCGCCATGGCGTTAGCGACAGCACCGGCACCGGCTCCAGTCCCGCAGGGCCCGGCCCCCAGGTCCCGCAGCGGTCTGCGCAACGCCCTGTGGACCCGCCAGCTCACCCACTACCCCACGAGCGGCCCCCGCATGGGCTACCTCGGGATCGTGGTGCTGACGACGATCGTCCTCTACTACCTCTACTACGTGGAGGGCGCCGTCACCCCGCTGATGCTGCCCTACTACCACATGTCGTTTCTGTACTTCCTCTACCTGCTGGTGGTGTCGAACGCCATCGGCGCCTTCACGGCGTTCATCGGCGGGCTGTCGGACAAGATCGGCCGCGCCAACCTGACGATCTACGGCACCCTCACCGTCGGCCTGATCCAGCTGATCGCCGTCCCCAACATCCACTCCAAGTTCGGCTTCGCCGTGGCCTACTGCGTCATCGGCTTCGTCGAGGGCATCATCCTGGTGTCGACCCCGGCCCTCATCCGCGACTTCTCGCCGCAGATGGGCCGGGCGTCGGCCATGGGCTTCTGGGCGCTCGGGCCCACCGTGGGAAGCCTGGCCGCCAGCCTGGTGGCGACGCACACGCTGCCGCACCTGCACCCGTGGCAGGACCAGTTCGTCATCTCGGGCTTCGTGTGCCTGGCGGTCGTGGTGATCGCCTTCATCGGCCTGCGAGAGCTGTCCCCGCAGCTGCGCGACCAGCTGATGGTGTCGGACAACGAGCGCGCCCTGGTGGAGGCGCGCGCCCGGGGCATCGACGTGGAGAAGGCCACGCGCCACCCCCTGCGCTCGATGCTCCGCCCCGACCTGGTGGCGTCGTCGGTGGGCATCTCGCTGTTCCTGCTGATCTACTTCGCGTCCGTCAGCGTGCTCACCCTGTACTGGGTGGTCGTGTTCAACCGCACCACCGCCGACGCCAACGGCATCAACACGTGGTACTGGACGGTCGACGCCGTGATGCTGGTCGTGATCGGGATCCTGTCGGACCGCCTCCGGGTCCGCAAGCCCTTCATGGTGGTGGGCGCGGTGGGCGCCTTCGTCATGACCATCGTCCTGCTGATGCAGGTCGACCACCCCACGACCGGCTACTACTCCAACGTCTTCGTCGTGATCATGTTGGGTGTGTTCATCGGCACGGCCTACACGCCGTGGATGGCCGCCTACACCGAGGCGGTCGAGGCCCACAACCCCGCCCTGTCGGCGTCGGGCCTGGCGGTGTGGGGATGGATCCTGCGCATCGTGGTGGCGGCGTCGTTCGTGGTGCTGCCCATGGTGATCACGACGTCCACCACGCTCGTCGACAACCAGGGCGCGGCGGTCAACCTCCAGACCTTCCAAGCCGCGCAGCCGTATGTCCCCGCGGCCGGGAACCTCAACCCGCCCGCGGCGCCGGCGAGCGTCATCGCGTCGCTGCAGGGCATGACGCCGGCAGGTCCCGGCCAGGCCCTGGCCGCGCTGCTGGAGAACTTCGGGACGAGCCACAACATCTTGACCGCCATGGCGGCGGTACCTGACCCGCTCAAGGCGCAGGTGTCGGGGTTGCTCAGCTTCTCGCCGCTGGCCTCGTCGATCCAGGCCGGGCACCCCGTGACCGCCGCCCAGATCGCCGGCGTGCAGGCCAACTCGCCCCAGCTGGCCTCGCTCCTGCGGGTCGAGCAGAAGATCGTCCCCGCCCAGAAGGCCTCGGGCAACGAATGGAAGCGGTGGTGGTGGGTGTGCGCCGCCGGGCAGCTCGTCTTCCTGGGGCTCGTCTTCGTGATGCGGGGACGCTGGAGCCCGCGGGCGGCGAAGCGCGACTTCGAGGAGCACGAGCAGATCGTCATGGCCGAGCTCGCCAAGCTACGCCAGGCGGCGGCGCCCGCCGGGGTGGGCGCACCCGCGGCGACCTCCGACCAGGCCCTACCGTCGGCCGAGGGCGTCATGCCCTGGAACGGGGCTCGCACCGCCTGACGGTCGGGCCCGGCGACCGCCGTCACAGGGCAGGCCGTCACCGAGCGCGAGGTCGTGCCATAACCACACCAGTCACTTTGTCAACATGAGGCTGGTGGCACGCCGGGTACGTGGCCAGGGCAACGGCAAGGCTTGCCTGTGCCCGACGGGCCTTGCTAAGCAGTAGTCCCATTGTGACTGACGTCGAGCTTTCCTCGACGGTTCCGTCAAGCCATTCGACACGGTGGCCGAAGCGCGCCGCCGTCCTTGCCGGAGCTGTCGTCACAGTGCTCTCCTCCGCCCTCGTGGCGACCTCGCGCCCGGCCATGGCCGACCCGCTGGCGAGCGCCCGGGCCCAGGCGACGCAGATCACCAACCAGCTGGCCGCCGACCAGCAGCACCTCGACGCCCTCTCCCAGCAGTACGACGCCGCTCAGCAGCAGGTGCAGCAGCTGGGCCAGCAGGTCACCCAGATCCGCGGCACCATCGCCCAGGACCGCACCGAGGTCACCCAGGACCAGGGGAACCTGCGCGCCGCCGCCGTCAGCGCCTACATGTCGGGCACCACCGACAGCAGCCTGTCGACCCTGTTCGCCTCGGGTGGCGCCGAGGCGTCGGTGGCGGCCGAGTACCGGTCGGTGTCGAGCGGCAAGGTCGCCGGGGCCATCGACTCGCTGAACGTGGCCCAGACCCACCTCGCCACCCAGCAGAGCCAGCTCGAGTCGGCCCAGGCCCAGGCCCAGACGGCCGTCGACCAGGCGGGCGCCGCCCGCCGGGCCGCCGAAGCCACGATGGCCGACCAGCAGGCCACCCTCGGCCGGGTGAAGGGCCAGATCGCCAGCCTCGTTGCCCAGCAGCAGGCCGCCGCCCAGGCGGCCGCCCACGCGGCCTTCCTCGCCCGGGTGAACGCCGCGCCCGCCCCGACGAAGGCCACGGGCTCCTCCTCGGTCGGGGCCACCCTGGTCAACCTGCCCGTGGCGAGCGGTGCCGCCGGGGCCGTGGCGGCGGCCGAGAGCCAGCTCGGCGTGCCCTACCGCTGGGGCGGCGAGACCCCCGGCGTCGGCTTCGACTGCTCGGGCCTGACCCAGTGGGCGTGGCGCCAGGCGGGCGTGAGCCTGCCCCGCACCGCCGCGGCCCAGTACGGCGCCATCGCCCACATCCCGCTGTCGGACCTGCAACCGGGCGACCTCGTCTTCTGGGGGTACGGGGGCATCGACCACGTCGGGATGTACGTGGGGGGCGGCTCCGTCGTCCACGCGCCGTCGACCGGCGACGTGGTCCGCATCCAGGGCATCTGGGGCAACGGCCTCGTGGGGGCCGGGCGCCCCTGACGCCCCGGCGCGCCCGCGCCGGCGGACACGTCGGTGACATGACCCCGTAGGCTCGGGGCCTTCGCCACCACGTCTGTCGTCACGCCGACAAGGAGCCGCTGCCATGGAGATGGAGTACCGCCGACTGGGCCGATCGGGCCTCAACGTGAGCGTCCTGTCGTTCGGATCGTGGGTCACCTTCGGGCCCCAGCTCGACGAGGGCCTGGCCTCGGACTGCCTGGCGGCCGCCCACGACGCCGGCGTCAACTTCTTCGACAACGCCGAGTCGTACTCCGGCGGCGAGTCCGAGCGCATCATGGGCAAGGCCATCGCCCGGCTGGGCTGGCCGCGTCACAGCTACGTCGTGTCCACCAAGATCTTCTGGGGCATCCACGACGAGGTGAACATGCGCAACACCCTCAACCGCAAGTACCTCCTGCAGGCGATCGAGGGCTCGCTGGAGCGGTTCGACCTCGACTTCGTGGACCTGCTGTTCTGCCACCGGGCCGACCCCAACACGCCCATCGAGGAGACGGTGTGGGCCATGTCCGACATCGTGAGCTCGGGCCGGGCGCTGTACTGGGGCACGTCGGAGTGGACCGCCGACGAGATCCGGGCGGCCTGGGAGATCGCCGAGCGCCACCACCTGCACAAGCCGGTGATGGAGCAGCCGCAGTACAACATCCTCGAGCGCCGCAAGGTCGAGTGGGAGTACGCCCGCCTCTACGACGACATCGGCCTCGGGCTCACCATCTGGAGCCCGCTGGCGTCGGGACTGCTCACCGGCAAGTACGCGGAGGGGATCCCCGAGGGGAGCCGGGCGGCGCTCCCCGGCTACGAATGGCTCCAGGGGATGCTCACCGACCCCAAACGCAACGCCAAGGTGGTCAAGCTGAAGGCGGTCGCCGACGAGCTGGGGTGCAGCCTGGCGCAGCTGGCGCTGGCGTGGTGCACCAAGAATCCCCATGTGTCCACGGTGATCACGGGGGCGAGCCGCGTGGAGCAGGTCCAGGAGAACATGAAGGCGCTCGACGTCATCCCCCTCCTCGGCGACGACGTCATGAAGCGGATCGACGAGATCACCTTCTCGCGCTGACAGCGCTGGCCGCGGCGCCCCCACCCGCGCGCGGGGGGTCGGTCGGTGCGCCGGCTGAGCTCGCCGTGCTGCGGGCTCAGCCGGCCCGTTCCACCAGCAGCGTGCGCAGCCGTTCGGCCTCGGCGCCGACACCGAGGGCCCGGGCCAGCCCGTCGAAGGTCCCGTGGTCCTGGCGCACGCCGGCCAGGAACCCGGCCATGGCGTCGGGCTGCACCGACAGGATGACCGGCGCGTAGCGCTCGACCACCTCGGTGGCGTCGGGGTACTCGCGCCGCAGCCCTTCCAGGATCCGGGTCATGGGCACCGCGCTGAGCGCGTAGTCGTCGACGATGTCGGCGTCGTGCGCCCCGAGCACACCGAGGATCACGGCGGCGAGCACGCCGGTCCGGTCCTTGCCCACGCTGCAGTGGAACACGGCCGGGAGGTTGGCGGGCTCCGCGAGCAGCCGCAGCGCCTGGGCCACCGAACCGGCGCCCTCCGTCAGCATTCCCCGGTAGCGGGCCGTCACGAAGTCGGCGGCGCCCCACTCGGGGGCGTCCTCCTCGCCCGGCAGCGTGTCGGTCAGCGGCAGATGGTGGAGGCGAACCCCGTCGACCCCGGCGGGGAACCGCCCCCGGACCTCGGCCTCGAGCGGGGTGCGCAGGTCGATGACGGTGACCACGCCCAGCTCGCCCAGGACCACGAGGTCCTCCTCGGTCAGCCGGGCCAGGCCGTCGGCCCGGAAGAGGGTGCGCCAGCGGGTGTGCCCGCCGCCGGCCACCGGGTACCCGCCTAGGTCGCGGAAGTTGTGGCAGCCCGCCAGGTCCAACTGCCGCGTGGCCGCGGGCCCGGCGCCGCGGGGCCCGGCGGCGCGGGAATCGGCGTCCACCGGTCAGGCCTCGGCGGCGATGACAGCGGCCAACGCCTGGGCGCCCGGACCGCCGATCGGGAGGTGCGTGCCGTCCGCGTAGAACCACTCGGGGTGCTGGCGCGCCACGGCCTGCCAGTCGGCCAGCACCGCGGTGGGGTGGCGGGCCACGCCGCGGGCGAGGACGGCGTTCACCTGGTCCTGCCAGGGCCGGTCGACGTGCACGGTCACGAAGACGACGCGGGCGGCGCGCTGCAGGACCGTCATCATGGCGTCGAAGTCGGCGTCGGTCACCGGTCCGTTCGTGCCGAGACCGACGACGACCACCGCGGGCGGCGCCGCCTGGGCCATCACCTGGTGCAGGAGCACCTCGCCGTCGGACCACTGGCGGCTCACCGACGCGTCCACGACGGTGCCGGGCAGGCATCCCGCCAGGGCCTGCTGGGCGTCGACCATGACGGAGTCGCCGACCGCGTAGGCGCCCCCGGCAACCACCGCCGGTGTGCACGGTGGCGGGCCGCCCGCCGGGAGCGTGGTCGTGGTCGTGGAGGTCGTGGAGGTCGTTGTCGGCG
>Ga0307374_10003422_pt1 | contig 27087 bp, 42 predicted proteins | sample OX3MG_FD_202532 | JGI IMG/M metagenome (GOLD analysis project Ga0307374, IMG submission 202532) | Soil microbial communities from Risofladan, Vaasa, Finland - OX-3 | ecosystem: Environmental > Terrestrial > Soil > Coastal area > Acid sulfate soil | place: Finland: Risofladan, Vaasa | collected...
CCGCCGTGGCGATGCTGTATTGCCGATCAATCATTTGCAATGGATTTCAAATTTGGGCAATATGTAGGACGATAAGTGAGAATATACTTCATAAACGCGCGTTCTTTTTCATCCCACAATTTCTTTTGAATATCGCGAGCGAGACCATCTCGACGGGATGCTTCATATTTTGCCTCAAGATCGTCATATATTTTTTTATAACGCCTTCGGTCAGTCCACCTTTGAAAAATCATCTCAGCCGATCTCTTTAAGGATTTCCTCAGCCTTCTTGAGCAGGACCACCTCGGAAGGGGTCGGCTCCGCGCTCAGGCTTATTTCCTGGGCCGCGAACTCGGCCAGCCTCTTGAGCGCATGGCGCGAGACCTGGACTTGGTGCCCCAGGTCGCTGCCCACCTGCTCGACCTCCAGCGATGCCCCGCAGTCGGGCGTGTAGCAGATTTCGCAGATGGTTTCTTCGGTCGCCGGCGTTTGAGTCTTTTCGTCAGGCATTGGATGTTCTCCTCTCTCCGTTGTGATGGGTCATGATGTTAAAATCTTTCTGAACAACAAAACCTTTTCAAGTCTCGCCGCGCAATCTTTGCAAACATATTTTTTCATGTCCGAGATTCCGCGCTTAAAATTGATTACGTTTTCCACAATCATTTCCGGGTCTGCGTCCACATTGCGGATCGCCTCAATCAAGTCAGCTTCCGCTTTGGTTATTTTCATCCCCGCACCTCCGATTGGGTCGTGGGCTTTACTTCCCATCCACGCTTCGAGTCGTAAACGATGGCCCCATGTTTTCTTAGCCTTTGAAGGCATCTATCTACCTTGCGGTAATTATCGCCTCCAAAAACAGAATTGGCATATCTGAATAATTGACCGAAAGATATTGTCCCACTTTCTTTTATTTTTTCCAACACACATTGCTCTAAGTTCATTTCCTCGCCTCCTTGGTGGTCAATCGTTCAATTTTGGCCGTTACGCGCCACGGGCCCGGGCGACTCATCGCCGACAGCCTTGAGCTAGGCCGGAGGACTCGCGCCAGGAGACGCTGGTCGTCAGCATACCTCGTTGTTTCAGCCCGGAAGGTTCGCCGGACATATGGGTGGATGCGGGCGGGAATTGCACCCGCCATTTCCATTGAACCGTCGGCGCTCCTTTTTACAGGTCGCCCGTGGGAGTCGAACCCATCCGCATCCATAAAATTTGCGATCATCGCCGGCAACTCTCCAATCCAAGCACCTGGCGCCCGTAGACATCTAGGATGATGTCATCGGCTAGATGCCTGTCCGGTTCCTCCGGCAGACTGCTCTTTTCGGCCAGTTCCATGACTCGCGCTAGGCCCATCTCGATCTCGTGCGCCACATCGTCGTATTGAATCTTGCCCGTCTTGATGGCGATGAGAGCCTGCGCCTCGGGCCGCGGGAAAGTGACTTGTCCAGTGGACAGGAGTTCTATCGACTCGCCGTTGACGCGCACCGCATGGGAGAGAGCTTTCCAGTCTATGCCGCCCTCCAAATGCGCGATCTTTTCCCGTTGCCGTTCGACAAGGCGAGCGAGTTGATCCTCTAGTGGCGTGGCCATGATTAGCGTCCCTCCTCTTTTCTGTGCTCGTCCACTACGCGCTCGTATTCGGCCAACGCCGGGTCGGTCACGCGCCTGTATTCGGCCAACGCCGAGTCTCGCACGCGCTCGTATTCGAGCCACACCGGGTCGGTCACGCGCTCGTATTCGGCCCACGCCGCCTTGCAAGCGGCGCAGCGTGGTCCCGGCGTATGCTTTGCGGCTTTTTCGGTTTTCATGATTAGCGGCCCTCCTCGGCCTTGGCGATGCGCGTCCGCAACGCGCTGGTATTCGGCCCGCGCTGGGTCGGTCACGCGCTCGTATTCGGTCCGCGCCGGGGCGGTCACGCGCCTGTATTCGGCCAACGCCGGGGCTTGCACGCGCTCGTAGTCGGCCCACGCCGGGGCTTGCACGCGATTGTATTCAGCCCACGCCGCCTTACAAGCAGCGCAATTTTTCGGCGTATGCTCTGCGGCTTTTTTGGTTTTCATGTTAGCGTCCCTCCTCGGCCTTGGCGATGGCGGCGTGTAGCATTGCGGTATATTGGCCGAAGTCATCGGCTAACTCCTTAGCTGTATAAGGCTCACCGTTATCGGCGGCGTTTATGATGTCCGCAATCGCTGATTCTGCCTGTTTAGCGGCCTCAAGCAGTTCGGGCGTGGCAGCACAAGCGGCGCAGCCGGATGGAGTATGCTTCACGGCTTTTTCGGTTTCCATGTTAGCGTCCCTCCTCTTTTCGGTGCTCGTCCAGGACGCGCTGGTAGTCGGCCCACGCCAGGGCTTGCACGCGCTTGTAGTCGGCCAACGCCGGACCGTTCTTGCGCTCGTAGTCGGTCCACGCCGGGTCGTTCACGCGCTTGTAGTCGGCCCACGCCGGGTCGTTCACGCGCTCGTAGTCGGCCAACGCCGCCTTACAAGCGGCGCAGTTGTCCGGCGTATGCACGGCTTTTTTGGTTTTCATCTCGTCCTCCTTTTCGCCTTTCGGCGTCCATCTACTACAGCTATAGTATACAGGATGTTCTTGCGCCTGTCAAGTGCTTTCTAGTCCTTTATTTTCCACGACTTCGGCGGCCACTATTTCCGGCTCGGGGAGCGTGCCTTGCAGGTCGCTGGAGAGCTGCCGCATTTTTCCGATAGCGACTTCCAGCCCTACCGGATGTCCGCAGTTGCGGCACTTTCGCGGGATGCTCTCGCGGAAGATGCGCGCGGTGCGGACCACGAAATCGCGCATGACCGCAGGGTCGAAGCCGTGGATGACGCGGGAAACCTCGTGCCAGCGACGCCGGACCTTGGTCCAGAAGATCGCCGCCGTGGCGGCCTGCGGAGTGTTCCCGGTGGCGATGGTGAGCAGATTCGCCAGGACCTTCGCGTCGGCCTGGGCCATGCCTGCCTTCTTTTCTTCCGCCGCCTCACGCTCTAGGACCCTCCGCGAATAGCCCGTTATGGCCGCGACCTCGTCCATGTTCATGCCGAGTGAGAAGAGCCTCCGCGCCATGTCTCGCATTTCCGCTGAGAGTGACATCTGCTTCCGGCCTGTAGTTTTCTTTTGCGGGATTGGCTCTGCTGTAGGCGCGTCAGCGACCTGCGCTTGGGGCTTCTTTTTCTTGGCCATTAGTTTGCAGAGGATTGCAAACCGCGATCCGGGTGCGCGCCGATGATCTCGCATTGGCACCAGCCGGGATGCGGGTCAATGCCGGGGAGCCAGTCGCGGCCCGCCTTTTTCTCCGTGTCCTGGATGTTTACGATCACCCAGCACGGATAGCAGAGCATGAGCCGGTTGAGCGGCTTGTCCTGGCCGCAGCGTTTGCACTTGCCGTCTTTGGGCGGCTTGCGCGCGCGATCCTTGATGTCCTCGGGCTTCTCGTCCTCTTTAGGAGGCGCAGATGCCGGCGCTTCGGTTTCCTGTTGCGGCTCGGTCTTGGTTTCCATGCATCATGTCTCCTTTTTGGCAATCAAAACAGTTTCCCTTGCGCTCGTTCTGCGTCTATGCGGGCCTGCGCGATGGCGCAGTATTTAGGGTCAAGCTCTATGCCAATCCAACTAAGCCCCAGCCTCTCGGCCGCCACCAGCGTTGTGCCACTGCCGCAAAACGGATCGACGACAATCTGACCAGGCTGTGTATGTGCCTTGAGAAATTTAACGACCAGATCGACTGGCTTTTCGTTTGGATGCTCGGAATCGCGGGGCTTAGATGAGCGGATGATATTTGGAAGCGCAAAATCTTCGTCGCTCCAAAGAAGTTTGCCGCCTTTGCGGTGCGCGACCATCACCATTTCGTGCTGCCGCCGATAACGCCAACCGAGGCCAGGGTTTATCTTGTCCCAAATAACGGAATGAAAAAACGAGAGACCCCCTTCATCCATTCGTTGAGCCAGCCATGCAAATGTCGGTCTCGGGCCGCCGCCGCCGCAGCAGCAGCAGCAGCAGCAGCAGCAGTCTGACTTTAATATTCTGGCCGCTTCATCCAGCATACCGCTGACCACCACCCGCATTGACTCGGCATCATCGTTTGCGATTGGTTTATCTTCAATGCCGCGATGCTTATTTAATTGGGAGTTAAGATCACCATCGTGATTCCCATGTCCATACGGAGGATCAGTCCAGATCATATCCGCAAAACCATTAGGCCATGTCCTCATAATTTCTAGGCAATCGCCTTGAATGATTGTGTTTAGCGGCGGTAGATTTTTCATTTCGTGGCCTTTCCTCCCGTGAATTTCTGCCAGCGGTTCACAATGACATCGGCATATTTGGGGTCTAGCTCCATGCCAAAGCACCTGCGCTTAGTAATCTCGGCCGCCATGAGCGTGCTGCCAGAGCCCATAAAGGCGTCTAGAACGATCTCGCCTTCCCGGCTTGAGTTCTCAATGGCCCGTTTGGCCAGTTCTATGGGCTTCTGGGTCGGATGCTCATAGTCCTTGTCTCTGCGAACCCGCCATACCGTGGTGTCGTTTGCATCTCCTGCGGCGATATGGGCACTTGCCTTGTCGTGCAGGCGCACCGAGCGAACTTTCTTGTCCTTTGGCAGGCTTGGAACGATGCAGAGCTGATGTCCGGCTCCATCTCGTAGCACGATTCCGGGACCAAGGTCTATGGCCACACCGTCGATATTAACGAAGGCGGCATGCCAGATGGTCGGCTGTTTGCGGTCGCCGACAAAGCGTGGCCTGTGGCCTGCCTTGGAGGCATAGAATGCGGGTTCGTGAACCCATCTATAGTCCGAGTGCCCTATTCCGATTGAACCCTTGTCCCAGATAATGTATTGCCTTTCGACCATCGCTGCCGCCAGCATGGCATCTTCAAACTCACGGCGCGTGCTTGAGGCATGCCAGATGTAAAATGCGGCATCATCCTCGGTGTGCGCGACGAGATTCTTGAAGGCGCCAACAAGCATCCTGAGGAGCCCATCATCCCGTTTGTTGTCGTTTTCGATGATGTCGAATTTCCCGCTGCTGGCCTTGTAGCTCACTCCGTAGGGAGGGTCCGTGTGGCACATCACGGCCGGCGGCATCCATTTCATCAGTTTGCCCCAGTCTTCCTTGGATGTTGAATCTCCGACTAAGAGCCTGTGCTGGCCTAGAATCCAGAGATCGCCGCGCTTGCTGATAGGTTTTGATGGCAGACCGGGGACTTCGTCCTGCGCGATTTCGCTGTTCAGGTCTACCATGTCACGGAATTCTTTCGCGCTAAATCCCGTTATCCCGATGTCGAATCCTTTGCCGTCAAGCTCAGATAAAACGGCTTGCAGGGCCTCCATGTCCCAGTCATTCCCGATCTTGTTTAAGGCCAGATTAAGGGCCTTTTCGCGCGTCTCGTCAAGGTCCACGACTACCACATCGACCGCCGTTTCGCCCATGTCCTTAAGCACCTGGAGCCGCTGATGGCCGCCTACAATAGTTCCGCTGCGCTTATTGTAGACCAATGGTTCTACTAGGCTGAATTCCTCAAGTGAGCGTTTTATGCGCTGGTAGGCATGATCCTTCGGCGTGAGCTTGCGCCGCTGGTTATAGCCCGCGGCCTTGAGCTTGTCGATGGCGATCTTCTGGATTTTCACTTATGCCTCCCAGGCGAACTCTAGCGCGGGGTTCGCATTGCATTCCTCGACGCTCGGCCATTGTCCGTCGTCTCGCGGTATCTGCCACTTTCTCGCCGCCTGCGCCGTCTTAAGAGCTGGGTCAACCGGCTCGATGTAGCAGGGTTTTGTCCCGTCGTTGATTTCGGGGCTCTCCATCTTGAGCAACTTTGGCTGCCTGTCTCCCAAGCGTTGTTGGAAGTCATAGAGCTCATAGTGGAGTCCGGTGCGCGGGTCTAGCCACGCATCCACTTTTTTAACGTCGGTGAGCTTGAAATACTTTTCCCATCCAAGTTTTTCAGCATAGGCTCTCGAAACTTCGCTGTTTTTCTCGGCCAGAATTTCCTCACGGGTTACATTATCGGAGTCCATGATTAGCTTTGGAGGGACAGCGGTCCCATGCCAATACCAATTACAAACCCCATCTTTCCATCGAACTGCCGGGCCGTCCGCGCAATGTAAGCGATTGCGGCTATCGCGCTTAACCAGTTCTGGTCGCCGACATAATACCGCAGTCCCATCGAGCAGAATAGAGAACATGACTCCAGCGCGTGGAATTTCGGCGTAAAGTTTCAGTCCATCGGATATTTCTTTTGGATATTTAACGCCGATTTCTTCTCCAAACTCATAGAAAGCAACCCATCCCGCGTCGTTTAAATCTAACCACGAAAAATCTCTCCAAATATTTTTGTCCCTGAGATTGTTCCCGAGATTGTTCATGAGATTGTTCCCGAGATTGTTCCCGAGATTGTTCATGAGATTGTTCCCGAGATTGTTCCCGAGATTGTTCATGAGATTGTTCCCGAGATTGTCCCTGAGATTGTTCCAGAGATTGTTCCCGAGATTGTTCCCGAGATTGTTCCAGAGATTGTTCCCGAGATTGTCCCTGAGATTGTTCCAGAGATTGTTCCCGAGATTGTTCCCGAGATTGTTCATGAGATTGTTCCCGAGATTGTGCCAGAGATTGTTCCTGAGATTGCTCCCGAGATTGTTCCCGAGATTGTTCCCGAGATTGCTCCCGAGATTGTTCCTGAGATTGTCCCTCAATTTCCCATCCTTAAACAAATTGATGACAACCTCAGCGGTTATCTGGGATGCCAATGGACTATCAGCGTAAAATATCAACGGGCACTTTTTCTTAGAAAGTCCATAGAGATATGTTAAGCCGTTCTTTGCCTTATCCCAGTCAATCTTGGTATCTCCACCGACCGCAAAGGAAACCCATCTGTCAACTATTTCTGGGATACGCTTTTCTTGCTCGGGTGTTAATGTCTCAATCCGCGACATTGGACCATCCTCCTTCCGGGTTATACTGGCGCTTGATCACTACTTTGTAGGCTCCTGGCTTGATTGGACTCTTTTTGTGTTCTTCGTGGCTGACATAGGACAGTTCGTCAACTTTGAGATAAAGTTCTCCGCCCTTCGTCTCGAACAGTTCCCCAATGTCAATCCGATGAGCATGGCCAGTTTTTTCTCCTTCGGCCAAGACCTTTTTATTACTCTTTTTTGCCTCTGCCGGGATAGCGTTCACCGGGACCAACACCACATCGCCGTGTCTTAATTTCATGTTTGTTTCTCCTTTATCCCGGTCTCGGGACGCAGTTGTGAGTGTTCCCGCAGGCTTGGCACTTGACCGGATGCTCAAGCTCCTTGGCCTTCGGCTCCCGGCTGTCCACGGCGCGGCCCTCCAGATGGTTTACAATCATGGAGAAAGTCGCGTTCTTTCCCTGCAGCTCCTTGGGCAGCTTGTTCAGGTCGGGATAAGCCTCGGCGAAGCGCACGGCGTGGTAGATCATGCGCCGGGACTTGCCGACGGCATCCGCGACCATGTCCATCACGTCCACGCGCCCGTAGCCTTTTCGGCCGCCGGCCGATTTCTCGATGAGCTCGTAGTGCAAGATGATGGCCGAGCCGATCTCATGGTAGCCGTGGATGAGCGTTTGATGGACGGAGAAGGAAGTCTCGACGAAGGCGGCGCGGACATTTTCGATGAGCCGCTCCAGCACTTCCTCGGGCTTGACGATGAGAGCCTTTTTGCTTCCCATTATTTGCCCTCCAGAAACTGCATCGCCTCATCGCGCATGAGTTTGGCCGCGATGCAGGCTCCCTCGGAAAGCTCCGCAAGGGTGAATTGGCGGCCGCCGGTCATTGGCGGGAAGGCCATAAGGCGACAGGCCCCGTTAATGCTGGCCTCGGCGATTCTGAGCCGGATGGCCTTGTCGCTGAGCGTGGGTGCCGATGCGGCAGATGGCGCGGCGCCCGGAGCTGGATTCTGCGCTCCATTCTGCGGAGCGGGCGATCCTGCGGCCTGAGTCGTGCCGATCTTCTTGATGCTCTTGGGCTTATAGAAGCCGTCGTCGCCCTTGATCCAGTCGATTTCGATGTTGTCGCCATCCTTGATGCCGTTGAGCATGCTGGCCGCGACCTTGGTCTTCTTTTCCTGGCCCTTATTCTTGCCTTCCAGCACTTCCATCTTGAGCCACGCATCATCGCCTTCGCTGCCGATTTCCTTGAGTGTGTATTTTGCCATGCTACCCCCTTTTAATAGTTCCCTTCGGCGCATTGAAGGCAGACGAGCCCGCGCCTGCGCCACATGTCCACGACTTGATTCCTGTCGTCGATCACGAAAAGCGGTTCGTAATAAGGCAGTATCTTCGTGTCGAGGATTTCTTCTTTGATGATCCAGTCTGCCCGCGAGTCACCGTCGGGGCGCATGAATAGTTTAGTATGAGCGATCTGATAATGCCAGAGCCATTTTTGAGTGACGATCCTGCCGGATTCATGGCGGCCAGAGCAGAGGATGATGTCTAGAAATTCGCTTGCCATTGCCCGCAAGATTTTCGCGCACCACTCATTTACGCTGTCCGCGCCGATGGCATCTTCAAAGGCCATCCAGTTCTTAGGCTTCTGCTTGACGAAATGGAGTCTGTGGTCTAGGTTGCAGAGCGTGCCGTCGAGGTCGCAGATGATGGCTTTTGGTTTCATGCTCTTGCCCGCGATTTGCAACTCGCTTCAAATTCATCGCGCCGCCCGCGCTGATAGGCTCCCGCAAGCCATAGGCAGATTCTGCGGGCGACGGCGAGTTCGCGCGGAAACTCGAAGATGTTCTCCGGCGCGTCCGGGCCCCAGATGCGGCAGTAGCCCTGGCGCAACATCCCGATCTGATAGTGCCCCACCTTGTAGAGAGGCTCCGTGTCTACGGCGTTTTCTGCGGCCATCGCTTCTCCTGGGTTTTTGCCTGCGCGGCCTGGCGTTTCTGCTTGGTCACGCGGTGGTAGTAGTCCTGCTGGTATTGTCGCGTCTTAGGCTTGCGGCGCCACGCTCGGAGCATATGCTCCCGCGAGACATAGATGCGCCGGATGCGGACGGGCGGAACGCTCTTGCCGCAGCCGCAGGCGCATTTGATGCCTGTGGTCATTTCGCGGCCTCGGCGAGATCGGGCTGGCGTTGCATCTGCTTCTGAGTCTCTTGCCATTGGGTGCAGAAGGCAGAGGCCGAGCACCAGTCTTGGCATTTCGTGTATGTCGCCGGGCGCTCTTGAACGAAGCCGCCGATTTTGGTCGCCATCTGCTCGGCTTCCTTGCGGTCTGCCAGCGTGTTCTCGAAGAGCTTCTTTGCCTTTACCTGGCCCTTGATCATCACGGCCAGCTTGCCCGGCTTGGCCCATCGCTCATCGTCGGTGCAGAGCGGCAGAGCCTTTTCATTCTCCTCGGCCTGGATATGGACTTTGACGCGGTCCTCCAGGAATTTCTTTATCTTCTCCATGGGCCGGATCGGGATATCGATGATGCTGATGGCCGACTTCGGGTAGCGTTCCGGGTCGCGCTTTAGCTCGGTCGCGCTCCAGTCGCGGGCGATGCCCCAGATTTCGATGCGATCCACGTGGAAGCCGTGCTGTTCCAGCATGTAAGCGTAGATGTTGGTCTGCTTATGCCACTCCTCTTTGCCCTTGGGGTCGAAGATGAAGCTCCAATGGCTCGTGGTCTTTAGGTCCACAAGGACCCACTTGCCGTCCCGGTCGTCCTGATAGTAGAGGTCCGGCGTCCCGCCGATGCGCTTTCCTAAAATCTCCACCGTCAGCTTTTCCTCCGCCAGCGAGTTCTGCTTGTAGGAGAGGCGCTCAAGGACGTAGTGCATGGCCGAGCCTAGGAAGGCCCAGAGGTTGTCGGCCACGTCCACTTCGATCTGATCGTCGAATATCTTCTCCAGCACCCGTTGGCGCGGCGGCTTGAGAAGTTGTGTCACGCTCAGGTCGCAGTAGTTCTTGCCTTTGCCCCAGCTCATGGCGCGGACCAGCGGCCGCGGCAGATTTTTCTCGTTCGTGAATTTCATCGCGTTCTTGTTTCCCCCTTTATAGTCTTGCTTCCAAATCGCGCGCCGCTTTAAGCTCAATCCAGTTCAGGGCGTCCTTGTCCTTTATCGCTCCGATGGCGCGGTCGAGCATATTATTCTTGTGTTCGATGGCTTCCAGGTAGGCGTCCCGCTGGCGTTCAATCTGCCTTTGCAGGAAGGCGATCTTGGCATGGGCGCGGGCGCATCCTTCATGGGTGCAGGCGAAGGATTCCATGGCGAAGCACATGGGCCTATCCTCCTGCGGGCGATCTTCGTTTTTGGCGGCCATCCTATCTGCCCTCCGCTGCGCCTTTCGGCTTTCGTTCACAGGCCATACTATACAAAGTGCCTTCGTTCTTGTCAAGGGCCGCTTGGTAATTTATTTTAGCAGCCGTTTGGCTCCATGCCCGGAAGGTAGGGCCGCTTAAAGTTTCGCGTCTTGCGCGCGTTCTCCGCGTGCTGCGGGCGGTCGTATCTCAGGTGGCAACGCTGGCACATGGCCTTTAGGTTGCCGTCCTCGACGTGCTCAGGGATGCGGTCCAGGTGGGCGCAGGTGAGGATGATCTTTCCCTTGGCGTAGAGCGCAGGCTGGCCGTCTCGCTCCCGGCACCGCCAGCCGGGGTGCAGGCCGCACTCGGCCACGCACTCGCAGCGGCCGCCGGCGCGGGCCTTGATTCGGGCGCTGATGGCCTTCCAGTTCTTAGGGTAGCGTTTACGCTCGGAGGGACGGATGGGGCTCATTTTAATTTCCTGGCCGCCTCAATCCTCTCGCCTATCCAGCGCACGACCGGGATGGCCCAGCTATTGCCAATGGCTTTATAGCGCGGGCCATCCGCCGCAGGCTTGCCGCGATAGGGAACGGCTGTAAAATTATCGGGAAAGCCCTGCAATCTCTCGCACTCGATGGGCAAGAGACGCCGGACCTGGGCGCCCACACCTAAAGATCGTCCGGTTGATTGTCCGCAGTTCGATCCAAGGCTTGTAGATTTATCGGAAGTCTTGTTGTTATATGGGTCAAAAATCATCGGCGCGTAATCGCTTGGCCTGTCGCCGGCGGCTTCCTTGGTCAGCGTCGGGCTTATCTTGCCGTCGCCGTTGCCGCGCATATCGAAGATGGCGTGTTGCGCTCCGCTTTGAAGCGTAAACATCGGATCGCCTTGTTTTCCGATTCCTATTCCTGCTCTTGGGTCGTCCGTTGACTTTCCTGTCCGCTTTCCTGGCTCCTGGATTGGAATAATGGGAGTTCCTCGTCCTGTTCCGTCCTCGCTGGCGTCGAATCCTTCGCCTTTGAGGGCGTGGACGATGAGCAATTCTTCACGGCTTTCATGGTCTCCGTATGGATTTGTGGTAAGGGGGGGTGTTGTTTCGCTGCCGCCTTTTGCATTGCAGGCTTTGGCGACAAGTCCCCCGTTGAGTTCAAAGTCCGTCCCGAATCCGCCACCGCCTTTAGTGCGCGCGCTAATGGTCCCGGCAACATCTTTCCGCGCTTCTCCGCCCTGCGAAGGATTCCGGCGCAGGCTTTCGGACTTAAAAAGTATTTGCGCGGCACTTCGCCATCCCAAAGCACTTGCGACAACGAAGACTCTTTCGCGTCGTTGGGGAACTCCGAAATATTGGGCATCAAGGACTCGCCAGGCCAATCCATATTTGGGTCCAAACACAACGCCCGCGCTTGTCCAGGACCCGCCGGGCTGGCCGGAGCGTAACGGAGCATCAGCTCCAACGATTCCAGCCAGGAAGCATCCGAAGGCGTTGTCTTTTGTTGACAACCATCCTGGGACATTTTCTGAGAGAACATAGGTAGGATTAATTGCGTGAACTGCTTGCACGATTCTGAGTGAGAGATTTCCTCTTTCATCTTTTAAAGACCTCCTTAATCCTGCAACGCTAAAAGCCTGACATGGAGACCCGAAGCAAACCAGATCGGCTTTATTTTTATATTTTGACCAATCAACCTTTGTTAAATCTCCAAGGTTTGGAGTATTAGGATAATGGTGATCTAGAACAGCAGATGGAAATTTTTCTATTTCTGAATAAGCTATCGCTTTCCAACCAAGAGGAGCGAACGCGACAGAAGCTGCCTCTATTCCGCTACACAGCGATATGAATTTTATTTTTTTCATGTCTTAATCTATGGCAATTTGGACAAGGTGAAGGGCTTTGCCACTAGAATGCCGCTCCCGCCGTCTGCTTCCTAGACGCCCAGTATCGCGCCGTGTCCTCTCTTAGCCATGCCCGCAATTCGGCCCCCGGAGCCACGGGAGCCATGCTGCGCCATGTCGTTCCCGGCCAGGTTCCCCACTTCCTGCGGTGCGCGTGGGCAGCCCAGCCTTTTTTCCAGCCGCGCTGTTTGGCGTGATGGAGGAGCCCGAGATACCACAGACGCTTGCTCTCCGGCGATTGGTCCACGGCGGCGTCATCGTCTCCAAGGACGGTCAGCCACGCCTCCAGCGTCGCCACGCTCTTGCCCTTGATTTCCGGCGTATGCCCGCAGGCGGGGCACATCATGCTCTTGCGCTCCGCTGGCTCGTAATAGGTCAGGCACTTATTGCCGTCCTTGAGCACGGCCTGGCAGATGATGGACTTGCGCTTCCTGCGCTCCTTAATCTTGCGCTCGGCGCCCTTATTGGGCTTGTTGTAGGTCAGGGACCACTCCCGCGGCGCATCCACCCGGCCGTGTTCGTAGACCGCGCCGGAATGGTCCAGCACCAGTCCGAAATCCTTTCCTGGATATGGGCGCATGATGCGGCCGCAGATTTGGAGGTAGAGCGTCTCCGAGCGCGATGGCCGGCACATGGCCAGAGCTTCCGCGCATGGGAAATCCGTCCCCTCCGTATAAATAGAATCGTTTGCCAGGACCATGACCTTGCCCGATTTGAAATCGGCGTAGACATGGTCGCGTTCGTGTTTCGGCGTCTTAGCATCCACGTGCGCCGCCGCTATCCCCGCTTCCTTAAATACGGAGACGATATGCTGGGAGTGCCTTACCCCGCTGGCGTAGACGAGCGTCCGCTTTCCCTGCGCGAATCGAAACCAGTTGGACACCACATCGCCCACCAACTTGGGATGGTCCATCGCCTTTTCAAGCTCGCCTTCCTGGTAATCGCCGTCCGAGCCGATCTTGACCCGCGAGAGGTCGGGCACATGGGGCACCACGTAGCGGACAGGGACAAGATATTTCCGCTCAATAAACCATTGCATCGACGGCCCGCAGATGAGCTTGTCGTAGTGCGCTGCGAGGCCCTTGCCGCCCTTGCTCTTTGGCGTTGCCGTGAGTCCGACAATGTAGGCTTCAGGATAAAGCTCGGCGATCTCTACCCACGATTTGGACCCCGAATGTTGACACTCATCGATGAACACGAGATCGGCCGGCGGCGGCACCATCTTCTTGCGGCGCACGGACCATGAGTGCAGCGTCTGCAAGGATGCCACGACGATCTTGTTGGTCGGGTCGTATTCATCGCCAGAGATCATCATGGATGCCTCAGCTCCCGCGTCCTCGCGGAAAGTGCGATGAGACTGCGACACCAGTTCGCGGCGATGCGCCAGGAATAGAACACGGTAGCCCTTCCGCGCCGCATCCCGGCCCATGTGGGCGGCAAGTAAGGTCTTGCCGGTGCCCATCCAAAGCTGGACCAGGATGCGGCGATGCTCCACACCCGCTTCCGTGAGTTCACCCCGCAGCGCGATCTGATAATCGCGAAGGGGCTTTGTCTCTATGAGGGCCTGATGCCCGAAGAGGTCCATGTGTAAGTGCGGACCTTTAGGCGACGGCTTTTTCTCGGTTTGCTGGGTGGATTTCGATGTTGGCTCTTGTCTCGGTCGAGAGCGTTTTCTGCGCCGCGCTGATGGCCGCATTGCGCTTCTGAACCGCCGTGCGGACTTGGTCGTCGAACTCCTCGCGCAGTTTGCGGTTCTTCTCGGTTTGATTCTTCCGCAGTTCCTCGAACTTCGGAGCGAACTCCTTTTCGACCGCGATCAGCCCCTCTCTGTGCTTCTGACGCAGAGGCTCGACCGTCTTGTCGTATTCCGCGTTCGCCTTCTCCACGGCCTCGTTGTAGGCCGCCCATGCCGGATTCTTGCTCATTGCTACCCCCTTTTTGCATTTTTGTGAAGCGAGTAGAGTATAGCTTAATGGCAGTAATTATGTCAAGGACTATTATTTACAAGAATGTTTGAAGCGAATTGCAAATCAGTTGAATTGCGAGCTTCCGACTTGCAGAGGGCCCGTGTAGGTCACGAGCGCGGCGGTCCCGCGCAGGACGGAGCCTTGGACAAAGTAAAGCCCGGCGTCTTGCAGGTCGCTCGGGCCGCTGACCCAGGCGATCTTGCCGTCCGTTCCGTTGGTGTAGAAGGCCGCGGGCGCGGATTGGATGCTGCCGTCCGGTTGGGCGATGGTGATGGTGAGCTTGGTGGCCTTCGAGACATCCAGAGGGTTTCCATTTTCGTCTAGGAACTGGATCACGATCTTGACGCCGCTGTTGCCTAGGCCGAGGTTCTGGATTTGATAGGGCGACGTTGGGAAATACTGCGGGAGTCCGATGGCCTGGAGGGCAAAGTCAATCTCAATAGGCGGCGTTAGAGTCTGCGGTGATCCGTTTGGGACAATGCCGCCGAATGTAGAGAGCACAGAGTCTCCTTAGACGATAATGAACGTGTCGCCAACGGCTGGGGCGGCGATGAGCGCGGTCACGGTCAGGACGGCGGTCGAGTGATCGTAGGCTTGAATCGTGCCGTAGGATTTTGCCAGAGAGCCGGTCAGGAAGTAGCACAATCTGCCGACATAGAGATTGTCGCTGGCGCCGGTCAGGTTGGTCGGGAAGCTCGTATTGCTGATGGTGCCCGAGGCCACGGCACCCTGGACTTCCGAGCCCAGCGCGGCCGCCAGATTCTGAGGAGCCGCGGCTGGGTCGGCGTTGATGGCCGCCACGTTCTCGCCCTCGTTGTGCGAGACGATGAAGGCCGGCGCGTCCCCGCTGGCCGGCGAACCACCGGCCTGGACGAAGAACACGTCCGAGACGAGATAGGTGGCCACGCCTGTCGGACGCGCGGCCCAGTAGTAGCCGCTTCCGGTAAACTCGGCTAGGGCCACGGCGTAGTCGGCCCAGTTGGAGGCGTTGAAGGCTTCAAAGGCGCTGGAGTTGGTATTCCAGACCTGGCCGTTGAGCCGATTGACCAGAAAAGCGTAGATCGTTTTGCCGCTTAAATTGATGCACTCCAAAATAGGGTTAGCCATTGTTCTGTCCTCTCCTCTCAGCGTCGGACTCTACTTCAAATTGTAGCACATGAGCCTGCCAAAGTTTCGCGCCGTCGATGCACATGTCCTCGGTGGTCTTGCCTTTGAGGTCGCTTACCTCGCCGCGCCATCCGCAGGAACATCTCGGATGAATCGCGGAGTTATCGACGCGGCGATGATCGTCTTTATTGGAGGGCGGCATTGTTTTGAACCACGGCGGTTATCTGGCCGACCTGCGCCATGACATAGTGGCCCTCGCAAAGGCTTAATTGCCCCAGGGTCACGGAGGCCCGCAGGCCGCAGAGATAGCCTTCTCCGTTTACAATCGCGGCGCAGCGTTTTCGATCCAGGATGATCATGTGACGATGAGCAGAAACGGCACTTGCTCCCCGTTCTTGTCCCGGTAGATGCTCTCGAACTTATGGATCGCGGCATCGCTCGATGCCACGCCATGCCGCGCGACCGCCGGGATTCCAGCGCGGATGGAATTTGCCTGAAAGAGCGTCACTCCAAGTCCAAGGGCGATGCAGCCCTCGAGCTCGTCAAAGACATTGGCTGGGTGGATTCTGATTCCGTTGCGCCCCGGAACATCCTGCAGCTCGTAGGTGTTGAAGCCCATGTCCGCGCTCATGGTCCATGTGCATAGATAGCCGATTGGATTTGTTGGGATGCACGAGATCATCGGCTGATCGTCCAGCCATGGCCTCTCGGCTGACTGGAATATCTCTGCCGTGTCCGTCACCATCTTGCCTAGGACGCCGTCTATGGGCGATGATATCCCGCGCGTAAGCCACGCCTTCCGCAAGACTGGTTGTGCCGCTGGCATTTTTAGGCCGCGCTGGGCTCCGTCTGCGCCGCTTCCGGCGCCGTTGCCTCTTGGGCATTGGCCTCTTCGAGGGCCTTGGCCTGAGTCAGGATCACTCCGACGGCCTGGGCCAGTTGAGGCTCGAACGGCTTTAGGCTTGGGACCGCGCGCACGGCCAGAGCCGCGAAATCTTCCGCTGGGTCGCTTGAGCGCGGGACACGCGCAATAACGGCCGCCACGACCGCCCGGACCGCCGCGATGTCCTCGGGATAGTGGACATCGTGCTTCTGCCACTCCATGAGCCCCGAGCTCAGTTTGGCGTAGGCTTCCTTTTCCACGCCGCGGCCCAAAAAGGCCATGACTCCCGCGCCGGCGGAAGTTCCAGCGAGGGCGATGATGACTTCAAGCAGATGGTGCATTTGTTTTCTCCTTTAGTCCAGGCTCGGTGCGCTCGACGTATAAAATCTCGATTCCAGTTGCTTGGCGCACTCGTCTCCATTTTCTATCTTTTTAGCGCAGCCTTGGCAAGTGTCGAAGTCGGTTTTTTCACGGCAGAAACCGCAGACGGGCCGGAGTTTTGGAACCGCATCCCGCCAGCAGTAACCGCATCGCCCGGGCGTCGGCCTGAAACTCGGAAGCACTGCCATTTTAAGCGGGCTCCCCGCCGTTCTCGATAACGGCCGTCCGAACTCGCGTTAGGATTTCCAGCAGGTCGCGCGTCTTGAACTTGTTCGACGTCTCGCGGCTGCGGCGCCAGAGATCGTCAACTCTCTCGGCCCCGAATATCTCCTTGTGCAGTTCGTGCATCTCATGCCCGCGGCCCCGCAGGCGCATGTAGTATTCCCGTCCGTTGCAGGACACGCAGGCCCAGACGACATTGTCCGGCTCGAAGCGCACGGCGTAGCCGCTGACCTGCGGGATGATGTGATAGCCCAGGACTCCAGGAGCCTTGCCGCAGATGCGGCACATCGGGCCGTTTTTTAGGCTGTCAAGAAGACCCAGGTTCCTACAGATGGCATCCGAGATATTCTGACGAGGAGATTTTTTACTGGTCACCTTGCGGGATTTCCGTAGGATGCTTATGGGCTGCCTATCGTCTTCCGGCTTTCGGAGTCCGAGAGCGATTCCCTTCTCGCGCCGTTGCTCGGATCGGACCTGGCGCAGCTTCAACTTTTCTATGGCTTCCGCAAATGTCATCCGTTTTCCTTTTTTCTTTTTCGATCCAGAAATCATCCCGTTGTTTCACCTGACCCCATCGTCACCAACTCGCCGATCCGGTTCCGTTTCCAGCCCCGGCGGTCAGAGCCCGGCCACCTGCCCCCTTACGCGTGCGCTCTTACGAGCAAAACGGGGCTGCGAACTCTTGCGATCTTGGCCCGATTTTAAACGCCGGGGCCTGACTTCAAGCCGGCATTGCCATGATCGGTTCTGCTCCGACCACGGCATGTGCGGCTACAAACGGGTATCTTCTATCCCTCTCGATCCGGTGCCTCGATGATGCTAAGTTCCCCATCCGGAGAAGTGCGTCAAATGGCGGCGGCCAAGCGATATGCTCGTTCGATGCTGTGAATTTGGAGATTCCCTTTTGGCTTTCCAGCCTAAGGGCTGCCCGGCAGGACTCGCTTAACGATCCCGGAGTTGACAAGTTCTCCGCTTGGGGCACGGCCTGCCTCCAGTCTCTCCCTGACCAGCTCTTTAGTGTCATTTTGCCCCGTCGCCCGCCTCTCCTTCCGCGATTTCCGCGGAGTCGGCAGAATTGGAGAACTGCGGCGTAGCCTTGATGCGCTCTGAGGACGGCGGCAAATCGGTGTGGTGCCGGATGATGCGCGGCATGAGACAAGCGGCGAAGCGATATTTTTCCGGGTAGTATTTTCCATCAGGAGCACGGAAGGTTCCGCGTTTCATAAAAAAAAGTGCCCGAATCTCTCCCCGTTCGGAGCCGACGGGATGACAGCGGTCGGGTAAGCCGCCGAGATCACTTTCCTGCTAAATTCACGCCCCGATTTTCCCACCAACTCGGGACCACATTGGGAACGAGGCCGCAGATGCGCTTTAGAACACCGAAGGTGCCTGCCGCGCTTGAGCCCATGGGAGGGTGCGGAGCCGTGGATTTGAAATGAGTTGCAAATCACACCGGGCTCCCAATTTCGTAGGACTTCAAAACTCCGTTCATCGCAACCGATCTTATGCTAATGCGGCTTCGCTTGTCAAGTCCGATCCAAAAATTTGCGGCCGGGCACCGTATCGTTTTGACATTTCCTCGTCGTAGTGATGCCCGCAGACATGCATCCGCAGAATGTGCGAATAAAAAACTCCGCCTATGCCGCCATCGGTCCCGCACGCGCCGCACTTCATGTCGCTTCCCGCCAATGTCCGTTCTGCCCGCGCGTGTTTTGCCATGCCTCCATGCGGATCGTGCGGTCGTTTATCCGGCTCATGACCTCCGCGGTGCGCTTGCTGTCGGCCGCCATGCTGTCCAGGGCCGAGGCGATCTTGTCCGTGCTTTTGCGGATGTCGGCGCCCATGGCGAAAGAGGCCGCGATCTCCTGGCGCAGAAGGTCCAGGAGCTTATCCTGATATTCGTTCGTGCTTGCCACGGACTGGACTGGGCGCGAGTTGCGCCAGTCCCAAAAAATTGATTTTAACTCGTCCCTAAAGACGATAAGCAGGATGGTTGCGCTTCCGGCTATTCCTCCAGCCCATGGCCCAATGGTTGGCATCTCATTTAATCCTTTCAGTAGAGTGGCAATCACAACAAAATCCATGCGAGGAGGGCCATGGTCACAAGCGGGATTAGGAATACAATCCAGTCATCGCCGGCCATCCACTTACGATTCATGGATTGGACCAGTCCGTGCGGTTCCATTCCATGATGCTGTTCAACGATTTGTTCTGCAAAATCCCCAATGGCGCAACGAGCCCGAGGTCGTTATCATCCCTAAAGTATCCGGCGCTCTTGGCCGCATCGGCCCATAGCTGAGAGCAGAACTCCTCATGCTTTTTTAGCTTGTCCCAATGGAACGCCTTTAGAGCATCCTCAGTCAGGTTTAGCGCAGTCGGGCCCAACTTGCGGGCAACGAGCATCGCCCCCAACTCCGCATCGCCGGAAAAGGAATACTGGTAGCCCACCCGCGAAATCCAAAAGTCAACCATCTTGTGCGCCCCGATGATGTCAAGATTCGGGATGCGCCTTATCGTGATCGTGCAGTTGTGACGGAGCATATAGTCCCGAAGGTCTGTCCACCGAACACCGTCCGTATCGGCCTCGATGATTTGATAGCCGCCAAGGCAGCACACGACATGCTCTGCCGCGCCGCCGCTGGCCCGGGCGATGCCCTTCTCCGCTAGATCGGGGTCGGAATAGCTGACGACTCCGGCATCGCCCGCTACCGGCAGGAAATTCATAGTAAGTCCGGCAGGGATTCCAAGCGCGGTCACTCGCTCCCCCAATTCTCGTAGTCGCGCGGCTTCGGGTCCATCAGTTTTTCTTCCGTGTTACGTGCCAAATAAAATATCCGGCTCCGATTATCGATGCCGCCGCGAGCAGGAACGGCGCGACAAGAATTGCCAGCAGGACCACGCCCGCGCTGTTCGGCATCGCGCTCATCTCGATACTCCATCAAGCGGTTTTTCTATATCGTAGCTGGATTTGCAACTTTGCAGCAGGAAGGAAAAGTCAAAGAGACACTCACGTTGGAGTTCATTTGCGAAATCACTGCTTATGTCTGTTCTTCCTTTGGCATTTTCCAGGCATTTTTGCAGGAAATCAGCTTGTTGATTTTGACACGAAATAAAGTCAACCGCCGACTTGGGAATGACGCACTCGCGCGGCGCGCAACCGCCTAGAGCCAGCAGGCAGACGATGGCTATTTCCCTCATCAAAACTTCCACGCCGCGCCGACGAACAGTCCGAACTTGCCCTGCATCTTCGACGGCGCGAGGGCCGTGCCGTTCTCGACTGGGTAGAGATACCACGACGGCCCGAAGGCGAAACTAAAGCCGCTCTGCGGGGATGAGAGAGCCGCTTCCAGGGCCTTGGCCGTCGCGCTGCTGGACTTCCCCAGTCCCTCGATGGCCAAGGATGCGATCTGCGGCGCGACGTTGACCGAAGCCCCCACGTTGATGATGGCCGAGCCCGAGAACGAGCCGCCCGCGCCGATTTGAAGCGGGACCCAGTCCTCCGGCGCGATCCACTTTTGCAGGCTCGCGGGGATGATGGAGCCGTCGGCGGTCGAGTGGGTGATGAGCGCCAAGTCCGTGACTCCCACGCTCTGCTGGATGCCCTGGGCCGAGAAGATGGCCCCGGCGGACACCTGCGGGTGCGAAATATCCAGCGGCCTAAAATACGGCGACGCCTGTGCAAATGCCGCGCACTCCAAAAGTCCCAGCGAGATGAGGACGAGACGGATTGTTTTTTTCATGATTGTCTCCTAAGGACCGAGTTTGTCGCAAAGAGCTTCGACATTGATTGTCGTTGCTGAAAGAGAATTGCAATTCCAATCTCCGGATGAAAAACTGTTGCCGCTCGGAGCCCCGTTCACGGCTATGGAAGAGCCATCCTGGCAGCCGCCGGACACGAGGAAAGTTCCTGCCGGACACGTGGCACTGCACGATGTCGTCGAAGCACAGGAATTGGTCGCCTGTATTCTCCCCGTGCCGGAGACTACTCCGCTCGTTGATATCATTACGCCAGTATTTAAGTCATAAGCGTTCGCGCTGTTCTGGATCGGGAAACCGATACCGACGGAAGAGCGGGTGATCGTGTCAAAAAACTGATCGAGCGTCGAGAGGCTGTCAACCTGATAAGTGTCTAGCTGGTTATATCCCCATTCCAAAATTGATCCGAAAGAAAAAACAGGATTGTGCGGATTGGTGTTGAAGGCCATGGTCGGATCGGCCTGATGGATTCCCGATATCGCCAGGCTGAAGCCTGGGGCGGATATCCACGACGCCGTTTGGCTCAAGTCCGAGGAGAGATAAGCGTAGGACGCCTTCAACTCCCATGTCAAGCTCTCCAAGTCGCCGTAGACCGCTAGTAAAGCATTGCGGTCCGGCACATAGGTCAGATAGGGATTCCCCGCCAGGTCCGAGAAAACCGGCGACGCCGTGGCATTTAGGTTGAAGTTTATATCCCCTGAAAACTGCGCGGAAGAAAAGCCTATCTCGAAATTGCTGCTCGATGTTTTTCCCTCCTGCAAAAGATACCAGGTATTTCCCACGACAGCAATTCCCGGATTGAAAAGTTGATAATACCACGAACCCGCTGTAGTCGTGGCCGTGAAGACGGCGTTGCCACCATTCGCCTCACCCCAATTTGCCCCATCGGTGGAAGTCGCCAGATGGATATTATTGTCGGTGGCTTTGTAGGCCATGTAGTATTCGTCGTTGTAGATAAAGACATAGGGAAAATAAGTGTCGCTCAGAAATGAATTTGTAGTGGAAATGGCCACACCACCATTCGCTTCTTTCCAGTCATAACAACCAGCATCCGTAGCGGTTGAATAGACGATAGGCCCTGCATCTGTGCGATACCAGTTTTGGCATTCGTTGCCGTTAATGAGGACGCTGTTTTCGACGGAATTTTTAATCACATCGGTGGCGGAGGAGTCGAAAATCATCCCCGGATTTATCGGCGCGGTTACAATTTCCGATACAGTGGCCGTATCCGCGTAGGTCGCGCTGGAGGCCGTATCCGCGTAGGTCGCGCTGGAGGCCGTATCCGCGTAGGTCGCGGTAGAGGCTGTGGCCGCAGTCGTGGCGTAGGTCGCGCTGGAGGCCGTATCCGCGTAGGTCGCGATGGAGGCCGTGCCGATAAATGTTCCCGTAAATGTGGATGCGTTAACACTGCCGCTAAAAGTCGCGCTGGCCGCAGTCACGCCGTAGGTTACACCAAGGCCACCAGCGCCTACCACGGCGGCCGAGGAATCGAATTGTCCATAGCCGCTTACTTCAAGAGGATAGCTCGGTGATGATGTGCCAACGCCGAAATTACCCCCAGCGAAGGCCAGCGTCGTCCCGGAGAGCGAGTAGTCGTAGAGGTTCCCGGTGATGGTCATGGAACTTGTGGACGCGAGGCCGGGGAATGTCTGGGCTACGGACCAGAGGTTTGCAAAATTAGTCGTGGCCGTATAAGTTGAGGCCGAGGGCAGATAGATTTGAGATGCTGATGTGATTTGCCCTCCCGCATTGACGGTGAAGCTAGGGACATAGGCCGCATTGCCATAAGTCGCTGGAGTTACGCCCGTAGCCGCAAGCCCTGGATTCGGATATGTCCCGCTTAGAGCGCCGCCCGCCGAGCCCGTTGGGGAGGCTCCGGTTATAGCAACAGGCGTCGCCGAACTTGCCCGCCCGTCGGTTTGAAAAGTAACTTGGCAAACATCGGTAGAGTCTCCGCATGATCCTGGAGTGACGCCTGTTACTGTTATGCTCGATGCGGCTTGCGAGGTCGAGAACGTGCCTGTTCCGATTGATGTGATCGGGATGTTCGTGTTGATTGCCGAGGCTGGGATGGAGATGGCCACGGTGGAGATATTGGTCAGCAGCCCGGCGTTGTTTACGGTATAGCCGGGAACGACCGCCGCAGAGCCGTAGCTGCCGCCCACTACCCCGTTGGCCGTCAGGCTTGAGGCCACCACGCCGCTTCCAAGCGTTCCGTCCGCCACTTGAGCCGCAGGCAAAATCACACCGCTCTGGAACGTTCCCGCAGTTACACTTGATGCCGCCACGGTAATCGGATAGTTCGTCGCCGAGGTCAGGCGGCCATCAGTTCCAACCACGATCTGCGCGCTCTGCTGTGAGCCGCCGTAGGTGCCAGGACTCACTCCCGTTACGGTGATGCTCGATGCGGGGAAGCTGGACGACCATGTTCCGGTCGCAATCTGGCTTTGCAGGAGCGTCCCGTTGATGTTCTGCGCGTTCCCGCTGATGTCTCCAAGGACGGCCGAGCCGTTTACCGCCGTGATGGAGCCCGAGCCCACCGACACGCCGGCGGGAAGCGTAGAGCCGCTTAGGGACGCCAGCGGAACATCGTAGAAATTGGCCCCGGAAATCTGCGGCGAGGAAACCCACACCGGCGCGCTCTCGCCTTCGGTCTGCAATATCTGCCGGCCAGCCTGTCCGGAAGGTAAATCGCTCATGACTCCCGGCGCAGAGAAATAAAGAATTGACCCGCTTGAGACCGATACGAAATTCTGCCCCGTTCCGCCGTATTGCGTTCCCACCGGATTTCCTTCCCATGTCCCGGTGCTGAGGTCGCCCACGCCCGTGATGCCGTAGTAGAGACCAGAGACCACGCTGGTCGAGACCGTGCCGCTGGCGAGTGCAGAGGCGTTTAGCTCCGTGATGGCCGAGCCCGAGCCGATAAAGACACCGGCCGTCATGGTAGAGACCGAGAACTGCGGCGTGATGAGGCTCCCGGCCGTGAACTGGCCGCGGACTGTCGCGGAGGAGACGTTGAACACGGCGCTTGAAGGCGCGGAAGAGGCTTGGACACAGGTCGGGCAGAACTGAGGATAAGCCGTTCCCGCCACCAAAAGAAGGAGGGCGGCCAAGATACCTTTTAAGATGCGCGGCTCGTTTTTCCCGCGTCCGAAATCAGATATCATGACCGCCCTCCATTCTGGCCTATGCCAAGACGCCAATAAGCTCACCCCGAGGGCCTATTGGCCTTGCGCTACGACGCTGAAAGTCAGAGCTCCGCTCGTCGGCGCCGTGACGTTGAGGCCGAGATACTTGAAGTAGAGCGCGCCCAGCCCCAGGACCTGAACCCCGGACGATGAGTAGGTCACGCTGGAAACCGCCAGCGGCGACCAGTTGGACCCATCGTTGGAGACTTCCCAGTCAAAGCCCGCGCTCCCGGCGGACCACGCCAGCGGATCCAGGGAGTAGCTGTCGGCGGTCGAGAGCGTGCTGCTCGAGGCCAGCGTCACATAATCGCCGGATTGGGCCAAGGCCGAGGTCGTGGATAGGCCGATGGTGTTAGCGTCCACGACGCCAACGTAGTAGGTCGTGCCGCCCGTCAGGCCGCTGATGGCCGGATTCGCCGTCACGGGGTAGAGCACTTTGAGGCCGGTCACGAGTCCGTGGCTCGGAATGGTGATCTCGTTCCCGTTGAGCGACCAGGACGGCGCGATGGCGCCATACATATTCCCGGAGGCCGCGGCCGCGCTTGAGTTGGACGAGGCCAGAAGGAAGGATTTGCCCGCGCCCACACTGGTAAAGGACAGCACGTTGCTCCCTTGCGCCGTCTTCGTGCTGACGCTGACCCATGATCCTGCCGCCGCGTTGATGGCGGCCGCCAGATTGGACGCCTCGGCGTTCGTGCTGGCTCCCACTTGGAAGTCTTTTCCAGCCTTGAAAGTCTTTCCGTTGACCGAGACCAAGAGAGCATCCTGGCCGCCCAAAAACGTCGGGCTTGAGACGGTGATGGTGGTCGTGTCGCTGGCCTCCGCCACGATCCCGTTGTAGAGCGCTCCCACCGGAGCCGTCGCGTAGACCACATTGCCCGCGGCGACGAACTGCACGCCGCCCAGTTGAGACGAGTAGTTGTTGAGCGCGTCGGCGATGCTGATGGCCGCCGAGGTCGTGTTGATGCCGTAGTTCCAATCGAAGCCCGCGCGGATGTTCACCGCTCCCGGCAAGACCGGATTCGAGAGCGAGATGGAATCGTAGTTCTGGCCCGAGGTCGAGACCACGACGATTGAGTCCGTGGCCGAAGCCGTGGAGCTTAGGGCCGTGCTCAGAATGCTGATGGTCCCGGTCGATGTCTGCCCCGTGCTGAATGAGGCATTGGCGTAGGTGCCGGACGAGTAGGTCGTGGTGACGCTGACATCCGTGACGCCCGCCGCCACGAGATTGATGGGAAACACATGATCGTAGGTCACACCAGACGAGCTGAGAACGACTCCCGACAAGGACGCGCGGACCACATGGACGCCCAGCGCTATGAGAGCCGTGGCGATGGCCGCGATTCCGATTTCCTTTAAGATTTTCACTTTTGCGCGCCTCCTTTATTTTGCCGCCGAGCGTCGATTTATTGTAACAGATTTAGCTCCGTTTTCAACTTCCCGCCGCCAATTTGCAATTCATTTCAAATCAGTAGTAGAACTCGTCTATGATGATGATGCCGGATGCACCGTTGCCGCCATAATATGTATCCCCGACTGGGTTTACAGAACCTCCAGCGCCTCCACCTCCAATGGTGTAGCTGTAAGTTGATGCAATAGTTGTGAATACCTTTTCTAGATATGCGCCTGAACCCCCACAGGATGCTGGAGTGTTCCCATTATATAGAGCATTGCCAGCACCGCCGGAGCCACTGTTGGCCTTAGCATTTAAATTGGTGGCACCCCCAAATTTCGATGGAATTGGAAGTCCTATTGCACCTTCATTTATGCCAGGAACAAATTGATTCACATTTCCTGTGCCAGAAATATTTATATCTCCTCCAGATGCTGATGGTGCAGAAGCACCAGTTTCCGATCCGCCGGGCCCACCCCCGCATGTTAATGTAGAAAATGTTGTCGCCCCTCCATTCGAACCATTTACATAGTAAGTTGTGCCATTCACTATAATGATAACCGAACCACCACCACCACCACCGATCATGCGAACAAACAGTCTAACGCATCCACTGGGAGGTGTGTATGTTCCACTTCCCGAAGTTAAAACTGTGCGTGTCGGTGCAGAAAATAATGATGGATATGTGACTATGTTCCAATAAGAATTTGAGGAACCTGACGGTGGTTGGTTTCCAATATTGTTGTCTTGAGATGATTTAAATAAAAATCCGTTATAAGAACAAAACGAGTCCGTGTAGTAGGTCGTTCCGCTGTCCCATTCGGAGATGCCCATCTGCAAGGTGTAGGCGATTTGATATAGATTGACGAAATCGACCGCATTGCGATCCTGCCAGTAGGGCGCGCGCAGTCCGCCGTATTGCGCCGATGTCCAACCGCTCTGCCATGTCGAGAGCGACTGCAAAATGGCCACATCGGGATTCGGCTGCCCGGTGTATGTTCCGGTCTGCTGCTTGGCCCCGAAAGTTTCAATGCCATTAACCCCAGCGGACGGGGCGAATAGCAGAGCGGTCTTTCTTGCGATTTTAGCCATCAGTAGTAGAACTCCTCGATGATGATCACTCCACTGCCCCCATTGCCAGCACCGCTGGCTCCACTTCCAGATGTCCCGACGGAATAACTATAAGATGTCACTGGAGAATTGATTTGAAGTTCGCCGTAACCTCCGGCACCTCCACCGCCACCCCCTCCAGTATTGCCTCCGCCACCAGCACCTGAATTTGTTGCAGCAGATGTTCCTTGTTTACCAGCACCTCCATAGAATCCGCTTCCTCCCAAGGCCCCGTAGCCAATGTATGCGTCACCGCCAGCACCGCCAGCCACGTTGAAACTTCCAAAACTGGAGGCACCTCCAGAACCGCCTGATGCAGATTGACCACCATTGCCATGATAGGCCGTATAAATTCCGAATGTAGTATCTCCACCATTGCTTCCATCGGTAGAGGTTCCGCCACCACCGCCTCCTCCGCCGATCATCCGAATAAAAATTCGGATGCATCCAGATGGTATCGTGTATGTCCCAGAACCAGACGTCAATACAGTCTGTGTTGGTTCAGGAATATTTCCTAGGTATTGTTTCCAATATGATGTTGACCCTGAATTTGGCGGCGTGTTGTTCGTATTGTCGTCCGCAAGCGATTGATAAATCGATCCATTGTAAGAGCAAAACGAGTTCGTGTAGTAAGTCGTCCCGCTGTCCCATTCCGGGACTCCCATCTGCAAGAGGTAGGCGATTTGATAGGAGGCGACGAAGTCAACGGCGTTTCTGTCTTGCTTATACTCGGAATTGTTCGCCCCGACCAGGGCGTCCGTCCAGCCCACGCCCCAGGCCGCGAGTTCCTGAATGACGGCGGGATCAGAGGTATAATTCGCCGTGCCTGTTTGCTCCTTAGAGCCGAATTGCTCGATGTCATTCGACGCCGCGCTCGACGCGAAAATCTTCGCCGTCTTTCTTGTCAGTTTTGCCATGTCATCACCCCGAGATTGTCAGTTTCACGCCCGCCGGACGCGGTAGGACGCC
>Ga0307374_10003424_pt1 | contig 27083 bp, 25 predicted proteins | sample OX3MG_FD_202532 | JGI IMG/M metagenome (GOLD analysis project Ga0307374, IMG submission 202532) | Soil microbial communities from Risofladan, Vaasa, Finland - OX-3 | ecosystem: Environmental > Terrestrial > Soil > Coastal area > Acid sulfate soil | place: Finland: Risofladan, Vaasa | collected...
CAGCAGCTGCTCACCAAACCTCGCTGACCACGCCGGCCGCGAGCGCGCGCCCTTGGCCAGCCCCGACGAGCCCGCCGCGGGCGCAATCCTGTATGTGGTCGCCACCCCGATCGGCAATCCGGCGGATTTGAGTCCGCGCGCGATCGAGACCCTGCGCACCGCCGATCTGATCGCCTGCGAGGACACCCGCCGCACCGGCGCGCTGCTCGCCGCGCACGCGATTCGCAGGCCGCTGCTGAGCTACTTCGAGCATAACGAGGAGCGGCGGATCCCGGAGATCATCGCGCGCCTTAAAGCCGGCGCGCGGGTCGCGCTGGTGACCGACGCCGGCACGCCCGGGATAAGCGATCCGGGCTTCCGCCTGGTTCGCGCGGTCCATCGCGAGGCGCTTCGCGTAGTCGCGGTGCCGGGCCCCTCGGCGGTCGCAGCGGCGCTTTCGATCGCCGGTATTCCTACCGACCGCTTCGTCTTCGAAGGCTTCCTGCCGAGCCGTCCCAGGGCGCGTCGCAGCGCTCTGGAAGCGCTGGGCGCGGAGCGCCGCACGATCGTTATCTATGAGGCGGCGCGCCGCCTGGGTGAGACCCTGGCGCAGATGGCGATGGCGTTCGGCGCCGATCGCGAGGCCGCCGTGATTCGCGAGATGACCAAGACCTACGAAGAGACCGCGCGCGGCACGCTCGGCGAATTGGCCGCGCGCTATGCCGACGGCCGGGCGCTCGGCGAGGTGACGGTGGTGGTGGCGGGCGCGCCGGGCGAGGCGCGTGCTGCGGGCCGGGGCGCGATCGAGGTCGAGATGCTGGTCGAGGCCGGCTTGAGCCTCAAGGATGCCAGCGCGCTCGTCGCGCGGCTCGAGGGGCGCAGCCGGCGCGAGATCTATCAACAGGCGCTGCGCGGGCGCACCCGCCACGATTAACCGTCGCGGCGATTACCGACTAGCGGGCGGGGCTGCTTGAAACCCCCGCCCCGGTACGGTTCAATGCCGCCGAGGAGAGCATGGCGAAGAAGGCGGAAAACACGGCAGCCGCGCGCCACCCCGAGCGCATGAAGGAAGCCACCCTGCGGGTGCTGGTGATCCACGGCGCCAACCTGAATCTGCTCGGCGAGCGCGAGCCGGAAATCTACGGACGCACGCGCCTGGCAGATATCGATCGCGGCCTGATCGAACTGGGGCGCGAGCTCGGGATGGTGGTCGAGGCGTTCCAGTCCAACAGCGAGAGCGCGATCGTCGAGCGAATCCACGAGGCGCGCAACCAGCGTGTCGATATTGTCCTGATCAATCCCGGCAGCTACACCCATACCAGCGTCGCGATTCGCGATGCGCTGCTGGCGATCAGAATTCCGGTAGTCGAGATCCATATGTCCAACGTCTATCGCCGCGAGCCGTTTCGCCATCATTCGACCATCGCCGATATCGCCGCCGGCCGGGTGATGGGCTTCGGCGTCGAGAGCTATTCACTGGCGCTGCGCGCGGTCCGCGGCGTACTCAAGGCGGCGCGTTCGGAGCGGCGTTGAAGCGGCTGCCGGCGGCGCCTGGTCCGGGAATTTCACCGATGGAAGTGCGCGATCTGAAAACCCTGCTCGCGCTGATGCAGGAATACGGGCTGGTCGAACTCGAGGTCGAGGACAAGAAGGGCAAGGTGCGGCTGGTGCGCGCCAATCCCGCGCGCGCCGGCGACGACGCGGGGCCCGCGCCGGCCGTCGTCGTGCGCCCGGTCCCGACCGCGCCGAAAAAGGCCGCGGCCCGCGCCGAGTCGCAGGGCGGAGTGCGGCGCGGCGAGAGCCCGGCGCTGGAAGATAACCAGCGGCTGGTGACGAGCCCGATGGTCGGGACGTTCTATCGCGCGGCCACGCCCAACGCCGCGCCCTTCGTCGAGGAGGGCGACACGGTGCGCAAGGGCCAGCCGCTGTGCATAATCGAAGCGATGAAAATGATGAACGAAATCGAGGCCGAGGGCGGCGGCCGCGTGGTCAGGATACTGTGTGAAAACGGGACCCCCGTCGAATATGGGCAAGCGCTTATGATATTGGAGGTGGGGTAGAGCGCGGCGCTCCTCATGTTCAAGAAACTGCTGGTCGCCAATCGTGGCACGATTGCAATCCGGATCATCCGGGCCTGCCGCGAACTCGGAATCCCTACGGTCGCGGTCTACTCGACCGTCGACCAGGACGCGTTGCACGTCCGGATGGCTGACGAGTCGGTCTGTATCGGCCCGGCCGCAGCCGAAGACAGCTACCTGAACATCCCCGCGATTATCAGCACGGTGCTGACCTACGGCGCCGACGCGGTCCATCCCGGCTACGGCTTCCTGTCCGAGAACGGCGATTTCGCCGAGGCCTGCCGGCGCTCGGGGGTCAGCTTCGTGGGACCGGCGGCGCGCCATATCCGGCTGATGGGCGACAAGCCGCGCGCGCGGCGAATCATGGCGCGCCACGGCGTGCCGGTGCTGCCGGGCAGCGAGGGCAAGGGCGTCACCGAGCTGCGCGACGCGCTGGCGGCGGCCAAAAAGCTCGGCTACCCGATTCTCATCAAGGCGGCCGCCGGCGGCGGCGGCAAAGGCATGCGGATCGTGCGCAACGACGCCGAGCTGACGCGCTTCTTTCCGCTGGCCCGCGCCGAGAGCGAGGCGGCCTTCGGCTCGCGCACCATGTATCTCGAAAAATTTCTGGAGCGCGCCCGCCACGTCGAATTCCAGATCCTGGCCGACAACTATCGCAACCTGATCCATCTCGGCGAGCGCGATTGCTCGATCCAGCGCCGCCATCAGAAGGTGCTCGAAGAGACGCCCTGCCCGGTGCTGACCGCCAAGCTGCGCGAGCGGATGGGTAAGGCGGCGGTGCGGGCCGCCAAGGTCGTCGGCTACTCCAACGTCGGCACTATCGAATTCCTGCTCGCGCCCGACGGCGAGTTCTACTTCATCGAGATGAACACCCGTATCCAGGTCGAGCACGGCGTGACCGAGATGGTGACCGGCATCGACCTGGTCAAGGAAAGCATCCGGCTGGCGATGGGCGAGAAGCTGCGTTTGACGCAGCGCCAGGTGACCTACAAGGGCAGCGCGATCGAGTGCCGCGTCTACGCCGAGGATCCCGACACCCATCTGCCGTCGCCGGGCGTGGTCGCCAACCATCATCAGCCGGGCGGTCTCGGGGTGCGGGTCGAGACCGCGCTGTACGACGGCTACCAGGTGCCGGTGCATTACGATCCGCTGGTCGCCAAGCTGATCGTTCACGCCGGCGGGCGCGCGGCGGCGGTGGCGCGGGCCAAGGCGGCGCTGCGCGAGTACGTGATCGACGGTATCCAGACCAACATCCCGCTCCATCTGAAGATTCTCAACGATCCCGATTTTCAGCGCGGCGACTACGCCACCGATTTTCTGCGCCGCTTCGAGCCGGCGCCGGTGCCGGTCGAAGTTGCGCGAGTCGCCGGTCGCGCCTCTTGATCGAGGCTCCGCGGGCCCGGCCTAATAGATCGTCTCCAGAAACCACGGGTACGTTTATGATGTCGAACAGTGCCAGAAATCTACGCGCCGCGTTGACCGGTCTGGCGGCGGTCGCCGCGGTAATCACGATGGCGGCGGCGCCATGCTTCGCCCAAGCCAAGCCGGCCGCGCCGAAGGGGCCGCAGCCCAAGCTCGAAATTATCGATCCGACCTATAACTTCGGCACGGTGCTCAACGGCAAGCCGGTGACGCATACCTTCGAGCTGCGCAACGCCGGCCACGCCAAGCTGATTATCGGGCAGGTGCTGCCGTCGTGCGGATGCACCGCGGCCACGCCGAGCCGCACCGAACTGGCGCCCGGCGAGAGCAGCGAGATTCTGGTCACGCTCTCGACCGCCGCGCTGAGCGGCCATAGCGAGCATACCGTCACGATTGCGACCAACGATCCCGCCCATCCGATGACGACGCTGACGATGGTCGGCGATGTCAAGCTGCAGGTCACTGCGACGCCGTCGGATATCGATTTCGGCAAGGTCACGCACGGCCAGGCCGTGAGCCGCGAGGTGACGCTGACGGCGCTCAAGCAGGCCGGCTTCGAGGTCGGGAAGATCGCCAACTCGAACCCCAATATCAAGGTCGAGCGCCAGCCCTCGGCTGCCGGCCAGGCGGTGATGCTCAAGGTTATGCTGGCGGATACGATGCCGGTCGGCACGTTCGTCGATACGCTGAATATCGCCACCAACCGGATACCGGTGCAGGTCTCGGTTTACGGCACCGTGGCCGGGGCGCTCAGCGTCGATCCGCCGCAGGTCTCCTTCGGTATCGTGCCGCATCGGGGCAGCGCGGAGCGAATCGTGCGTATCATCAACTCGGGAAAGCGGCCGGTGAAGCTGCTCGGAATGGAGAGCAGCAATACCAGCGTCGGCGCCTCGATCGAGCCGGTGACGCCGGGCAAGGAGTACAAAGTGACGGTGCTGCTGCGCAAGAACACGCGCGACGGCCAGGTACGTGGCCAACTGGTGATCAAGACCGACGATCCCGAACAGCAGAGCGTCACGATTCCCTACTACGGCATCGTCGGCAAGCTGACCGGCTGACGCTGCTCCGGCAGCCTGCGCGCGCAATGACAAACCGCGCCCTGACTCTGTCATTCTGAGGCGCAGCCGAAGCATGCCCTGAGGCTGCTCGAAGGGAACCCCGGTCCTTTCCGGCGGATTCGTCCGGCGGCGCATCCCGGGCTTCGCTCCCGCGGTCCCGCCGCCGCCTAAAATCACAGGATTCTTTCCACGCGGCGTGCGGTCTAAGATAGATCAGGCGGACGCGAGGGATGAAAAAGCCGACCGGATCGCTGGGGCCGATAAGCCTGATTTCGCGGCTGCGCCGGGGAATCATCAACGCCTTTCTCAGCATCCTCACCAAGCCTATCAAGCGCTATACGCTGACCATCCCGAACGACGTGGCGGCGCTGGAACGCTATGTCCGCAAGGGCGACGTGGTGCTGGTCGAGGGCAACCAGCGCATCAGCGAATGCATCAAGTACCTGACGCAAAGCTCGTGGTCGCACTCGGCGCTCTACGTCGGCGACGAGCCGCTGCGACGTGACCCGGAACTGCAGCGCCGCCTGATCGAAGAGTTCGGCGAGAACGATGCGAATCATCTGCTGGTCGAGGCGCTGGTCGAAAAGGGCGTGGTGCTGACGCCGCTGCGCCACTATGCCGAGTTCAACATCCGGCTCTGCCGCCCTTACCATCTGACGCCCAATGATCTCGCCGTGGTGCTCGCGCGCGCGCTGGCGAGCGTCGGCCATACCTACGACCTCAGAAACATTTTCGACCTCGCGCGCTACTTCTTTCCGGTCAGCGTGGTGCCGCCGAGCCTGGGACGCGAGGCGCTGCATTTCGGATCGGGCGAGCCGACCCGGGTTATCTGCTCGAGCATGATCGCGGAATGCTTCCAGCAGGTGCGTTTTCCGATCCTGCCGATCTTCGAGCCCTATGCCGAGGGCCAGCGGCCGGGGCCGCCGGCGCGCTTGTGGCAGATGCTGCGGCGCGTCCGCTCGCCGGGCGGCGTGTTCCGCACCGTGTCGCCCTCGCTGGTCACGCCGCGCGACTTCGATCTGTCGCCCTATTTCGAGATCGTCAAGTTCAATATCATCGAGAGCATGCGCTTCGATTATCGCAAGATGATCTGGGCCGACGCCGAGCAGGCGCAAGCGCACAAGCTCGGCAAATCCGCCTGACCTCCCGGCCGCCCGCCTGCCGCCCGTGTCGGCGTGGGGCGGCGCCGATGTATAGTGGGGCGGGCCGCACAACCGCGACGAGGAAGAGAAAAGATGGACGTACTTGAAGTGATCAAGGGCCGGCGCGTGCAGCGCGCCTATGCGAACCGGCCGGTGGAACTCGAAAAGCTCCGGACCCTGGTCGACGCCGGGCGTCACGCGATGAGCGCGCGCAACCTCCAGCCGTGGAACTTTATCGTCATCCGCGATCGCGCCCGGCTCAAGCAACTGGCCGAACTGTGCACCACCGGCAAGTTCGTGAGCGAGGCCCCCGCCGCCATCGCGATCCTGAAAGATACCAACAACGCGCGCTGGGCCGACGTCGATTGCGCGCAGGCGGTGATGAATATCGCCAACGCGGCCTGGTCGATGGGCCTCGGCACCTGCTGGGTCGGAAACTTCGAGGGCGACAAGATCGAGCGCCTGCTCGAAGTTCCCCAGGGCTGGGCGATCTTCACGGTGCTGCCGCTGGGCTACCAGGACGAGAAGAACCCGCCGCAGGCCAAGCCGCTCAAGCCGCGCGCCGAGGTGGTTCATTTCGAGCGCTTCGGAAATCACCAGGATTGAATCATTCTGAACCGCGCGTGCTGCCGACCAGGCGGGGCGCGCCAGGAGACCCTCATGCCGATACAACAGCTTGAGCCGCCCAAGGCTCACGAAGTCCTGACCAGCAATCCCGAGGCGCTGTACCTCGACGTGCGCACCGAAGCGGAGTTCGCCGGCGGCCATCCGACCGGCGCGGTCAACGTCCCGGTGGTCTTCATCAAGGGGCCGGGCCAGATGGAACCGAACCCGGAGTTCCTGGCGATAGTCGAAAAGACCGTGCCGAAGGGCCGCAAGCTGGTGGTCGGATGTCTGTCGGGCGGCCGCTCGCAGCGGGCCTGCGAAATTCTCGAGCAGGCCGGATACGCCGACTTGACCAACGTGCGCGGCGGTTTCGGCGGCGCGCGCGACGGCTCGGGCACGGTGGTCGTCGCCGGCTGGCGCGATGCGGGACTGCCGGTGTCGACCGAAACCGGCGACGCCGCCTACGTCGCGATACGCCGCAAGGCGGGGCTCTGACCGTAGCGGCGGCGGCGGTCGGCGATGGCGATACGGCTCACCCGAATCTATACGCGCGGGGGCGACCGGGGACTGACCTCGCTGGTCGGCGGCGCGCGCGTGCCCAAGGAGAGCCTGCGGCTGGAAGCCTACGGCACGGTCGACGAGTTGAACGCGGCGGTCGGAATCGTCCGCACCTTCGCGGCCGACTACGCCGGGCGTCTGGGTGCCGATTTCGCCTGGTACGAGGACGGGCTGCGACGGATTCAGAACGAGCTGTTCGACGTCGGCAGCGAGCTGGCGACGCCGCCGGCCGGCGAATACCCGGGCATGTACCGAATCGGCGCGGAGGAGAGCCGGCGGCTCGAACAGGAGATCGACCGGATGCAGCAGGCGCTGGCGCCGCTCAAGTCGTTCACGCTGCCGGGCGGTGACAAGCTCAACGCCTTTCTTCATCAGGCGCGCACCGTATGCCGCCGCGCCGAGCGGATCTGCTGGAACCTGAGCCGCAGCGAGCCGGTCAATGAGCGCTTGCTGATCTACCTGAATCGCCTGAGCGACCATCTGTTCGTCCAGTCGCGCTGGATCTCGAAGCGTTTGGGCGCGGCCGAGTACCTGTGGGACCGCGGGCTGCGCCCGGTGTCGAAGCCGACGGACTCGGCGCCAGCGGCCGGGCCGCGCTCCGCGGCCGGGCGCGGGCGGCGAAAGTCATAACCTGCGGTCTGCGCCGGGCACGCAAACTGTCCCGGCATTTCGCCGCTCGATGTCTACAAATGGCGTTCATGAAAACGTATTATGAACGGGATTAATCGCCGGTACTTTCAGACGAGCGACGATGAGCACGAGCGAGCGTATCTATCTGCGCCAGGCGCAAATCGGGCCGATGGCGAATTTCGTCTACCTGATAGGCGATCCTGCGACCCGCGCCGCGGCGGTGGTTGATCCGGCCTGGGACGTCGACCAGATCCTCGCACTGGCAGCGGCCGACGGCTATCGAATCGAGCACATCCTGATCACCCACTACCATCCGGACCACCTGGGCGGCGAGCTTTTCGGCCATCAGATCCAGGGCACCGCCGAGCTGTTGAACCGGATCAAGGCCAAGGTTCATCTGCACAAGCTGGAGGCCGCGGGCGCCAAGCAGGTGGCCGGATTGTCGGACTCGGACATCGAAAAGATGGACTCCGGCGATACTATCAAGCTGGGCGAGCTGGAACTGAAATTCATCCACACCCCCGGCCATACGCCCGGATCGCAATGCTTCCTGGTCGAGGGCAACCTGGTTTCCGGCGATACGCTGTTCGTGAATTCGTGCGGGCGGGTCGATCTACCGGGCTCCGACCCGGAGCAGATGTACTACAGTCTGAATCACACGCTGCGTAATCTTGACGATGCGACCGTGGTCTATCCCGGGCATGCCTACGCGCCCGCGGCCAGCACCACGATCGGTGCGCAAAAGCGCAGCAACCTGTATATGCGGTTCACGAGCGTTGACGAGTTCCTGCGCGCCATGGGCTACGCGCACTGACAATCCTGCGTTGGCGACGGTTAAGGACGGGAGAATCGATGAAGACAACCTACCTGGTACTAATTCTTGCGGTCGTTGTCGTGCTGGGCTTAGCGATCCACTACTACTCCGATCGGCTGGCCGCTGACTCGGCCTCCGCGTCGAGCGCGGTCGGCATGGTTTTCGCCCCTGCGGTGCGCGCCGGCTAGAGCTGTGATCGGAACCCGGCCGCGCGCGGCGGGATCCATCTAATCTGGTGCGCGCCCATGTACTGTCCGCAATGTGGCTATGCGAATCGTTACGATGCGCGCTATTGCGCCTCGTGCAGCGTCCCGATGCCGCTCGATGAGCCCGTGGCGGCCGCGATGCGCAGTCCCGGCGTGGCGGCGGTGCTGTCGTTCTTCTGGTGCGGACTGGGCCAGATCTACAATGGTCAGATCGGCAAAGGGATCGTGATGCTGCTGTTGTACGGAATCTCGTGGGCCATGATGTGGCTGATAATCGGCCTTATCACCACGCCGCTGCTGTGGGTCTGGGGGATGTGGGACGCGTATCGGACGGCCGAGCGGCTCAACCGTCAGCGGGCCGGCGGCCTGCCCTGAGCGTCAACCCGGCGCGGGTCCCTGGCGACGCCATTGCTCCCGTTTGAGAGAACAATCCCGGCAGATCACCATGTGCTTGCTGTCGCGAAGCGGATCCGGCCCGGTCGCGCGCACCCCGCATATCACGCAGTAGCCATGGCGGCTGGCGTGCAGGATACAGTAGCGGTGCTTGCTCTTCGCCGAACGCTTGCCGGTGGCCGATTCAGTAGCAGTGGGAGCGCCTTTTTGGTATCGCCATCCCCGCCCCTTGTTGAAGCATTTCGGCTCCTGGCAGATCCCGAAGATGCGCTTTAAGGTGCCCACACTGGAGATAAGCGTCAGTTAACAGGTTAGCTGAGTCAAGAGGGTCGACCGGGCGCGTCCGGGCAAAGCTGCCCGGTCATGCGCGGCGGAGCGATCCTGACAAACGCGCAAAGATCAGAAAAGATAACGGGGGCGCCCAACCATTCTCATGTGCGATCACGTACCCGCAAAGCACGCCGTATCATGAGCCGGCAGCCGTCAGCCGCGAGCCTCGAGGAGCTCAATGCCGAAGCGGAGCGACTGCGCGAGCAGATCCGCCATCACAATTATCGCTACTACGTGCTCGACGATCCCGAGCTCAGCGACGCCGACTACGACCTCCTGATGCGCCGGCTCGAGGCGCTCGAGCGCGAGCGTCCCGAACTGCTGACGCCCGATTCGCCCACCCAGCGGGTCGGCGCCGCGCCCAGCGAAAAGTTCGGCCTCGTCGTCCATCGCCGGCCGATGCTCTCGCTGGCCAACGCGATGAGCGCGGACGAGATGCGCGAGTTCGACGCGCGCATCAAGCGGATGCTCCGTTCCGAGGCCGATATCGAGTATATCGCCGAGGTCAAGCTCGACGGCCTGGCGGTCGAACTGGTCTACGAGCATGGCCGGCTCACGGGCGGCTCGACGCGCGGCGACGGGGTCAACGGCGAGGACGTCACCGCCAACATCCGCACCATCAAGAGCGTGCCGCTGACGCTGATGCGCCCGGCGCATCACAAACCGCCGGCGCTGCTCGAGGTGCGCGGCGAAGTTATTCTGCCGCGCCGCGCGTTCGAGCGCCTCAACCAGGAACGGATCGCGAATGGCGAGCCGCCGTTTGCCAATCCGCGCAATGCGGCGGCCGGATCGTTGCGCCAGATCGATCCCAAGGTCAGCGCCGCGCGCCCGCTCGAAATCTTCTGCCATACGCCCGGCGCGATGGACGGTATCGAATACAAATCGCAAGCGGAGTTCCTCGCGGGCATCAAGGCGCTCGGGCTGCGCACCAATCCGCGCACCAGGATCTGCCCGGGCGTCGAGGCGCTGCTGGAGTACTGGAACGAGCTCACCGAGGCGCGCCATCAGCTCGATTACGAGGCCGACGGCGTGGTCGCCAAGGTCAACTCGTTCGCGCTCCAGGAGCGGCTGGGCGAAGTGTCACGCTCGCCGCGCTGGGCGATCGCCTACAAGTTCAAGGCCCAGCAGGCCGAAACCGTGGTGGAAAAAATCGAACCCTACGTCGGCCGGATCGGATCGCTGACGCCGGTCGCCCATCTGCGGCCCGTGGCGCTGGCCGGCGTCACGATCTCCAACGCTTCGCTGCACAACCTCGACGAGATCCGGCGCAAGGACGTGCGCGAGGGCGACACCGTGCTGATCGAGCGGGCCGGCGACGTCATCCCCTACGTCGTCCGGGTAACGAAGGCAGGCAAGCCGCGCGCGCCGGAATTCCAGATGCCCGCGCGCTGCCCGGTATGCAACAGCAAGGTCGTCCACGAAGAGGACGAATCCGCTTATCTGTGCGTCAACCTGAATTGCCCGGCGCGCATGCGCGAATCGATTCGCCATTTCGCCTCCAAGCACGCGCTCGATATCGACGGGCTCGGCGACAAGCTGGTCGGCCAACTGGTCGAGCATGCGATGGTCCGCGAGCTCGACGATATCTACCGGCTCTCGCAGGCCGACCTCGAGGCGCTCGAACGGATGGGCGAGAAGAGCGCGCGCAAGCTGCTCGATTCGATTCAGCGCTCGCGCGCCACCACGCTTGACCGGGTGCTCAACGGTCTCGGGATACGCCACGTCGGCGAGGCGACCGCGCGGGCGCTCGCGCTGCGCTTCAGGAGCCTCGAGGCGGTGGTGGCCGCCGGCGAGGACGAGCTGCAGGCGGTGCGCGACGTCGGTATCGAGGTGGCGCGCAGCATCTGTGAGTTCTTTGCCGAGCCGCGCAACCGCGCGATGGTCACGCGGCTCGCCGGGCTGCTCGCGATCGCGCCGGTCGAGGAAGTCACCGGACAGGGTTGGCCGGGCGCCGGCAAGAGCTTCGTCCTGACCGGCACGCTCGATACGCTGAGCCGCGACGAGGCCGAGGAGCGGGTGCTGGCGGGCGGCGGCCGGGTCACCTCGTCGGTCAGCCGCAAGACCGATTACGTGGTCGCCGGGCGCGACCCGGGATCGAAACTGCGCAAGGCGGTCGAACTCGGCGTGCGTACGCTCGATGAGGCGGAGTTCCTCGCGATACTGCCGAAGCGGAGCGCATAGGATGGCCGCCGATCGCGCCCGCGTGCGGCTGCGGGTCGAGGGCCGGGTGCAGGGGGTGATGTTCCGGGCCGAGGCGACCGACGCCGCTCGCATCCTGGGTATCGCGGGCTACGCGCGTAATCTGGTCGACGGCGCGGTCGAGGTTGTGGCCGAGGGTCGCCGCACGAATCTCGAGGCCTTTATCGCCTGGGCCCATACCGGCGCGCGGCTGGCGCAGGTCACTCGGGTAGACGAGGAATGGCTGGAGTTCAAAGGCGAATTTACCAGTTTCACAGTCCGCTGAAGCGGTGCGGCCTCTTTTGTCTGAGGTCGCGGTGGGCTATGATTCTAACTGACAAATGGTCCTCTACCTTCGGCTTGTATAAGCCAGGGACATAAATAATCGGCTGTGTTTAATAAGGAGCGTTAAATGGCTGTTCCACCTGAATCGGCTGCTTCCGCCAAGCCGCAAGCCAACGGCGAAGGGGCGATTCGCAAGGAGCATACGGTTCGCGACCATGTCGTGATTCGTTTCGCCGGCGATTCCGGCGACGGGATGCAGCTGGCCGGGATGCAATTCACTACCGAATCGGCGCTGGCCGGTAACGATATCGCAACCCTGCCGGATTTCCCGGCAGAGATTCGCGCTCCCGCCGGCACCCTCGCCGGGGTCAGCGGCTTTCAACTCAATTTTTCGAGCAGCGAGATCTTCACCCCCGGCGACGAGCCGGAGGTGCTGGTGGCGATGAACCCGGCGGCGCTCAAGGCCAACCTCGGCGACCTGGCCCCCAACGCGGTAATTATCATCGACAAGGAGGCCTTTACCGAGGCCAATTTCAAGCGCGCCGGCTATACCAGCAGTCCGCTCACCGACGGCTCGCTCGACAAGTTCCAGCTCTTCCAGATCGACGTCGCGCGGCTGACCACACTGGCCCTGCACGATCTCGGACTCAACAATCGCGCGGTCTTTCGCTGCCGCAATCTGTTCGTGCTCGGGATGGTGTCGTGGCTCTATCAGCGGCCGATCGAGAGCACCATGACGTGGCTCGAGAGCCGCTTCCGAAAAACCCCCGAACTGCTCGAGGCGAACCGGCGCGCGCTCAAGGCGGGCTACAACTTCGGCGAAACCACCGAGATGTTCGCCAGCTCGTACGAGGTGGTGCCGGCCAAAATTCGGCCGGGTCGCTATCGCAATATCACCGGCAACACTGCCACCGCGCTCGGCTTCCTGGCGGCGGCGGTCAAGGCCGATCGTCCGCTGTTCCTCGGTTCCTATCCGATCACGCCGGCCAGCGACGTGCTGCATGAGCTTTCGACCTTCAAGAATTTCCCGGTCTATACCTTCCAGGCCGAGGACGAGATTGCCGGCGTCGCTTCCGCAATTGGCGCCGCGTTCGGCGGTGCGATCGCGATCACTACCACCTCCGGTCCCGGGATGAATCTCAAGGCCGAGGCGGTGGGTCTCGCGGTCAAGGTCGAATTGCCGCTGATTATTGCCGATGTCCAGCGCGCCGGCCCCTCCACCGGGATGCCGACCAAGCCCGAGCAGGCCGATCTGCTGACCGCGATGTACGGGCGGCATGGTGAGTCGCCGGTGCCGATTATCGCCGCCTCGACGCCTTCGGATTGTTTCGACTGCGCTTACGAGGCGGTGCGGATCGCGACCAAGTACATGACCCCGGTGTTCCTGCTGACCGACGGGCAACTCGCCAACGGCGCCGAGCCGTGGGTGCTGCCCGATCCCGATAAGCTGGCGCCGATTAGCGTCGAGTTCGCGAAAGATCCCAACGGCTTCCTGCCCTTCGCGCGCGACGAGGAAACGCTCTCGCGCCCGTGGGCGGTGCCCGGGACGCCCGGCCTCGAGCATCGAATCGGCGGACTGTCGAGCGAGAACCTGACCGGCAACGTCAGTTATTCACCGGCCAACAACGAGCTGATGGTGCGGACGCGGGCGCGCAAGATCGCCGGTATCGCGCGCGAAATTCCGCCGCTCGAAGTCTTCGGCGATAAGGACGGCGGTGAGCTGCTGGTGCTCGGGTGGGGCTCGACGTTCGGCCCGATTCGCGAGGCCGTCAAGCAGGCGCGCGCCAAAAACCAGTCGGTCTCGCACGTCCATCTGCGCTATCTCAACCCGCTGCCGTCCGACCTCGGCGAGATCTTGCGCCGCTTTCGCAAGGTGATGGTGGCGGAGATGAACCTGGGGCAGTTGCTGAAGATGATTCGCGCCGATTATCTGGTCGACGCGTTCGGCTGCAACAAGGTCCAGGGCCGTCCCTTCAAAGTCAGTGAGATCGTCAACCGTATCAACCGCGCCCTGGAGGGCTGACCACGATGGCTACCGCTTTGACCCGCAAGGATTTCATCAGCGATCAGGAAGTGCGCTGGTGCCCGGGATGTGGCGATTACGCAATCCTGGCCGCGGTCCAGAAGGCGATGCCGGAGTTTGGAATTCCGCGCGAGAACGTCGTCTTCATCTCGGGTATCGGATGCTCGAGCCGCTTTCCCTATTACATGAACACCTACGGCTTCCATACGATCCACGGCCGCGCGCCGGCGATCGCCACCGGCCTCAAGGTGACGCGCCCCGAGCTCGACGTGTGGGTGATCACTGGCGACGGCGACGGTCTTTCGATCGGCGGCAATCATCTGATTCACGTCCTGCGCCGCAACGTCGATCTGCGTATCCTGATGTTCAACAACCAGATTTACGGCTTGACCAAGGGCCAGTACTCGCCCACTTCGGAAGTCGGCAAGGTCACCAAGTCGACCCCGATGGGCTCGATCGACTACCCGTTCAGTCCGATCAAGGTGGCGCTGGGCGCCCATGCCACTTTCGTGGCGCGCTCGATCGACGTCGAACAGAAGCACCTGGGCGAGATGCTCAAGCGCGCGCATGACCATCGCGGCGCCGCCTTCCTGGAAATTCTCCAGAACTGCAATATCTACAACGACGGCGCCTTCAACGACCTGAGCGACAAGGCCATCAAGGCCGACCATCAACTGGTGATCGAGCATGGCAAGCCGCTGATCTTCGGCAAGAACCGCGATCGCGGCATCCGCATGAACGGGATGCAGCCGGAAGTGGTCACGCTCGGCAACGGCGTCGGCGAGAAAGACTTGGTCGTGCATGACGAGAAAAATCTCTCGCTGGCCTTCATGCTGGCCAACTTCGAGGCGCCGATGCCGACCCCGGTCGGGGTCTTTTACGCCGAGCAGCGGCCGACCTACGACGCGGCGATCAATCGCCAGCTCGACGACGCCAAGGCCAAGCAGGGGCCCGGCGATCTGCGCAAGCTGCTGGACCGCGGCGACGTCTGGGACGTCAACTAGCAAGGCTGAAAATCGGTTCGCAAAGGCCGTCGGCACGAACACCGGCGGCCTTTTTGCGTTGCAAGCTGCGGGCGTGGCAAGCTCGCCCGGGAGGTAAGCTGGCATGGTCAAGATCTGGGGACGCACCAATTCGATTAACGTGCAAAAGGTGATGTGGTGCGCCGGCGAAGTCGGCCTCAAGTACGAGCGCATCGACGCCGGGCTGCAATTCGGCAAAAATCGCGAGGACTGGTACCTGGCGATGAATCCCAACGCCCTGGTGCCGACTATCGAGGACGACGGCTTCGTGCTGTGGGAGTCCCACACTATCGTGCGCTACCTGGCGGCGAAGTACGGCGGCGGCAAGCTCTACCCGGCCGATCCGCGCACCCGCGCCGACGGCGAGCGCTGGATGGACTGGGCGCTCAGCACGCTGTTCCTCGATTCGCGCAACCTGTTCTGGGAGCTGATCCGGACGCCGCCCGAGAAGCGCAATCCGGAGCTGATCGCGAAATCGCACAAGTCGCTGTGCGATATCTGGGCGCGGCTCGATCGCGCGCTTGACGGGCGCAAATACGTCGCCGGCTCCGAACTCACCGTCGGCGACATCCCGGTCGGCGCGTGGGCATTTCGATGGTACGCGCTGCCGATCGAGCGGCCGGACTTGAAGAATCTGAAAGCCTGGTATGAGCGGCTGACCGAGCGTCCCGCCTATCGCGAGCATGTGATGCTGCCGCTCAGCTAGGGCGCGCGACAGAAGAGAGCTCAAGATGAACGAGAAATCGCCGGCGCCGGCGGTGATCCTGGGACTGCTGATCGGCGCCGGTATCGCACTTGGCGGATGGTTCATCGGGCGGGGCTTTTACGACGCCCGGATGGGCGAGCGCTATGTGACGGCGCGCGGACTGGTCGAGAAAAACGTGCGCGCCGACATCGCCGTCTGGACGATTTCCTACAGCGCCACCAACAACGACGTCACCAGGGCGAATGCCGAGGTCAACCACGACACGCAACTCGCGATCGCTTTCGCTCGACAGCACGGCTTCAGCGACAGCGAAATCCAGCCGATTCCCGCCGTGGTCAAGGATACTTCCCAGAATCTGAGCATGGGCAGCCCGCGTACCGAGTCGAGCGGGCGCTACGCGGTCAGGGCCGGCATCCGGATTCGCTCGACCAACGTCGATCGGGTGCAACAGGCGAGTCAGCTTACCGGCGCGTTGATCGAGCAGGGCATCGTGCTCAGCCTGGAGGGCGACTCGGACGCGAATCCCGCCTACTATTTCCGCGGTCTGGATGCGATCCGTCCGGCGATGCTCGCCGAAGCGACCAGGAGCGCGCGCGCCGTGGCCCAACAGTTCGCCATCGACTCCGGCAGCCGGCTCGGTCAGATCAGGCGCGCGAACCAGGGCGTGTTCGAGATCCTGCCGCGCGACGCCAGCGCTGGCGGCCAGAGCTCGTGGCTGGAGCCGCGTTCGATCGACAAGACAGTTCGCCTGGTCACGACCATCGAGTACTACCTGCAGGACTGAGCTAGCGCGCGCAGCCGTAGACGCGCATCACGTTGTCGCCCATCACACCCCGGCGCGCCGGCTCCGGGAGCTTCCCGGCGAGTTCCTCGACTTCGTGAATGTAATTGCCGACGTGGTCCGGATGGGGGAAATCCGAGGCCCAGAAAAACTTGTCGGCCCCGCATAGCTCGACCATCGCGGGCAGCGCGTGCTCGTCGGGATCGGCCGAGATCCAGCATTGGCGCGCAAAGTAGAAGCTCGGCTTTTCGCGCAGGCCGAGCTTGCGTCCGAGCAGGCTTTCGTAAACCGCGTCCATCCGATCGAGCCAGTAGCTTATCCAGCCGGCCCCAGCTTCGAGCAGCACCAGCTTGAGGCGCGGAAACTTATCGAACACCGCGTACTCGAAGAAACTGGTGAAGGCGTGGCGAATCGCGTCGGCGGCGGTGACGTTCAGGAAGTAGCGATGGCCGCGCAGATACTCGAAATCGTAACGGCCGGGCAGGGCCCATACCGGCTCGAGCGTCGGATGGATGCCGAGCGGAACGTCGAGTTCCTGGGCCTTGGCGAACAGCACGTCGTGATCGGGATGGCCGTGCGGCTTGCGGGTCATCGCGAATTGCGCCACCCAGCCGCCGCGGCATCCGTCGCGCACCGCGCGTTCGAGCTCGCGCGCCGCCGCCGCGGGATCGCCGAGCGACAGGTGTGCGATCGGAATCAGCCGGCCGCCGCTATCCGCGCAGAAGTCGACGATCCAGCGGTTGTAGGCGCGCGTGCAGGCCTGCGCCAGTGCGGCGTCGCTGCATTCGGTTTCGTAGACCAGGCTGAGCGTGGGATAGAGGAAAGCCGCGGCGAGTCCTTCGCGATCGATGCGCGTGAGCCGCTCGGCGGGGTCCATCGCGCCGAACGGCGCGACCGAAGCGTAGCCGCCCTGGAACCGGTTGCCGACCCGATCCTCGCGCCGCGCCCCCATCGCCGCCAGCGAGGCGAGCCGCATGCCGTGCATGAACTTCGAGGGCCGGCCGCCGACCTCGAGCCGATCCTCGCCGCCCGCATCCTTGATGATTCGCACGGCGCCTACGCGGAACTCCGGATCGATGTAGCGCTCCCAGAGATTGGCCGGTTCGAGCACGTGCCCGTCGGCGTCGACCGCATCCGGAAACGACAGGCGCTCAATGGCTTCCTCGATTTGTGCCATCGCTAATCCCGCGGCAGACGCAGCACCCGGTCACCGATGATGTTGCGCATGATTTCGCTGGTGCCGCCGGCGATCGTCAGCGAGCGCGACCCCAGCATCCGCACCGACCACTTGCCGTCGTCGATCGCAAAGGGCGCGTTGAGGGTCAACTGGGCGTACGGCCCGAGCAGTTCCATCGCGAAGCTGTTCATCCGCAGACTCAGCTCCGAGGCGGAGAGCTTGGTGGTCGAGCCCTCGGGGCCGGGCGGCTCGCCGCGCATCCGCCGCGTGAGCTGGCGCATCACCGTGTACTTGAGGGCTGCCGCCTCGGTCGCGAACTGTGCGAGTCGCTGGCGGACGCTGGAATCTTCCCACGCCGGACGGCCGTCGCGGTTGATCTTCTTGGCGAGCTGCACCAGCTCGCGCGCGTAGCCGGAGAGGTCGCGATTCTCGCCGACCCCCGAACGCTCGAACATCAGGGTGGTGATGGCGACGTCCCAGCCGCGATTCTTCTCGCCGATCAGGTTGGCCTTGGGAACTTTCACATCCTCGAAGAAGACCTGGTTGAAACCGCTCGCGCCGGTAATCTGCACCAGCGGACGCACGGTGACGCCCGGGCTGTGCATATCGACCATGATGTAGCTGATGCCCTTGTGCTTGGGAGCGGCGGGATCGGTGCGGACCAGCAGGATGCAGAGGTCGGCGTGATGCGCGTCGGAGGTCCAGACCTTGCTGCCGTTGATGATGAAGTAGTCGCCCTCTTCGACCGCGCGGGTCTGCAGCGAGGCGACGTCGGAACCGGAGTTGGGCTCCGAATAGCCCTGGCACCAGATCTCCTCGGCCGAGAGGATTTTCGGCACGTAGCGCCGCTTCTGCTCCTCGCTGCCCCAGTGAATCAGGGTCGGCCCGACCATCATGATGCCCATGGTGTTGACCAGCCGCGGCGCGCGCGCGCGGTTGATCTCGTCGGCGAAAATCAGCTGCTGCGTCAGGCTGGCGCCGCGACCGCCGTATTCCTTGGGCCAGCTGATGCCGACCCAGCCGGCGGCGTGCATCTTCTTATGCCATCGCACCCGGCTCTGCCACTGCTCGTCGCCCTCCTCGAAAAAGAAATCGATGGGCGGGACGCGCTCGCTCTCGGGCAGGTTGGCCTCGAGCCAAGCGCGCAGTTCGCGGCGAAAGGCTTCGTCTTCGGAACTCAGATTGAAGTCCATCGTTTAACCTCGCGGCAGGCCGAGCACCCGATCGCCAAGGATGTTGCGCTGGATCTCGCTGGTGCCGCCGCCGATCGTCAGCGAGCGCGAGCTCAGCATCCGGTACGACCACTTGCCGCGATCGATCGCGTGCGGCGTGTCGTGCAGAATCTGCGCATAGGGACCGAGCAGCTCGTAGGCATAGCTATGCATCCTCACCAGCAGCTCCGAGGCGAACAGCTTGGTGATCGAGTTCTCGCTGCCCGGCTGCGCGCCGCGCAAGCGCCGGGTGAGCTGGCGCAGCGCGACATACTTGATGGCCGCGCCCTCGCAGGCGAACTGCGCGATGCGCTGGCGCACGCTCTCGTCGTCCCACGCCGTGCCGCCGTCGCGCGGGACCATCCGCGCCAGCCGCGCGAGGTCGCGCGTGCTGTCGACGTAGTCGCGATGCAACCCGATCCCCGCCCGCTCGAACATCAGGGTGGTGATAGCGACCTCCCAGCCGCGATTCTTTTCGCCCACCAGGTTGGCCTTGGGAACTTTCACATCCTCGAAAAAGACCTGGTTGAAACCGCTCGCGCCGGTCATCTGCACCAGCGGCCGGACGGTGACGCCGGGGCTGTGCATATCGACCAGCAGGTAGCTGATGCCCTTGTGCTTGGCCGCGGCTGAGTCGGTGCGGACCAGCAGGATGCACATATCGGCGTGGCGCGCGTCCGAGGTCCAGACCTTGCCGCCATTGACGACGAAGTAGTCGCCTTCTTCAACCGCGCGAGTCTGCAGCGAGCCGAGGTCGGAACCGGAATTGGGCTCCGAATAGCCCTGGCACCAGATTTCCTCGCCCGCGAGGATCTTGGGGATATAGCGTTGCTTCTGCTCCTCGCTGCCCCAGCGAACCAGGGTGGGGCCGACCATCAGCGTGCCGACGGAGATCAGCGCCGGCGCGTGGACGCGCTGGAGCTCCTGCTCGTAGATGACCTGCTGCAGCAAGGTCGCCTCGCGCCCGCCGTATGCCTTGGGCCAGCTGATGCCGATCCAGCCGCCGCTGTGCAGCTTGCGATGCCAGTTGAGGCGGCGCTCCCACGACTCCTCGCTCTCCTCGAACATCAAATCGAGCGGCTCGATGCGCTCGCTCTCGGGCAGGTTGGCCTCGAGCCAGTTGCGGAACTCGCGGCGAAACTCTTCGTCCTCGGCGCCGAAGCTTAAATCCATCGTCGTATGCCCCCTGGCCGGACCAAGGCGGAGTTTCGCACAGACCGGGGCCGCTTCGCAAAACCGCCGGCCGGGCCCGCCGGGCGCCGATTGACAATCGGCAAGCCGAAGTAGAAATCTGAACCAAAGCCGGCCGGTGGAGGAACATGGACCGATGCGTCTCCTGCATACGATGCTACGGGTGAATAATCTGGATGAGTCGCTCAAGTTCTACTGCGACGCGCTGGGGATGAAGCTCTTGCGCAAGCAGGATTTCCCGAGCGGCGAGTTCACGCTCGCTTTCGTCGGCTACGGCGACGAGGCCTCGAATACGGTCCTCGAACTGACGCACAACTGGGGCAAGTCGGGATACGAGTTGGGCACCGCCTACGGCCACGTCGCGATCGATGTCGAGGATATCCATAAGAGCTGCGACGAGCTGAAGAAAAAGGGCGTCAAGGTGTCGCGGGAGCCCGGGCCGATGAAGTTCGGCGGGCCGTCGATCGCTTTTATCGAAGATCCCACGGGCTACAAGATCGAATTGATCGAGCGCAAAACCATGTCGCATTAACCCGGTGGCGGGCTGCCCTTGGCCGGCCGGACAGGGAGGTGCCGAATGAGAGTTTGGGACGCCGACGCTCATGTCGAGGAATGGGACGGCACTTTTTCGGAACGCCACTTCGATCCCACCATGTTCGATCGCCGGCCGATGGTGATCCAATCGCAGCGCGCGCTGCACTGGATGTGCGACGGCGAGATCGTGATGCCGAAGTACGTCGGCGGCGAAATGGATCGCTTCTTCGGCACGCCGCACTCGCTCAACGGCAAACGCGTCAACACCCTGACCAAGAAATCCGAGTCGCTCGAAGCGCTCGAGATGCGCGGCGCCAAAGACCGCCTCAAGCTGATGGACGAGGAGGGCATCGAGCTGAGCGTGCTCTATCCGACCCTCTTCCTGATCTGGCCGATCGCCCGCGACCCGGTGCTGGGCGACGCCTGCGCGCGCTCCTACAACAACTGGCTATGCGAGGTCTGCAGCGAAGCGCCCGAGCGCCTCAAGTGGGTTTCGATCGTGGACCCGGCCGATCCCCACCTCGCGGCGGCCGAGATCGAGCGGACCAAAAAGATGGGCGCCGCCGGCACCATGGTGCTCGGTATGGTCGGCACGCGGGCGGTGACCGATCCCCATTTCGGCGCCATCTGGGATGCCGCCGGACAGGTCGATATGCCGATGTCGGTGCATGTCGGCGAGTGCACGCCGCTCGGCTATCTGGCCTTTCATCAGTCGCTGCTGATGGCGTTCTGGCGCTTCGCCTTTACCGGAGTGCTCGACAAGTATCCGCAACTGCACGTCTCGTTCCTGGAGGCCGGATCGATGTGGGTGCCGTACCTGCTCGGCCGCCTCGAGGACCTGACGCACGGCCAGCGCTTCGCGACCATCAAGAATCCCGATCGCCCGGAGCGGCTGCCCTCGCGCCTGATCGGCGTGGGCGGATTGGCCGCGAACGATGCGCCATGGCCTGAGCTCACGCCCGAGGAGTACATCAAGCGCGGCAATATCTTCTTCGGCTTCGAGGTCGAGGACAAATTGCTGCCCTGGTGTATCGAGGAGTATGGCGCCGATTGCTGGCTGTTCGGATCGGACATCCCGCATTACGACCGGCTCAAATATGCGGCCCGCACGTTCGAGGCGCGCGGCGATATCAGCGAGCAGAACAAGCGCAAGCTGCTATGCGAAAATACCGCGCGCTTCTACAAATGGCCGCTGCCGAAGTAACGCGCCGCTCGACGGCGAACCCGAACTCGTAGCTCGTCCTGACGCACTGGCTGCACGCGCTTGAGCGCGACGGCGCGGAGGCATAGCCTTTTTTTATGTGGCGCGCCGCGCGCACAGTCGTGGGTTGGGGGATGGCGGGGGCGTTGACGGCGCTGCCAGGATGCACGCCGTACGTCCACGGCTACGCCTACACCACGCATCAGACATTCTCGACCGGCGCTGCGCCCGCCACGCCTCAGCCGTCGCCAACTCCGGTATCGCCGCCGGAACCCTCGACGAGTTCATCGCCCGCCACGCGTTCCGCCGTGAGTGACCGCTTGACCTACTACCTGCAGGGGCATCGACTGCCGCTGGTCGGGGCGCAGGTGATGGATGCGGCGGACGGGAATCGTAAGGTGATTCTCTACGGATATGTCGCGACTCCGCACGGCAAGCACGATGCGGAGGACCGGGCGCGCCGCTTCCTGAACGATCCGGGCGCCGAGATCGACAACCGAATCGTAATCCAGCCTGAACTTTTGACGCCGAGTCCGGCCTTGAGCGCGGCGGCGTCGTCTTTCCCGCCGCTCGCGGCCGCCCCGTCGCCAGGCACTGCGGCGCCGGCACCGTCCCAGCAATTGCAGCCGGCGCAGCTCAACGAATTGTTGGGCGCGCTGCTGGTCGGGATGGCGATCGTGTCGACGCTGCCGACCGCTGCTGGCGCTGGAGCGCTGGCGCCGCCCGGCTCGATACCGCCCGCGCCGCCGCCGGCGCCGTGAGGTCTAGTCTGAACGGGCCGTAGTGCGGCGCTTGGCCGGCGCGGAATCGGCGCGCGCGCTTTCCGCGCGACGCGTAAAGATGCTGGTTGAGAGTCCCAGCGCCGCGGCCAGCGGCCGGAGCGGTTCCGAATCGATGCGGCGGTCGCCAGCCGCTGCGTAGACCGCTTCCTGCGGCGTCTCGAGGTTGGCTTCCAGACCCAGCCGCCGGGAGAGCGCGATAAGATCGAGCGCCACGGTGACGGTGGTGGGGCCGGGCGCTGCGATTGCGGCGGTGACCGCTTCAGCAATCATCGGGCTGAAGACGGCTACGGCTCCGGAGCGGTCGATTTTAAGGTAGCGATGCTGGGCGATTTCGTTGGCGATTTTCAGCGCGCCTTCATAGGCATGCGGATCGAGGTTGCCGGCCTGGCGCTCGATTTGCACCTCCAGCCGATGGCCCAGCGTGAACTCCGCGAACTGGCGCACCGGGGCGGGTAATTCGAAGCCGGCGCTCTCCAGCATCTGGGCGACGCGCTCGAACTCGTGGAGCAGATGGGCGAACTGCCCGCTGAAATCCTTGAGCAGATCGCCGTAAACGATCTCGCACATCGCGTGGCGGCCGCCCGGCAGCACGTCGTCGAGCCCGAACTCCTCCGGACCGAACTCCTCCTGTACCATCCGCAACAGAGTCGGCAGCGAGGTTGAACCCAGCGCCTGCCAGAGCTTATGCGCCGCGTCCTTGAAATGCGCTGCGCCGCGGAACGCGTGCAGCGCGCAATAGAAATCGAGCCCGCCGAGATGCAGCGCCGCCACCGAGTAGTCGTGATTTTCGCCGCTCAAAGTTGATTCAATCACCAGCCGGTTGATAGCGAGCGTCAGCCGTCCATGCTGTTGCTGGCGATGATGCTGCCGCAGATACTTGAAATCGCCGAATTCGCCGCCGTCGTGATTGCCCGCCAGACCGGTGATAGCGAGGTGGGCTGCGATACGGCCGGGCGTCGCGCGACAGGGCAGCACGAAGCGGCGGAAGACCTCGGCGCCGTTACCCAACTCGGGAATATTGCTGGGCGCTTCCGCCAGCCCCGCCAGCAGCCGATCCTCAGGCGCTTTGATGCCCAGTTCGGTCATCAGGTCGAGCACGCGGCCCGCGTACTTCATCACCTGGACGGTCTCGATGCCTGAGATTTCCGCGAAGAACCAGCCGCAGCTCGTGTACATCAGCATCGCGTTGCGCTGCATCTCCAGCAGCCGCATCGCGCGTGATTGATCGTTGCCGTGCAGATGGCGTCCGGCGAGCTGCCCCAGGAAGGTCTCGCGGTTGGCCGTCCGATCCAGCACCAGCTCGATGTAGGCGTCGCGTGCGCTCCACGGATCGCGAAACAGGTGGCTGCCGTGCTCCTCGAAAATCTCGGCCGCGCGATCGCGCAGGTCGTCGAAGGCCGCACGCAGCGGCGCGCGCCAGGCCTGGTTCCATCCCTCACCGCCGCCGTTCTGGCATCCGCAGTCCCGCGCCCAGCGTCCCACGCCGTGCTCGCAGCTCCAGGAGGTGCCTTCTCCCCCCGGGCCTGCTTTGACCTCGGCTTCCCACGTCGGCGGATAAAGTTCGAGATACTCGCCGTAGTTGGTGACCTGGAAGCCGCGCGCGGGCGCCTCGACTTCGAGCGCATAGGCGAGCGAGCGATCGCCGAAGTGCGAATGATGGCCGTAGCTTTCGCCGTCGGTGGCGACGTGGACCAGTCCGCCCGCGGCATCGCCTGCCTGTTGGAGCCGATCGACCAGGGTCTGGCTCGAGAACAGCGCACCCTCGAAGGCGATCGCGCGGGCGACCGCGCCGTCATAGAAGAAGATCGCCAGCGAGCGTCCGGAACCGTCGCGATGGAGGTAACGGTAGGGACGGCGCGGGTCGACGCTGCCGTCGGCGACGCTGACCCACTCGCCGCCCGCCAGCGGGCGAACGCGCTCTGCCTGGTTGGGCGCCAGGATTACGTAGCGCATCCCGGCGTCGATCAGGGCGCCCAGGGTGACGTCGTTGCACGCGGTTTCGGGCAGCCACATGGCTTCAGGTTGGCGGTCGAAGCGATGGCGGAAGTCGGCGATTCCCCAGTTGATTTGGGTGCGCCGATCGCGCTCGTTGCACAGCGGCAGGATGGCGTGATTGTAGGCCTGGGCGATCGCGTTGCCGTGACCGTGGTGGGCGCGCAGGCTGGCGCGGTCGGCCGCGACGATACGGGCATAGGTTTGCGGATGCATCCGCTCGATCCAGCCCATCAGCGTCGGTCCGAAGTTGAAACTTATCCAGGCGTAGTTGTTGACGATGCGTTCGATATTGCCGTGGCCATCGAAAACCCGCGCGAAACCGTTAGGCCGGTAGCATTCGGAATAGATACGCTCGTTCCAGTCGTGGAAGGGGCGGGCGCTTTCCTCGGGATCGAGCGCGCCGGTCCATGGATTCTCGCGCGGCGGCTGATAAAAGTGACAATGGACAACAAGTGGATTCATCGGCTGGTCTGAGAGCGGCACGGCATCGCGACGCCGCGGCTCGATCGAATAAACACGTGATAGTTGAAAACCCCCCCGATCGCCAATGTTACAGGCCGCGCCTAGCGCGATCCATCGGTTATTCTGCCGTGTTCGTGAAACTTATCGACACTTTAATGCGTGCGATGGTCGCCTGCCCATACCGGTTCGATTAGAATTTAGACAATCCCGAAGATTTCAGAGTCTTACTCAGCGCCCCAGGAGCTTGCTGCCGTGCGATTTCATCATCATCTGATCGAGACCGTAACCCCATGCGTCGACCACGGCCGCTACCCGGCTAAACGCATCGTCGGCGAGCAGTGCGTGGTCGAGGCCGACGTGTTCCGCGACGGCCACCAGGTGGTGTGCGCCGCGGTGCGATGGCGGCGGGCGCGCGACCGTTCGTTCGTCGAAGCGCCGATGCAGCCGTTGACCAACGACCGCTGGCGCGGTCAGTTTCCGCTCGACGAGAACACCCGTTACGTGTTCACGGTCGTCGCCTGGACCGATCCCTATGCTTCGTGGCTGGTCGACTTCAGGAAATGGGTTGAAGGCGGCCGCCGCGACATCGGCTCGGAACTGCTCGAAGGCATCGCCCTGTTGAAGACCATCCGCCGGCGCGCGGGCGCCGGCGACGAACGGGGCGCGGTCGACGAGTTTCTCGCCCGGCTCGACGGCGAGCAGGACGGACCTGCGGCGCTGGCGATCTTTTCGGATCCGAAGCTGTGCGAACTGGCGGCCCGGCTCGCCTCGCGAGTCGACGCCACCACTTATGCGCCGCTGCTCGAGGTGGTCGCCGATCGGCCGCGCGCGCGCTGCAGCGCATGGTACGAGATGTTCCCGCGTTCGCAGGGCCGCGCACCCGGCCGTGGCGCGACGCTGCGCGAGGCGGCGGCGCGGCTGGTCGACATCCAGGCGATGGGCTTCGACGTGGTCTACCTGGCGCCGATTCATCCCATCGGCCAGGCCTTTCGCAAAGGCTCGAACAACTCGCCGGATGCGGACGGCGACAGCCCCGGCAGTCCGTGGGCGATCGGCAGTGCGGCGGGCGGCCATACCGCGATCGAACCGGTGCTCGGCGGGCTTGAGGATTTCGATTATTTCGTGGCCGAGGCCAACGGGCTGGGGATGGAAGTCGCGCTCGACTTCGCGCTGCAATGCTCACCCGACCATCCGTGGATTAGCGAGCATCCCGAGTGGTTTTACCATCGGCCCGACGGCTCGATCCGCTACGCCGAGAATCCGCCCAAGGAATACCAGGACATCTATCCGTTGAATTTCGATTCGCCCGATCGCGAAGCGATGTTCAAGGCGATCCGCGAGATCCTGCGTTTCTGGATCGGGCATGGGGTGAAGATTTTCCGGGTCGACAATCCGCACACCAAGCCGGTCGATTTCTGGGCGTGGCTGATCGGCGACATCCAGGCCGCGCATCCGGAGGTGATCTTCCTGGCTGAAGCCTTCACCCGACCCAGGATGATGCAGGCGCTGGCCAAGGCCGGTTTCACCCAGTCCTATACATATTTCACCTGGCGCAACAGCAAGGCCGAGTTGACCGAATATCTGACCGAGATGACGCAAACCTCGATGCGCGAGTACTTCCGGCCCAATTTCTTTACCAACACGCCTGACATCCTGATGCCGATTCTGCAGCAGGGCGGGGCGCCGGCCTTCAAGATGCGTCTGCTGCTGGCGGCGACGCTGTCGCCGGCCTACGGGATCTACAGCGGCTACGAGCTGTGCGAGAACGAAGCGCTGCCGGGCACCGAGGATTATCGCAATTCGGAAAAGTACGAGATCCGGGTACGCGACTGGAGTCGGCCCGGCAATATCAAGGGCTTTATCGCGACCATCAACCAGATTCGGCGCGATAACGCGGCCCTGCAGCAATTTGACAACCTGAGGTTCCTAACCACCGACAACGATCAGATAATGCTCTATGTGAAGGCTACCGACGATCTGCGCAATGTCATCATGGTGGCCGTCAACCTGGACCCCTTCAGCACCCACGAATGCACCGCCTTCGTTGCGCCGGAGGCGGTCGGGGTCAGCGCCGGCGAGGCCTATTTCGTGACCGACCTGCTGACCGGCAATCGCTACCGATGGGCGGAGCGCAACTACGTGCGATTGGATCCGCACACTGCGCCGGCCCATCTATTTTTGGTAAGCAGGGAACTCTAGTGGCGTCCCCGGAATTGATGCTGTCGGACGACCCGCGCTGGTACAAGGACGCGGTCTTTTACGAGCTGCGCGTGCGGTCGTTCTATGACAGCGACGGCGACGGTATCGGCGACTTTCGCG
>Ga0307374_10003425_pt1 | contig 27081 bp, 23 predicted proteins | sample OX3MG_FD_202532 | JGI IMG/M metagenome (GOLD analysis project Ga0307374, IMG submission 202532) | Soil microbial communities from Risofladan, Vaasa, Finland - OX-3 | ecosystem: Environmental > Terrestrial > Soil > Coastal area > Acid sulfate soil | place: Finland: Risofladan, Vaasa | collected...
TCCTGACAGACGACAACATCGCCACGGTCATCGACGCGGTGGAAGAAGGTCGGCGTGTCTATGACAATGTCCGCAAATTCATCCTCTACATCTTCACCCACGCCGTCCCCGAAGTCGCTCCCTTCTTGCTCTTTGCCCTTTCCGGGGGGGCCATCCCGCTCCCGTTGACCGTCATGCAGCTCCTCGCCATCGATCTCGGCACCGATACGCTCCCGGCCCTCGCTCTCAGCCGAGAGCGAGCCGAGCCAGGGATCATGGACCGTCCGCCGCGCCCCAAGAACGAGGGCGTGATCCGCCCCGCCCTCCTCGCCAGAGCGTGGGGTTTCTTGGGCATTATTTCCGCAGCCCTCACCCTGGCCGGGTTCTTCGTTGTTCTCCGTGCTGGCGGCTGGCACTTTCATGCCGCTACTGGTGTCGGGGCCCCTCTGCACCATGTCTACCAACAGGCCACCACTGTGGCGTGGCTGGGTATCGTCGCATGTCAGGTGGGGACCGCCTTTGCAGCGCGCACCGACCGGGTATCGCTACGTAGCATCGGCTTTATGACAAACCGTTTGCTATTAGGCGCCATCGCCATCGAGCTCGTCTTCGCCGCCGCCTTGATCTACCTGCCGTTCCTCCACCACACGTTCGGCACTGCCGCGCTTTCACCGGGCCAGCTTGCTGTGGTCGCACCCTTCCCATTCGTCGTCTGGGGTGCAGACGAAGCTCGCCGATGGGTGCAACGGCGTCGTGCCTCTTGAGACGTTGTCTGTGATCCCAATGTTGGCGAGGACAAGAGCGTCGAGACCGATGCCATCGAGACGCACCTAGACATCCCCGCTACCAAAGGTGATGCTCCAAAGCCCGGAGACGAGACTCCGCAAACACCACATCGCATAGGCGGCTCGCGGGGCTAATGTGACAAGAGGCTCAGTCACCCTCGAGACCCATCAAGCTTGTTCATCATCGAGCAGAGCCGCGTCGGCTGGCGTCGAGAAAGTCAAGCGCGGCAAGAGCGGCTCCTCGGGCGCCTGCCATGTCCAGGTCGGGGATGAGGGCGAACGTCGATTTGGCCCGCTGCTCCACGCGCAGTGACGTGTGCTCGCGGACCCTTGCCAGGAACCACTGGCGAAACGTCGTCTTGGCCTCGACGACACCGCCCCCGACGAAGTAGGCATTGGGGTCCATGAAATTGCTCGCGATCGTGAATAGTCGTCCGAGCGCCATCGCCTGCTGATCGAAGATCTCAAGAGCGAGCGGGTCGCCCGACTCTCCAAGACCTCTGACGAGCTTGGCAGCCTCACCCATCGACCCCGCTCGCGCCAGCTCGTGGCGAGGGAAGCGCGTGAGCCAGTAGGGCAGCAGATTCTTCTCGATGCCCGTGAGCGAAGCCACGCTCTCAGCATCGGCGACGAACCCGCATTCACATTTCGGAATTGGCTGTCCCTCGCCGAGCAGCCCTTGCATTGGTATGTGGACGTGGCCGAGCTCGCCCGCCATGCCAGCCGCGCCCCGAATGACACGACCACCCTCGATCAACCCACCCCCGAGACCGGTACCGACAATCACCGAGACCGATGATCGACGCGACGCCTTGTCTTCGAAGTGCTCGTGATGCGCCCACAGGGCGGCAGCGTTGCCGTCGTTGTTGTAGACGACAGGGACGGCAAGTCGATGTTCGAGCGCAGCCCGAAACGCAAAGCCATGCCATGCTGCTTCCGAGAAGTTCGTGGAGCCCGCCGAGGAGATCACACCGTCCGCGCTCGCCGGCCCCGGCGTCCCGAGGCCGATGGCACGCACAGACTCCCGCGTCACGCCCGTAAGCCGAAGAATTTGATCAACGGCCTCCACGAGAGCTCCGACCGCGACGTCCGGCCCCTCTCGAACACGGCTGGGACTCTCCACCAACCTGTCCATCAAGAAGCGTCCCGAGCCGTCGAGCACGGTGGTGCTATTGGAGGTACCACCGTTGTCGAGTCCGACGACAACCCACGAATGGGAGTTCAAGTTGCGTCTGCCGTCGCGCTCAGTACCCCACTGGGTGCGGGCAGAACCTCGCCGGGGTGGGCACGCCATAGTGCCCCCCGGTGGAAAATTGGTGCCACGAGCACAGCCTACCCACGGTGTTCGTACACACGACATCGTCAGGTTCGTTCGGCGGGCGATTCGCCCTACTACTGAAGCGTGCCGTGATTGGTTGTTCCCCGGTTAGGGGAGGTGAAGGCTCCGTGTCGCGGATGCGGCCCGTAGTGGTGTCGCTGGCTCCCATGTCCCGATGGCAGGGCTCGAACATGTTGCGAATCACGGCGCGATCGTCTGAAACAAGATCACAATGTCACGCCACAAGGACCCTGGCATCATCGCGCCGGAACCGAGATGTAGCCTGGGAGTCTCCCTTTAGGGAGTGACGCCGTGTGTGTGCAGAACGACCCTCCTGGTCGACTCCGTGCGGGCTCGACGCCTTGTCACGATTGACCTCCAGGAGGGCGAATGCCTGTGTTCTCTTTGATCCTCGTCTTGACGCGTTAGGAGTCGGGGGCGAACAAATGTGCTTCTCTCCCGAGGGTGACCTCGTTGGCGGACTCGTAGTCACTGCCATTGGCGTCGACGCAGTGCGCCACCTGCGGCAACGCAAGGATCACCTGGCCCTGGCCACTCTCCCGCTGCTGCTCGGATTCCATCAGATCGACGAGGCGTTCGTCTGGTGGGGTCTCCGAGGGGTTGTGCCTCACGAACTCGGTCGAATCGCGATGTGGATCTACCTCATCATCGCGTTCGTGGTGTTGCCCATCATCGTGCCGGTTGTCGTCATGTTGCTTGAGCCATCAGGTCGTCGCAGATGGAGGATGGCACCGTTCTTGGCCATCGGGGCGGGGGTGTCAACAACGTTGCTCGAGACGATGGTGCGGAATCGTCCGAGCGTCACGTTGGGCGCCTATCACCTCGCCTACTCGATCGGGTTGCAGCACGGAATCTTCATCATCGGGCTCTACATTCTAGCCACCTGTGGGTCGCTGCTCGCGTCGGGGTTTCGCCATATCGTCATCTTCGGCGCGGCGAACGTCGTGGCCGTCGTTGTTCTGGCGCGACTCAGTGCCGATGGGTTTGCGTCGCTATGGTGCTTCTATGCCGCCCTCGCCTGCGGTGCAATCCTGTTGCACATGCGATATGCCAAGCCGCACAGAGGCACACCGTATGCGGTGAGCTAAACGTGAGGGGTCGGAGCCCGCCGGACAAGAGACCGGCTGCCTGTGTGGTTGACGTCACGAGGCGTACACTGAGCACCGATGGCCAGCACCGTGTCTCTTCGATGATGATGTCAGGTCCCGATGCCTCTGACACTCCGACACCCCTTCGAGGGGTGGCGGGACTTCCGACTCTCGAGGATCTCCCACCGGTTGCCGGTCGGCGTGTGTTGGTTCGAGCCGATCTCAATGCCCCAATGCGACAAGGTCGCAGCGGCAGTCTCGAGGTCGCTGACGATTTTCGTCTGCGTGCGTCGGTTCCCACACTCGAGTGGCTGTGCGCGAACGGGGCAGAGGTCGTCGTCTGCAGCCACCTCGGCCGCCCAAAGGGAAAGCCCGACCCTCGCTATGCGATGGCCCCCGTCCGTGAAGTGATGGCTGCAATCGCCCCCGAGGTCTCGGTCTTGGAAAACCTACGCTTCGACCCCGGCGAAGAAGCGAACGACGAGAGGTTTGTCCGACGGCTCGTCGACGGGTGCGACTTTTTTGTGAATGACGCGTTTGGATCTTGCCATCGAAGCCATGCTTCGGTCGTCGGGCCTCCCACGCTCCTACCAAGTGCGGCAGGGCGCCTGCTCATGCGGGAGGTCGAGGCACTCACCCAGATCCTTTTCGATCCAGATCATCCCTTTGTGGCCATTGTGGGGGGAGCCAAGGTCGCCGATAAACTCGGCGTGCTTACGTCACTCGCACAGCGAGCTGACCACGTGCTTCTGGGCGGAGCGATGTGCTTCACCTTCCTCGTCGGAACTGGCCACGAGGTCGGCGCGTCACACGTGGAGCTCGAATTGGTTGAAGAGGCTGAGTCCCTTCTCGGCAAGTTCATTGGCATCGAGATACCAAGCGACATCGTGGCCCTCGCTCCCGGGGGAACCCTCGGTGTCGGCGACGGTGCGACTGGTGAGGTCCGCCAATTCGAGAGGGACCTGCCTGCGGCATGGCAGGGCGTCGATATCGGTCCCGCCACCCAGGCCAGGTTCGCAGGGAAGATCGCCGAAGCAGGGACCGTGTTGTGGAATGGCCCCATGGGGGTGTTCGAGGACCCTCGCTTCGTCGAGGGAACACGGATGATCGCCCAAGCGGTCGCTGCCTGTCCTGGGTTCAGTGTCGTGGGCGGGGGTGAGACGGCAGCTGCCTTGCGCCAATTCGGGCTCGAAGACCGCATCGACCATATCTCCAGCGGCGGTGGCGCGACCCTGGAATTTCTCGAAAAGGGGGATCTTCCGGGCCTGGCGGCCTTGCGTACGAGTCGGGAGAACCGGTGGCGGTGACCTCCACCGACATCCTTCGCTGAACCAGTGTTCTCGGGGTACGTGGTCAACGCCTCGGGAGGGCGGTGACCAAGGATGGGACTGGAGATGTCGAAACCTGTCACGACCCCAACTCCGCCGGTCGCGCCCGGACTCCGGACCTGGCCCTCGTCCTGCTTGGGATCAACCGGAGTGGCGGAACAGGACCTTGTTCTCTGGTGATGAGCCGGGAGAGGCGTGAAACTGAGTACAGCCTGGAAAGCGGTCAGGCGACGTCGAGGCAGGTTGAAGGAGCAAAGTGTCGGTACGGATAGGGATCAACGGGTTCGGTCGGACGGGACGTGCTCTGTTGCGTGCGGCTCGCCGTCCGGAGCTCGGACTCGAGGTGGTAGCCGTGAACGACCTCGGACCTCCTGAGGCACTCGCCCGCCTCCTGGCTCGCGACTCGGTATTTGGGCGACTTGAGGTCCCGGTGACACTGGATGACGAGGTCATGGTGGTCGGCGACCAGCGGGTCCGCCTGCTGGCGCAGCCCGAGGTCAAGGCGCTTCCATGGGGTGACCTCGGGGTGGATGTCGTGGTCGAGGCGACGGGGAAGTTCACGGCCCGTGAACGCGCCGCGCGACATCTCGATGCCGGGGCCCCCCGAGTCGTCGTGTCGGCACCGTCCAAAGGCGCGGATGCCACCTTTGTCATGGGTGTGAACGACGAACAGTTCGACCCGACACGCCACGTGGTGGTCTCCAACGCGTCCTGCACCACGAATTGCCTGGCAGTGTTGGCCAAGGTCCTCGACGACGCTTTCGGCATCGAAGAGGGCTTCATGACGACGGTCCACGCTTACACCGGAGACCAGCAACTCGTCGACTCCTTACACAAAGACCCCCGCCGGGCGCGGGCCGCAGCGATCAACATCGTTCCCACCACCACGGGGGCGGCGCGGGCCACTGGCCTCGTGATGCCTTCGGTGGAGGGCCGGCTCGATGGATTCGCCCTGCGGGTGCCGGTCCCCGACGGGTCGGTTACCGACCTCGTCGTTAACCTGCGGTCAACCGCTACTCCTGATGACATTCGTGCTGCCTACCGGGAGCGGTCCGCCGTGGGAACTCTCGTGGGCAAGCTCGAGTACTCCGATGAGCCCCTCGTCTCGAGCGACATCGTGGGCTCGCCGGCATCGTGCGTGTTCGACTCCGAGTTGACAATGGCCCGTGGCCGGATGGCCAAGGTGATCGGCTGGTACGACAACGAGTGGGGCTACGCCAATCGGCTCGCCGAATTGGCGGCGTTGGTGGGCGCAGCGGCCCGGCCGTAGACGAGGGCGGAGCGGAAACCGGTGTTTCAGGTTCGGATCCACGGCCGCGGCGGCCAGGGTGTGGTCACCGCCGCCGAGATCCTTTCGGTGGCCGCCTTCGGTGACGGGCGCTTTGCCCAAGCCTTTCCGAGCTTCGGGTCCGAGCGCACCGGCGCCCCGGTGGTGGCGTTCTGTCGCATCGACGTGACCCGTATCCGCACCAGGGAGCCCATCGTCGCGCCCGACGCGCTCATTGTGCAGGACGCCACGTTGACACACCAGGTCGATCTGTTCAGTGGGTGGCGGCCGGGCGGTTACCTGCTTGTCAACTCGTCTCGTGGCTTCGATGAGCTCGGCCTGTCGGACCTCACCGCGTCGCATGGGGATGATCGTTTGCTGACCGTTCCCGCTACCGAGTTGGCGCTCGACTACACCGGACGTCCCGTTCCCAACGCCGTGTTGCTCGGCGGCTTCGCCGCCCTCACTGGAGCGGTCTCGATCGACGCCGTCGTTCAGGCCATCGCGGCGCGTTTCAGCGGGAAGGTCGCCACTGGCAATGTCGCCGCGGCCCGCGAGGCGTATCGAATCGTGGCCGGTCGGAGGGGGGTGCTCGCCGATGCTTCGCCAGGTTGAGGGGTCGCGAGCTGTCGCCGAAGCGGTCGCGCTGTGTCGGCCAGAAGTCATCTGCGCCTACCCGATCTCCCCGCAGACCCATATCATCGAGGGGATCGGGGCGCTGGTGAAGTCCGGCGAGTTGGCAACCTGCGAGTTCATCAACGTCGAGTCGGAGTTCGCAGCAATGTCGGTATGTATCGGCGCCTCGGCCACCGGCGCAAGGGCCTATACCGCCACGGCGAGCCAAGGACTGCTCTTCATGATCGAGGCCGTGTACAACGCCTCGGGACTCGGTCTGCCCATCGTAATGACGCTGGCCAATCGCGCTATCGGGGCACCCATCAACATCTGGAACGACCACAGCGACGCCATGGCGGTGCGCGACGCCGGGTGGATCCAGCTCTTCGCCGAGACGAACCAGGAGGCGGTCGATCTCCACGTTCAGGCTTTCCGCTTGGCCGAGGAGCTGTCGATGCCGGTGATGGTGTGCATGGACGGCTTCATCCTTACCCACGCCTTCGAGGCGGTCGAGATCCCCACCCAGGATCAGGTCGACGCCTTTGTGCCGCCGTACGAGCCCAGGCAGGTGCTCGACCCTCACGAGCCCGTGTCCATCGGGGCCATGGTCGGTCCCGAGGCGTTCGAAGAGGTCCGGTACCTCGCACATGTCAAACAGCTTCGTGCACTCGACCTGATCCCCGAGATCGCGGCGGAGTTCGCGGAAACTTTCGGACGACGCGCCGGCGGTCTCGTAAGCTCGTACCGTAGCGAGGACGCCGAGACCATCATTGTCGCTTTGGGATCGGTGCTCGGGACCATCAAGGATGCCGTCGACGTCCTGCGCGAGCAGGGGATTCGCATTGGGGTCGTGGGGATCGGCTCGTTCCGTCCCTTCCCGGCCGCGGCGGTGCGGAGCGCGTTGGCCGGGGCGAGACGGGTGGTGGTCATTGAGAAGGCGGTTGCGCCGGGTGCCGGCGGGATCGTCGCCACCGACGTGTCGATGGCGACGGCAGGGCTGCCGCAGAAGACGCACGCGGTGATCGCCGGCCTCGGGGGGCGCCCCATCACCAAGAGCTCCCTGATTGAGCTCTTCAAGCTGGCCCAATCGGATTCGCTCGAGGAACTCACATTCCTCGATCTCGACCGCTCCCTTGTCGAGCGTGAGCTGGAGCGTATGGCTCGCCGCCGCCGCTCAGGCCCCACCGCCGAGAACGTGCTGCGCGACGTCGGCATCGTGTCGGCCCGGGTCACGTGAGGAGGGAACGTGCCTCTTGAACCGGTGAAGTTCTACCAAACGGGCAGCTTTGCGGCGGGCAACCGCCTGCTGCCATTGGAGCAGCGTTCCGTGCAAGCCGACGCCCAGCGGACCAACTCGCTGAATTCCGGTCACCGTGCGTGCCAGGGATGTGGCGAGGCGTTGGGAGCGCGGTTTGTTCTCGACGCCGCCATGCGGGCGACCAGAGGTGACATGATCGCGGTGAACGCTACGGGATGTCTCGAGGTGTTTTCGACCCCTTACCCCGAGACCGCCTGGCGCATTCCGTGGTTGCATTCCCTGTTTGCCAACGCGCCGGCAGTGGCGACCGGGGTGGCTGCTGCTCTGAAGGCCAAAGGGCGAACCGATACTCGGGTGGTAGCCCAAGCCGGTGACGGCGGCACAGTCGACATCGGGTTCGGGTGCCTTTCGGGCATGTTCGAGCGCAACGACGACGTGCTCTTTATCTGTTACGACAACGAGGGATACATGAACACCGGTGTCCAGCGGTCCAGCGCCACCCCACCCGGAGCACGAACCGCCACCACCGAGGCCATCGGCCCTGAGCCGGGCAACGTGTTCGGTCAGGGGAAGAACGTCCCTCTGCTGGCCGTGGCGCACGAGATTCCGTACGTCGCCACGGCCACGGTGTCGGAGTTGCGCGACCTGGAGTACAAGGTCCGTCACGCCATGTCCCTGCGCGGGGCTCGGTACATCCACGTGCTGGTCCCGTGTCCCCTGGGCTGGCAGAGCGCCTCGGCCGACACGGTCCTTCTGGCCCGACTGGCCAAAGAAACAGGGCTCTTCCCCGTCTTCGAGGCCGAGTACGGCGAGATCACAGCGGTGTCGAAGATCCGCCGCCGCGTGCCCGTCGAGGAGTACCTGCGGCTTCAAGGGCGCTATGGCCACCTCTTTGGGAGGTCTCCTCGAGCAGACATCGTCGATCGCATCCAGGCCATGGCAGATCGCAACATCCGCCGTTTCGGCCTGGTCGAAGAGGAGTCTGCGCAGGATTCGGGCACGGTCCTGGCTCCGAGGGGATCGTGATGGAGAAGCCCTTCGCCATCACCCTCGACGTGGGTTCGAGTCTCGCCAACAAGACCGGATCCTGGCGAGTCGAGCGTCCCGTCTACGTGGACCGCCTCCCACCGTGCTGCGACGCTTGTCCTGCCGGAGAGAATGTCCAGCAGTGGCTGTACCACGCCGAGGCCGGGCACTACGAGCAGGCGTGGCGGGCTCTTGTGCGGGACAACCCGTTGCCGGCAGTCATGGGACGCGTGTGCTACCACCCGTGCGAGACAGTCTGCAATCGGGTCCAGGTCGATGAGGCCGTGGGCATCAACGCAGTGGAGCGTTTCCTCGGGGACGAGGCAATCGCTCGGGGCTGGAAGCTCGAGACCGATGCCGCACCTTCGGGCAAGCGGGTTCTCGTGGTCGGTGCAGGTCCGGCCGGGCTTTCCGCGGCCTACCACCTGACACGTCTAGGGCACAGCGTCACCATCTACGAGGCCGGAGAGTCCGCCGGTGGGATGATGCGCTTCGGAATCCCCAAGTACCGCCTGCCTCGCGAGATCCTCCAAGCCGAGATGGACCGGATCTTTGCCCTAGGGGTGACTCTCGAGGTCAACCGCCATGTGACCGACGTTGTGGGCGCGATGGAGTCCGACGGGTTCGCAGCCGCCTTCTTGGCCGTCGGGGCCGAGATCGGCAAGCGAACCTACATTCCTGCTGGCGACTCGTCCCACGTGTTCGACGCCGTGTCGCTCCTGCGGAGCATGGAGGGGGAGGCACCACCTCACCTTGGCAGGCGGGTGGCGATCTACGGAGGCGGAGACACTGCCATGGACGCGGCGCGCACCGCCCGGCGCCTCGGCGCCACCGACGCGGTGGTCGTGTACCGGCGCTCACGAGACCGGATGCCCGCCCACGACGTCGAAGTCGAGGAAGCTGTCGAAGAGGGCGTGCGCATGAAATGGCTCTCGACGGTAAAGGCTGTCGAAGGCGAGAAGCTGATGCTCGAGAGGATGACGCTCGACGAAGGGGGTGTTCCGCAACCCACCGGCGAGCTCGAAGAGCTCGCGGCTGACTCGCTGATCCTGGCCCTGGGCCAGGAGTCGGATCTGTCTCTCGTGCAGGGTGCCTCTGACATTGTCGTCGAGGGCGGGGTGGTCCAGGTGGGCCCCGACATGATGACCGGACGTCCCGGAGTCTTCGCCGGCGGCGACATGGTCCCCGCCGAGCGCACGGTGACCGTGGCCATCGGCCACGGGAAGCAGGCTGCGCGCAACATCGACGCCTGGCTGCGAGGGACGGTCCACAACCCGGCTCCGCGCCACGAGCTCGCCACTGCCGGGATGCTCAACACCTGGTACTACGCCGATGCCCCCAAGACGCTTCGGCCCCGACTCGATCTGGCCCGCCGGACCTCCAGCTTCGACGAAGTGATGGAAGGTCTTGACCAGTCCACCGCCCTCTTCGAGGCTCGGCGCTGCATGTCGTGCGGAAACTGCTTTGAGTGCGACAATTGCTTCGGAATGTGCCCCGACAATGCGGTGATGAAGTTGGGCCCCGGTCTTCGCTACAGCTTCGACTATGACTACTGCAAAGGCTGTGGGATCTGTGCGGCCGAATGCCCATGTGGGGCGATCGTCATGGAGCCCGAGCCGACCTGATTCTGGCGTCCGACGTTTGCATCGACCCGGTGACGTAACCGGCGGCAGCTCCCGGGATCGAGGTTCTCCGGGTGTGGATTGTGACTTCCGGCCCGGGCGCTCTGGTCAAGGACGCTGCGAGACTGCACAGATGGACGCGAAGGAGGGCCAGGATGAGCGTGAGGGTGACAGGCGTCAAGGCGGTGGAGGTACTCGACTCTCGTGGAAACCCGACCCTGGCGGTCACGGTGACGCTCAGTGACAGCACCGTCGCCCGCGCCGGTGTGCCCTCGGGTGCGTCCACGGGCTCGCGCGAAGCAGTCGAGCTGCGGGACGGCGACCTGGGTCGGTTCGCCGGCAAAGGCGTGCTCGGCGCCGTGGAGAACGTCAACGCTGAAATCGCCGAAGCCGTTGTTGGTCGGATCTTCGCCGATCAGGCCGAGTTCGATCATGCCCTGATCGACCTTGATGGCACCGAGAACAAGTCCCGGCTGGGTGCCAATGCCATCGTGGGCGTGTCGATGGCCGCGGCTCGGGCGACGGCTAACTCTGCCGGACTGCCGCTGTGGCGCTCTCTCAACCCCCCGGGGGTGGTACCACGGCTTCCCGTCCCGCACTTCAACGTCGTGAACGGTGGTGTCCACGCGCCGAACAATCTCGACTTTCAGGAGTTCATGGTGGCGCCACTCGGTGCCCCGAGCCTGGCCGAAGCGCTCCGAGCAGGCGCCGAGGTCTACGCCACCTTGCGGAGTCTGTTACAAGCGAAGGGGTTCGCGACGGGTCTCGGCGACGAGGGGGGATTCGCCCCGGAGATCGATTGGCCCGAAGAGGTTCTTCGGTTACTGGTTCAAGCAATCGAGGAGGCTGGTTACAGGCCTGGCCGCGAGGGCGTCGCGATCGCCCTCGATCCTGCGTCGAGCGAGTTCTACCGCGACGGTGTCTACCGGGTCGCGGGGGAGTCGCTCTCGAGCGACGAGATGATCGAGCGTTACGCCGAGATGATCGAGGGCTATCCGGTGTGGCTCCTTGAAGACGGACTTGCCGAGTCGGACTGGGATGGCTGGGAACGCTTGACGGCTCGGCTGGGCACCAAGATCGAGCTCGTCGGCGACGACATTCTTTGCACCAATCCCGCCATCATCACCGAGGCCATCGCCCGTAAGGTCGGTAATGCCTCGCTCATCAAAGTCAACCAGGTCGGCACCGTGACCGAAGCGCTCGAGGCGATGAACATATGCCGAGAGGCGGGCTGGGCGCAGCTCGTGTCTCACCGCTCTGGTGAGACAGAGGACTCCTTCATCGCCGATCTAGCGGTTGGGTCGGGTTGTGGTCAGATCAAGAGTGGCGCTCCGGCCCGCGGGGAACGGGTGGCGAAGTATAACCGGCTTATGGAGATCGAGGACGCCGAAGGCCTTCCCTATGGGTTGGCGAAGTGAAGAGAGATTGAGCTGAGGCAGTTCGGGGCAGAGACCAGCCTCGTCCCCTTCCACGTCAGGCCCTGGCGATGTCCCTGCCCGGCATTGGCTCTGCGAGTGCCGTCCGCCATGCAGGCGCACCGAAGGCGTTGGAAAAGTACTGGGTCTCGTGGACCACATGTCCATGCTAGAACTCCATACTGCTCACGGAATAGCTGGGTACCCCGTCGTATGTAATGACGCACTCGCCCACCCAAAGATCTCCACCGCCCGACGACTCGAAGGACGGTGAAGTTTCGATTGGCAGGGTGTGCGCCGCGCTGTGCCGAGATCTTGTGGCGGCCCCGGAATCGTTCACCTGACTGCGGATAGTCGAGGACCGGCGGCGCTACACAAAGAACCGGTCTGCCGCCGCTTGATCCTCGAAGAAGACCTTGATATCCGAGAGCAGGTCATCGGAATCAGACTCGAGAAGGTACAAGTGGTGTCCTCGGTACATCCGAGCTTCACGCTGGGCCTGAGCGTACTGGAGGACTGCCATATGGGCTTCACCGACCATCCAGTCCATCCACTTCAGGACCTCGAACGTGCCCCCCGTGTGCTCGACCAAGGTTACGAGGTGACGTCTCACCTCGTCAGGTCCGTGGAACACCCCTGAGAGCTTGTTCTGCCCCGGCACGGTACAGACAACCTTCGGCGAAAGCATTCGGGTGGCGTCGTCGAGTCGTGTAGACGAAAAGCTGACAAAAAACTGCCTTGCATTGACCAGGCGCTGGGGTTCTGCCAAGTGCTCCATGTCTCGATATTACGTTGCCCGGACGTCGACCGAGCAAGGTCGCGTCAGGGAATCAGGTGGCCGGCACAGGTATATCCGTCGTCGTTGCTGTTTGTTGTGTCCGGGCACGTGGTGTCGGCCCACGTCACCGAGGTCAGGATGGCGCTGCTGAAGTCAGAGCCTGTGAGATTGGCGCCGGTGAAGTCTGAGCCCGTGAAATCGGTGGCGCTGTTGACAGTGACGTTCGTCAGGTTGTCCTCCATGAAGGACAGATTCTGGAGAACGTCATTGCTCAGGTCGTCGCCGCTGAAACTGGAGAGCGGAGCGAAAAGGTACCCGTCGTTGACCAGGTCGCCGCTGGGGAGCGACGCCGGCTTTCCTGTCAGCGCCCCTGACGTGACGCCGAAGAACAAGGTGGTGGCCAATTTGGCACCCTGGACGTTGGCAACCGTGAGCACGACTTCTGAGAATATGGCGGTTCCTCGAGCTTGGACTGGAACCCGGCGACGCACCAGCGCCGAAGACGTGATCGGTCTCCTCCTGGTTCACCACGAGCTCATGCAGCGTCCGATCGTGATGAGGCGCCGCCAGGACCGTGATCGCCCGTCCTGGTGATCGTGTCGCCGAGGTTCACTCATAGAACCAGTCCCATGCCCTCACGCACGGGTCTGCGATGCGGCGTCATCTCGTCCCACGTGGAAGCATCTTGCGGTGAGGTGGGCACCTGCAGATTGGTGCCAGGAGGTCGAACCATCGTGTGATCCCTCGACGATGGCCGTCCCTTCCACATCCACGCCGGGGCACTGAAGCATGGCGCCGAAGAGCGGATTAGTCGCTCTCGTCCGTGGCCATCGGGGCTGTCGCACGTTGTTCCCGCAGGGCATGATCGAGCGACATCTTGAGGATGTCTGCGGTCAAGACACCTATTTGGGCGGGCGTTTGATCGAAGTCGGTCATGAGCGCGTGGGTGGCGAACCCCGACAGGTAGATCGCAAATATAAGCCTGAGCTGCTCGGGCGGGTCGCCCAATCCTCCAACGGTGCGCCATGCCAGTCTCACCAGATATTGGACACCACGGACTCGGTACTCGTGCCGGAGCGCGTCGACCTCCCGGAGGACCTCCGAGTCATGGTTGGCTGGAGCGTGCAAATCCCAGAAGGCTTCCCCGATGATCTCCGCGCTTCGGGTGTGGATGGTGATGGCAAGACCTGTCAGCCATCCGTCGAAGTCGTCGGTAGGAGTGGGCAAGCCCTCGATGGGGCGGCGGCCCCACGCCTCGTACATATCCTTGACCGTCGCCAAGATCAACTGGTCGTGCGTGGCGTAGTGCCGAAAGATGGTCCGGGGGCTCACACCCGACAGCTCGGCGATCTCGGCGACGGTGGCGTCGAATCCCCGCTGGGCCACGACGGCCATCGCAGCATCTCTGATGCGTGATCGCGTCAGCTCTTGTTGTTCTTGTGCCAACGACGGAGACGGGTGTTCCCGTGGTTCAGCCACGGTAACCGCACAGAGCTGCCCTGGAGAGGCGCGCCCGGCCTTCCAAGTCAATATGCAATGGCGATTCCTTTCACTCTCGGACACGCCTTACTGATGACGAAGGCATCCGATGCTGCGCATGTGCGGGGTTGAAGGCGGTCGGTGTCATCACTGGGGTGGATGGCTGTGTCGACCAGACGTGTCGAGCCTAGACAAAAAACGTCAGAACTCCGGACTGGGCGAGGATACCGTCTCGCCTGATGCCAGGTGCGGCGCGACGGCTCTCGAGGCGATCGTTCACGTTTCCGAAACATGCCTCGCGCCTGATCAGGTGGGAACAGGGCGATCGTGGCCTGGCTCCGTCAGACCCGGCGACGTCCCCAGGTCAGGAAATTGTGGACTTCGAAGAACTGGATCGTCGGGGGCTCGGGTGCGCCGGCGTCGTGAAACGCCCGGGGGTTGTGCTCAGCCGCATAGGTCTCAAAGGACTGGCGAGACTCCCAGACATCGATGATACGGATCCCGTCGTCGGTATTCGTCACCCAATGGAACAGGGCGTCAGAGACGCTGGGCCCCCCCGGGAGGTATCCGCCCATCTCGAGCACCTCGTCGTAGTGTTCGAGCGTGGCTCCCTTGAAGTCCAACTGCACACCGACGACCATGAGAACCTCCAGGACAGACGTGGGTCGAGCATTGACAAGTATGCACGAGCGGTCGACGACCCGGCCCGCGGTACCCATCTTGTGGACAGAACCGTTTGTGGCCCTGCCCCGAGCTGCTCGGTGTTAACCCGCCACCCGCTCTGATTGAGGAGTATGTGACGCGATGGCCAGGAACGTCGCGGGTCCGGTTTCGGTGGCGGGTTCGGGTCGGCTGAAGAGATAGCCCTGGCAGTAGTCACACGATGCGGCTGAGAGGAAATCGAGTTGCATGTCGGTCTCGACACCCTCGGCCACCACGAGGAGCCCGAGGGTGTGGGCCAGCTGGATCACGGCGTTCACGACTGCCTCGCCTCGGGGGTCGTTGCCGATCCGGGCTACGAACGACTGGTCGATCTTGACGATGGTGATCGGAAGGTCCATGACGTAGCTGAGCGACGCGTAGCCGGTGCCGAAGTCGTCGATAGCCAGTTGAATGCCCAATTCGTGGAGGCGGGCGAGGCAGCGGGTGGCTGCCCCCTGGTCGACGGGGAGAAGTGTCTCGGTGACCTCGAGCGAGAGCCGCAGAGAGCCTGGGGTGACGCCCGAACCGTCCACGATGGATTTCACTCTGTTGCTGAGGTCGGGTTCTGCGAGCTGTCGAGCCGAGAGGTTCACACTGAGAGCCAGTTGTTCTCGGGCTCCGCGCCGCTCGTTCCAGGCCTTCACGTGCTGGCACGCTTGGGCCAGTACCCATTCGCCGATCGGCACGATGAGTCCTGTCCGCTCGGCCAGGTCGAGGAAGGCGGCCGGCAGCAACAGGCCGCGAGTTGGATGCTGCCAACGCAAAAGTGCTTCCACGCCGACGACATGCCCGGTCTCGGTGGCCACGATGGGTTGGTAGTAGACGATGAGCTCGGCGCGTTCGAGTGCGTAGCCGAGGTCGGACTCCGTGGTGGTCCGCTTCCGGGCCATGGCCCGGATCGCCTTGTCGAATACTTGGATCTTGCCCTGGCCGCCGCAGGTCTTGGCGAAGTACATGGCGGAGTCGGCGTCACTGAGCAAACCCTCGAGGCTCAGGTCGTCTTCGTCGAGGACGGCGACCCCGATGCTGGCGCCAAGCTGGAAGGAGTGGCCCGCCACCACGAAGGGTGATGCGAACACGTCCATGATCCGCTGGGCGAAGGCCAGCACGAGGTCACGGTCGTTCATCTCGTCACAGGTGATGACGAACTCGTCGCCACCGAACCGAGCCAAAGTGTCAGAGTCCCGGAGCACCCCGGTCAGTCGTTCTGCCACCTGGACCAAGACCGCGTCGCCGGCGCTGTGGCCGCTGCTGTCGTTGACCAGTTTGAAGCGGTCCAGGTCGAGGAACATCACGACCGGGAACGGTGTCCGGTTCCGTCGTGCCCGGGCGATCCCTTGGCGCAGGCGGTCGATGAGCAAGATGCGGTTGGGCAGTCCCGTCAACGGATCGTGAAGTGCCTGGTCAGCGAGTTTGGCTTCAGCCAGCTCCTTCTGCAGCCCCGTCGCACCGACCATCCTGATCACGAACAAGCTCACGACGACCCCGAGCGCAGCGACGCTCTGGGCCTGGAGGACGGGGAGGAACGACGGTGCCCAGTGAATACCGATCGCCACTTGTCCACACGCGATGGCGATGACCGTCCACAGCGCCACCACCCGCCATGCTCGTGATCCGCAGCGGGCGATGCATTCGACGGCGATGATGGCGTAGGCCCCGACCGCGACGGGCCCCCAGCCGCTGAGATAGATCACGAAGGTGACAGAGGTGGCTGCCGCGACGACCCGCAGATGCAGGCGCGGTCGTGACGCCGACATGGCGTACCAGCGGTTCGCCGCGAGGCTGCCCAACATCGGAACAACAAGAACGACGACGTAGAGCCAAATCGGCTCTCTTGCCACGACGTTCCAGTGCCGAAACGCCAAGAGGATGACCAATGCCACCGGGGCCATGGCATAGGCGAGAAGGGTAGGGCTGAGGCCTTCGTGACGGTCAGCTCTGACCGGAGTCAGTGCGTAGATCAGCGTGGGAGGATCAGGTGACCTGTCACTAGACGGCACTGGCAATGCCGGCGTTTGCGCTCTGGGCATTACCCTCCGCTTGCAATCCCTCGTTCTATCGACATCCGAAGGGCTTGGCTGAACTCGTTGGGAGGGAGAATCCCGGTGGGGCGGCGCGACGATCTAGCGATGTGCCGTCGCGACGGCCGTCTCGGCCTTGGGCTCCTTGGCCCTGCGCGCAGCCCGGCCCATGCGGGTGACGAATTGGACCACTCGGTCCCTCGCTGCCGCGGCCGTGGAGGTGAGGCCTTGTCTGTTGTCCAGGTCCCAATGACCCAGGATGACGGGCTTGAGGATCGAGTCATGGTGAATGGCCAGGTCGTAGATACCCGCTCGGGCGATGGCCTTGGCATGCTGGGCGAAGCCCGCGATGCCCGCCCCGGGCATCTCGAATTTCAGCGTCTGACGTTTGATCGCCTCGATCATTCCCGACGGGTCCACCTCGAGCGCCGCGGTCACGAGATCCCTGTAGAAGAGATAGTGGAGGTTCTCGTCGGCGGCCACCCGCTTCATGACCGTGTAGCCCTCTTCGTCGGGTAAGGCCTTGCCCGTGTTGTGATGCGCGATCCGGGTAGCGAGCTCTTGCAGAGCAAGGTAGGCGAAGGCATCTTCGATGCTCGTGGGCTGAGGGGTCATGCCCCCGGTCACTTGGGCCATGCGGGCCCGCTCGAGTTCTACGGGGTCGATGTGCCCGGCCATGATCAGGTAGTCCCGGATCACGATCGAGTGCCGGCCCTCCTCGGCGGTCCACCGTCGAGTCCAGTAGCCCCAGGCACCGTCTCTTCCGAAGAGATTGTCGATCGAGGCGAAGTAGTAAGGAAGGTTGTCCTCGGTCAGGAGATTGACGAACAAGGCGCTACCGACCCCGACGGGGACGAGGTCATCGGCTTCGGAGCGACTCCGAGGAGGCGGAGGTCGCCACTCCACCAGGTCGTGGGGAAACCACTCCTTGGCCATGCCCAGGTGGCGGTCCACCAGCCGCTCCGCGGTCGGAAGAAGCTCGGCGAGCAACGTCGAGTCATCCACGTATCGGCACCTCTCTTCCCCCGCTGGTCGTGGCGGAGCCCCGAGGCCCCGATCGCTCCTGGTGTGGATGTCGCGAGACATCAGAGACAGTCGCTTGGCTGCACGCTACCGCGCCCTACCGCGCCCGACCCGTCAGGCTCGGTCGTCGCGTCCTGGCGGGATCCGACCCCGCGGCGGTGGCAGAGTCTTCTCCACTGTCGATTTCGGAGGGAGACTACATGCAGGCCGTCGACGAGGAGTGGGAGAGGGCTGTGGCGATTGTCGCCCACCCCGATGACCTGGAGTACGGCGCTGCCAGTGCGGTGGCGCGGTGGACCGGCCAGGGCAAGGAGGTCTCCTACGTCCTCGCCACGAGGGGCGAGGCGGGCATCGACGCCATGGCCCCGGCCCAGGCGGGCCCCCTGCGCGAGGAGGAACAACGCCACAGCGCGGCCCGAGTGGGCGTGACCCACGTCGAGTTCCTGGGGCACCCCGATGGTGCTGTGGAGACCGGTCTGGCGTTGCGTCGCGATCTCGCCGGCGCATTGCGCAGGTTGCGTCCCGACGTCGTCATGACCATGAACTTCGAGCTCACCTGGGGCGAGGGCGGGAGCGTCAACCACGCCGACCACCGCGCGGTGGGTCTCTCCACCCTCGATGCCTGTCGTGACGCGGCCAACCGGTGGATGTTCCCGGACCTCGGTGACCCGTGGCAGGGGATCAAGGTCGTCTACGTGTCGGGAACCTCGGCGCCCACCCATTTCGTCGACGTGGCGGCGACCATCGACGCCGGGGTCGCATCACTGCGTGAGCACCAGGCCTACATCGACGGGCTCGGCACCGACTTCGACCCTGACGATTTCATCCGCAATATCACCGGGTACGGCGGCATGGCAGCCGGTTGTGAGTACGCCGTGCTCTTTCAGGAGTTCCATACCTGAGACCCGTGTGGCCCCTCAGGAGCGCCGGACCCGCCCCCGCAGCGCCAACAGGGCAAGTGACAGGGAGATGGTTCCGAACGCCGCGATGGCCAGGACCGCCTGTCCCAGAAAGGCCGGGTTCCAGCTTGGTGTCGGACCGGGGATGCCCCCACCACCGACGATGAGCGAGCGCAACCCCTGGAGGATGTAGGTCATGGGGTTGTAGTTGGCCACGGTTCCCAGCCATCCCTGGAGATAGGGCTTGGGAACGAAGGTCGTGCTCAGGAACGTAATGGGGAAGAACAGGATGAAACTGGCGTTCACGGCACCGGGATTCCCTGTCTTGAGGGCGATGGCATAGGGGAGCCCGGTGAACACGAGGCCCCAGATCCCCGACAGGACGACGAACACGATGATGCCGAGCAGTCCGGCGTGAAAACGCACGCCGAGGGCGAGGCCGACCAGGACCACAGGGACGGCCAGCGCCATGACGAGGGTGAGATCCGCGGTCATGAGGCCGAGCAGGAGCGGCAGTCGCCGGACCGGCGTGATCATGAGCCGGTCGAAGTAGCCGTTCTGGATGTCGGTCACGAGCGCAGACGCTCGGGACACCCCCGTGACCGCGAAGACGACGGCCACCGGAAGCTCGAAGGACTTGAAGCTGAAGCCGGCGGCCTGGTGGGTGATCTTCGACAGCGCCCCGATGTTGAGGACGTAGAAGAAGATGGGGACGATCAACGCGGGAATCACGGCTTCGGGCTCGCGGGGGATCTGGCGGATGGCCCGTCGGGCGACCGAGGCCACGTCGACGAAGAAGCCCGCCGGGCGTGCTTGGACCCGCAGGGCGGTGGTGGTCGCACTCGTCGTGGAAACCATCAGGTCCGTACTCCTTCGGAGGAATTGTCGGGCCCACCTTCGGTTGCCCGTGGGGTCTCGACCTCGGGCTGACGAGGTTGGTCGGGGTGCTCCGAGGAGTGCTCGGTGTGATCCGACGACGCCCCGTCCTGGAGGTGTGACCCGGTGAGCTGGAGGAACACGTCGTCGAGCGTCGGCGTCCGCAGCGTCAGACTGACCACGGACGTCCCCGCGTCGTGCAGTGCCAGTGCGACCGGGCTCATGACCGCGGCGCCGTTGGCGGCGTGGACCGTCACCTCGTTGTACGCGCCGACGACCTCGTCCACCCCGGGGACCGACCGCAAGGTCTTGAGTGTGGTGTCGGTCAGGCTTTCCACGCGCGCCACAATGACGTCTGTTCCGACCCTTCGCTTCAATTGAGCAGGAGTGCCTTCGGCCACGAGCCGACCCCGGGAGATGATGCCGACCCGGTCGGCGAGCTCGTCGGCTTCTTCGAGGTACTGCGTCGTGAGGAAGATGGAGGTGCCGTGCTGCTCGTTGAGGCTCCGGACCTCGTCCCACACCGCGGCGCGGCTTTCGGGATCGAGCCCCGTCGTGGGCTCGTCCAGGAAGAGGATGTCGGGGTCGTGGATCAGAGCCGCGGCCAGGTCGAGTCGCCGCTTCATCCCTCCGGAGTAGGTCTTGATCTGGCGATCGATGGCGGACCCGATGTCCACGAGCCGGAGCACCTGGTCGACCCGCACCGATCGGTCAGCGCGTCGCAGTCCGTAGAGCCGCCCCTGGAGATCGAGGAGCTCTCGCCCCGTCTGACGGTCGTCGAGCGCGGCATCTTGGAGGGCGACGCCGATCCGGAGCCGGACCAGTTCGGGTTCGCGAGCCACGTCGTGGCCGGCCACGAGCCCCCGTCCCCGGGTGGGGCGCATCAACGTGCACAGCATGCGCACCAGGGTCGACTTACCTGCACCGTTGGGGCCCAGGAATCCGTAGATCTCGCCTGCGGCGATCTCGAGGTCGACGCCGGCCACGGCCCAGAAGTCGCCGAACCTTCGGGCGATGTCTTCGGTGACGATGGCGGGCTCGGGCACGATTGCTCACGCTACCGGCCTCCTCAGGATGCTCGTGACGCCGGGGAATGGGCGACCGGCCACGCACCGCTCCTATGGTGGCGTGATGGCATCGGCCCACTATGAGGACTTCGAGCACCTCACCTTCGACCGCGGATCCGACGGCGTCGTGGTCGTCACCTTGAGCCGTCCCGACGTGCTCAATGCCGCCAACGTCCGCATGCACCGGGAGATGTCCGAGGTGTGGGCCGTGATCGACGCCGATCCCGACGCCCGCGTCTCGGTCGTGACCGGAGCGGGGCGAGCGTTCAGTGCCGGGGGTGACCTCGACATGATCGGCGGGATGACCGAGGACTATGGGGCTGTGCTCGAGCAATGGCGCGACGCGCGGAACATCGTGGAATGCATGCTCAGCGCGGAAAAGCCGGTGGTCTCGGCTATCAACGGTGTGGCCGTCGGAGCGGGCCTGGCCGTTGCGCTCATGGCCGACATCAGCATCATGGGGGAGTCAGCCCGTGTGTCGGACGGACATGCCCGTCTGGGCGTGGCAGCCGGGGACCACGCCGCATTGTTGTGGCCGCTGCTGTGCGGTATGGCCAAGGCCAAGTACTACCTCCTGACCGCGGATTTCATCGCCGGTCCTGAGGCGGAGCGGATCGGGCTCGTCACCAAGTGTGTCGCTGACGCCGAGGTGGTTCCCGAGGCCTTGGCGGTGGCCCGACGGCTGGCGGCCGGAAGCGCCACGGCCGTGCAGTGGACGAGGCGGGTCATGAACCACTGGCTGCGCCAAGCGCTGCCTGGCTTCGGCGAGTCCGTGGCCCTCGAGATGCTCGGATTCCTCGGGCCAGACGCCAAAGAGGGCCTGGCCGCCATCCGGGAGCGGCGAGAGCCCCGATTTCCCTCTGCCCCCACGCCGTAGCGCCGGCCACGGCCGGTGGGGGCCTGCTTACTCGACCGTGACGAGGGTCCCGATTGGCGTGTAGGGGTAGACGACTGCGGCGTGAGCGGGTGGCAGCTCCACGCATCCGAGGCTCTGGGGATAGCCGTAGCCCGGCCGGATGAAGCCATGCAGGGCGTCTCCTCCGTGGAAGTAGCTCACCCACGGAACGCCCGGGTCTGCGTATTTGGATCCGTCGGGGTTGGTGCCGCTCATCGTCGTGGAGACGTACCGAGCGAAGACGGGCCAGGTGCCGAGCGCGGTGGGCGCGGCCCGGATGCCGGTGTTGGCAATGGTCGAGTACGCGACCACACCGTCACGCCAAACGTTGGCTTGCTCGGGGAGTGTCTCCGACACATCCACCCAGTCGTAGTGTCCGTAGCTGTCGAGGTCGTCGGCGGCCGCAGCTTGGAGGAGGGCCTGCCACACCTTGGGGCCGGCCAGACCGTCGGTCGCCATGTGCTGCTGGCTCTCGAATGCCATCACCGCACCCTGGGTGATCGTGTTGGGCATTCCCGGCGACCACAGCTCCATGAAGTAGCTCGGCATCGTTGTCCAGCGCCACGCGAACGTTCCCACCTGGGCGGTGGCGGCCTCGTTGGGAGAGACGCTGGCGGGATCGGCTGGGGTGAAGGTCAACGGGAGGTAGTCGAGCGTGGCGAGGAGTTGCTGCAGACGCAGCGTGGTCATGGGGGCCACTGTGAAATGGGTTACGAGGGAATCCGCGAGGCGCTGCCCGTCACTGCCTTCGATGCCGTCGGCACCGCCGGGCACCGACACCGACACCGTGGCGCCGGACGGGAGGGGGGCCGTCGCGTCGAAGGCCAGGACATTGGGTGACGTCTGGACCCAGGTCCCAGCGACGGCGGGGCTCAACGACGGCAATGGGCTGTCGGTGGCTAGGGGCACGGTGAATTGCACGCTGACACCGGTATCCGAGGGCACTCCGGTGGCATCGGGAGCCGGTTGGCTGGCGACCACGGAGAGGCGGCCCGGGGACGCCGTGGGCGTTGCTGCTGCCGGAGACGGGCTCACCCGGGTCGCGACGAGGGCGGTCGAGCTGGCTGCGAGCGCGCAGAGCGCGACGATCACCGCGGCAATCAGCCAATGATTGCGGGCGTGGCTCTTCCGACGTCGATGTGCGGCTTCCGGCATGGCAGGCAGCTCCGATGCAATTGTACCTGGTGGCGATGGGGTCCTATGTGCCGGACCCCGGCATTTTATGGGTTTTTTCGCCGACTTCGGTCATCATCGGTGCTCTGCATCCGTTGTCGAAACATTGATGGCACGGCTGATGCTCGCTTTGATGCTCTCGATGTGCTCGACGCGTGTTACCTTTCCTCCCGTGGTGGCGTCGCGTACATAGAAGGCGTCGAGAACCTCGTGGCCGAGTGTCGACACGCGTGCGGTCACAACGTCGAGCTCGAGAGCGAAGAGGGCGGCGGTGATCCGGTGAAGGAGCCCGATGTCGTCCTCGGCCCGAACATCGACCACGGTCGAGTCCATCGAGGCCGCGTTGTCGATGGTGATCCGGACTTCCGCGGGCTGCGAGGACACCGGCCGGCGGCCCTCGGCGTAGGCGCGCACCTGCTCGGCCAGGCGCTCCTCGAGCGGGAACGTCCCCCGCAGGACGGCCTCGAGCTGGTCGGCGACGAGCTCGAAGTCCGGCCAGCGGCTCCGGGAGGGCTCGACCACGAACGTCTCGACGGCAAAGCCCTCTTCACCGGCGATGTCAGCGGAGCGAACGTCGAGACCGCGCAGGGCGAACACCCCCGTGACCGCCGAGAGGAGCCCGGGCCGGTCACGTGCCACGACGGTGACATTCGGGAGGTCGGCCGCCACCACCGAGCGTCCCAGTCTCTCCACCTGGCGCATGAAGCCGCGGTGTCGGTCGGTCACGAGGGGTTCGGTCGGAGGGACCCCGCCCCCTGACAGGTATGCGGCCACACGGCGGGTCAGGTCTGCCACCAACCCTGCTTTCCACTGTCCCCAAGCCGCGGGCCCGGTGGCGAGGCTGTCGGCCTCGGTGAGGGCGGCCAGCAAGTCCAACTGGAGGCGATCATTGACCGCCGCCGCGACTCCTTCGATGGTGAGGGGGTCATCGAGGTCCCGCCGGGTGGCGGCGTCGGCCAGTAGAAGGTGATTGCGAACCAGCCCGACCAGGATCATCACGTCGTCGGGGGCGAAGCCCATGCGCCGGCCGATCGTCTCGACCACGATGACCCCGGCGTCGGTGTGGTCCCCGGGGAACCCCTTCCCGATGTCGTGCAGGAGCGCGCCCACCAGGAGAAGGTCCGGCCGCTGCACCGTTGCCGCCAATGGCGCGGCCTGGCTGGCGGCTTCGAGGAGGTGCCGGTCGACGGTGAAACGGTGATAGGCGTTGCGCTGGGGCCGGTTGCGCACCTCGGCCCACTCGGGCAGGAGCCCGATGAACAGCCCCTTCTGGTCCAGCGCCTCGAGGGCCGGTATAGCGGCGGCACCGGTGGCGAGCACCCGCACGAGAGCGCTGCGCATGGCCTCGGGCCACGGGTCGGGCGAGAGCGCGTCCGCGTCGGCCAGCAGGTCCAGCGACGCTCGGTTGATGGGCAGCCCATGTTCGGCGGCCACGGCGGCCACGCGCAGCGCCAGGGCAGGTTCGCCGAGCGGGTCGGTTCCCGGCTCGAGGACGACCTCACCTTCCCCCGAATGCCCGGTCACTTGTCGAAGCGCGATGCCAGGCTCGATTGGGACCAGCGTGACCTCTCCATCGTCGGCCGAGGGAGCGGGACCGCGACTTGACCGCCACCGCCGCCGCGGTTGGGAGACCGGCCAACTCGAACGACGCCGCCACACGTCGTCGGTGACCCACGCCACGGTTCGCCCCGCCTCTGCGATCGATGCCATCAGGGCGTCGGCGTCCTCGATGCCGAGCGCGGCCGCGACCTGGTCTTGTTCTTGAAGGAGCAGTCGGTCCGTGGCGCGGTTGGTGCTCCGATGCAACTCCACGCGTGCCGCGGTCAACGTGGCCCGTGGCTCGGACAGCGAGTGGAGGTCAACCTGCTCGGCGACGGCGGGAACGGCCAGGGCGGCCGAGCGCACGGCATGGAAATCCCGCAGTCCACCGTGTGCCTCTTTGAGGTCGGGTTCCAACAGGAATGCGACATCGCCGTGGGCGCGATGGCGCTCATCGACCTGGGCGGCGAGCACCGGGAGCCACTCCCCGGCCAGGGCCCTCCACTGGTCGAGCGCCCGGGCCAGCATGGGCTCGGCCACCGAGGCATCTCCGGCCACTACCCGACCATCGAGCAATCCGAGCTGGGCCCGGAGGTCCTCCTTGGCCACCTCGAGCACCTCCGAGGGACGACGCACCGAGTGGTCCAGTCGGATGCCCTCGTCCCAGACCGGGTACCAGACGGCGTCGGCGACCTTCTTGATGTCGCGCCGGCCTCGGTAGACGAGGACCACATCGAGATCGCTGTAGGGGCACAGCTCGCCACGTCCGTAGCCCCCCACGGCGACGAGGGCGACGTCCTCGGGATCTCCCGCCGTCGCCTGGGTGAGCAGTCCTGCCAACCACTGGTCGGCGGCCGCAGAGAAGGCAGTGCAGAAGGCATCACCCTGGAGCTCTGCTCGCGACAGCAGCTCCTGGCGCAACGAACGGAGAGACACGGGCGACGGTAGCACTTTGGACCCGTTTCCCCTTTGCTTGCGGCCACCCCGGCCCCCGCCTGAGACCCTCCACGGGCGTAGCGTGGTGGTTGGCATACCGGGCAGCCGGAGCCGACGGAGGGTCAGATGAGCGGTAGCGATACAAAAGGATCGGGGCTGAGCCTTCTTGACACCGCGCTCGTGGTGGCGGCGGTGGTGGGAGGGATCTTCGTCCTCCTGTGGCTCGTCCACGCCGTTTTCGGGCTCGTGCTCTTCGCCTTCAAGATCGCCATCCTGGTGGTGGTCGTGGCGGTGATCGTGCGGATCGTGCACGCCTTCTCGCGCCGAGGAGATTGACCTCGCCTGCGGCGACGCCGTCAGGGGCGAATGCCCCTCAGTGCCGGAGGAGCTCCCGGTACAGCTCGATGTGGTCCGCCACCATGCGTTCGGTTGAGAAGTACCCCTCCACCGAGGCGCGGCAGTCGGCACGCGACAGCTGGTCCACTCGACTCAGGGCGTCGGCCATGGCCGTCTCGTCCTCGCACAAGTAGCCGGTCTTGCCGTCCTCGACGACTTCGGGCACCGCACCCTCGGGGAATGCCAGTACCGGTGTCCCACATGCCATGGACTCGAGCATGACCATCCCGAAGGGCTCGTTCCACCGGATGGGGAACAAAAGTGCGCGGGCCTTGGAAAGCAGCTCGAGCTTGCGTTCGTGCGGGACTTCCCCCAGGTAGACGGCCTCGGGCCCGAGAAGAGGCGCAACCTGCTCGTCGAAGTAGGCGCGCTCCCACGTCTCGCGCATCTTCGCCGCCAGCAGGATCCGCATCCCGGCCTTGCGGGCCACCTCCACGGCACGGTGTGCGCCTTTGTCTGGTGCCATCCGGCCCAGGAACAAGCAGAACTCCCCGTCTTGGTCCCCGGCACCGTCACCGAAGGGAAAGGCGGCCGCGTCGAGCCCGTGGTGGATCACCCTGGCGATCGGGATGTCGGGCGCGGCGCGGTGCTGGGCATGGGAGATGGCCACGATGGGCACGCGAGGGGCGAGCACCCGGTAGAGGTCCGTGAGCTCGTCGTTGAACGGGCCGTGGATCGTGGTCACGATCGGAAGGTCGTGGTATCGCTCGGAATAGAAGGGTCCCATCACGGTGTGGTCGTGGACGACGTCATGGTCCGACACCGCTTCGTAGGCATGCACGACGTGGCGGAGCTCGGGCACGGCCATCCCGATCCGCATTCCTTCGGCGTGCTCGAGGGCCCAGCGCTTGGGTACCGGGCACGTCGAGTCACCGGTCGTGAACAGGGTGACATCTTGGCCAGCAGCCACCAGACCACGGGCCATCTGGTCCACGACGAGCTCGATCCCCCCGTACAGCGGGGGTGGGATCGGCGTCCAAGGAGGGGCGATGAGCGCGATCCGCATGGACCGATTCAAGCACTTCGTCGCCATGATTCGACGCACCCGACGGTCTCGAGCGGGGTGGGGCGAATCCCCACGGGCTCGACCCCATGGGCCGGACGTCGGCTCGCGGGATCCCCGCTGCCAGCCGATAGGCTCGCTGGGCGGTGCGGCGGCGTGGCCGAGTGGTTTAGGCAGGGGCCTGCAAAGCCCCGTACGGCGGTTCGATTCCGCCCGCCGCCTCCGGTTCCGATGCTCATCGGTCGGCACCACGAAGACAAGGAGATGAAATGGTCGCAGTCGGTGACCTGGTTCAGGTGCCGTCGAAGCGGGTGGGCCAGGCCCCCCGAGATGGCGTCGTCACCGGCGTCAGCGGCTCCCTGCTCCGGGTGACGTGGTCAGGCGGTGAGGAGTCGACGATTTTCCCGTCCATGGGGTCGGTGGTGGTCGTGGGCAAGGTGCGGGTCCGACCGAAAAAGGCCGCTGCGACCACCAAGAAGGCCGGCTCGAAGAAGGCAGTCTCGAAGAAGGCCGCCAACAAGATTGCGAAGGCGACGACCACGAAGGCGACGACCACGAAGGCGACGACCACG
>Ga0307374_10003429_pt1 | contig 27074 bp, 27 predicted proteins | sample OX3MG_FD_202532 | JGI IMG/M metagenome (GOLD analysis project Ga0307374, IMG submission 202532) | Soil microbial communities from Risofladan, Vaasa, Finland - OX-3 | ecosystem: Environmental > Terrestrial > Soil > Coastal area > Acid sulfate soil | place: Finland: Risofladan, Vaasa | collected...
CGAAGAGGGTAAAAAATCCCGTTCCTGTGACGAAGGCGACTCTGTCGGCCGCGGGATCCCTTTTTAAGGAAAATTGCGCCCTTTGCCATGGGGACGCGGGGAAGGGAGACGGCCCCGGCGCACAGGCGATCAACGTGAAACCCGCAAACTTCACCGATACGAAGATGATGAGAGCGGAGACTGACGGTTCGATTTTCTGGAAGATGAGCACGGGCCGGGGTCCCATGCCGGCGTGGAAAGACGTCTTGAGCGAAAAGGAACGCTGGGAGCTGGTGGGTTATATCCGCAATCTCGGCAAGGGCGCTGCCAAGCGCTAATCCGAGCGCATCGGAAAGTGCAATCGTGGCGAGTGATTCACGGCTCGTGCGGGTCGTGAAGTTGCGGCGGCGGTGGAAGCAAGCAATCCATCAAGCAATCAAGCAGGCAAGCAAGAAAATCAATGCCCTACCGGGTCCGGATGCGGCGACGTTTCAAGCTGAACGTGAAAGGGCGCGGACCCTGCCGGTGAAAGCCGCTCCGCGCCCTGCATTCCTGTCTTACCCTAGTCCCTTACTTCGCAGGCTTACTTTATTTCCTTACTTTACGGCTGCCAGGGCTTGTGCGACTTCATTCATATCCGGCACCACGGGAATGTCGTAATTTTTGAACCAGGCAACGGTTCCCGCTTTGTTGATGATGGCAATGGCCCTGCCGGTTATGCCTTTTTCGGGCAGGTACATGCCGAATTTATCGGCCACGGCGCCTTTCGGATGAAAATCGGCAAGCAGCGGGTAGGTAATCCCCATTTTTTCGGCGAACGCTTTGTGCGCCCAGGCGCTATCCACGCTCAATCCCAGGACTTGCGCATCGAGCTTCTCGAACTGTTTCAGATCGTTGACGAAGCAGGCGTGCTCATTCGTGCAGACGGGGCTGAAATCGAGGGGATAAAAAATAAGGACCACGTTGCGCTTGCCTGCAAAATCCGCAAGCTTGATTTCCTTTTGCGACTGGTCCTTCAGGGTGAAGTTGGGAGCGGGTTGTCCTACGGCGATCGGCATGAAGCCTCCTCGGATTAGAATCAATATTAGAAGTTATCTCATAAATGCCCGTCGGTTGTGCTTGCTCCGCGCTTCAGGGGCTAAAGCCCGACTCGTCTTGTGGTTTTGATGTCGCGGCTGAAGCCCCGACCCACAAAGCGGATTTATGAGATGCCTCCTAGTTGCCCTGGCTCGTGGGCGCGCGGCCATCGGGCCGGAAGAGCCAACACGAGTTATTCACGAGTCATTCATGATAGCGGATTTCGTCGAGCCGTGCCCCCGCAATCTGGTAACATCGCCGCGATATGACGCGTGTGGCGTTGGAACAAGCGTATCCCGGAATTTCATTTCGCTCCCGTTCGCGAAGGGTGTGGGCGCGGCTGATGCGTTGGCCCGCGGAATGCATTCACCTGGAGATGGGGCACACGTGGATGGCCACGTTCATTCCCGACACGCTGTACCTGCGCGGCAAAGCCACGCAGCGCCGCGTTCCCGCGCGTCCCCACGTCTCGCTGTGCCTGGATTGCCTGGCGGGATTGCTCAAGCGTGAGCTGGAAGTTTTTCCGGGCCGTGTGGTTGCGTTCGAACCGGATGCAGAAAACTTCACGCAGTACTTTTTTGTGGGCAAGGACGATTTCGAGGCCGCGGGCCTGCGTCCGGAAGTGGACGCGGCGATCGGGAAGCGCGTGGAAAGCCTTCAAGGCGCGTGCAGCGATTGCGGACACCGGGCCACCTGGCTGTGGATTTCCCGGCGCGAAGTTTCCAGCCTCGATCAGGCCGAGCGCATCGAAAATACTCCGGGAGCGCTGTACTGCGCCAAACATGGCGCCGCAAAATTATGCGAGGCGCTTGGCAAGGCGAACGAAGCGAACCTGTTCTATGTCAACGCGCCCTACGGTGAATCCGGCGCGTACCTCTGGATCTGATGCCATGAACCTGAAAGAAATTGTCGAAAAATATCTGGCCGTTGCCGGCGAGTTCGGCTCCCCGGCGTCACTTGCGGATTTTGGCCTGGACCGGAGCGATCTCGAGCGCGTTTTCGGCGCATTCGACGAGGATTACCACATCAGCCGCTACCTTCACTTCACCCGGGCATCCGGCCCCGCCTATTCCGTCAACGGCTTCGAGCAGACGCACATCTCCATCGATGCGGAAATTCAGTGCGTCCTGTAGGGTCAGCGAAAAAGGTTCTGGATTGCGTGGCGCAGGATGATGGATGGTTGCGCGTGGTGCGTTACGAGTGGTGGCGGTACAGCCAGTAGCCGAGCCCGCCGATCAGCATCAGCGGCAGCGAGCTCATCATCAGCGTCATTCCGAAATAGGTGCTGGCCGTCTTGGGATCTCCAATCATGCAGGACGAGCAGGCCCATGCCGCGCCGGGAACCATCGCAGCGATCCCTGCGGCCAGAATCCATCGAAGAGCGGCTTTTGCCATCCGAAACATTTTTAGAAGATACATCCTTATAGATAGACGCGCAAGTAAATCAAGGGCCAAATGATAACGACAAAATACCAGAATACCTGGGTCGCCATAAAGGTCGATGGCGAGCCCTTCCCCAGGCGCATCAGAATGTATACCCACGTCAGGGCCAGAATGGCGACCACCGCATGCAGCGCATGCGCGCCGACAATGAGATAGAAAAAGGCGCCGTGGTTGCTGGACGTCATCGTCAACCCTTCGCGCAGCAGCGCCACCCACTCCACGCCTTGCAGCATGACAAACGCCATTCCCGTCACGATGGCTCCGGCCACATAGCGCAGGGCGCGTTCGGGTTCCGCGTTCATCCGGCGGTTGGCGATCCACAACAGAATCCCGCTGAGAAGCAGGATGGCCGTATTGAAGGCGGTTCGCTCCACGGGCAGGCGCGGCTGGCCCACGGGCGGCCATACTCCTCCCAGCGCCGAGGAGCGCGCAATGGTGTCCGCGCTGATCAGTGCGGCGAAGAACATGACTTCGGAAGAGACAAAAATGATCATGCCCAGAACGGAGTTTGGGAGCCGTTTATTTCCAGCTGCTCCGGGCAAAGCCGGACCGCGTCCGATCGTGGTGGTGGGGCTACTCATGTTTCGGCGGCGCGCTCTGTGTTCCGGATTCGACGGCGTGTTTCGCCGCATTATTTTCCCAATGCAATCCGCTGTGGTTCATCACGTCGGGAGCAACGCCGGCAAATAAGATGGCGACGAAGGCGAGGCAAACGACCAGGAGATATGGAATCCACTTTTTTTCGACGCCGACGTGCATGAAGTTTCTTGCCACCAGGTACGCCTTGACCAAAGCGACTCCAAAGGCCGCGATGAGCACTGCTGCGCGGATGCTGGACATCGACCCCAGAACGCTCAGGATCAGGAGCACGACCAGGGCGGCCCAGACCTTGACGTAATTGGGATGGTGAACATGGGATTCGGTCGTCATGGTCTCCTTCACTTTGCTCTCGCTTGGCCCTTACTTTGCCCCTGCTCGGCTCTTACTTTGCGATGTACAGCAGCGGAAACAGGAAAATCCAAATGATGTCGACGAAATGCCAGTACAGCCCGACGCATTCCACGCGCTGCAGTTCCTGATTCTTTGCCGCGTCCGCCGCCACGAACAGCATGATGATCGCTCCCGCCAGCACGTGCAATCCGTGCAGGCCGGCGACCGTGTAGTAATAGGACCAGAAGCCTCCGGAAGAGAGCACGAAGCCTTCGTGAATGTCGTGGGTCCATTCAAATCCCTTGATGATCAGGAAGAGGAACCCGCCCAGCGACGTCAGGCGCAACAGTTTTGCCGCGCGCGGCCCGTTCTGCGAGTCGGCGGCCTTGAACGCCAGGACGGCGAACAGGCTCGAGGTCAGCAGCACGAACGTGTTGAACGCCCCGGCATAGGTATTGGTGTGCTCGGCGGCGGCTCGCCATTCCGGGTGCCCGATCCGGTGCATGACGTAACTGGCAATCAGGCCGCCGAAGATCAGGATTTCCGAAGCAATCACCCACCAGGTAATCAGGCGCGCGGAGGGAATGCCGCTGGCGCTCCGAGTGTTGGAAATGGGTTTCGACGCAGTGCTCATAGGTGTTGCGTTCTCCGCAAGTCCTAGTTTGGAGCGTCCTGGGGCCAGTAATCCAGCGCGCGGCCCGGCAAGCCGTATTCGTAAGGCCCTCGGTACACGGTGGGCAATTCGGCGAAATTACCGTGCGGGGGCGGCGAGGAAACCGTCCATTCCAGCGTATTGGACAGCCACGGGTTGTCTTCGGCGCGCTTGCCGTGGCGCATGCTCCAGAAAAAATTGATCACAAAGACCACTTGAAACGCCAGCATCACCAGCAGCGCGACCGTGGAAATCGTGCGCAGGTGCTGCAGCGCGGGCCTCATCTGCTCGGCAAACTGCGCGTAGCTGTAAACGCGGCGCTGGTCGCCCGCCACGCCGGTCATGAACAGCGGAATAAAAATCACGTTGAACGAAATCACCGTGCCCCAGAAATGAATCTTGCCCAGGGTTTCGTTGAGCATGCGGCCGAACATCTTGGGATACCAGAACGTGAGGCCGGCGAACATGGCGATGATCGCGATGGGCACGAACGTGTAATGGAAATGCGCGATGACGAAATAGGTGTCGTGCAGGTAAATGTCCGTGCCGGACGCGCCCAGGAAAATCCCCGTCACGCCTCCGATCATAAACTCGGCGATGAAGGCCAGGGCCCACAGCATCGGCGTGTGCAGGCGGATCGATCCGCCGTACAGCGTGGCGATATACAGGAACACCATCTCGGCGATGGGAATCGATATCAGCAGCGTGGTCACCGTAAAGATGTTCGCCATCCGGGGGTCGATGCCGGCCACGAATTGATGGTGCGCCCACACGACGAAACTCAGCACGCCGGTGGACCACGCCGTGTACAAAATCGTTTTGTATCCGAACAGTTTCTTGCGCGCGAACACGGTGATGATTTCGGCCACAATCCCCATGGCCGGAAGCAGGACGACGTACACTTCGGGATGCCCGAAAAACCAGAATAGGTGCTGCCACAGCAGCGGATCGCCGCCCCGCGTCGGGTCGTAGAACCCGGTTGCCATCGTCTGGTCGAACAGCAGCATGATGGCGCCGGCGATCAGAGGCCCCACCGAAGCCATGAAGATGATGCTGGCCAGGACAATCATCCACACCACGATCGGGATGTCGAACATCTTCATGCCTGGCGCGCGGCCGTTCATCGTGGTTACGGTGAAGTTGATGCCGCCCAGCAAAAACGCCACGAATTCCAGCGCCACCGCCAGCAGCCACATCGTGGCTCCCTCCGGCGTCAGGTTATACGCGCCGCTTGCCGAAAGCGGGGGATACGCGGTCCATGCGCCGCCGAACGCGCCGCCTTTCACGAAAAATGACGCGATCAGCACCACGATGCTCAGCAGAAAAATCTGGTAGGACAGGCGATTGATCCGTGGAAACGCCATGTCGTCGCACCCGATCATCAGCGGGATCAGGAAATTGCCGAACGCGGCGATGAGCAGGGGCATGGCCACCCAGAAAATCATGATGCTGCCGTGCATGGTCACCACGGCGTTGTATCTTCCCGGTGTGACGATGCCGAAGCCCGGAACACTCTGATTGGGAAATCCCAACTGCATGCGGAAGACATACGCCAGGTAGCCGCCGATCAGCGCCATGATCAGGCCCGTGAACATGTATTGCATGGCGATGACCTTATGATCGGTGGACCAGCAGTACTTCCGAAAAAATCCAGGCTCGGCGTGAAGAACCTGCGTGTTCATCGCCGCACCTCCGCCATCGCAGAGCTTTCCGGGGAGCGCGCCGGCAGGGCCGCTGCTGCATGCGCGGCGGACAGGCTCGATTCGCGCTTCAGCCACGCGGCGTGGGCCTGCGGCGTCTCCACGATCACGTGCCCGGCCATCAGGGCATGTCCGATTCCGCAAATCTGCGTGCACTGAATATCGTAGGTTCCCACGCGGTTCGGACGAAACCATCCGCTGATCGTGCGGCCGGGCAGGGCGTCCTGTTTAAGGCGAAAGGACGGCACGGCAAAGCTGTGCACCACGTCGCGGGACATAAGGTCGAAATGATAGGTCGTATTCACGACCACATGCAGATCGCCCACCGTGAGAATGTCATCGGGTGTACCCATGAGCCCGTCGGGGCCCGCCTGCTGGAAACTCCAGGCCCATTGCTGGGCGTATACGCGCACCGTGTGATCGGCGGGCGGCATGTTCTGCTTGATGTTGTACCAGACCATGATTGCGGGAATGACAATGGCGATGTCGCACAGGATTACCAGGAAGTGAGGAATGGTAATCCAGCGGGTATGGCGCTTTTCTTCCCCGGTAATATGTTGCGACGCCCGCCCGTCCTTCCGGCGAAAAGTGAAAATCAGCCAGAACAGCACGCTTTCCGCGACGATCAGCCAAAACCCCACCAGCACCGCGATCAGCAGGAACAGATCGTCGATGTTGTGCGCGTAAGTCGAAGCCTCTGTGAAATACCGCACCAGCATAAGGACTCCATTACCGAATTAAAGCGAGCACTCCCGTGATGAACCCCGCCGCGGCCAGCATGATGATCCAAAACACCGTTTTTGCGACCTGATCCGAAGAGGTTGCGCCGTGCTGCATGGGTTCTCCATCTCTAATCGTCAACCGCTAAGGTTTCAGCGTGCCGATGTAGGCGACCACGTTCCGTATGGCGTCATTATCACGCAGGGACCGCTCCATGATGCCCATCAACTTGCCCTCATGGTCCCTGGGATCGGCGCCGCGAATCCCTCGCCTGAATTTCCTCAGCTCCGTGGCAAGGTACCAGTCATTCAAGCCGGCAAGGCGCGGGGCTTTAAGAGCCTGCTTGCCTTCTCCACGGACCCCGTGGCAGGAACTGCACGCGGTGTATAGGGCTGCGCCCGCCTGGGGATCTCCGGGAATCGATGGGGCATGACGAACCTGCGGCATGGTTTGCACGTAGTGCGCCACCAGTTTGACGCTATCGTCCGTCATCAAGCTCAGGGCCATCGGACGCATGCGCATTCCTTCCATGTCGCTGAACTGCATGCCGCGAGACCCGGCGCGGAATTTATCGAGTTCCCCTTCGACATACCATTCCTGCATTCCGGCAATGTTCGGAGCGCCAACCTGGATATTGCCCGATCCGTCCGTGCCGTGGCAGGGCACGCAGGTTTGATACAGCTGCTGACCTCGCGTCGCGGCATCCGTCTTTCCAAAACCGCACCCGGAAAGCATCAGCCCGCCGATCAAAAGCAGGGAAGCCCCGGCCCCGGCCGCCATGCGGCGGGAAGCGAATTGTTGAATGAAGTGCATGCCCGAAAGCTCCGACTTTAATGGAGCGGATAGTAGCAACGAAGGTATAGGGAAGACAAGCTGAAGTTCAGCGCCCGTGCGGATTTAAAATCCGCGAGTAAGGTTACCAAATTCTAATCTGAAACGAAGCGGTGATGAAGGAAAGACTATTGCCGCTTGCTGAAATGCGCGGCGCCGGGCAGCCCGACCTTTCGCGCAATCACCTGCGGGCTGAGGAGACGCTATGCAGCCGCTCGCCCAGACGCTTGTGTTCGTCGCGGATCTGGTCGGGCAGGCGATCGCCGAACTTCGCGAAGAAGCCGTCCACGTCGGCGTGTTCTTTGAGCCAGTCCGCGGAATCGACGCGCAGCAGTTCGTCCATCGTCGCGCGGGACACGTTAATGCCGTCGAGGGTAAGCGCGTTTGGCGCGGGCACGTTTCCAATCGGAGTTTCCGTTGCGGCGGCCTTGCCTTCGATGCGTTCGAGCATCCATTTGAGGACGCGGGCATTTTCACCGTAGCCGGGCCAGAGAAATTTTCCGTCCGCCCCCTTGCGGAACCAGTTCACGTGGAAAATTTTCGGAGGATGCGGGATGCGAGCGCCCATTTCCAGCCAGTGAAGGAAATAATCCCCCATGTTGTATCCGCAGAAGGGAAGCATGGCCATGGGGTCGCGCCGTGTTACGCCCACCGCTCCGGTTGCCGCCGCGGTGGTTTCCGATGCCATGGTCGCGCCCACGTAGACGCCGTGCTCCCAGCTGGTCGCCTCGTACACCAGCGGAGCCAGCCGGGCGCGGCGGCCTCCAAAAATAAATGCGGAAATAGGCACGCCGGCAGGGTCTTCCCAATGCGGGGAGATCGAAGGCGCCTGATTTGCCGGCACCGTGTAACGCGAGTTCGCCTGCGCCGCCGGGCCGTTCGATGGTCCCCAGGGCCGCCCCTGCCAATCCAGCAGGTCCGTGGGGGCAGCGTCGTTCATGCCCTCCCACCAGGGTTCCTTCCGCGAGGTCATGGCCGTATTCGTGAATATCGTATTTTTTCGCAGCGCGGCCATCACATTCGGATTTGTTTTTTCGTTTGTGCCGGGGGCCACGCCGAAAAAGCCGGCTTCCGGATTGATTGCGTGCAAATAACCGTCCGCGCCGATTTGCATCCAGGCGATATCGTCGCCCACGGTCCAGACGCGGTAGCCTTCATTTTCCAGCGCCGAAACCATCATGGCCAGGTTGGTCTTTCCACAGGCGCTGGGAAACGCCGCCGCCATATAAGTCACTTTTCCGGACGGGTCTTCCAGTCCCAGGATGAGCATGTGCTCGGCCATCCACCCCTGTTCGTGCGCCATCCAGCTCGCGATCCGCAATGCGAAACATTTTTTCCCGAGCAGGGCGTTGCCGCCGTAGCCGGAGCCTATGCTCCAGATCAACTTTTCCTCGGGGAAGTGAGCGATGTAGCGGCGGTCCGGACTCAGATCGCCGAGGGAATGAAGCCCCGGCACAAAATCCGAGGAATTGCCCAGGCGGTCCAGGGCCTCACGGCCCATGCGGGACATGATGCGCATGTTGGCGACCACGTAGGCGCTGTCGGTCACTTCCACTCCGACGCGGCTTTGCGGCGACGCGGCCGGTCCCATGATATACGGCACCACGTACATCGTGCGGCCTTTCATCGAGCCGTCAAACAATGCGCCCAGCGTTTGTTTCGCTTCGGCGGGCGCCATCCAGTGATTGGTCGGTCCGGCGTCTTCGGGATCGTGCGTGCAGATGAACGTTACTTTTTCCGTGCGCGCCACGTCGCTGGGATCGCTGCGATGGAGGTAGCAATTCGGGTACGTCTTGTCATTGAGGGCAACGGTGTGGCCTTCGAGAATCAACTGCTCCTGAATTTTCGCCGCTTCTTCCTCGGACCCGTCGCACCAGGCAATTTTCGCGGGACGCGTCAGGCGCGCAACCGATTCCACCCATTGCTCAAGCGGCGTAGACACAAAACCTCCTCGGAAGATTATCTCAGCATGCTGGCGGGAAGACTCCTGTGCGAAAAATCCCTTCGCAACGCTTCACGCAAAGGTGAAACACAGCATCAAAAAATTCTATGGGACGATTGTGAGGAAAGCAAGTAAACTCCAAAATTGAAGTTGCCCGGAGAATGAAGCCCCGTGTGGTTTTCGTCACAGATGATGCAATCCGGGGAAAGAACGGCCGGAATCATCCGTTATCCTCAAATGGGGTGCGGAACTTCGTATACTGGTTTTTGCCGATGGTTGTTTGGCGCACAGACAGAGACTGTGCGGCCATGTCGGCCCAGGATTGCAGGAAGAGTTTTCCCCAACCAAGACCGGATTATCTGAAATTCCGCCGCGGGCCTGGATGCCTCAAAACACGATGAGCGTGATTTGCATCACAAGTGAATGTGACTTTCGACACCGATCTGATTTCCGTTTCACGATGAAATATCACACGGTGCGATTGTTATACTGCAGTTGAAGTTCTTAACACTTTTTGGAGGAGACGATGTTGACGGCAATCATCAAGAAGTACAGAGTCGGCGCAATCGCACTGCTCCCGCTCTTTCTGTTCGCATTCCCGCATGCGCTTCGGGCTGCGACAGGCAATGCCGAAGCCGGCCATAAATTGTTCGATCAAAATTGCGCTTCGTGCCACGGACCCGATGGCACCGGAGACACGGCGATCGGAAAAGCGGTGGGGGCTAAAAACCTGACGGCTGCGGAAGCTCAAAAACTGACCGACGCGCAAATCTACACGCAGATCGATAAGGGAAAGGGAAACATGCCTCCGTTCGGCGACAGTCTGGACAAAGCGAAGATCGACGATCTGGTCGCGTATGTCCACACACTAGGCAAGAAGAAAGCCGGGGGCAAGAAGGCTCATTGAGGGCAGGGCCGATCGCAATGCCGTCTGTTTTGAATCCGGGGCCGTGGCCGGGTCATCGCGAGCGGCGGGACGCCGTAAGTGGTCTTGGCATGCATTTGCTGTTGCGACCGAACCCTGGCGTGCCCTGTCCGGCATGCACGTACGATTGGAAAAGAGAGGTGACAAGTTCATGAGCGATCAAAAATCATCTATTCATACTCGTCATATCGCAATCACTGCGTTTGCGGTTCTGTTTATTGCTTTATTTTTCCAGGTACCCCAAGCGGCTGCCGTTCCAAGTTACGCGCGCCAGACCGGGTTTCCGTGCAAGTCCTGCCACATGACGCCGCCGGAATTGACGGCGCTGGGCCGGGCCTTCAAATTGAACGGCTATACCATGTCCGCTAAGCCCGCAGTCACTTCGAAAGGAACGAAGAATCAAAGCGGGCTTGATATTCTGGAGTCGTTCCCGCTTTCCGTAATGATCGATATTGGCTACTCCGCCACGAAATCCCCTCTGCCAAACGGCCAGAACGGCGATTTCCAGGTTCCGGAGGACGCCTCCCTGTTTCTTGCCGGCGCATGGGCAAAACATGTGGGCAGCTTTGTTCAGGTCACGTATAGCAGCCAGGACGACCATTTTACCTGGGACAACACCGACATCCGGTACGCCAATTCCACCAAGCTTTTCCACAAGGACCTTGTCTATGGAATCACGCTGAACAACAGCCCCACCGTGGAAGACCTTTGGAACAGCACTCCTGCCTGGGGTTTTCCCTGGGTCGAGAGCAGTTCGGCGCCTACGCCATCCGCGGCGGCTCTGATCAATGGAACCTTGGCGCAAGATGTTGCGGGAATCGGCGGGTATGGCATGTGGAACAACCATTTGTACCTGGCTGGAACGATTTACCGTTCGCAGCACATCGGGAATCCGCTGCCCAATACCGGAGAATGCTGCTCCTATAACATTCGCGGGGTCGCGCCCTACTGGCGGGTTGCCTGGCAGGAAACTTCGACTAATAATTATCTGGAGGTTGGCAGTTACGGGATGCACGTCAAGTCCACCCCCAATGGCATCACGGGTTTCGACGGTAATTTTGATAGCTTTACCGACTGGGCCTTCGATTTCCAATACGACCGGACACTGCCACGTCTTCGGGGTGACATCCTGTCGTTCCGTGGCTCGTATATCCGCGAAAATTCTTCGCTTCTCGCCACTTACAATTCCGAGGGAGCGGATCTGGTGCGGCATCACCTGAATACCGTTCAAGCGAATGCGGAGTATCACTTCGGCGACCGGTACTCTGCGTTGATCGGTTTCTTCAACATTGACGGAACTCCCGACGCAGGGCTGTTTCCGGCAAACCCTGTCGATGGCAGCGCCAACGGAGATCCCAGGAGCAACGGGTACATCATGAATCTCTCGTGGTGGCCGGTCCAGAACATCCAGTTCAGCTTCCAATACACGGGATATTTGCGTTTCAACGGCGCCGGAATAAACTATGACGGATCCGGACGCACGGCCGGTGCAAACGACACCGCTTATCTTGTTGGCCGGTTCGTTTTCTGAAGATCCGGAGAATTGCCGGAATGAAGTGCCGGAAATGAATGCGCGGTTCTTACAAGAACTGCTTTGGCGATACCAGCGGCGGCAAGACCCGGCGGGCCATAGGCCGGGTCTTGCCGCCGTAACATTTTGTTGGGAGAGCCCTGCAAGACTCAGCTTCGGAACGCAGCTTGGGAATACAGCTTGGGACATTTTCCCGTGCGCCCAATGCGCCGGGTGAGGGATTGCCAGGGAAACCGTTACTTCCCGCGTTCGGTTTTTTTGCCGCCCGCCGTGACCGAAGGCGCTTGTTCCTGAGGCAGGTCCAGCGCCGCGAGGATTTTCGGCAGCGCTGCTCGCGCGGCGGTTTCGCCTGCGGCGATTAATTCCGGTGTTTTGTCAAAATCGTCCCACAGAAATTCCTTCACATTCGGTTCGATAATAATGTCCGCCGCGCGCCGCCACTCGAGGTCCGCATGCCGCTGGAGAATGGCGAAGGACAGCCCGATCACATCCACGATGCTGGAGGGCTTGCGGTTGCTGGCGGCTTCCAGGAACACGGCAATCACGATATCGGCGCCCATGGCGCGCACGGCATCCACCGGGACTGGAGCGGCCAGAAATCCGTCCACCAGCGTGCGGCCATCGTGTTCCACGGGCACAAACATTCCGGGATACGCGCAGGAAGCGCGCAGCGCGGGCCCCAGCGCGCCCCGGGTGAAATAGGCGGGTTCGCCCGTTCCCAGGTCGGTCGCCGCGATGACCAGGGGTATCTGCAATTCCTCGAACGTGCTCACGCCGAGATATTTTCGGGGGTAGTGTTCCAGCCTTTGGTTGGAGGCCAGGCCCAGCCAGGAAAGTTTCCAGTTGCCAAAATCCTTGAACCGCGTGGCCTTGGCCTGCTCTATGATTTCGTGAATGGAGTGGCCGCTGGCGTAGGCGATGGCCAGCATCGCTCCCGCGCTGGTTCCCCCCAGAAAATCGACCGGAATATTTTCCTGCTCGAGCATGCGCAGCACGCCCAGGTGCGCGATTCCGCGCGCAAAGCCGCCGCCCAGCGCCACTCCAATGCGCGGGCGTTCGGGAGGCGGTTTTTGAGGCTCGGTGTAAGCAAAATCACGAACGCGTTCGACGGCGTTCTGCAGCCATTCCGAAACTTTCTTTTCCTTGTGCTTCTTCATGTCCGGCTAGACATAACGTACACTGTAACAGGGATTTCCGGCATTTCTCGTTGACCCGGGATTATCGCTTCTGTAACCTGCATTGGCAACCCCCGTCTATTGAGATTTGATTCCGTCGGGAATGGGAAGGATTCCACCGGTCACCCTATGACGAAACGAGCCATTGAAAAAGTCGTGGTTCTGGGCGCGGGAACCATGGGCGCGCGGATCGCCGCGCACGTCGCCAACGCGGGCGTCTGGTGCGCCCTGCTCGATATCGTTCCGCAAGAGCCCAGCGCCGAGGAAAGAAAGCGCGGGCTCACCCTCGCCAGCCCCGAAGTCCGCAACCGCATCGTGCGCACCGGGTTGGCCGCCGCGTCAAAAGCTAAGCCGGCGGCCTTTTTCACGCGCGGCCTGGAAAAACGCATTGTGACCGGCAATCTGGAAGACGACCTGAAACTCTGCGCCGAAGCGGACTGGATCATCGAAGTCGTAGCCGAAAATCTGGAAATCAAGCGCGCCCTGCTCGCGCGCGTCGCCCAGGTTCGCAAACCGGGTACCATCGTCACCACGAATACCTCCGGCCTGCCGGTCCGCAGCATTGCCGAAGGCTTGCCCGAGGAATGGCAGCAGCACTGGGCGGGCACGCATTTTTTTAACCCGCCGCGCTACTTGAAGCTGGTCGAAATCATTCCCGGTCCGGCAACGCTTCCCGATGTGATCGAATCGCTCGCCGGATTCTGCGATCACAAACTCGGCAAGGGCGTTATCGTCGCCAAGGATACTCCGAATTTCATCGCCAACCGCATCGGCACGTATTCGATGCTGAACGCGATTCGCCTGATGGGCGAACTTGGTATGACCTTCGAGGAAGTGGACGCCTGCACCGGGCCGGCGCTGGGCTGGCCGAAGTCGGCGACGTTTCGCCTCGCGGACATTGTGGGCATCGACGTGCTCCTGCACGTGATCCGAAATATTTACGAAAGCATTCCGAATGACGAGTCGCGCGAGCTGTACCGCGTGCCGCCCCTGATCGAGGAACTGGCGCGCCGCGGGTCGCTGGGAGACAAGACGGGCCGCGGTTTTTATCAGCGCGTGAAAAAATCCGGCGGCCAGTCCGAAATCCTCACGCTCGATCCCGCCAATATGGAATACCGCCCGCGGCAGAAGCCGCGGTTCGCATCCATCGAGGCGGGCAAAGCCGTTGAGGACACCCGCCAGCGCATCAAAATATTGGTGGGCCCGGCATTGGAGGGAAAAGCAGGCGACCAAGCTCAGAAATTCATCTGGGGCCTGCTTTCGCAGATGTGCCTGTACGCCGCGCGGCGCGTTCCGGAAATTTCCGATTCCATCGTGGACGTGGATCGCGCCATGCGCTGGGGCTTTGGATGGGAACTCGGCCCGTTTGAGACGTGGGACGCCATCGGCATCGAACCCATGGCCAGGCAGCTCGAAAAAGAGGGCCAGGCGCCGCCTCCGATTGTCACGGAACTTCTTTCCTCGGGGAAGAAATCGTTTTACCAGTCCGCCCAGGGCGAGACGTCTTACTTCGATCTTGCCGCCAAGGCTTACCAGCCCGCGCCGCAGCCCGAAGGCATTCTGATTCTGAAATCCCTGAAGGACCGCTCCAAGGAAATCGAGAAAAATTCCGGCGCAAGCCTGATCGATCTGGGCGACGGCGTGGTCTGCTGCGAATTCCATTCGAAGATGAACGCCATCGGCGGCGACCTGCTGGCCATGATCCACAAAGGTCTTGCGCGCCTGCGCACCGATTTTGACGCCATGGTCATCGCCAATCAGGGAGTGAATTTTTCCGCCGGTGCCAACCTCATGCTCATCCTGATGACCGCGCAGGAGCAGGAGTGGGACGACCTGCACCTGGCCGTGCGGCAATTCCAGAATGCCACCATGGCCATCAAGCATTCGCCCAAGCCCGTCGTCGTCGCGCCGCAGGGCCTGGCGCTTGGCGGCGGCTGCGAAATTGCCCTGCACGGCACGCGCATCCACGCCGCAGCGGAAGCGTACATCGGTCTGGTCGAAACCGGAGTGGGTTTGATTCCCGGCGGAGGCGGCACGAAGGAAATGATGATCCGCGCCAACGAACGCGCCGAAGGCGAGGAAAATCTCGACTTGTTTCACGCGCTCAAGCCCGTATTTGAAAACATCGCCATGGCCAGGGTTTCCACCAGCGGGGAAGAAGCGCGCGAACTGGGATACCTGCGCCGCGCGGACCTGGTGGCGATGAATCTGGACCGCCTGGTCGCCGACGCCAAGCAAACTGCGCTGGGCCTGGTCCGCGGCGAATGGCGGCAGACGGCGCCCGCGCCCACCGAGCCGTCCATCCGCGTGCTGGGCGAGGAGTTCAGCGCCGCGGCAAAGCTGGCCGTCTACATGATGCTGCGCGGGGAGTATATTTCCGAATATGACGCTTTGGTGGCGCGCAAGCTTGGGCACGTGCTGGCCGGCGGTGCGCTTACCTCGTCGCAACTGGTGAGCGAGCAGTACGTCCTCGACCTCGAAAGGGAAACCTTTGTTTCCCTCTGCGGCGAACGCAAGACGCAGGAGCGCATCGCGCACACGCTCAAAACGGGCAAGCCGCTGCGCAATTGATACGCCGCGGCAGATTTTTGTTCCATGGCTCGCAATGCTGCATCCAATTGATCTAACCGGGGTGAAGGAAAGATTCGAGGTCCGTCATGAGAGAAGCCGTCATTGCCAGTTCGGTTCGCACGCCGGTAGGGAAGGCGTTCAAGGGCACGCTGCGCACCACGCGGCCCGATGATCTTGCCGCCATCGCGATTCAGGAAGCGATTCGCCGCGTTCCGGGGCTTGATCCCAAGGATATCGAAGACGTGATCCTCGGCTGCGCGATGCCGGAGGCGGAAGCGGGGATGAACATAGCGCGCATCGCCTCGCAGCGCGCCGGCTTGCCCTATGAAGTTCCGGCCGTGACCATCAACCGGTTCTGCTCGTCGGGCCTGCAGTCGATTGCCATGGCCGCCGAGCGCATCATGGTCGGGCATGCCGAAGTGATTCTGGCGGGCGGCGCCGAATCGATGAGCATGATCCCCATGGGCGGCAACAAGATTGCCCCCAACCCATGGCTGATGGACCACTACCCGGACGCCTACCTCAGCATGGGCCTGACGGCGGAAAATGTGGCCCGGAAATACGGCATCACGCGCGAAATGGCCGATGAATTTTCATTCGGCAGCCATCAGAAGGCGCTGGCCGCGATTGCCGCCGGAAAATTCAAGGACGAAATCGTTCCCGTGGAAGTGCGGATGACCGTGGTGGCGAATGGGTCCAATGGTCACGCAGCGAAGGCCAAAACAACCACGGCTATGTTCGAAATGGATGAAGGCCCGCGCGGGGATACAAGTCTGGAAGCCCTCGCCCAGCTCAAGCCCGTGTTTCATGCGCATGGCCTGACCACCGCGGGAAACAGCTCGCAGACCAGCGACGGCGCGGCCGCGGCCATCGTGATGAGCGCCGAACGCGCTCGCGCCCTGGGCGTGAAACCTCAGGCGCGCTTTCTCGGCTTTGCGGTCGCCGGCGTGCCCGCCGAAATAATGGGCATCGGCCCCGCGTACGCCATTCCCAAGGTGTTGAAGCTGACCGGCTTGAAGCTCGATCAGATTGACGTGATCGAACTCAACGAAGCGTTTGCCGCGCAGTCGCTCGCGGTGATTCAGCAGACCGGACTAGACCCTGCGCGCGTGAATCCCAATGGCGGCGCGATTGCCCTTGGCCACCCGCTCGGATGCACCGGAGCGAAACTTACGGCGTCAATTCTGCGGGAAATGGAGCGCCGCAACGCGCGCTACGGCATGGTCACTATGTGCATTGGCGGCGGCATGGGCGCGGCGGGGATTTTCGAACGCATCGCCTAGAGCCTTGCCGCGCGAAAGGCATGAAAGCAGCCTGTTCGAACTGGTACTCTTCCAGGGGGCCCGCCGTTTGCTCTCCTGCACCAGGCCGGATAGAATGGAGTTTCACTCCACGCAGCGTCATTGCTGTGTCATAGCTGCGTCAATGCTGCGTCATTGCAGTTTCAATCCGTCCCGATTATCAAGAAAGGAAATATGGCTTCCAGAACTGTCTGGCATTTCGCGTATGCTAGTAACATGAACCGGGCACAAATGCTTTCCCGCGTTGGAAATATTCTGGAAGAACACAACGCAACCGTGCCGAACTTCGAACTGCGCTTCAACAAGAAAGTGCGCGGTGGCACCGCCGGCGCCAACGTGCAACCCGCGCCGGGAAAAACGGTTTATGGTGTGTTATATAAGATCGAGGAAAACAGTTTTCGGAGCCTGGACCGCTACGAAGGCGTCCCCGATCACTATCGGCGCATTGAGATACAAGTGACGCCCGATGGAGGGCAGCCCGTGCCTGCTCAGGTTTACATCGCGTCGAAAGTGGAAAAGGGCCTGCGTCCTTCGCCGCATTATTTGCAGGCGATTCTGGATGGCGCGGGCGAACATAGCTTGCCCGTTTCTTATATTGGAGAGATCAAGACTGCCGCCGGCGCTGCCTGATCGTTCAGCCCCCCATCGGGGCGGCCCACGACGGCAGTGAAGCGCTTGCGAAACTGGAGGGACCTTATGGCCACAACGTCGTTGCCGCGGGCAGTGTCTCGCGGAGGCAGTTTCCTGGTGGAATCCTGCACGCCCGAGGATATTTTCTCCCCCGCTGAATTGACGGACGATCAGAAACTTATCGGCCAGACGGCCGAAGAGTTCATGCAGAAGGAAGTCGTTCCCCTCATTCCCGACCTGGAAAAGCACAAGCCGGGCCTGCTCCCTGAATTGCTCAGAAAATCCGGCGAAATCGGACTGCTCGGCGGCGGCGTGCCCGAAGAGTACGGCGGCGCGGGGCTCGATAAGGTTACCAGCGTGCAACTGGCCGAGAAATTATCGGCGTACGCGTCTTTTGGCGTGAGCCAGGGGGCCCACTCCGGCATCGGAACGCTTCCCATTGTTTTCTTCGGCACCGATGCGCAGAAGAAAAAGTATCTTCCGCTTCTCGCTACCGGTGAAAAGCTGGCGGCGTATTGCCTTTCCGAGCCGCAGGCCGGTTCGGACGCGCAAAACTCGCGCACGCGCGCGGTGCTTTCTCCCGATGGCCGCTCCTGGATCCTGAACGGGCAGAAGATGTGGATCACCAACGGCGGATTTGCCGACGTCTGCATCATTTTCGCGAAAGTGGACGGCGAAAAATTTTCCTGCTTCATTGTCGAGCGCGGGTTTCCTGGATTTTCCAGCGGCGCGGAAGAAAATAAGATGGGTCTCCGGGGCAGCTCGACCACGGCCATTTTCCTGGAAAACTGCCAGGTCCCGAAGGAGAATTTACTGCACGAAATCGGGCGCGGCCACATCGTGGCCTTCAATATTTTGAATGCCGGAAGATTCAGCCTGGGCGCGTACTGCATGGGCGGAGCCAAGGGCATTCTGGAAACGGCGTCGAAATACGCGAAGGAACGCATGGCGTTCGGCAAGCCGATCGGCGATTTCGGCCTGATCCGCGCAAAGCTGGCCGAGATGGCCATTCGCATTTTCGCGGTCGAATCCATGATTTACCGGTCGGCGGGATTGATGGAACGCGCCATCGCCGCGGCGGGGGCCGGCGCGGACAAATCGCAGGAATCGATGAAAGCGTACGAGGAATATGCGATCGAGAGCTCGATCAGCAAGGTGTATGGTTCCGAGCTGCTGGATTTCGTGGTCGATGAAGCCGTCCAGATGTTCGGCGGATACGGCTTTCACGAAGAGTATCCGGTGGCGCGCTCCTACCGCGATTCCCGCGTGAATCGCATTTTTGAGGGCACCAACGAAATCAATCGCATGCTCATCATTCAGATGCTGATGAAGCGCGCGACCTCGGGGGCCATCCCACTGATGCAGGCCGGCGCGAAACTCCGCGAGGAGATTCTGGCCGGGCCGTCGTTCGAGGAGCCCGAGCCGGGCGCCTGGGCCGCCGAAGAGCGTATTCTCGCGGGCGTCAAGAAAACATTTTTGCTTGTGGCCGGCGCGGCGCTGGAAAAATACCGGGACAATCTCGCAAACCAGCAGGAAATCGTTGCGGCGCTTTCCGATATCGTCATGCAGTGCTACGCGATGGAATCGTCCCTGCGGCGCGTGCAGAAAGCGGAGGCGTCGCGCGGAGCCGAAGCCGCCGCGGTGATGGCGGACGCTGCGCGGACGTTCCTGTACGATGGCGCCGACAAAGTCGAAACCGGCGCGCGCATTGCTCTGGCCGCCGTTCTGGAAGGGGACATGCTGCGCACGCAGCTTGCCGTGCTGCGCCGCTTCCTGAAACGCGAACCTGCCGACACCATCGCCATGCGGCAGCGCGTGTGCGCCGCCGTACAGGCTGGCGATCGCTACCCGTTCGAGGCTCGTTGAGCCATATGCCCCCGAAAACCCCCTCGAAAACGCGTTCCAAGAGCCGTCCGGCCAAACGTTCCCCGGCGCGAACAACATCTGTCGCGAAGCGGAAAGCGCGGCCGCGTTCGGCCAGCCCTTCCAAGCCGCGGGAAAATACGCCGGACCATGCCTGGATTCGAACCCTCGCCGCGCCGTACCTGCGAGGCTATCGCCCGGTCGCCGAGTCGCGCGGGCCGCTGCGCGGGTATCGTTTTCTGGCGCCAAGCATAGCGGGTGCGAAGTCGCGAGCCGGATTTTTCGTCGGCTATCTGGGCGAACCGGAATCCTATGAATTTCTTCAGCCCCTGGCCCCCGAAAGCATCGTTTTTGCCTTTCTGGAACCGGCAGGCTCCGCATCCCACCGGCGGCTGGTGGCTCAGGAAGGGTCGCTGCTTCGAAAGACGATGGAGTATATCGGCTGGTTAACGCATCGCCCTCCGCGATTTGTGTTCTTTGATGATCGGGATGTGGTTTTGGTCCGCCATTTCCCGATGAGGGTGTGGCCGCCCGACAAGCACCAGCATTTTTCCCGCAATTTTTTCATCGAAACGCTGGCGTGGCTCGTGCGCAGCGGACTGGTATCAAAACTGGCGAGCGAAACGCGGGCGAAACGATAATAGTTTCCTGGATTGATCCAATCGCCCAGGCCAGCACGGCTCTGCGAAAACAGAACGTGCACTTCCAAATTCCACAGTCTAGTTTCCCGATTTCGTACTAGAAACTCCCATAACGAAAGCACTACGCCTGATTGCACTCCCGTACCATATGAAAAAAGACGACTTAGGATTTAGATGTGAGTTGCGTCCTCTGGACGTTAAATTGCATCCAAACGAGTGTCCCTGAAAGGATTTACGCAAGTGAAGTTCAGTCGAATATTCGGCGTATTTCGCGGGAAAAAGGCTCAGAAGTGGATGTGGATCGGGCTGGCTGCGTTCGTTGCCTTCCAGATTTATTTCGTTCAGGAACTGCTCGCAGCGCTGATGCTGTTCACGGGCGTATTCATCGTTCTCGCGATTGCCGCCCTGGCGCTGTATCTGTTGGACCGCGCCGGTGAGTTGGGCCTGGTCTGGGCCGGGAAGCACTCGCTTCCGGCGGTTCGGCTGGCGCGCCGTGGCCTGATTGCGGCCGAAGAGATCAGTAAAAAGCAGCTCCACCGTCCACGTTCAGCGACTGTCCGGTAATCGCGCTTGCCTGTTCCGAGCAGAGGAAGAGCGCTGCCGCAGCCACTTCATTGGCTGTCTGGCCGCGACCCTGCAGGATCGTATCCAGAAACCCCTTGAGCTGTTCCTCTTCTGATACACCCAGCCGCTCGGCGAGTGTGTGCCCTAAATCCTTCGACATCTTCGTTTCCGTGACCGGTCCGGGGCAGATCGCGTTGATACGCACGCCCTTGCGGGCCGCTTCCGCAGCAGTTACCCGCGTCAGGCCGAGCATCCCGGCCTTGGCCGCCGCATAGGGCGCGCCCCAAGCAAATGCGGACTTCGCCGAGAGGCTCGAAATGTTCAGGATGGCCCCCGAGGCACGCGCATACATACCCGGAAGTACAAGCCGCGTAAGCAGATACGCGCCGCGCAGGTGCACGGCGATCACGCCGTCCCACTCGGCCGGACTGATTTCCTCCACCGGCTTTACCGGACCATAATCCCCCGCGTTATTCACCAGGATATCGATATGCCCGAACTGCGCCGTGGCCGCGTGGATAAGGTGTTCGCACTGTTTTTCGTCCGCTACGTCGGCAGCTACGGCCAGCGCACTCCCGCCCGCATCCCGGATTTCCTTTGCCACCGCTTCAATTTCCGACTTCGTGCGCGCCGCGACCACGACCGCAGAGCCTTCGCCCGAAAATTTCAGCGCGATGGCCCGGCCAATGCCGCGCCCCCCGCCGGTAATTACCGCTACCTTTCCCTTCAGCAGCATTTCGCCTCCCCTATAGATTTTGCAGGATAGCACTCCCGGCCGGCGCACCCAAACGATGTGTGCAGACGACAGGGCGGGCGAGGGGGCCAGATGATGGGGAATTTAGATATATGCGAAGTTTCGTGATGTCTTCAATCGGTTCAGGCTGACATCAATTTTGCAACCTCGATCGTGAAGCATTGAAGCCAAATTATTCCTCGTAAGTATATTCTTTACAATAAGATGTGATTTTAAGCCGTGATTGGCTTCAGGGTTCGGGCCAGGCTTCCGGAACATACGTGTCTTTTTGGAACTCATCCCGAAGAAATTTCACCGAATGCCCGGAATGCTTTTCGTCCGCATCGTAGAATTTAATTGCTTCAGGACCAGAGGTAAATGACAGTCAATCATCAAAACTAGGGAGACAGGGATGAAGAGGCATTTGCATTGGATGGCGGGTGTGTTTGCTTTGGGACTCGTAGTCTGCCTGGCGAGCGCTCCGGCGCAAGCACAGGATAGCAAGATCGACGTTTTCGGCGGCTATTCTTACGGGGTCAGCAGCTCCAATAATTGCTATTTCTATTGTGGCAGTAGTCTCGGCCTCCATGGTTACAGCGCTGCTGTTACGTATAACTTCAATAAGAATATCGGCCTGGAAGCCAATTTTTCCGGCCACAACGGTACCACCACCGTATATACCCAGGCGGTGACCTCCACAAATAATGGCGACAACGAAGTTACCGGCAACGACCTGTATTCCTATACGTTCGGGCCGAAACTCACATTGCCCGCCGGAAATTTTTCACTGTTCACTCATTTCCTCGTCGGCGCTGCACGTGTTCACGAATCCTATAATGAGACTTGCATTCAATCCACTGGTGCCGGGTCGTGCAATACCCCCAATTCCGGCATCTCGCATGGTACTGGCATGGCCTTCAAGACGGGCGGAGGCGTTGACTGGAACCACGGGCGCTGGGGAATTCGCATCCTCGAAGTAGATTATGTCCGCAACAGTGTATCTACCACCAGTACCGAGACGTGCTCCTATTGCAGCTCCGGTGCGTACACCTACACCAACGGCATGAATAACTTCGAGATGTCCACCGGTGTCATCTTCCATTTCGGCAAGAGATAGTCAGATCTGACTCACACCGAATAAACCAGACCGGCCCATCCCCGGCCACCCGTTCGCCGCAATTGCGGCGGGCGATTTAGCCGGGGGTGGGCCGTTTTATTATTTTTATCATTTCTCCAGGCAATGGGCCGAAACCGCCCCGCAGCCAGGACTGCGGGCATGGATCGGGCCTTTCCCGGTGCGCCACGGAAAATGGAAATCGCGGCCCGGTCCGGCAAAAGGTCGCGTAACGGTGCTCGCTCGTGATAATCTAATAGGGATTTTTTGAGGCTGCTGAATGAGCGTTTCGAACGAAACGGTGACCGAAGGCAAGAGCTTAATTCGCGTGCGCCCCCGTGGATTTTGCGCGGGCGTGGTGCGCGCGGTGGATATTGTGGAACTTGCGCTGCAGGCCTACGGGCCGCCCGTGTACGTACATCACGAAATCGTGCACAACCGGTACGTGGTGGAGCAGCTTCGCCAGAACGGCGCAATTTTCGTCGAGACGGTCGAGGAAGTTCCCCTCGGCGCCGTGCTCGTCTTCAGCGCGCACGGAGTTCCGCCGACGACGCGCGAAGAAGCGCGCCTGCGCGAGCTGCGCGTGATCGACGCGACCTGCCCGCTGGTGACGAAAGTACATATGGAAGCGTTGAAATTCTCGCGCGAAAACCGCACCATCATTCTGATCGGGCATCGTGATCACCAGGAAATCGTGGGCACCTCGGGAGAAGCTCCGAAACAGACGCTGGTGGTGGACAGCGTCGAGGGCGTGGACGCCCTGGAAGTGGCGGACCCGAACCGCCTGGCGTTTCTGACGCAGACCACGCTCAGCCTTTACGACACGCAGGAAATTGTCGCACGGCTGCGCGAGCGATTTCCCGCGATTCAGGGCCCTGCCTCCGACGATATTTGCTATGCCACGCAGAACCGGCAGGAAGCGGTCGAGCAGCTCGCGCGCGAGGTGGACTTGATCCTGGTCGTGGGCTCGCCCAACAGTTCGAATTCGAACCGGTTGGTGGAAGTTGCCAAGCGCTCCGGCGTGCTCGCCGAATTGATCGACGCCGCCAAGGATATCGATCCGAAATGGCTGGAAGGTATTCGCCGCGTGGGCTTGACGGCAGGCGCATCGGCGCCGGAAGTTCTGGTGGAACAGGTGAGCGACCGGCTGGCGGGTTTGGGATACACCAACCAGCGCGACCTGGATCTGATCCGTGAGGATGTGCGGTTTACGCTGCCGCCGGAGCTGACCAACATCGCTCCGATTTCGAAGTAAAGCCGGCGGAGGCGGGAATCTGCGGGCGTGGTTTGACGAGAAAGCTATGCAGGCTGTGGTCAATCAAGGGTATCGGTTCTCAACGATAGGAGCGCCACTTTGGCGGTCAAGATCATCCGTCAGCCGAGGAAAATTGCCTTGCTGGGCTGCCCCAGCAGTGCCGCATCTCTGCGTGCGGGCCTTGAGCATGCGCCCGCGGCATTGCGCGCCGCAGGATTGGCGGATCGGCTAATATCCGCCGGATTCGAAGTCGCCGACCTTGGCGACACATCGACCTATCTCTTCCAGGGGGATGACGAACATCCCCGCGCCAGAAATATTCCCGCAGTTCTGAAATCCCTCAACGATCTCCGCCCGCGCGTCGAAGTCGCCGTAAAGTCCGGGGCGCTCCCGCTGATCCTGTGCGGGGATTGCATTTCCGTGCTCGCGACGGTAGCGGGCACACGCCGCTACTACCGCAACGTCAGCCTGATTTACATGGATCGTGACGCCAATCTCCATATTCCGGCCAATACGCCTTCCGGGTGTGTGGACGGCATGGTGATCTCCCAGGTAATTGGGCGCGGCGCGCCGGAACTGGTCCGGTTCTGGGGCGAGCCGCCGCTGGTTCGTGAACCCGATGTTGCCTTGTTCGGATTTGAGCGTCTGGACCAGCCGGAGGAGCAATATCTGGCCGGGTCTACCTTGCGGCGGCATCCGGCGCTGGAGGTTTCCACGGTCGGCCCGGAAGCTGCCGCTCGCATTGCGCTTGAGCGCGTGCACGCGGCAAAGCATGAATTCATTCTCCATTTCGATGTCGATGTGATCACCGGAGAAGAGTTTCCCTGGACGAATTTCCCAGGCTCCGGCGGCCTCACGCTGGAGGAAGTTCGCGCGGGGCTTCGAGTGTTTGCCAGCCAGCCGAACCTGGCGGCCCTGGAAGTTGCCGGGTACAACCCGGACCTCGATCCCGATGGTCAGGGCGCGCGAAAACTGATTGATTTGCTCGCTGACGCGTTCGCAACGCGGCTGGTGGAGACTGCGCCAATCGTCGCAGCCGAAGAAGCGGCGCCAACTGCTCAGCAAGCTGCCGAATCTGCTCCGCCCGCCGAACCTGCTCCATCCGCTCCGTCCGCCGTCGCTCCGGCCGGGACCGAGCCTGCTGTGAGTTCCACTGGCGATTCGCAGGATGTTCCCGCGACCGACCCCACTACGTCCTAGGCGCCATTTGCGCGTGCGCCCCGCTTCCTTCGATCGTGCGAGTGTTTCGATTGTCCCGCGGTTGCGTGTGGTCGCTGGATGCGTTACCTTCGCAAGCAGAGGGAAGTCGCCATCATGAGGGGTAAGCATCTGGCAGTTGCGGTTGCATTCAGTTTGATGCTTGTTGGGTCGTGGCTGATCCAACTCCCGCCCGTGATTCTCGCCGCCATGGACCCGGGCGGCGCCGGGCAGATGGATATGCTGGGACCGACTGATCAAGGGATTCCCTCCTACCATGCCTACGCGCTCCGGCCCCCGTATCCGGCCACGCTTGACCCCAAACAATTTCCCGACGCGCTCAACCGCAATGTGTATGCCCTGGCGGCGAAGATCAAGCCTGTCCTGTTCCAGCAGCCCTGCTATTGCTACTGCGACAGGACCGACGGCCACAAAAGTTTGCTCGATTGTTTCGCCAGCACGCATGGTTCGGAGTGCGACATCTGCCAGAAGGAAGCGATTCTTGCGTACCAAATGACGCGGAAGGGAAAGTCCCCTGCGCAAATTCGCGCCGCGATCATCCATGGGGATTGGAAATCGGTGGACTTGAAACCTTATGCGAAGGGTGCCATAGCTCGCGGATAGGCGCTTTCGCTGCGTTCCGCCCTCTGGCGACGGGCCTCGTACCTTCCAGGCGCTTATTTCCCTTGGACCTGCCTTCCGCATGACAATGTGTATTTGTGCCTCCCGATTGCGTTACACTCCTGCCGATTTGTTGGCGACGCATGAAAGTTGCTCGGAAAAGGGAGGTGGAGCATGAGCAGTGGCCGCAATTTTAGTCCGGAAAACACGCAGGCGGCGATATTGGCGATTCGCCTGTCGGTTGGCGCCGTGTTTCTCATGGAAGGAATCAAAAAAATTATTTTCGCTCAGCAGTGGGGAGCGGGTAGATTTATAAGGATTGGCATTCCTGCGCCGCATGTGATGGGCCCGTTCGTCGGTGTGGTGGAAATTACCTGTGGGATTCTCGTGCTTCTGGGGTTGCGGACGAGCCTGGCTTCCGTACCGCTGCTGATCGTGATTGGCACGGCGATTGCCACCACCAAGATTCCCATCCTGATCAAGTCAGGCTTCTGGGGCATGGAGGACGCGGGGCGCACGGACTATTCCATGCTGATGGGGCTGATCTTTCTGTTATTGGCGGGCTCAGGCAGCTTGTCATTGGATGCGCGGCTTGCGGGGAAGAAGACGGCTCAGGATGGCTGATTCGCGCCGGAGTTGCGCGGCAACTCCCGCTGGCGGTGAAAATGGTTTTCTCTGGGGATTGGCTCATTTCTTTCTGCGCCTGGGGAATTTCTTTGACGGGTGTCTCGGCACGCCCGGGCTTCACCAGGCGCATGCTTGCCAAGCGTGTGCTGGCTAGCGTTGCAGTTTCTTGAGCAGATCCTCTCCTTCGGCTTCGGTCAGAATCCGTTTTCGAACGAGCGTAATCAGAAGGTCACTCAGAACATACCTATTTTCTGTCGCCAAGGTGCCATCATCCTGGACCGGCTTTCGATTCTGTTCAGCCGCGTCCGGTGGAGGCGATGCCTGGCCGCTGATCTCCAGCAGTCAGCGCTGGAACAGTTGAACCTGTTCGGGCTGGGCGGAGACAAAGGCAAGGCCCATGCCCATCCCGCTTTGTGAATAAACAACTTTGGCTTGCGCTTCGAAACGTTCGCAGCCCCTGATAATTTGTATTTGCGCATCCGTGCCCACGGGAAGCGGATTCATGGCGTCCACGTAACAGCCACCCAGACCCAGATCGGATATGCGGCCGTCCATCTTCATCCCGGACTTGTTTTCCGTGACCACCACCGATGCTGCGATCGGGAAGCGCAGATTGACCCGGTGCTCCGGCGCCTGGAATTCAACGGGGATGCTGTTTTTCGGTACGTTTTCGTTTGAGGGTGACATATAGAAATGCTCTTTCTGAATGCGCGGCCGGCTGAAAGGATTCGTTCTGTTTTTAACTTTGCGCTTCCGTGGCTATTCTTCATTTAAAGATAGGTCCATATAGCGGTAATACGCAAGGCATAGCTGCGAGGAAGTGCCTATCTTAATAGAAAGCATGGCTCGATCAGCTTCGCGCGTCCGCTCCGATCAAACGTTCGCGGGAAAAAAACAAAGTAAGGATCCAGCCATGAGCGGCATGGGTTCGGCCGGGGGGGCGCGCTTGACACTTCCGGGGCAGTGACATAATGTGGCGGCGAAAAGTCACAAGTGGAACTTTTGATCGAAGTTTATTTTTCATCCTTCATCATGGATTGAAGGACGCGTGA
>Ga0307374_10003437_pt1 | contig 27039 bp, 20 predicted proteins | sample OX3MG_FD_202532 | JGI IMG/M metagenome (GOLD analysis project Ga0307374, IMG submission 202532) | Soil microbial communities from Risofladan, Vaasa, Finland - OX-3 | ecosystem: Environmental > Terrestrial > Soil > Coastal area > Acid sulfate soil | place: Finland: Risofladan, Vaasa | collected...
AACCAGCCCCAGCTATGCACATAACCAGGAAATGATTGCCGCCTTTCCCCGTGCGTGAACACGGGTACATCAGCGGCTTCATGCCTCGGTTGTGCATATGCCCCTCGGATTTTTTTCCGAGCGAGCTCACCGCGCTCCTACGCGCGGTCCCGGGTGAAGCCTAAATTAGAAATTTAGTCGGTTCGCTATTGTGTTCTCCTTGAATAAGGCAGTGGATGAAGTTTAGCCTTGATTTCAAAAGTTTGTCAATGCTTGCTCAAGCGTCATCATCGCCCGGCCGCGATGTCCGTCGCGCGCTGCGGGTACCACTCCGACTCCCAGTAATTCTCGCGCAGGGCCTGGGCCACGGCCTCGGGCGAGTGTCCCAGGCGCAGGGCCACGCTCACGCGCGCGACCTTGGCTCCGCCGGGCCGCCACATGAAGCCCGCCCGGGTGATGAAGTCGTGCCAGAGCTTGACGACTTGGAGCTCCTTGTCAAAAAGGACGACTTGGCCCGCGCGGGAAAACCCTCCCGGGCTGTGCACTCCGGCGTAGAACGCGCCCACGAAGTGCCAGTCGCCTCCGGGCGAGACCCAGCCGAAGCGCGCGTCCGTGTAGTACTGGTCGGCCTCCAGAAGGTTGTAGCCCGCGCCGCCGCCCAGAAAAACTCCCTTGGGATCGCCCCACTGCGCGTCGGCCACCAAGGACTGGTTGCCCACGCCCGCGACATATTGATCGCGCAGGTCCACGCTTTCGAAGGGCCCCGGCGAATAGGACACGTCGCCCGTGATGGGCAGAAGCCTTTGGTGGAAGACCAAGTCGTAGCCGCTTAACTGCTGGAGATTGTAGCCCGAGCCCAGGCTCGCCCAGAGCTTGGGGGCTGGCCGGAAGGCGTCCTGCAGCGTGACCAGATTTTGTTCCAAGCCGTAGTCCGGAGCGGAAGAATCGATGTCGAAGGAGCCGGGCCTTGAGCGGAACGTCATCGCGTGAACCGCGTCCCAATAGCCCAGGCGGGATTCCCAGTGAAGATCGTTCGACACGGAGTAGCGGTTGATGAGCGCGTCCGAGTAGAGCGGGCTGCCGGCGAGCGGACTGCTGACGTAGACCTGGGTCGCGGGCGAGGTGAAGTTGTAGAGCGAGTTGTTAAAGGGAACGAAGTACTTGTTGTAGTAGGCCGCGTTGTAGGACACGGCGGGCCGCAGCGTCAGCCCTTGCGCCAAGCGGATGGACTGCGTGCCCTGCCAGCCCACGCCGCCCGAGTGCTGGATGAAGCCCTGGCCCTCGGCGTAGGTGTTGTCCTGAAAGCCCGAGAGCGTGTTGAGCCAGGGCAGCTTCCACAGCGTGAAGGACTTGCTCTGGATGTCCAGGCGCGGCGCGCTCTCGGAGACTTTCTGGAAGCCCGTGCCCGACGCGTCGGCCAGGTCCACGCGCGAGTAGCTCAGGTGGGCCGTAAACGAGCTGGCCGCATAGGTCAGCGCGGCGCTGTTGTTGAGTTCGCTGGTGAAGGGATAGAGGCTCGCACGGGCGTAGTCGTTGTTGAAGAGCGGATCGGACATGGCCTGAAGATGGCCGTGAAAGCTGACGCCGTCCCCAAGGGACTGGTATCGCTCGCCTAAAAACTCCCAGCGCTCTCGTCCGCCCGAGGACTGCAAATCCGGACTGCTGTTCTCGTTGATCTGGTAGCCGTAAATCGTGCCGCGGGAATTCTGGCTTTCGTGGTCATCGATCTCGCCGCCCATTCCCACGCCTTCCTGGCTGTAGTAATCGACGTCGGCCTTGGTATAGAACGAGCGGCTCCAATGGCTGGTGACGGTGTTGTCGAGGAAGTAGCCGTTGCGCTTGTCATATCCGGGCTGGGCTTTCCACTCGAACAGCGACGTATCCGTCCCGGGCTTCAGGGACTTGTAAAAAAAAGGCGTATAGAACAGAGGAACGGGATGGTAGCGCCCCAAATAAAACACGGCGTTGCGGGCGAGCAGATAATGATCGGGCACCACGGTCAAGTGTGTGGAATAAAAATAGTAATGCGGATGCGGATAGAGGTTGCAGCTGGTCAAATCGGCATGGTAGTAGTCGATGGAGTGGTCGGCCCTGACGACGCCCTCGCGCGCATGGACGCGCCAGTTCCCGTGCCCCGCCGCGGCTTGGTCCATCGCGGCCCGGCGAGTCGCAAAATCAAATGAGCCGCCGCTTCCCGAGACCGCGCTCCAAGTGTCGGAGACGATAAAGAACTCCTGGGCCGTGCCGCTTCGGGTCTCGGGATTGATCCATAAATCGTCGGCCTTCAAGGTCCAGCTCGATTCGCGCACGACCGCGTGGCCTTGGAGATGGATGAGCGCGGTCGCGCTGGAGTAATCCAGGTGATCGGCGGAAAACGTCAGCGCGACGGTGGCGCTTGAGGCCGCGGGCGGGGACGGCAGAGAATAATCGGCTGCGCGCGAGGGCGCGGCCAAGAGCATCAGAGCCAGCGTCAAAATCATCGCGCGGCCCCCCTAAAACCGCCGCCCAAAAATCTCGCGGCCTGCGCGGCCAGATAGAACGATCCGCAGACGACCGCGGTTTTGGGGGCTCGAGCCTCGCGCCGCCAGGCGCGCAAGGCCGACGCCGCGTCGGACGCTTGGCCAAGGCGCGCCTTGGGCGCGGCCTTCCGAATGACCGCAGCCAATTTCGCGGGCGCCATCGCCCGCGGACTGGGCGGCGCGCAGACCACGACGTCTTGAAGCGCCGGCGCCAAGGCTTTGATCACGCCGCGCACGTCCTTGTCTCGCATCATGCCCACGATCCACCGGGCGGGCGCGCGACTCCAGGGCGACGTCCTCCACGTCTCGGCCAAGCACCGCGCCGCCTCAGGATTGTGAGCGCCGTCCAAAACGACCGTCCTGCGGCCCGCCTTCCGCACCTCGAAGCGCAGCGGCCAGCGCGCCGCGCGCAGTCCCGCGCCCCATGCGGCCTCCGGCACGGGAAGCTCAGCCTTGGCGGCGTCCAACGCCGTCCGGGCCAAAACCGCGTTCATCCCTTGTTTGGCGCCCAAAATTCCCAGGACGAGCCGGCGGCCGGAGGCGCCGATGAGTTCTTGCCGATTGCCCTGCCAGAGCACGCGCGCGGCGCGCCAGGGCTTGGCCACCACCCGCAGCGGGGCGCGCAGGGCTTTGGCCTGGCGGCGCACCACCGAAAGAGCCGCGGGCGCAAGCCTCGGGCAAACGACCGGTCGCCCGCGCTTGATGATGCCCGCTTTTTCCCGCGCGATGCGCTCAAGCGTCGGACCCAAAAAATCCATATGATCGAAATCGACCGAGGAGATGACGCAGACTAGCGGCTCCCGCACCACGTTGGTGGCGTCGAGCCGGCCGCCCAGACCCGTCTCCAGCACCGCGGCGCGCACGCCTTTTTCTCGAAAATAAAGAAACGCCGCGCAGGTGACGAACTCGAAGTAGGTCAGCTTCGCGCGGGCTTTTTTTTCGGCGGCTAGAACCTCGGCCACGGCGCGGGCAAACGCCGCCGGAGAAATCATCCGGCCGCCGGCCTGAATGCGCTCGCGCACGCTCCAGAGGTGCGGCGAGACGTAGAGCCCCGTCTTATAGCCGGCGCGACGCAGAACGCTTTCCAACATCGCGCAGACCGATCCCTTACCGTTGGTTCCCGCGACATGAAAGGACAAAAATGCTTCCTGCGGATCGCCCAGCGCCGCGAGAACCCGCCGGACGCGCGCAAGACCCAAATCAACGCGAGTTTCCCGCCGAGCCTCCAGAACTTTCAAGGCCTCGGAATAATTCATTCCGGGACAAATTCTACCTTTTAGCGGGCTAGAGAACGGCGGCCGCGGCCACGGCTGCGACGAGAAACTTGGCCAGCCAGCCCAAAGAGTGAGCCAGCGTGATACGGGGATGAATCTTAATAAAAAGCGCGTTGCCCACGAGCAGCGGCAGTGGCGCCGAAATCCAAAGGGCCGCAGCCAGCTTGAAGGGTCCGGCGCCGTGCAGCCGGAGTTTCGCGCACAGAAGAATGAAAACAGCGCAGGTGAGGATATTTAGAGCGCACGCCCAAAGAACGGCCTTATTCTCTCCCGAGGAGCCGCCCGGCTGCCTTCGCCAAACCTCCGGGTAGGCCAGATATTTCTCATGCCATAGGACGCCCATGAACAGCCAGTCGGTGAAGGAGCATGCGACCGTCGCCGCTAGCGCCGCCAAAACGCACCGCGTCATGTCCATTTCTTTCTCCTTAAAAGCCGCCTTCGGCTCACCCGGCAACTCGGCGCACCCGCGCGCCCAGCCGCCGCAGCTTTGCTTCCAGACGCTCGTAACCCCGGTCGATGTGGTAGACCCGCTGAACGACCGTGCGCCCGCGCGCCGCCAAGGCGGCCACGACCAGCGCCGCGCCCGCGCGGATGTCGGAGGCCATGACCCAGGCGCCGCTTAAGCGCTCGACGCCTAAAACGCGGGCCTCGCTGCCCCGCGCGCGGATGCGCGCGCCCATGCGCGAGAGCTCGGCCGCGTGGAGAAACCGATTCTCGAAAACCGTTTCCCGGACGCGGCTTTCGCCCCGGGCTAGGCACATGAGGCTCATCCACGGAGCCTGCAAATCGGTGGGGAAACCCGGGTAGGGCTTGGTCTCGATGGAGACGGCCTTGGGCCGGCGGCGCATGGCTAGGCGCACGCCGCCTGGATAGGGCCTGACCTCGGCGCCCGCAGCGCAGAGTTTCGCGATGACCACGGATAAATCCTCGGCGCGCGCGCCCTTCAAGTCGATGTCGCCGCCCGCCGCGGCGCAGGCCAGCAAAAACGTGCCCGCCTCGACGCGATCGGGAATGACCGTGTGGCGGCAGCCCTTCAGGATGGCGGCACCACGCACCGTCACGCGCGACGCGCCAAGGCCCGAGACCTTGGCGCCCAGGCGCTCCAAGAATCGCCCCAGGTCCGCGATCTCCGGCTCGCGCGCCGCGTTCTCGATGACGGTCGTCCCCTGAGTTCCCGCCGCGGCCATCATGGCGTTCTCCGTGGCGCCCACGCTGGGAAATTCCAGGCGCACGCGTCCGGCCTTGAGCAAAGACGGGGCGCTCAAAATGATGTCCCCGCCGTCGGCCACTTGGCGCGCGCCCAGCGCCGAGAAGGCCTTTAAGTGGATGTCGATGGGACGCAGGCCGATGGCGCAGCCGCCGGGGATGGGGACGCGCACGAGGCCAAAGCGCGCCAAAAGCGGCCCCGCGGCCAGGACCGAGGCGCGCATTTGCTTGACCAAATCGTAGGGTGCTTGCGTCCGCAAGGATCCGCCGGCAAGCACGCGGACCGAATTCCCCCGGACCTCCGTTTTCTTGCCCAGGCTTTCCAAAAGCTTGATGGTGGTCTTGATGTCGCGCAGGCGCACGGGGACGTTGTCCACGACGCAGGGCTCATCGGTCAGAAGCGTGGCGATCAAGATGGGCAGCGCGGCGTTTTTAGAGCCGCTCACGCGCACCGCGCCCTTCAAACGGCGGCTCCCGTCAATGGCGAAGCGATCCATGATGAGCCTTAGACGGCGGCTCCGAACCGCACAGCAATATTGTCCTTCAATTCCGCGCGCCATCGGAGATGGACAAAATCTCCGGCGGAAAGGACCGCGAGTGGATGTGCAAGTCGGCGATGAAGGTCATGACGGGCGAGAAATTTTAGCATACATAAGCTTCAAACCCGGCCCGTCGAGCCAGGCCAGGGCGTCGCGGCGCGAGGAAAAAGAGCCGCGCCACTGAAGGCGGGACGCGCGGCTTAAAACCTCTCCCATGAGCCGCCCCGGCGCGACGCCGCGCGCGAACAAATCTCCTCCGGAGAGAAAAAGCGGCTTGAGCGCGGCGGCCGCGAGCCCCGGATAAGCGGCCTTGAGCGCTCGGCGGGAAAAATCGGAGAGGGGCGCGCGGGACGCGGCCTTTTCACGCGCGCGGACCAAGACCTCGCGGATCAAGGCCGCGGCGCCGCGCTCGATGGGCAAGGAGTCGATCCAAGCCAGGGCTTCCTCCGGTCCCAAGCGCAAAGCCAGCAGGGACAGGCGCTCCGCCGCGCCGTCCAGGGCAAAATCGCGCGGCGCGGCCAGGCGCGGGTGAACGAGGCCGAGATACCCCCAACGCCGCAAAAGGCCCAACGCCGGCGCCGGTTTTTTCTCTTCTAAAAGGCGCCACAGCTCCTGGAGCACGCGGTGGCGGGACAGCAGGGCGGCGTGCCCCGCCCCAAGAGCCCGGCGCGCGGCGGGCGCCATATCCGGCGCGGGCTTGAAGGCGAAGCGGGAAAGGTAGCGCGCCGCGCGAAAAACCCGCGTCGGATCGTCCCGAAAGCTTTCCGGGTGCAAAAAACGCAAGGTCTTGCGGCGCAGATCCGCGAGACCGCCCATCGGATCAAGGAGCGCACGCGGCCCGGGCGAAAGCCTCAAGGCCATGGCGTTGACGGTGAAATCGCGGCGAATCAAGTCCTCCTCGATGCTGCCGGCGGGAGAAACCTCGGGCAGGCAGGCCGGAGACGGATAGGTTTCCCGCCGGGCTTGGGCGAAATCGACGCGCACGCCGGACTGAGCAATAACGCGCAGGGTTCCGAAGCGGCCGAACGCCTCGGCCCTGCCTCCCAGCCGGCGGGCGCAGGATTTCGCCAGTGGAGAAGGATCGCCCACGACGCACAAATCCAAATCCGAGACCGCGGCGCGGTCCAGCAGCCAATCGCGCACGCAGCCTCCGACCAGGAATAAAGGAAGCCCGGCGGCATGCGCTTGGCGCGAAAGCGGATCCAGGATGGCCCGCGCCCGCGCGGGAATCTTCAACAGCTCCGGCTTACCGCTCACGGGCGGCGGCCGGCGGAAGTTTTTTCTCAAGACCCTTTCCAATCATCTCGAAATAGGCTCGGTATGATTCGAGGTTCGCGTTGGCGCGCAAGAGTTTTTCCAGCCCGGCCGCGACGCTCTCCAAAGTTGCCCTCGCCGGACCTGGAACATAGGGAAGAGACCGCGGCACGCGGCGCTCCCGCGCGTAGCCGGGGCTGACGCGATAAAGCGAGAGGCCCAAATCGCGCGCGAAGAACTCCATCACCTCGCGCTCCTCGTCCAGGTAATCGTCCTGCTCCAATAGGCGCGAGAGTTCCTCGAAGCTGAAAAAAATCCGCGGCTCCATGTCCGCCAGCGCCCCCTCCCCCAGCGCCTTGCGCATGGCCGCGAAATCCGCGCCCATCTTCTCGCGCCAATAGCTTTCGCGCTCCCGATAGGAGGACGGGAAGACGAAGGCCAAAAGCTCCGCGGCGGAGTCCAAGTAGACCACGGGCGCCTCCGGGAAAAACGCCGCGCCGCATTGGGGGCAGAGCAGAAGGTTCAGCTCCTGCGCGATCAGAGTCTCGCGCAACTCAGCGTCCTTGTCTCCGCGGACAAAGCTCCACACCTCGGTCTCGAACGATTCGCACCCCTGCGGGCAGACGGCTTCGATAAGGCCTTTAAATGCCATGTTTTCGCTCGGGCATTATAGACTATTGCGCGATGCGCTGGAAGTATTCCCGGATGACGGGCGCATAAGCCGCCGGTTTTTTCTCGCCCAGGGACTCCTCCAATTCACCGCGCAGAACGCCGGGCGGCAAGTACTCCCGCGCCGAAGGCAGGGGCACCATGCCGGTATTTGCGCCCGAAGCCCCTCCCGGCGTCATGCCGCCGGAGCCGGAGGGCGAGAGTTCCAAGGAAAAAGCCCGCCGTCGGCCGCCGAGCGCGCGGGAAAGAGACGATTGTCCCGAATTTAAGAGGCTCAGCGCCTTGTCTTGGTGAAAGAGCGCCTGGCGCACGTCTCCCCCGGACAAGGCTTCCTGCGCCGCTCCTTCCTCTCCGGCGGCTTGGGAAACATCGCCCAGCGCCGCGGAAGGCAGCTCGAAACCCTCTTGGCGAAGGCCCCGCAGGCCTTGCTCCAGGCTTTTGGTCTCCGCGAGAATGCGGCCCTGGCGCGCGGCCTGGGCCGCGGACTCCGCGTCGGGCCGCGCCTCGGCTTGTTCCTGGGCTTGGCGCAGGCGCTTCAAGACGTCCTCCTCGCCTCGGGCGATGGCGTTGTCCAGGTTTTTTTCCTTATCCGGGCCCTTGGCAGCGCCGCGCAAGACGCCGATGACGTCTTGCAGGCGCCCGCTGGCGTCGCTGACTTGGCGCGCGACGAACTGGCTTTCCACACTTTTCATCTGCTCAAGGACGCCGGCCGGGAAAACCGCCGCGGCTGACGCGGAGGAGACCATAGCCGCCTGCTCCCTTTCCAGTTCTGCCAGGATGTCCTTCTGCCGCTGGATGCGCCGAGCCGTCTCTTGAGAATCCAATTTCTGCGCGGCGGCGCGCGCGCCTTGCTCTTGCGCGGCCACCCGCGACCACAAAGCCGCCGCGGCTTGGGCTTGCTGCGTCGCCGCCGCTTCGGCCTGTGACATGGCGCCGGACGAAGCCCCCTGCAGGGCCCGCGAGATTTGGGACAAATCCCTCGAAAGCTCGTCCGCCAGGCGTTGCGCCGCGCGCGCGTCGCCCGAGGCCAGGGCGCTTGCAAGCGAGCGGGCCGCGTCCATTGCCGATTGAAAGGGCAGGCTCCGTGCCGAAGAGCCAGGCGGCGCCTCGGCAGCCGACGCCAGGCTTTGAATTTGACGAGCTAAAGCGTCTAATTGGCTCTTTATGCGGGAAAGCTTCTGCTCAAGCGCCCGCCGGGCCGGGCCGTTCAGGCCGGCGCCCGATCCGCGGCGGGCCAAGTCGTCCAGGAAAGACGCCGCGGAAAGGCTTAAATCCTGCGACTTGGCCGCGGCGTCCTGCCAATCGCGGGCCTGGAGACCGGCGGCTAAAAGATTTTTACCCCGCGCCGCCAAGTTGGCCAGGCCCTGGTGGATGCCCTCCGCTTCGGCGAGATTTCCCGCTTGCCGGGCGCGCTCGGCCTCCGGAATGTCCCGCGCGGCGGCTTGCCGCATGGCCTGCGCAAAATCCGCCAAGCTTTGCGCGAAACCGGGATTGGCGGCCGGATCCCTTGAGAGCGCGTCCGAAAGTTTCGTCGAATCTTCGGCCGCGGCGCGCCAGTTCCGCGCCAAAGCTTCGGCATTTTTGGACAGCGAGTCCCGGCTCGACGGCCTGTTTTTGTTTTTGCGCAAAAATTCCAGATACTGGCTTTCCTCCGGAGCGAGGGCGTCCAGCCGCGCCTGAGACTTGCCCCATAAGGCCCGCTCTTCGCGGCGGATTTTTTCCCAGTCCGCGACGTTCGCAATTTGCCAGCGGGAAACCGCCCAATGAGGCGGCGCCGCGTTGTCGTAGGCCTTGAGCCGGAACCAGGCGCGCCCCGGAGGAAGCCCCGCCAGACTCCAATCGTAATCCCCGATGTCGTCCTTGGGCGGCGGATTGAAGTCTCTGATGTCTTTTTCCACCATCTTGCCGTTCTTGCCGCGGATAATTAAGGAGACCCGCGAGACGCCGCCGTCGTCTTGGGCCGCATAGGAGATCGGGATCTCGCCGTCGACATCGGCCGAAACAGGCGCATCAGGCGCCAGCATCTGGATGGCCGGCGGCTGGTCCGTCAACGCCGCAATCGCGTAATTGGGAGCGGACGAGTTTCGGCGCCCGTCCAAGGCGGTCAATTCGAAATGAAAGTCGACGCTGCGCGTCAAATCGAACGCGGCCACGTAACGGCCGCCCTGCCCGCGGCGCATGGGCAAAACCGTGGGCGGATCCGAGAAGATAACCGCCGCCCGCGCGAGAGTCTCGCTGGGAGTTCCCTCCAGGATAATACGGCTGCCGGCCAAAAACTGCAGGGCGCCGGCGCCGTCCAAGGCCACGGTCTCGTCCTGGTTCAAGCCCTCGACCGCGGCGTTTAAGCGCCTCCACCCGGGGCTGGGCACGGGCGTGATCGCGTAGCTGCCGGTAAAGAGACCGTGCCAGGACATCTTGTATTTAAAGACCGCGGTCAGATTTTCCGCGGTAAATTCCGCCGAGCCTGCGCCCCGCTGATCCCACGCGGTCTCGCGCCACCCGCCGTCATCCTCGATCCAGAGCTTAAGATCCTGGGGGGCGCGGGCGACCAGGGAATCGGGCGCCCACGACGCCGAAACGGCGGCGCTTCGGCCCCAAGGGATCCGCGCGCTGCCTGGAGACACATTCAAAAATGCCTCCAGCGGCCTGTCCGTCCACGGCGCGAAGACGCGCCGGAGAGACGCCGCGGGCCGAACCCAAAGCAGGAAAGCCGAGCCCAAAATTGCCGCGGCCGCCGCCCGCCTGGCGGCCCGCGACGGCTTCCACCGAAACAGCGGCCCGGGAGGAAGCCCGCGCAGAAGATTGCGCGTGCGGTCCACATGCGCCTCGCGCAACGCGCGCGACGTCGCCGGATCCGCCCTATGCCGTGCCAGCTCCCAGGCCGAAACCAGGCGCCCGCGCAGTTCCGGAAATTTATTTTCCGCCGCTGAAAGGACGTCCCTACACCTGCACGCGCCCCAAGGCCGGATGAGCAGCGCCCACAAAGCCGCGGCCAGAACGGCAAGCGCGCCCCACCATATTCCCCAACGCACGGCGTGGCCGGGCGACCAAAGGAGATCGGCTCCGGCCAACAAGGCCGCCGCCGCCAAAGACCAGCCCAAAAGCCGCAGCGCCGCTTCGGCCAAGACGCCGCGAAGCTTTTGCCGCCGCCATCGGCGCGGCTTCTCCGAAAGCGGATCTCCCATCGGCAATCCTTCAGCCACGAGGCAAACCCAAAGCCTCGGCCAAGGCCCCGCCGCCGTTGCCGGCCAGCAATCGGCTCAGCCGCGCGCGGCCGGCCGCGTCCGCGGTCAAGTCATAAAGAAAAATAGCGTGTCCGGCGACGAACGCCGGCTTTTTCCTTTTTAGCCAAGCGAACGCTTCATGATCCCGGTAGTAGACTCCCTGCAGATTAGTCGCCGAAACCGCCAGAAGCAACTTCTTCATCTCGGACGGCCGGACGCCGTCGCCGCGGCGTTCGATGGTGGCGATGAACCCAAATGGAATATAGCGGATGCCGTAATAGGCCGGATCGGCCGAACCGAAATAGGAAAGCAGAATAGGAGGATTGCCGCGGGCGCGCAAATAATCCGCCAGCGCCGGCAAGCCTTGGCCCCAATCTACGTTGGAATCGGCCAGCCACCGATACCCGCCGGCCGGGCCGCCCGCGATCTCGTTAAAATAGGAAAGATAATAAGGATAGGCTCGCGCCACACCGAGGCAAAGCCAAAGGCAAAGACCCGCCGCAAGGAAGCGGGCGGCCGGCGCGCGCCGCCAGAGCCACGCCGCAGCCCAGGCCGCCGCGACGATCAGGAAGGGATAAACCGGCAGTATGTAGCGGCAGCCGATTTGCGTTTTGGAGAATTGGGCGGCGCAAAAATAAGCCGCGGCTGGCATCAGAACCCAGAAGCGCTCCAAAGACGGCCGCCGGATCCAAGCAACCGCGCCGAATGCGCCTAAAACCAATTCGGGAAGCGGCGTTTTGACCAGGAGAGCCGCCATGAAGTAGAGCCACCAGCCGGTCGTGGAATAATGCCCGAGAAGAAAAGTAGGGCGGCCCTGGCCCAAGCGGAAAAGCGTGTCGGAAAGCCCGGTCCAGTATTGGCCAAGGCTCGCGAAACGATACGCGGCCCACAGGCAAAACAGCGCCGCGCCGGCCATGGCGGCCAATCCCAAAAAAGGAAAGCCTTCCTTATTTTTTTGCAGGCGCATTCGGGTCAGAACGCCGATCAAGACCAGAGGAGGAACGGCGATGAGGCTGAACTTGGAGGCTAGGCCAAAGCCGGCGAAAACGCCGGCCAGAATCCAATGCCAAAAACGGCGCGTAGAAAAAGACAGCGTCCAGAAAGTCAGGAAATAAAACGCGGCCGCGGGAGCGTCCGTCGTCACCATAGCCGCGTTGGAGATAAGCGGCGGGCAGAAGGCGAAGAAAACTCCCGCAAAAACCATCGCTTCGGGCCCGCCCAGGCGCAGGGACCACTCCAGAATCGCGAAGCCCAAAAGCGCGCCCCAACTCGCCAGGGACCAAAGCCGCGCGTCGTTCATCATCCTGTCCGCCGGGACGAGGTTCTTATAAAGGAAGAGGTCGGCGTAATGGTAGAGGAGACGGCCCATCCACTGGGCGCTCGAAAAAAACGCCTCGGGCTTGAGGAAAACCAGCGGAAGCGCGTCCCAGGCCTCGCCAAACGGCGGATGGTTCCTATAATTCAGGGATTCGACCGCCCCGGCCCAAACGCTGTAGCCCGAGGCTAAGTGAAGCGGCTCGTCGTAGGTCGGCGCGGCGGAGCGGATAAAGCCCGCGCCCAAGGCCATAAAGATGCCCCAGGAAGCCAGAAAAATGCCCGCGAAAAGCGCCCGCTCCTTCGGTTTGTCCACAGCGGAATTATACTACTCGCCGCCCGGCCTTGACTTCACGCGGACAAACCGAATAAACTTTCCCCATGATTGAACCTAAAAAGATCGCCGCCGTTTTCTCTCTTTTCGCCGCCGCGTCGGTCGCGCTCTGCGCCTGCCAAAACCCGAGCGCCCCGGTCCAGCCGACCCAAACCTCCGCGCCCGCCCCTCAGGCAGAGGCCCAAGCCGCCGCGCCGGTCTCTTCCGCGCAAAATCCGGCGCTCACCAACCCCAGTTTGGCCGACGCCCAGGCGCCGCAGACCTTCCGCGCGCGCTTTAGCACCACCAAGGGAGACTTCGTCGTCGAAGTCCACCGCGATTGGGCGTCGCAGGGGGCCGACCGCTTCTACAACTTGGTCAAAATCGGCTACTTCGACGGCGACCCGTTTTTCCGCGTGGTCAAGGGCTTCATGGTCCAGTTCGGCATCAACGGCTCGCCCGCGGTCAACGCCGCGTGGCACGCGGCCGACATTCCGGACGACCCGACCGTGGGACATTCCAACAGCACGGGAATGGTCACCTTCGCCACCGCGGGACCCAACACCCGCACGACCCAGGTTTTCATCAACTACGGGAACAACTCCTTCCTGGATTCCCAGGGCTTCACGCCCTTTGGGCAGATCGTGGAGGGAATGAACGTCGTGGAGAGCCTCTACGCCGGCTACGGCGACGGTCCGCCCAGCGGCAACGGGCCCGATCAGGGCCAGCTGCAGAGCGAGGGAAACTCCTACTTGCAGTCCAGTTTCCCGAACTTGGACTACGTCAAGACCGCGGTCATCGAGCCTTAGCCGCCGGCACTGCCTTCGCCAGCGCGATTCGCTCAAGGCCCTGCGCGTCGTTTAATATTTGCGCGCGCGCGAAGCCGCGCTTGGCCAACATCGCGGCCACGCGGCGGCCCTGGCTCACCCCGAACTCGAGCGCCACAATGCCTCCAGGCTTCAAGGCTTCCCCCGCTCTATCGATGACGGCCCTAAGCGCGGACAAGCCGTCTTTTCCCCCATCCAAGGCTAGACGCGGCTCCCGGCGCACCTCGGGCATCAGCGACGCGATGCGCCGCGTTGGAATATAGGGCGGATTCGACACGATCAAATCGGCCCAAGCGCGCGGCCGCGCGCGGCCTCCGGGACGGATTTTAAAAAAATCGCCGCGGCGCAGCCGGATTCGGCGGCCAACGCCATTGGCGCGGGCGTTGCGGCGCGCCAAGTTCAAGGCCGCCGCGCTTATGTCCGTCGCCAGCACGCGCGCCTTGGGAAAAAATAGGGCCAAGGCGATCGCCAGGCAGCCCGTGCCGGTTCCCAAATCCCAAATATGCAGCGGTTCCAGGCGGCGGCTCTTGAGCGATTCCATCGCCGCGACGGCCAACTCCTCGGTCTCGGGCCGGGGAACAAGGGCCTGCGGCCCGGCCGCGACCTCGAAATCAAGAAAAGCTTGAACGCCCAGCACATGAGCGAGAGGAGCGCGGGTCAGGCGCTTCCGAGCCAGCCGCGCGAACGCGGCGCTCTCCCGGCGGCTTAAGAGCCGGTCGCGCGCCAAGAACACCGTGTTGCGGCCGAGGCCCAGAACGCGGGCCATCAGGATTTCCGCGTTGGCCGAAGCTTCCGGCACGCCGCGGCGCTTGAAGTCGGCGGCGGCCTTTAAAAGCCGCTCCCCGACTCTCACAGCACGGAGGATTCGAGCGCCTTTTTTCGCGCTTCCTCGCGCAGAGCTTCCAAGACCGGGCCCACGGCGCCCTCCATGATTTCAGGCAGGCTGTGCCAAGAGCGCTCCAGGCGATGGTCGGTCACCCGGTTTTGCGGAAAATTGTAGGTGCGGATTTTCTCCGAGCGGTCGCCCGTGCCGACTTGGCTGCGGCGCGCGTCCGCGCTCTTGGCCTGGGCGCGCTCACGCTCGATGTCAGCGATTTTGGAGCGCAGCATCTTCATGGCCTTCTCGCGATTCTTGAGCTGGGAGCGCTCCTCCTGGCACTGCACGATGATGCCGGTGGGAACGTGGGTGATGCGCACCGCGGTCTCGACCTTGTTGACGTTCTGCCCGCCGGCGCCGCCGGCGCGGTAGGTGTCAAGCTTCAAGTCCTCGGGCCGAATCTCCACGTCGACCTCCTCGGCCTCGGGCATGACGGCCACGGTCACGGTCGAGGTGTGGATGCGGCCCGAGGCTTCCGTCTGGGGCACCCTTTGCACCCGGTGGACGCCGCCTTCGTGGCGCAGCCAAGAGTAGACGCCGCGGCCCTGGAGATAAAGCGTCGCCTGCTTGACGCCCTTTAAGCCCGTGGCGCTTAAATCGGCCAGCTCGGCTTTCCAGCCCTTGGCTTCGGCAAAGCGCGTGTAGAGGCGCAGAAGCTCCGCGGCGAAGAGCGCGGCTTCGTCGCCTCCCGCGCCGGAGCGGATTTCCAAGAACACGTTTTTCTCGTCGTTGGGATCCTTGGGCAAAAGAGCGTCGTCGAGTTCGCGGCGCACGTGCACGAGGCGGGCGCCAAGCTGAATTTTCTCCTGCTCGGCCATGGCCTTCATCTCGGGCTCGGAGGACTCCAAGAGCGGCGCGAGCCCGGCGATATCGGACTCCAAGCTCTCCTGTTCTCCGATAAGCCGCGCCGTCGGGGCCAGTTCCGCGCGACGGCGGGCTAAATCCTTAATCTCCGCGGCCGAAAGACCGCTTTGGCCCAGACGTTCCTCGACGCTTCGGAACTCCTCGAGCAGTTTCTTTAGCTTGTCGTTCATGAAAATAAAAAAGCCCCGGCCTTAGGGCCGGAGCTTTTTTCCCGGGATGGACCGCTAGGCCGCTTTCTTGGCGGGCGCGGGCTTCTCTTTCTTGGCGCCCTTGGCCTTGGTCGGCGACTCCTTCGTGGGCACCGTGCTCAGCACCTTCTTGCGGGAGACGCCCACCGGCCCCACCTTGCGGGCCGTCGTCTTGGCGGGCTTCTTGACCACGGTCTTGCCCTCGGTCGATTGGAAGCGCTTCTGGAAGCGCTCCACGCGCCCAGCGGTGTCGACGAGCCTCTGCGTACCCGTGAAGAAGGGATGGCACTTCGAGCAGATTTCGAGCTTGATGAGCTCCTTGGTCGAGCGCGTCTCGAACGTATTGCCGCAGGCGCAGACGACCTTGGCGACGGTGTAAACCGGATGGATTCCCGCTTTCATGGATTTTATCCTCGAATTAAATTGAAACGACCCGCAAAGTATACAAAATTCGCGGGCGTTTTTCGGGCGACGCCCGTCGATTCCGCGCGCCCGTCCGCGCGCGATCATGATATAATGCGCCCATCCATGCTTGAGCGCCTCAAGCGCCTGATACTGGGCTCTCCCCGCGATATCGAGGATCCGGAAATTTTTCACCGGATTTCTCTCATCGCGTTTTTGGCCTGGGTGGGCCTGGGGGCGGACGGGCTGTCCTCCTCCTGCTACGGCCCCGAGGAATCCTTCAGGGTCCTGGGCGCCCATACGGGCCTGGCCGTTTTCGTGGCCATCGCAACGGCGCTGACGGTCTTCATCATCGCTTACGCTTATTCCCGCGTCATCGAGCACTTCCCTTTTGGCGGCGGCGGCTACACCGTGGCGACCAAGCTCCTGGGCCCCTCCTTCGGGCTGGTTTCCGGCTGCGCTCTGCTGGCCGACTATTTTCTGACCATCACCGTTTCCATCGTCTCCGGAACCGACGCTTTTTTCAGCTTTCTATCGCCCGGCCTGTCCCATTGGAAGCTCGCCGTGGAAACCGCGCTCATCATCTTTATGACGCTCATGAACCTGCGCGGAGTCAAGGAATCCATTAAAATCCTGGCTCCCACCTTCATTCTCTTCCTCGTCACGCACGCCACGCTTATTTTCGGAACGTTTTTTCTTCACGCGCGGGCCCTGCCGCAAATCACAAGCCAAGTCGGCTCAAACCTGGGCTCCAGCCTCACGACTTTGGGCTTGGCCGGCATGACCGCCTTGTTCCTGCGCGCCTACGCCATGGGTGCCGGCACCTATACCGGGATCGAAGCCGTTTCCAACGGCCTGCAGATCATGCGCGAGCCCAAGGTCGAAACCGGCAAACGAACCATGTTCTACATGGCCGTCTCCTTGGCCGTAACCGCGGGCGGCATCATCCTGTGCTATCTCTTGGTCGATGTCCACGCCGTGCCGGGCCAGACCATGAACGCCGCGCTCATCAGCCGTTTCATCACGCGCACGGGCTTAAGCGGCACCATTTTCGGCCACGGGTTTCTCGTAATGACTTTGATCGCGGAGGCGGCGCTTTTGGTCATCGCGGCCCAAGCCGGCTTCGTGGACGGCCCCCGCATCATGGCCAACATGGCGCACGACTCCTGGATGCCGCATCGTTTCGGCACTCTTTCCGACCGCCTGACCGTGCAGGACGGCGTGCTGGTTATGTCACTGGCCTCTTTATTTCTTCTTTGGGACACGCACGGGGACATCACGACTCTCGTGGTCATGTACTCCATCAACGTGTTCGTCACTTTCAGCCTGACGCAGGCGGCCATGATCCGCTTCTGGCTGCGCGGTCGCAAAACCAAGTCCGATTGGAAAAACCAGATCTCCGTCCACATCGTTGGCTTCGTGCTCTGCGCCGGCATGCTCGTTCTGAACATGGTCATCAAATTCGCCGAGGGCGGCTGGGAAACCATGCTCATCACCTCCGGCATCATCGCCCTATGCCTGCTCATCCGCGCCCATTACGTGGCGGTCAAGCGCAAACTCGCGCGCTTGGACGACATCCTCACCGCCCTGCCGGAGAACCCCCGAGCCTCGACGGGGCCGACGCTCGACCCCAAAGCGCCCACCGCCGTGGTCTTGGTCGGCGGCTACGGTGGACTAGGCATCCACTCCCTCCTCGCCATCCAACGGCTCTTCCCGAACTATTTCAAGAACTTCATCTTCATTTCGGTGGGCGTCATCGATTCGGCCTCGTTCCATGGCGTAGGCGCGGTGGATGATTTGCGCCAAAGGACGGAGGACGAGCTCAAGCGCTACGTGGGGCTCGCCCGCAGCCTAGGCTTGGCCGCGGACTACCGGCTGGGCGTAAGCACCGAAGTCGTCGAGGAGGCGGAACGGCTTTCCCTTGAAATCAGCCGTGAATATCCCCGTTCCGTGGTCTTCGCCGGAAAGCTGGTCTTCGAACAGGAGCGATGGTTCCAGCGGGTCCTGCACAACGAGACCGGCTACCAGCTGCAGCGGCGCCTGCAGTTCTCCGGCATCAACACCATGGTCTTGCCGGTGCGGGTGCTCTCCGGCGTCCCGTCTAGGGTTCCTGCCTGAGAAACCGCGCTCCGAAGAAAACGAAAAGCGCGCCGAAAACCACGTAAAGCCGCCAGTAGGTTTCGTGGATCTGGCCCCAAATCCCGCCGCGCGCGGCCAGGTGCCACGAGATCATCTCCACGGTAAAAAGCATGACGGTCGGAACAATCATGAGCCACGCCGCGCGCCGGGAGGAAAGCTTCCAGTTCGTCATGATAGCCGCCGCGAAAAGCCCCAACAACGGACCGTACGTGTAGGAAATCACCCGAAACGCCAGCCAAAGAACGCGATCCAGACCCTTGAGAGCCAGCGCCAAAACCAAAAACACCGCGCCGAAGATTACAAATGATATCCGCGACACGCTCACGAGATGTTTTTGCCCGGCGTCCTTGCCCCAAATGGGTTTGTAAAAGTCCATGACGAAGGCCGTGGACAAAGAGGCCAGGGCCGAGTCCGCGCTGCCCATCGCGGCCGAAGCCACGGCGGCCAGCAGCAGCCCGCGCAGGCCCGGCGGCATCACGGCCAGGATGAAGCGCGGGAAAACGTGATCCGGATCGCGCATGCCAGCGACGAAGGCGGGGTGCGCCTGCGCGTAGGCGTAAAGGCCGACGCCGATGCTTAGGAAAATGAAGGTGATGGGGATTCCTGCCAACCCCCAGATGATGAGGGAAAAGCGCGCTTTTTTCTCGTCCCGGCAGGCCAGGAGCCGCTGCACCATGTCCTGATCGACGCCGTAGGCGGCCGAAGAGTTAAAAAACGCCCAAACGGCCATGAGCGCGAGAAGAGATAAATTTTTCCGCTTATAAAGCTCCAGGAAATTAAACTTGTCGTAGAGCGTCCCATCAGGACGAATGGCGTGCTTTCCGGCCGCGACGATGCCCGCGATGCCGCCCGGAACGTGCAGGACGATGTAGACGATGGAAATCACGGCGCCCGAGATAAGCAGGACGAACTGCAGCGTATCCGTCCAGGCCACGGCCCGGCCGCCGCCCATGGTCGTGTAGGCCAGAATGGCGAGGACGACAAAAATGACGCAGTGCGCGTAGGAAATGCCGCCTCCGGCCACGACCTGAAGCACCTTGGCCACGACCACGACGCGCACGGTCGAGGCCATCGTCCGGGTGACGATAAAATAGGCCGACGCGGTCAAGCGCGCGCCCGAGCCGAAGCGCTGGGCGATGATCTCGTAGATGGAGGTGACCTTGAACTTCTGGAAGCACGGGATGAACACGAAGGCGATGAAGACCGTGGCCATGATGTCGCCGGCGTTGCTCAAAAGATAGCGGTAGTCCGAGGCGTAGCCCTCGGCCGGAACGCCGACGAAGGTCAGCGCGCTGATGCAGGCGGCAAAGAAACTGGCCGTGGCCACCAGCCAGGGAATGGAGCGGCTGGCGAGGAAATAATCCTCCGTGGTCTTCGCGGTGCGGTGAGCGGCCCACCAGCCGATCCAGCCCAGGACGGCGAGATAGGAGACGAGAATCGCGCCGTCTAAAAATCCTAGGTGAAGCGGCGCCAAAAAGCCCCCTAGGGCGTCTTAATTAGCGCTTTGTTAGGAACAATTTTTGCTTTTTGGCGCAATTCCTGCAGGAGCTTCGGCCACGCCTTGGATATCTTGTCGGCCAGAAGCGCGGTTTTAAGGCGAGAGGAAATTTCCTTATAAGTCGCCGGCTTGGACTGCCGGAAGCTCACGACCTTGAGGATAAAATACCCGTTGGAAAGGCGCAAGGGTCCGACCACGTCTCCGGGCTTTGCCGCGAACACCGCCTTTTCGATCTGCGGCTGGAGCATCCCGCGCGGGATAAATCCCATGTCGCCGCCTTGATTTTTGGTGGCGTTGTCCAAGGATACTTCGGCGGCCACCTTGGAGAAATCGGCTCCCGACTTAAGCGCCACGAGCAAATCGTTGGCCGAGTTCTCGCTGGCCACCATGATGTCGCTCACGCGCGCGGCCTCGGGCACGCCCAGGGTATCCTTGTTCGCGTCGAAATACTTTCGGACCTCTTCATCCGACACGGAAATCTTATCAGCCTTCTTGACCAAGTCCTCGCGCATGACCTGATCCTCTATCTGGCGGCGCAGCGCGGCCAAACTCGACCCAGTCGCGATCAAGCGCGCCTCGAACGTTTTTTGATCCTTGAACTGCTTCTGGATGTTCTTGATCCGCGCGTCGACCTCTTTCTTGTCCGGGCTGATGTGGTAGTCCTTCATCGCCTTCTCGATCAGGATATTGTTGACCAGGTCGCCGAGCGCGGCGTTGCCATAATTCTGGACGGCGAAGGCCGAGATTTGAGCCTGCGTCACCGGCGTTCCATCCACGCTCAAGACGACGTCCTTCTTTCCCTGCGCCCAAAGCGGCACGGCCACGAAAATGGCGCAGGCGGCGGTCAAAATTTTATTCGCGTGCATCGTTCCTCCTTAATAATAGCGAACAGGATTTATACTTTGCCACTTTAGCATTCAGCCTTGGGATTTGTCTAGAAACATTCGGCCCGAGCCGGGTCCAAGGGCCCAAAACGGCCTGGGCCATTTAACGCCGCCGCTAAGGCCCTTGGGCTCAGGCCGCCGCCCGATTGCCCTGCCATAATGACGTCATGCCTTCCAACAAGCGCAGTCTCGCCTTCGCGCTCTCCCTTTTTGTTTTTGCCTCAGCCCCGGGTTTGCCCGCCTATGCCGCGGCCGCGGAGGTTTTCGACGCCGCGCCGGCCCAAGCCGCGCCTCTGGCCTGGATTCCCGTTTTGGGCGCGGCGTCCACCGAAATGGACGTCCTGCAAGACCCCGCCGCGCAAAACATTTCGGGCATCTTGGATCAAATACAGATGGAAGCCGCTCTTCACCCCAAATCCGCGGACGCCCTAGCCTTCGTCGGCAAGCTCCCGGCCGCCGCCGATACGCCGGAAAAGCTTTCGGCTCTCCCTGAAAAGGAACGCCTTCAGGCCATTTCCCAAGCGGTCGCCGCCGCCGGCCGGGAACTCTCCACCCAGACAGCGCCGCTCATCGCCAAGCTTTCTCATCCGGGTTTCGAACCCTCGTCCGCCGAGCGCCGGATTCTCAACCGTCTGGCGTCCTCGTGGTTTTATCTTCCCCCGGCCCAAGCCGCCGCCGTGCGGGACCTCGCGCGCCAAGAAACCGAGCGCAGCGCCGTTCAAAAAGCCAAGAAATTGGCGCGCGCTCTCGCGGGCAAGATTTACCCCGTTCCCGTTCTCGATCCGGAAGTCGCGGCGGGCGCGCGGATGATGTTTGCCCGGCTGCGCCCCGCCCTTTCCCAAGCCGCGTCCGGCCCGCATGAGACGGCCGTGAAAGACATTTTAGCGCCGCAGGCCGCGCAGGCGCTGGCGCAAGCCTCCCGCAGCCTGGCGGAGCGCGGGCATCCGCGCGGCGCGCTTTGGACCGCGGTTCTTAAAAACCATCGCCAGATTTTCGGCGCGATGGCCGAGGAGCGGATGGTCAACGCTTTAAGAAAAAACGGGCAATGGACGGAATTGGTCTCGGCCTTGTCTCTGGCCGCGGCCGGAGAACTCGCGCGCGAGGACGACGCCGAAGCTACGATGGTCCTGCGCAAGGCCGGAGCCGATTATGATTTGCGCCTGCCCATCCCGCCATGGCACCCGCTGGCCGGGCAATTCGAGAGCGTCGCGGACGCCCTATCCTCTTCCTACGGCCCGCCCGCGGAAGAACCCCTGGGACCCGGCCTGCGACTCGGACGACCTTTCGGCATTCCCGTCGTAATACGATCGGGAACCGCCTTGGCCTTGGCCCTCATCGGCGTGCAGATGTTCCAGGAAACCTCCATGGTGATGCCGGGAGCCGCCAAATCGTCGCTGGCCCTCCTCGCCGGGATCTCCGCCGTCCTCATCTACGGCTCGGTTCTGGCCCACGAATTCGGCCACGCCCTCATGGCGCGGACGCGCGGCATCGGAACGCACAAAATCACCTTGAACGTGATGGGCGGAGCGGCGTTCATCGATCACGAGGCCCGCAAACCGCCGACTGATTTTCTCATCGCCGCCGCCGGGCCGGCCGTCAACGTGCTGCTGGCCGCGGCGTGCTTCGTGCCGGCCCTTCTCCACATCGGCGTTCCCCACATTCTGGCCCAGGCCGTGGTGCCCTTTATCCTGACCAATATTCTCCTGGCGGGGTTCAACATCCTGCCCGTGCTTCCCATGGACGGGGGGCTTATGCTGCGAGCCGTCCTCTCGGCGATAATGCGAGACGACTACAGGGCCGCGCGCGCCGCGGAAAAAACCGCTAAAATCGTCGCCATCGCCTCTTTGGCCGCGGCGGCGGTGCTGCTTGTTTTCGGACACGCCGCGGCGGCGATGGCGCTGGTGTTTCTAAGCGCGGTGGGCTTCATGCCCCACGTCATCTCCCATCCGGGAACGACGCTGGTTGCGCCTAAAACAAAAACCAGCTAGCTAGAGGGCTTGCCGCACGTTCTCGACGTGCCCGGGAACGCTCACCTTGCGCCAAACATTCTTAATCCGGCCGTCGGGACCGATGACGAAGGTGGAACGTTCGACGCCCATGTACTTGCGGCCGTACATGGACTTTTCCTTCCACACGCCGTAGGCGGAGCACAAGGCCTTATCCTCGTCAACGAGAAGAGGAAAGGAAAGTTTCTGTTTTTCCTTGAACGACGCATGGCTCTTGGCCGAGTCCGGGCTCACGCCCAGGACCACCGCGCATTTTTTCTTGAGGGCGGCGTGCCCATCGCGGAAGTCGCAGGCCTCCGCCGTGCAGCCCGAGGTGTTGTCCTTGGGGTAGAAATAGAGGATGATGGTCTTGCCCTTGTAATCCGAAAGCGCATGACGCGCTCCCGCCTCGTCCGCGGCTGAGAAATCCGGGGCCCTGTCCCCGGCCTGAAGCTCGGCGTTTTTCATCATGCCCGGATGATAACAGATGGGCCGGAGGCGGATCAAACCGGACGAATCCTCCCGGCCGTTTGGCTATAATGTCCTCGTCTTATGCTCTTGAAAGAACGCCGCGCGCCGTTTGAGCATCCGGAAGCGGGCGCGAAAGCCCCGACCAAAACCGCCGCCTGGGTCCTGGCGGCGGCCTGCGCGTTGGCCGCCTTTTTCGTTCTGCGGAGCACTCTGGGCATGGTTGAAGCCGGCATTTTCCGAGCGCCCTACCTGGATCAATGGGGTTTTCTCAACCGCATGCGACTGTGGCAGGCCGGAAGACAAGGTTTTTGGACGCTTCTCTGGCGGCAGCACAACGAGCACCGGATGCTCCTGGGCTTCCTGATCCTGGCCATGGACCAGTCTTTGGTCGCGGCCCGCGGGACTTTCGCCGTGGCTTGCGCCTGGGCGTTCCAGGCGGCGCACGCCCTGCTATGGTGCGCTCTCTACTGGAGAATGGAAAAATCCGCCGCGCCGCGGGTTGCTTACGCGGCGCTCGTTCTAGGCGCCTTTTTTTCCGCCGCGCAATTTGAAAATTTTATTTGGCCATTTCAGTCCAATTTCGTCGCCGTTTTCCTGCTGGCCTCCGCCGCCATCCTGTGCTTTATCCGCCACTGCCGAACAAGCGGGCCCGGGGCCCTGGCCGCGGCGCTGGCGTTCGCGACGGGAGCGACGTTCTGCATGGCCAACGGCGTCTTGCTCTGGCCGGTTTTTCTGCTCATGGCCGCCGCGGAAAGCGCTCCGCCGCGAACCGGCGTCGCCGTCTTGGCCTGGGGTGCCGCGGTCTTGGCGGCCTACTTGCGCGGCTACGCGACCCCCGCGCAGCACGCCAATCCGGTTTTTTCCCTCCTTCACCCGGAGCTTTTGACGGGCTATCTGGGAATCTATTTCTTGAACGTCTGGGCCGGCGTGCCGTATTTAGTCACGCCCGTACGTGCCGGACTCTTCGTGGAAGCGCTTTTCACGGCGTTCTTCGGCGCTTATCTCTGGCGGCGGATCCGCCGCCAAGCTCTGGATTACTCCTTCTACGCCTACTCGTCCCTGTTTCTCTTCGGCACCGTCCTCCTAACAGCGCTGGGCCGCATCAACTTTGGCTGGGCGCAGGCCCAAAGCTCACGCTACGCCACTCCCGCCCTGATATTCTGGATTTCCTTGGCTTCGGCGGCCTGTTTGTTCATGAGCCGCCGCAAGAGTGCGGCGTGGAAAATTCTAGGGGTCCCGCTCATTGCTTCCGCCCTGTTCTCCGGAATGATTCTTCCCAAACAGACTTCCCGCGCGTTGACGGGTGTCAACTGGGTGCGACAGGCGGATATTTCTGGACTCTCCCTCGCGGTAGGCGCCTTCGATCCGACGGCGTGGAATCGACTCTATCCGGGGCCCGGAACGATTCTATCGCTTCTGCCCTACCTCAAATCGCGACGGCTTTCCCTTTTCAGCGATCCTGACGTGGGAAAAATCGGGCGGCCGCTTTTCTCCTTCCTGACCGAAGCCGCTCCCGGACGGTGCGCCGGATCGTTTTCCGGATTCATCCCCGTTCCCGCCGTCGCGCCCGGAATCCGGACCGGGCGGGTCTTCGGCCGCGCCTGGCTTCGGACAGCGCGCCCGCTGCAAACCGTTTTCATCGCTAACAAACGAAGACGCATCGTAGGACTCGCCTATGCCTTTAGGCCTACTGAGCGGTTATTCCCTGCTCCCGATCCGCTGCGCGGCGCGTGGGGAGGCTATGTCCGGCTGGCGCCGAAAACACGCCGCCTTTTCGCCTACGGGGTCCTGCCGCGAACGCGCGCGGCATGCCTCGTTGGCGCTTTAAGTCTCGGACCGATGAGACGCTCCAGCGCCGCCCACACATCAGCAACAGCCGCGGTCGCGGCGCCGGGCCTCAAATCGCGCCTATAGAAATCGCGCAAAAGCCGGGGGCCGACAATTTTTTCAAGCCGGGCGTAGTCGTAGATTTCCCAGGGGCTCGTGCAGAGAAAAATCGCGGCCGCGGGCTTGCCCAGGGCCAAGGCCAGGTGCATGGCCAGCGTGTCCCCGGAGACGACCGCGTCGCAGCCGGCGATATCCGAAACGTAGTCCGCGAGCGAGCGCCTCTGGCGGAGGATATTGACCGCGGCGCCCGCGCGCCGCAGGCGCCGGGCCAATTCGGAATATCCCCGCCAGGCTTTGCCGGGCCAGCGGTCGCCCACGCGCGGCTCCAGGCCCACGCGCACGCCGCCGCGGCGGTTTGGGTTCGACGCGGTCAGGAGATGTCCGCGCTCAATCCAATACTCCTCGCCGCGAAAAGGCAGTCCAGCCATGGCGAATAAAATTTCTTGATAGCTTTTCCGGTTTTTTTTCTTGAGCGCGTCCGCCCGCTGGCGGCCCAGCCGCGAAATGAGCCCCATGTCGAACCAGGGCGCCGATGATTTCGTGTAAACAAGCCTCCCGTCGTCGGCCGGCTTGACGCCGATAAAGCTCCGGGCTGGAAACCCGGCGGCCACGGCCGCGGCGCACGCATCCTCCTCGAGGGAAAAGACGGCGTCGAAAGAAAGGCCGGCGAATTGCCGCCAGGAGTCCAGCTCACAGACCCCGGCCAGTGCCCGGCGCGGCAGGATGCCCAGCGCCTCGCGGCTCGTGATCCAGTAAACCTCGGCCTTGAGCGCGCGCAGAAGCGGCGTGGTCCGAACGACGTCTCCCAGGGCTCCAATCTTGACGATGAGGACGCGGCGCTTGGTCGAAAGAGCGTTCCTGCCGGAAAACGGGGCCATAACTTGGCCGTATCGTATCAAATCTTAGCCGCGGCTCCAGCGGGTTTTCGCGAGACCATAGCCATCTCAAAAGCCTTGACAAACGGGACCGGACCTGATATTAATGTAACAGGCCACCGAGAATTCGGATGCGCCGTTGTCTTTTCTTAAAAAACGCGCCGAGAACGGCCTCCCAAGATGGAGGTGTTTCGGCGTTTTTTATTCGCCGGCGACGAGACGATTTGAATGGCTGATTGGTCCAAACTGAAAGCGCAGGCAATCGCAATCGCGAGCACCGCCCGGAGCCGGGTAAAATCCCTGCTGGCCGGAGGGCCCGTCTTGTCGGTTGATTTGGGCGGCGCGGCAATTAAAATCGCGCTTATCGCCGAGGAAGCCGGGGGCCTGGAACTAAAAGCCTGGGGGCACGCGCCCCTGAACGTCGATGCCGAAGCCCCGGCGGACGAACGCAAGGCGAAGGCTCTCGACACTCTGCGTCAAGTCCTCTCCATCAAGGGACTCAAGCTCAAGCGCGCGGCGACCTCTCTTTCCGGAAACTCCGTGCTGGTGCGCTACGTGCGGTTCCCTTCCTTAAGCCCCGCCGAACTCGCCGCGGTCCTGCCGGTCGAGGCCGAGCCCTTCATCCCCTTCGACATCAACGAGGTCCAGTTGAGCTTCCACATCCTGGGCGAAGCGGAGGAGGACGGCCAGAAAAAAATGGACACCGTGCTGGTCGCGGCCAAGAGGGACTTGGTCTCCTCCCGCGTGGAGGTTCTTGAAGGCGCCGGGCTTTCCCCCGCCCTCATCGACGTGGACTCCTTCGCCATGGAGAACGTCTGCGCGCGCCTTCCGGACGGCCAGGCCGGAACGACTTTGTGCCTCAACATCGGGCATTCCGCCACGAATCTTTCCCTCATCGCGAACGGCGCCACGCGCGTAGTCCGAGACATTTTCATCGGCGGGCACGCCGTCACCAAGGCGGTGATGAAAGAGCTTTCCTGCGACTACACCCGGGCCGAGGAACTCAAGAAATCGTGCGGACTCTTTTTGGACGAGGAAAAGTCGCGGGCGCTCCAGGAGCAAAAAAACGACGAATTGGCCGCGGCCGCGGCCGCGGCGCAGGTCGTCAAGGATATGGTCACCGAGGTGCACCGTTCCGTCGATTTTTATCTTTCCCAAGGGCCGGATCGCGCCATCACCGACGTCGTCCTCTCCGGCGGAAGCGCCCGGCTCAAGAACCTGCCCCATTTTCTATCCGGGGATCTCAAGGTCCCCGTGAGCCTCCTAAACCCCATGGCCGCGCTCAAAAAAATCCCCGACGACTTTCCTGCCGATCTCTCTCCTTCCTTCGCCGTCGCCGTCGGCCTGGCCCTGCGCTGCGCGGGAGGCGCGCCGTGATCCGCATCAATCTCGTCCCGCAGGATATCCTGGACAAGGCGCGCCAGAAGCAGTTCATCGTCAAGGGCGCGGCCGGAGGCGTCCTTCTCGTTCTCTTGCTGAGCCTGATTTCCTTCGGCCAATACCTGCGCCTGCGGGATCTCCGGATCCAATCCGCCCAGGCCGCCGGGAAGCTCCAGAAGCTGCAGGTCCTGGTGACGGAAGTCCAGGATCTTCAGAAGACGGAAAGCGGTATCCGGGACCGTCTCAACATCATCAACGGCCTGCTCAAAAATAGGCCGCTCTACCCCGACTTCATGTCCGACTTCGCGCGCGACGTGCCCGGAGGAATCCAAATCCAAGACCTGACCACCAAGGGCGGCGGGAACGCCGGAGCGACCCTCAAGATTTCGGTCAGCGCGCGGGCGCTGAGCAACGACGACATCGCCGGCTGGATCAGCGCCATGCAGAACTCCGGCCGCTTCGCCTCGGTCG
>Ga0307374_10003438_pt1 | contig 27038 bp, 21 predicted proteins | sample OX3MG_FD_202532 | JGI IMG/M metagenome (GOLD analysis project Ga0307374, IMG submission 202532) | Soil microbial communities from Risofladan, Vaasa, Finland - OX-3 | ecosystem: Environmental > Terrestrial > Soil > Coastal area > Acid sulfate soil | place: Finland: Risofladan, Vaasa | collected...
CCGCCCCCATCGCGTCGGCGATCATCTTGGCCAGGTCGAGGAGCCGGTGGGTCTCGGTCATCTGGTTGAGCACGCGCACCCGGTCATCGGTGGGCGGGTTGGTGATCGCGATCTCGATGCACCGGACGGTGTCGCGGATGTGGATGAACGCCCGGGTCTGCCCGCCGGTGCCGTGCACGGTCAGCGGGTGCCCGATCGCGGCCTGCATGAGGAACCGGTTCAGCACCGTGCCGTAGTCACCGTCGTAGTCGAACCGGTTGATCAGCCGCTCGTCCTTGCTGGTCTGGTCGGTCTGGGTGCCCCACACGATGCCCTGGTGCAGGTCGGTGATCGCCAGCCCGTCGTTCTTGGCGTAGAACGCGAACATCAGCTGGTCCAGGGTCTTGGTCATGTGGTACACCGACCCCGGGTTGGCCGGGTGCAGGATCTCCCGCTCCAGCTCGCCGTCCGGCGTGGGCACCTTCACGGTCAGGTAGCCCTCGGGGATCGGGGCGGTGCCCGACCAGCCGTAGCCGTACACGCCCATGGTGCCCAGATGCACCAGCGACACGTCCAGCCCGGTCTCCACCAGCGCCGTCAGCAGGTTGTGCGTCGCCCGCACGTTGTTGTCGACGGTGTAGCGCTTGGTGTGAGTGGAGCGCATCGAGTACGGCGCCGCCCGCTGCTCGGCGAAATGCACGATCGCCTCGGGCCGGATCTCCTCCAGCACCGCGACCAGGCGGTCGTACTCGGCCGCCAGGTCCAGGTTGATGAACCCGATGTCCCGGCCCGAGACCTCTTTCCAGACCGAGAGCCGCTCACTGATCGGACGGATCGGCGTCAGCGAGTCCACCTCAAGCTCGACGTCGATCTTCCGGCGGCTCAGGTTATCGATGATGGTGATGTCATGACCGCGGTCCGACAGGTACAACGAGGTCGGCCAGCCACAGAACCCATCGCCGCCGAGAACCAGAACGCGCATTCCGACTCCCATCGTGTTGCCAACAATCGGGACGCACGCGGCCCTGCTGCGCAGGGGCCGGAGCCGGCCTGAATGGCGCCGGCTCAAGCCACGACGTCCCGTAGGCGGCTAGTGTACCGGTCGATGCGCCGGTTGCTACCTGCCCGTAGGGGTAGCCAGCAGTAGCCAGGCGGGCTGCTGGGCTGCATGAGAGCCGAGAGACAGGGCAGTTCTGCCTGGTTCTGGCCGTGCCCGGCCGGCACCCGGCATGTGGCAAACCTCATGCTTGCGCGGTTTTTGCGCTCGGCGGCACGCGCCCGCGTCCGGGGCACGAGCCGTACCGGAGGGCCAACGTTACGGATACTGGTCTCTGCCCGCCAAAGGACCCCCGCGATCCGCCCCAATGCCGGTCATCACCCTTCCTTTCGGCCCTAGCGCGGCAGTGCGGCGATAGCGGATCGTCGTCGCATGGCGGGACCGCGCCAGGCGGCGGCCGCACGAGGCCGGGAGGGAAACGATGTCCAGGCGGATCAGGTTAGGACAGCTCTTAAGCGCGGCGGCCCGGTTGCTGCCCGCGGTCATCATGGTCGCCGCCGTGCTCACCGGCTTCGCGCCGGCGGCGCGGGCCCAGGCGGCCACCAAGTACGTCTACCTCACCTTCGACGACGGGCCCGGCCCGACCTACACCCGGCAGGTGCTGGACATCCTGACCCAGTACCAGGTCCGTGCCACCTTCTTCGAGGTCGGCCAGAACGTCGCCAGCTACCCCTCGATCACCCATCTCGCCTACACCCGCGGCAACAGCGTGCAGAACCACACCTGGGCCCACCGGGACCTGCGCAATGTGTCCTGGAACACATTCAAGTACCAGGTGAAGGCCACCGACCGGGTGATCAGCGCGCAGACCGGGTACACGCCGCGCTGCCTGCGGCCTCCCTACGGCTATGTCAGCAGCAGCGTCTACGCGCGGGCCGCCACGCTCGGCAAGCAGATCAGGCTGTGGACCGTGGACCCGCGGGACTGGTCGCGGCCGGGGACGTCGGCGATCGTCAGCCGGGTACTGAACAATGTGCGGTCCGGCTCGGTCGTCCTGCTGCACGATGGCGGCGGCAACCGCAGCCAGACCGTCGCGGCGCTGCCCACGATCCTGAAGACGCTCAAGGCCCGCGGCTACGTCTTCTACCGCATGTGGTGCTGACGGCCCGCGAGGACCGGCGGCCGGTGCCGATTTGGGCGGTGCCGATTTGGGCGGTGCCGATTTGGGCGGTGCCGATTTGGGCGGTGTCGATCTGGGGTGAGCCCGTTCGTGTAGGGGGTGACAGGCCGGCCCGATGCCGGCGGTAACGTCTGCGGAGGGAGCATCCGATGAAGAACTACCTGCTGAGCGTGTACCAGCCCGAGGGAACCCCACCCCCGCCCGAGGTGCTGGAGAAGATCATGGCGGACGTCGCGGCCGTGCGCGACGAGATGAAGGCCGCGGGAGCCTGGGTCTTCTCCGGCGGCCTCAACTCGCCCAGCACCGCCACCGTGCTGCGGCTCGACGGCGGCGAGGTGCTCACCACCGACGGCCCCTTCCTGGAGGGCAAGGAGTACCTCGGTGGGTTCACCATCGTCACGGCGCCCGATCTGGACGCCGCGCTGGCGTGGGGCCGCAAGCTGGCCCGGGTGATCACCCTCCCGATCGAGGTGCGGCCGTTCGCGGACGGCCCCGGGGACTGACACCCGGCGTGCCCGCCCTCACCGCCAGCGAGATCGAGCGTGTGTTCCGTGAGGAGTACGGCCGCGCGGTGGCCGTCCTGGTCCGCTACTTCGGCGACATCGACGTCGCCGAGGACGCGGTCCAGGACGCGTTCACCGCAGCCGTGCAGCGATGGCCGGCTACCGGGCTGCCGCCGGGCCCGGCCGGCTGGATCATCACCACCGCCCGCAACCGGGGGATCGACCGGCTGCGGCGGGAGGCGTCCCGGGCGGGCCGGCACGCGCAGGCAGCCCTGCTGCACGCGGGCGGCGAGCCCGAACCGGAGGGCGCCGTGCGCGACGACCGGCTGCGCCTGATCTTCACCTGCTGTCATCCCGCGCTCGGCACCGCCGCGCAGGTGGCGCTGACGCTGCGGCTGCTGGGCGGGCTGAGCACCGCCGAGATCGCGCACGCCTTCCTGGTGCCCGAGCCCACCATGGCCCAGCGGCTGGTCCGGGCCAAGGGCAAGATCCGCGACGCGCGGATCCCCTACCGGATCCCCACCGACGCGGACCTGCCAGACCGGCTGCGGGCCGTGCTGGCCGTCGTCTACCTCATCTTCAACGAGGGCTACACGGCCAGTTCGGGCGACCGGCTGATCCGCGAGGACCTGTGCGCGGAAGCCATCCGCCTCGGGTGGCTGCTCGCCGGGCTGATGCCCGACGAGCCCGAGGTCATGGGGCTGCTGGCGCTCATGCTGCTGACCGAGTCCCGCCGGGCTGCCCGCACCACCGCCAGCGGCGGCCTGGTCCTGCTGGCCGACCAGGACCGCGGCCGCTGGGACCGCGGCCTCATCGCCGAAGGCCGGGCCATCGTCCGGCACTGCCTGCGCCGGGGCCAGCCAGGCCCCTACCAGATCCAGGCCGCGATCGGCGCCGTGCACAGCACCGCCGCCGACGTGGCCAGCACCGACTGGCGGCAGATCGTGCAGCTGTACGACCAGCTCGCCGCGCTCGCCCCGAGCCCGGTCGTGTCGCTGCACCGGGCGGTCGCGGTGGCGGAGATGGCGGGACCGGAGGCGGCGCTCGCCCTCGTGGACGACCTTGACCTGGGCCACTACTACCTGTTCCACGCCGTCCGCGCGGACCTGCTGCGGCGGCTGGGCCGCCCCGGCGAGGCGGCGCTGGCGTACGACGCGGCGATCGCCCGCACCGCCAACGCGGCCGAGCGGGACTTCCTGGCCCGCAGCAGGCAGGCGCTCACCGGGGCCTGACGGCGGCCGCAGTCACGGGTTCAGGGGCTGGCGGGCTCGGGGGGCAGCTTCACCACGGTGGCGAAGGAGCACAGTTGGCCAGCCGGGCGGGGATTCCGGCTTTCCGCCTCCGCGGCGCACGTCACTCGGGTTGACTGGGTCACAGCGGCTGGTCATCTGCTGGCAAATGTGGCGTGGAGCCCCCGGATGTGGCCCTACGCTGGGCGAAGATGTGCACGCAGGGCCAGCCGGGCAGTGATGGGGGCTCGGGAGCCCTTGACCGGGCGGCGCGGTGATACCTGCGCCTACAGTGGCCGCGCAGATCCGCCAATGGAGGTACGGCCGAGTGACACAGGTGTCCACCCACCCGGCCGACCCGCCGGGATCGGTCGGGCAGGCCCGCCGGTCCAGGATCCGCGGCTTGGTCGAGGGGCAGGAGCCGAGCGGTCCGATCGAGCGGGTCATGAGCGCCCTGATCCGCAAGCTCGCCTGGAGCAGGCTGGCCGACCCCAAGGTCGCCATCACCGTGTCCGGCGCCGGCCTGCTGCTCGGGATGCTCGTCGGGGCGACCGCGCCGAACGCCGAGACGCTGCCGGTCAGGCTGCCACTGTCCCTCCTGCTGCCGCCGCTGGGTCACTCCGAGAGCCACGTCATCATCGCGTCAGTGATGCTCTACACCGGGGACATCCTCGCCTGCCTGGGGCTGGCCGGCATGCTGTGGGCACACAGCCAGGGCTGGCGCCCCAACCCGCGTTACCTGCTGCTGGTCAGCTCGGCCATCATCGCCGTGATGGTCAGCCTCACCCCGGTCGGCTCGTCGGACACCGCCAGCTATGCCGCCTACGGCCGGATAGCGAACCTGGGCGGCAATCCGTACACGACCAACCCGCTCGCCTGGCTCGGGGTCGGCTCCCCCTACACCCATGCCGTCGGCGCGCTGTGGAAGCAGCAGCCGTCCGTGTACGGCCCGTTCGCCACCCTGATCCAGTCGTTCGCGGCCTCGATCGGCGGGCCGCACGTCGCCACCACCATCTGGGTCCTGATGATCCTCAACGGGATCGTCTTCATCGGCGTCGGCGTGCTGCTGCTCAAGACCTCCGACGACCCGGTGCGGGCGACCCTGTTCTGGACCGCGAACCCGGTCCTGATCCAGCAGCTGGTCAGCGGCGGTCATCTCGACACGTTCGTGGCCGCGGCGGCGATCTGCTCGATCCAGGTGGCGCGCCGCGTCTCTGGCATGTGGGGCGATGTGCTGATCGGGGTCCTGCTCGGGCTGGCCTGCGGGATCAAGGCCAACGCGGCCCTGGTCGCGATCGGGCTCGCGTGGCCGCTGCTGCGGCGGCACGAGTGGATGCGCACGGCCCGGATCGCTGTCGTGACGCTGGCGACCATCGCTGTGCAATACAGCTTCTACGGCCTCGTTGCGCTGAAACCGATCCTCGGCGGTCTGAAGCTGGCCACCTTCCCCTCGCCATGGCGGCTTCTCCAGCTGGTGGCGGAGGGGCTGGGCGCCAGCAGCGCCTCCATGTCAACCGTCATCAGCGTCCTGTGGCCGATCGCCATGATCGTGGTCGCGTGGTTCATCTACCAGCGGATCTCCTCAGACCAGCCACGCGAGGTCGTCGCGCCGTTCGCGCTGACCTACGCCTGGATCCTCGTCGCCCCGTGGGTGTTCGCCTGGTACACCGGGATCGCCTGGGCCGCGCTCACCCAGGTGCCGCGTAACCGGATGACCCGGTGGCTGGCGATCGTCACGGTCTTCCTCGCCCTGTGTCACTCCAGCGGCGGGCAGGCCACGCCGGGACGATGACGAGCCAGGTGAAGTCCGCGGCTGTGACCGGGGAGGCGCTGCGGACCGGGGAGGCGCTGCGGACCGGGGAGACCGCTCCGGCCGGCAGCGGCGCTCCAGCTGCCCAGCCGAGCCCCGGGCCCCCCGGACGGGCAGCCCGCTGGCGCGGCGGAGCGGCCGCGGCGCTGCGGCGGCACTGGCTGGCCGCCGGGCTGCTTGGCGCCGGGCTGGTGCTGCGGGTCCTGGCCCAGCTCGCCTACCGGCCCGCGCTGTTCTATATCGACACGCACAGGTATCTGTACAACGCCGACGGCAACGACCCCGTCGGCTACAAGGGCCCGCTGCGGGCGATCCTGCTGGTGTCCAACTTCGACGCGGTCGCCGCCGTCCAGCATCTGCTCGCGCTGGCGATGGCCGCGGGCATCTATGTGCTGCTGCTGCGGCGCGGCGCACCGCGCTGGCTGGCCGCGCTGGCCATCGCGCCGGTCCTGCTGGACGCCTACCAGGTGCAGACCGAGCAGACGATCATGCCAGGCACCTGGTTCGGGGCCCTGATCGTGGCCGGCCTTGCCATCCTGCTCTGGCGGCCGAAGGCCAGCTGGCGGGCGGTTATCGCGGCCGGTGTGGTGCTGGGGACCTCGGCGACCTTCGCTCAGGTGGGCGAGGTCCTGGTCGTGCCCGCGGTGATCTACCTGCTCGCGGCCGGCGGCGGCTGGCGGCAGGCGGCTGGCAAGGCGGGGGCACTGTGTGCAGCGTTCGCCCTGCCCATCCTCACCTACTGCGCCGGCTCCTACCTGATCACCGGGGACTTCTTCCTGTCACACTCGGGCGTCACATCCTTCTACGGGAGGATGGCGGCAGCCGCGGACTGCCCGACCCTCCGGCTGCCCGCCGCCGAGCGGGGAATGTGCCCGGCCAGGGCACAGCAGGCCCTCGGGTCCGACTGGCTGGAGTACGGCGCGGGCTCCCCGATCCGGCCCTACTACGCGGACCTGCCCCGCGCCGAGACCGACCAGCTGATCTCCGACTTCGACCACCGGGTGCTGACCCAGCAGCCGCTGCGGGTGGCCGGTGCCTACTCCCGCGACGTGGTGAAGCTGTTCGCGCTGACCCGCACGACCAGCCCGGGTGACGCGCCCATCAGCCGCTGGCAGTTCCAGACGTCGTTCCCGTACTACCCACCGCACGCCTCGGTCCAGGTCGTGCGGACCGCGGTCAGCCGTTTCGGCGGCGGCATGCCCGCCGTCTGGCGGCCCGTCGCGGTGTTCCTGCGCTCCTACCAGCTCGGCGGCGGCTACACGCCCGGCCCGCTGCTGGCGCTGTTCACGGTGGCCGGCCTGGCCGGCTCGGTGGCCGGGCTGCGCAGGCGGGCGGACCCGCTGATCCGCCAGCTCGGGCTGGCCTGCCTGCTGCTGTCCGGTTCGGCGGTCACCGTGCTGCTGGCATCGGACCTGTTCGAGTTCTCCTGGCGGTACCAGCTGCTCGCACTCGTCACCCTCGTGCCGGCCGGAGCGCTCGGGATCGGCGTCATCGTCCGCTCGGTCAGAGCCCGGCGCTCACCCACGGGGGTGCTGCCACCGGGCTTGGTGCCGCCATCCGGGGGATGAGGCGGGGTATTGGCATCTCGGCCAGGCCAGCCTTGTGGCCGCCGTTCCCGCAGCTACAGTCCGCCACGGCCGGTGACTGTAGGTTCTTGGCTACTTGGACTACTCGTGCCCCGCATATCTGGCAGAACTGCCATGGCAGGCTTGTTGCATAGCTGTTAACGTCACGTGAACAGCATGCTGGCAAGTGTATCTTGTAGAACTTCCTTCGGCGGAAACATACTTTATTCTCTCCATCTCGCGCGTCACATTCGTGCGGGCACGAATATAGACCCCCAACAATCCTCAGGCGGCTGGCGATTCACCGGGCTCTCATTGCACAGGCCATGCTGAAGCCGGAGACAGCTACCGCGTTGCCCTCTTTCTCATCAACACTTTCTTCAGCGGGTGACCGTACGGCGGCGCAGCATGCTCGATGCCCCGGCTGGCCACCTGCGAGGAGGATCGGAATCGGTATGGATGCGATCAGAATCGGGCGAGGAGCTCGCCGACTGGCAGCCGCCACCACGGCAGGGCTCCTGGTAACGGCCTGTGCTGTCGGTGGGTCGAATGGATCCGGTGGCTCGTCAGCTTCCGGGGCATGTGGCAAGTACGACTCGTCGATCCTTGACAACCGGCCGGTGCCGGCGTCTCTTGACCCGGCTACGGTGACCCCGCCGACCTCACAGGTCGCCGTCAACAACACGGCCAACCGGATGGGCGCGCCACAGCCACTGGTGGCCACGCTGTGGTCGGATATTCATGTGACACCAGCTCAGGTCAAGGAGATCTGCAGCAAGCACCTCTCCGCCGTCTTCCTCGACTGGAGCAACGTCACCTACAACAAGGCGATCGACTCTGGCATGCAGCAGGAGTACAAGGCGCTGGGGGTGAACCTCATCCGCATCACCGACTCGGAGTTCTCGCCCACCGGAACGGCAGGCGACCTGGCCGCAGTGCTGCCGCTGAAGCCGGACATCATCCTGACCGGCGGCACCATCAACCCGTCCCAGATGGCGAGCATCATGGCGCCGGCGGTAGCACAGCACAAGATCATCGTCTCGTGGGGCGTCGGCGGCCCCGGCATGCCCATCGGCCCTGACAAGCCGATGAAGGCTCTCATCGCCTACGACTGGTACTACCTGGGCGAGCAGATGGCCCAGGCAGTGCACCAGGCCTTCCCGCATGGCGCGAACCTCGGGTACATCCACTGGATCAACGACATCGACCCGATCCTGCTACGCGAGTCGGGCTTCCTCGACGGGCTGAAGAAGTACCCGAACATTCACGTCATCGCGGCCGGCGGCCCGGCGAATCCGGCCAGGCCAAACTCGGGATTCACCGACCCGAGCGGGGCCGAGGCCTACACCGAGGCGTTCCTGCAGTCGCACAAGAACGTGAACGTCATCTTCGCGCCCTGGGAGAACCCGCCCGGGCTGGGCGAAGTAGCCGCGATCAAGGCGCTGCACCTGCAGAACAAGGTGTCCGTCGTGACCATGGACCTGGCTGAGGCCGGCGCTGCGTCGCTGCGGCAGAACGGCGTGATCAAGGTAGACATGGCCCAGGACGTCTATGACGGCGGCCGGATGATGGCTCTCGCTTCGGCGCTGGCTGCGATCCACGCGAAGTACCCCACCTTCATCAACTTCCCCACGTTCGCGGCCACCAGCGCGAACGTAAAGGATGCCTGGAACTTCATGCACGGGCCACAGCTTCCGTGCACGGCATCCGTCTGCGGATAGCGACCTCTCACACCGGATGGTCCTCGGGAGACATCCGGGTCCCACTGGGGATCTGGACGTCTCCTGAGGACCGCCGGGCCGGCGAGGCCCGCATCCCGGGTCTCCCCGCCACGCCGACTGCCATCGTGAGGCCTGACAATGCAGACACCCGAGTTCGCGCTGGAGATGCGCGATATCGAAATGCGCTTCAATGGCGTTCCGGTGCTCCAGGACGTCGACTTCGCACTCGAGCCTGGCGTCGTGCACGCGATTGTCGGTCACAACGGGGCAGGCAAATCCACCCTCATGAAGATCGCCGAGGGCGTCTACCGGCCCACCAGGGGCGAGGTGCTCATCGGCGGCTCGATGCTGGAGTCGGCCGATGCAAGTGCGGCGAGGTCGCTGGGCATCGGGATGGTGTTCCAGGAGAAAAGCCTGATACCGGCGCTGACTGGCCTGGACAACCTGTTCCTCAACGACGAGCGGGTGACGCCGCTGCGCTCGCTGCGCCGCCGGGCCGAGACGGCCGAGGCCCACGACCTCCTGGACCGGCTTGGCATATCCCCCGCCATGCTGAAACGCCACGTCTCCGAGCTCAGCGTGGTCGAGCAGCAGATGCTGGAGATCGCCAAGGCGCTGCGGCTGGCGAGCCGCGTGCTCATCCTGGACGAGCCCACCGCGCCACTCGGGCACCGGGAGATCGGGCATCTGTTCAAGGTGGTCCGCAACGTCGCGAGGCACGGGGCCGGCGTCGTCCTGATCACCCATCATCTGGCCGAGGTCTTCGAGGTCAGCGACAAGGTCACGGTCCTGCGCGAGGGCAGGGTCACGCTGTCCTGCCCGGCTTCCGAGACTGACGTACCCGGGCTGGTCAGGGCGATGCTGGGCGACCGTGAGATCGCCGTGAACACTCCGGGGCGCCGGCGCGCCGCGCGGGTTCGCGGCAGCGAGCCCGCGCTGGATGTCAGGTCGCTGGATATCCGCGGCAAGCTATCCGATGTCAGCTTCCAGCTGTTTGCCAAGGAGATCGTCGGGCTGGTGGGGCTGGCGGGCAGCGGCCGGTCGGTGCTGATGCGCTCGCTGTTTGGCGACATTCCCCGCGACGGCGGCCAGGTCCTGCTGTTCGGCAAGCCATACCGCCCCCGGCACCCGGCGGACGCCATCCGCAAGGGCGTCTACCTCATTCCCGAGGACCGGGCCGTGCACGGGTTGCTGCTCACCAAGCCGATCGTGGAGAACTCCGCGCTCTCCATCCTGCGGCGGCTGGCCACATGGGGGGTGCTGCGGATGTCACGCGCGCGACGCAGGACACGCGAGCTGATGTCGCTGCTGGGGATCCGGGCCAAGGGCCCGGACCAGATCGTCACCGAACTCTCGGGCGGGAACCAGCAGAAGGTCGTCGTGGCGAAGGTGCTCGCCACCATGCCGAAGCTGCTGCTGCTGGACGAGCCGACATTCGGCGTGGATGTGGGAGCAGCCAGTGACCTGGCCCAATACGTCCGGGGCGAGGCTGCGTCCGGCATGGCCGTGCTGTGGTCCTCCTCGGACATCCAGGAGCTCGTGCATGTCGCCGACCGGATCCTGGTGCTCGCCGACGGCACGATCCGGAAATCGGTCGACGAAAGCAGCCCGGACTTCACCGAGTCCGCGCTGATCGAGGCGATGCAGCGGTCGTCGCACCGCCAGGCCCTGCCAGATGCGGCTGGCGGAGCCCGATGAGGGCAGGAGAGACGTGAAGAACTGGCGGACATTGCAGGATGACAGCCAGGCTGCCGGGAACGGCGCTGAGGCGGCACCGGAGAACCCGTTCGCTGAACGCCTGCGGCACGGAGTCCGGGATACCGCCGCGCGCGCGTACCGCGGGGAGAATTCCGGCCTGCTCCTCATCGTCATGCTGGCGGTGGTCGTCATTTTCGGGATCCTGCTGCGCGACACAACCTTCCTGTCCGGCAGCAACCTGGTCAGCATCGTCGAGACCACCACCGCGGTCACCGTCATGGCCGTCCCGACCGTGTTCGTCATCTGCTGCGGGGAGATCGACCTGTCCTTCGCCACGGTCGTGCCGGTGTCCGCGTACATCGCGGCCATCTTCCTCACCCACAACCGGGGCATACCACTGGCGGTCATCATGGCGCTCGCGTTCGGCGCTGGCGTCGGCCTCATCAACGGCGCCGTCACGGTGGTGTTCCGGATCCCTTCTTTCGTCGTGACGCTGGGCATGCTCGGGATATTGGAGGGCTACTCCGAGGCCATCACCAACAGCGCGACCCTGACGGTGACGAACCAGACCTTCCTGAAGACCTTCGGGCAAGGCAGCCTGGGCCCGATACCGTCGCTGGTCGTATGGTCACTGGGCGTGACGATTGTCGGCGGGTTCATCCTTGCCTACACGCCCACCGGGCGGCATGTCCTTGCCGCCGGCGCCAACCCCAACGCGGCGCGGTTCTCCGGGATCAAGACCGGGCGGGTGAAGATCATGGTGCTGATGTTCAGCGGCATCGGCGGCGCACTGGGCGGCCTGATCTATCTCGGCCAGTTCACCGCCGCCACCTACACCCTGGGCTCCTCCGACCTGCTGAACGTCCTCGCCGCAGTGATCGTCGGCGGCACGGTGCTGGCCGGAGGGAAGGGCAGCGTCGTCGGTGCGCTGATCGGCTCTCTGCTCATCGGGCTGATCGGCAATGCCCTGATCATCCTCGGGCTGGCCACGCCTGAGCAGCTGATGGCGCGTGGCCTGATCATCATCTTTGCCGTCATCCTCAGTTCCCGGCCGCGCGGCAGGCGGGCACTGCTCGGCGGCCGTCTCGCGTTCGTGCGCCGCCTGGTCACGCCGACGGCGCCGCACCAGGACGACGGCCCGGCTGGGCCGCAGACGGCCGGCAACTCGGCCGGCACCTCGGCCGGCACCGCCGGCGCCACCCCGCCGGCTGGAGGCGGCTCCTCCCATGAGTGAGCAGGCTTGGGACCTGACGTCGGCGAATGTCCGCGGACCACGAAGGAGGAGTCGACATGGATTCTGATCGTGCCTACATCGTGACCGGCGCGGCGGGCGGCATGGGCAGCGCCGCCGTGGAGCTGATGCTGGCGCGGGGAGCACACGTGCTGGCCGTGGACAACGACGGTGGCCTGCTTGAGGAGGCGGCACAGAAATGGGTGTCCCCGGGCGGCCAGGTGGAGCGCGTGGTGGCGGACGTGAGCTCCGCCGCGGATGTCGCCGGCTTTGTCAGCAGGGCCGTCGCACGCTGGGGCGGCCTGTCGGGAATCTTCAACATCGCCGCCATCCTCGGTGAGTTCGCCGACGTGGGAGACGCCACAGAGGAGAACTACGACCGGGTGATGGCCGTCAACGCCAAGAGCGTGTGGCTGGGGATGAAATACGCCCTCCCCGCGCTGCTGGCCGGTGGCGGCGGGACGATCGTGAACACCGGGTCACATCTGGCGTGGCACGGAGGCGAGAAGCTCGGCGCGTACACGGCATCCAAGCACGCGATCATCGGCCTGACGAAGACCGTCGCCATCGAGTACGGGCGCAGGAACATACGCGCGAACGTGGTCGCCCCGGCCTCGATGATCACGCAGATGGGCGCGGACACCGAAGCCGGCTATAACCCGGAAGATCCGTCGGCGGCCCGCCGGATGTTCGCCGAATCGTCTCCCAACGGCCGGATCGGGAATCCCGAAGAGCCTGCCGCGGTAGGCGTATGGCTGTTGCTCGATGCCCCGGCGCACGTAAACGGGACTGTTGTCCCCGTGGATGGCGGCCGCGGTGCGGTATAGCGGATATTTCCACCTAACGATAAGTCCCGACAGGCGGGAAGCGTAAATGCTGACGGCAGATGGAAGCGTGATGGCTGCGACCCCGAAGTACTCGCTGTGCGAGCTGGCCTTCCCCGACACGACGATAGAGGAGGACATCGAGATCGCGGTCGCCTCCGGGGCGACCGGGCTGAGTATCGACGAATCCAAGCTGGGCGACCGCTCGCCTGCCGACGTCGCCGCGGCCCTGGATGCGGCGGGGCTGCGGGCGGCAGCCTGCATTCCGGCGGTGATGTCCTTCCTGCCCGGCGAGCAGATCAACGGGCCGGACAGCGTCGCCGAGCGGGTCGCGCTCATGTGCGAGGGCGTGCGTCGGCTGGCCGAGCTCCAGCCGACGTCGATCCTCTGCCTGACCGGGCCGGCCGGATCGTTCCCAGCGGCCGAGGCACGGCGGCGCGCCGCCGAGGCGCTGCATGAGCTGGCGGCGGCGGCTGACTCGGCCGGGGTACCGCTGAGCTTCGAGTCCTTCCGCTACTCCGATCCCCAGAACTACTCCATCATCTTCGGGCTTGAGGACGCGGTCGCGTTCCTGGCCGAGGCTGGCCGGCCCGATGTGCCGCTGTGCTACGACATATGGCACCTATGGGATTCCTCACCCCGGATCCTGGAGCTGACCAGGGAGCTCGCGCCACGTATCAACGTTGTGCAGCTGAACGACTACCGCGAGCCGACCCGGAGCTGGAACGACCGGGTGCTGCCGGGGGACGGCGTGGTCAACCTGCCGGCCATCATCGCAGCACTGCGCGAGGGCGGCTTCGGCAGCTGGTTCGACCTGGAGGTCTTCTCCGACGACGGCCGGTGGGGCCAAGACTTCCCCGACTCGGTCTGGAAGCTGCCGTGGCAGGAGCAGGCGCGCCGCGGACACGAAGGGCTGATGCGCGCATGGCGCGCGTCGGCCGAGCTGCTGCCCGGCCGGGAGGTGTGATGGCATTCGCGCGCAACGTCGACTTCGTCGGATATGACGACCTGGCCGGCCATTCCGGCTTCAAGCTGGCCATGCAGGAGGTGAACGGGCGCTTCTACCTGTATGTCGCAGCGCTCTGGGAACCGGGCCTGTCCATCGTCGACGTGACCGAGCCGCACCACCCGCGTTATGTGCGCTGGCTGGACGGGCCGGCCGGCACCTGGACCTTGCAGGTGCAGGTCGCCGACGGCCGGATGATCATGAACATGGAGCCCATCCCGCCGGGGTGGGGCAGTCCCAGCCCGGACTTCGAGGAAGGAATCTCAGTCTGGGATGTCAACGACCCGGAGGATCCCCGGCTGCTCGGCAAGTGGTCGTCTGGCGCGACCGGAACCCACAGGAACTACTACGCGGGTGGCCAGTACGTGCACGTAGCGACGACTCTGCCCGGCTACGCCGGCCATCTGTACGCAGTGGTCGACATCAGCGACCCCGCGGTCCCCAAGCTCGTGGGCCGCTGGTGGTGGCCCGGGCAGGCCACCGAACAAGGCGAGCAGTACTCGGCCGCCGAGGCGGCGAAGATCACCTCAGGCAGGCCGGCCGCGGGCATGCACACCCCGTCCATCGCCCTGCACGGTGGCCCGTACATCGACGGCGACCGCGCCTACTGCGCCTGGATGCGGGCCGGATTCGTGCTGCTTGACGTCTCGGTCCCGACGGAGCCGCAGCTGATCTCCGCGCTGCCCGCCTACCCGCCGCTGGGCAGCAGCATCGCCGTGCACACCGCGGTCCCGCTGCCCGACCGCAAGCTGGTCGTGATCAACAGTGAGGCGCTGAACGAGCGGTGCCAGGAGCCGGTCAACTTCGCGGGGATCGTGGACGTCAGCAACGAGAGCGATCCGGTCCTGGTCTCGCTCTTCCCGACACCGACGCCGCCGGAGGGCTACGGTGCACGCAGCTTCTGCAGCAAGGGCGGCCGGTTCGGCCCGCATAACCAGCATCAGCCCCAGCACCAGGACTGCCTCCAGCCCATCGGCGACTACATCTACCTGACGTACTTCAACGCCGGGCTGCAGATCTTCGACATCTCCGACCCCTACACGCCGCGGATCGCGGGCTACTACATTCCCGACGACCCCACCTCGCGGCGCGGGCCGCTGCCTACCGACCTGGTCACGCAGAGCGAGGACGTGCTGGTGGACCGGCGCGGCTTTGCCTACATCTCCGACAAGAACGCCGGGGTCACCATCCTGCGCTTCCGGCCGGACCGCTGATGGATGCCGTTGTCCTCGGCCCAAGCGGGCTGCGGGTCTCCCGGCTATGCCTGGGCACAGCCACGTTCGGGAACCGTGACTGGGGCAGCGACGAGGCGGAGAGCCGGCTCATCCTCGACCACTACCTCGAAATCGGCGGCAACTTCCTGGATACCGCGAACAAGTATGCCGACGGGCACAGCGAGCAGACCCTGGGGCGGCTCCTGCGCGGGCGACGTGACCGGGTGGTGCTCGCCACCAAGTACACGGCTTCCATGGATGACGGCGATCTCAACAGCTCGGGCAACCACCGCAAGAACCTGGTCGCATCCCTCGAGGCGAGCCTGCGGCGGCTGCAGACCGACTACGTCGACATCCTGTGGATGCACGCGTGGGACGGGGTGACCCCGATCGAGGAGCTCATGCGCGCGCTCGATGACCAGGTCCGGGCCGGCAAGGTGGGCTGCGTCGGCATCTCCAACGCTCCGTCCTGGATGATGGCCTGGGCGAACGCCACGGCGGCGCTGCGTGGGTGGTCGCCCTTCGTGGCCGTGCAGGGTGAGTACAGCCTGCTGGAACGAGGCGCCGAGCGGGAACTGCTGCCGATGGCGCGCTATTTCGGCCTGGGTTACCTGGCCTGGGCGCCGATCGGGCAAGGGCGGCTGACCGGCAAGTACTCCGGGGCCAGCGCGGGGCAGGCCGACACTGGGCAGGCCAGCGCGGGGCAGGCCGACACTGGGCAGGCCGACACTGGGCAACGGCGGCTGACGCCGGAGGAAGCGCTGATGTTGCCGGCTCAGCACCAGATCGTCGCCGAGAATCTCGCGGTGGCGCGGGAGACGGGGTTGCAGCCCGCCGCTGTCGCGCTGCGCTGGATCATGCAGCGGCAGCCGTTCGTCATCCCGGTGCTGGGCGCGCGCAGCCACGGGCAGTTCGAGGCCAATCTGGCCTGCCTCGACCGGGCGCTGCCAGCGGACCAGATGGAACGCCTGACCGCCGTGTCGGCAATCGACCCGGGCAGCCCGGCCCGGTTTATGCGCGGCGGGCCTGGCCGTGACTTCATGTGGGGCAAGGCCGGAAAGGTGCTGCCCAGGCTGGCCCAAGCGCGCGAACCGTGGTGGGAGATCCGCTGACGCCGTCCGAGCCGTGCTGACTGATAGGCAGGTGATGCCCATGCCACGAGCCAGGGGCGCCCGGAGCCAGGGCTGCGTCCTGTCGCCGGGGTCGCTACTCCCGGTAGCTCAGCAGCACGCCGATGGCCTGGTCCGGCCGGGTGTCAAGCAACTGGTAGGCCTCCGGCGCGGCAGCGAAGGGCAGCCGGTGGGTGACCGGCGTCTCAAGCCAGCCCTGCCCGAGAAGGTGGAAGGCGGCCTGGTCCCGGCGCTCCCAGGTCCAGCGCGGCTCCAGGCCGGAGCCCAGCGAGCTGACCTGCGAACTGATGATCCGCTGCCGCCTGTAGTGGAACTCCGGTGCGAGCACCAGCGGGATGACTTTGGTGCCGTAGAACGAGACGGCAACGATCGTTCCTTCCTGGCCGGTGGCCTCGATTGCCGCCTGCAGCGCCGGCGCGGTGCCGCTGGCCTCGATGGCGATGTCCACGCCACGGCCGTCCGTGAGGTCCGCCACCGCCTGCTGTGCGGCCTCCGGCGCCACCGCGACGTCCGCGCCCCAGCCGAGCGCACGCGCCCGCCTGCTCTCGACCGGGTCGACGACGATCAGCTTCCCGGCTGTCCGCCGGGCAAGCTGGGCAGCCAGGCTGCCGACCGTGCCCTGGCCGTAAACCACGACGCAGTCACCGAACCTGACCGGGACGTCCAGCTGGGTGGTCAGCGCCACGGCCATCAGGTTCACGAAAACCGCGCGGTCCGGCTCCATGCCGTCCGGGACCCTGACGAGCAGGCCGGACTCGCTATTCATCGTGAAGTAGGACTGGTGTGGGTGCCGGGCGAAAACAATGTCGCCTGGGGCGTACGAAGAGCCCGGGCCCACCGCCGCCACTTCACCCACCACCTGGTAGGCGTACTTCACTGGGAAGTCAAAGCTGCCCTCGCAGGTCTCCAGGCCGAGTTCGCCGGCCCCCTCGCCGCGGTAGATCAGCAGTTCCGTACCGGAGCTGACCAGGGACACGATGGCCCGCACGCTCACCTGGCCAGGCCCCGGTGGCTGAACCGTCGCGTCCAGCATCTCCGCTGTCCGGGCGGCAGTGAACCACAGGGCTTTCGCGGCCCGCGCTTGCGGTCCGCCAGAAGACTGGCCCGGCGATATCAGATCTGCCGACATGAGGCCGACCCTCCATGGCTCGTTTAGTGGATAATATTAACCCATCAAAGATTATCAGGATTATGGGGGAGCCCGATGCGATTCATCGACCTCTCACAGGACATCTACCAGGACATGATGACCTACCCGGGCCATTCAAAAACCGCGATGTGGCAGCACCCGACACACGCAGACTCTTTCTCACACCTGGACCCCGCGGCAGGCACGCTGTCTATTGACCAGATGCCGCTCGAATTGTTCTCCGGCCCCGCTGTGTGCCTCGATGTCTCGCACGTCGAGCCGCGGACGGCGCGCATTCCCGCGGCCCGGGTCCTCAGGAGTGAGTAGCGGAGCCCGGTGGCCAACCCGGCCGACAGAAGGGAGTCGTGATGACTGACATGGAGCCCGCCAGCCGGCGGGCGTTGCCGCCGGAGCGGCCGTACGGCGCTGGCACCTCGGCTGTCGACTGGGAAACCCGGTATGACTTCGCTGGCCTGCGGGCGAAGCGGGTCGCACGGGCGCGCGCCGCTATGGAGAGCGACAATCTGGACGCGGTGCTGGTCTGGAAGTCGGAGAACGTCCGCTACCTCACCTCGCTCCGGTCACAGATCCTGGCCGGCAAGGACAGCATTCTCAATGCGGCGCTGCTCATCGGCGACCAGCCGCCGGTGCTGCTGTGCTCCGGCGGAGAGGTCGGCCATGCCGCCTTCATGCCGTGGCTGGGCGCCGTGCACGCGGTGCCGATCATGGAGCAGCAAGAGCTCATCAGCGGGTTCGTTGCGAACATCCTTGCGCCGATCCTGCGGGAGCGGGCGCCGGCCAGGTGCACCCTCGGGGTGGACCAGGTCAGCATCCACCTCATCCAAGCCCTTACGGCTGCTCTCCCGAACATACGGGTGGCCGACGGCGAGCACGCACTGCAGCAGGCCCGGATGATCAAGCTGCCCGAGGAGCTGGCCATCGTCGAGGAGTCATGCGCGATTGGGGACAGCGTCACCCAGCGCGCGATTGACGAGTCCCGGGCTGGCCGACGGGAGTGCGAGGTCGCAGGCGACGCCTTGCAGACGCTGTACTACCTCGGAGGCGAGATGCCGCACGTGACGACGCCATTCGTGGCGTCCGGTGAGCACATGGCGCCGCCGCACCGGTTCGCGACCGACAAGATCATCAGGAACGGTGACCTGGTCTTCATTGATATTGGCGCCATGTGGAACGGCTACTTCGCCGACATCGGCAGGACCACGGTCGTCGGCAAGCCGTCGGCCCGGCAGAAGGAGGTCTACGGCGCCGTCTTTGACGGCCTCCAAGCCGGGATCGACGCGATGAGACCAGGGAACACCACGGAGCATGTGGCGGACGCGGTCAAGCGTGAGGCACGGAAGCACGGTTTGGAGGAGAGCCTGTTCTCGCTGTTCATCGGCCACGGCATCGGCATCGGCTCCAATGAGCCCCCCTACATCGGCGAGACACTGCCCGGGGCAACCACAGCGGAGCTGCGGCCGAACATGCTGTTCGCGCTCGAGCCACTGATCTGGGTGCGGGACGCTGGTGGCGTGGGTGTGCGGATCGAGGACATGATCCTCATTACCGACTCCGGGCACCGGGTGCTCAGCCGCACAGCCTACGAGGATGCCCTGCTTGCCTAGCGGCGGCCGGCCGGCATATGTCGCTGAATTCAATCCGCATTTGCCTGCTTACACTCCGGAGAAATTGGGTGCCCGAGCTACCTGCCGGTTGACAGATGTATCGAACCGTCACCAACCGTGATATATCGTATACCGGGATGTAACACCTCATATGCAATATGAAGTGCACGGCCCACCTGCCGGGAGTCTAGGCATCCGGGTCGCCAGAACGTTTCTCCGTGGCGTCCCGTCTCATCTCCCGGTGAACCCGCTGACTGGGCGGGCCCGGGGTGAAGAGCCTGACCTGGGTCGGGAGGCGCGAAATGAAGGCGGGTGCGATGACGAGCCAGGCGAGAACCGCGCACAAGCTCAACCGCCCACGCCAGGCATCACTGCCAGGCCCGGCACGCCAGGCGGGGCCTGACCAGTCCCGCACGCAGGGCAGCCCGGACGCCGGAACACCGCCCACCGATCGGCTGTCTCAGTTGGTGCGTCTGTTCGACGTCACGCGGATGCTTGCGCCCGAACTCGACCTGGCAGAGATATCGCATCAGATACTGGTCAGTGCCATCGGAATGGTTCCGGTGGCGGACGCCGGCACCTTGTACCTGTCCGATGCCGGTACCGGAAGGCTGATAGTTCAGGACTCGGTCGGGCTCGGCCCGAGCATTCACAAACTCAGCCTGGAGCCTGGCGAAGGTGCAGCAGGAAAGGCATTCTTCTCCCGCCAAGGTGCCATCTATAATGATCCGGAAGCAGTATCAAGCGCCCTATCTGGCGCGAGCAATGACAATTTCGAGGCATTCCAGCAAGCCACTCAGGGACTGCGCTCGCCGAAGGCGGCGATGACTGTTCCGCTGCTCTTCAAAGGCGACGTCCTGGGCGCCCTCGTGATCGATAAGCTGCGCGACGGAGATGGTCAGTTCACCGACCATGATCTCCTGCTGCTCGAGGATTTCGGCCAGATCGCTGCTATCGGTATCATCAACGCCCGGCTCTTCAACCTCGAGCGCAGCACCAGGCTTCGCCTTCAGGTCATGAACGACGAGCTGAACCGGCAACGGGACCTGCTCGACAGGCGGCTGCGGGCACTGGATGCGATGGCTCAGGTGGCCCGCGAGGGCTTCAACCTCGATGCCATCGCAAGCCGCCTGGCAGCGCTGGTTTGTGGTCGCACCACCATCCTTGACGGCCTGGGCCGGGTGCGGGCAGCCGCTCCGCCCGACCAGGAGCCAGCTGCACCAGCCCGGCGGATGCAGCAGCAGGACGCGGCCGAGGTGCTGGAGCTGGTCAGCCGTGACCGCCAGCGGCACACCGGCGACTACGGTGGCCACCGACTCATCGTCAGTCCCGTCGCTGCCGAGATGGAAGTCCTCGGCTTCGTCGTCCTCGAACTCAGCGAGGCAGAGCATGACGGCTTGGCCGAGGCATTGGTTGACTCGGCCGCGCTCATCGTGTCCACGGTCTTTGTTCGCGAGCAGGCGCGGGAAGAGGGTGACTTGCGGCGGCGGGCAGACCTGCTGGAGCGTCTGCTGAATGGGGAGGTTCCCCGGACTGCAGCGCAGTTTCATGAGTTGAGACCCCCGTTCCGGCTCGCCGTCGGTGCTATGCACCGGGTACGCGACGCTGGCCGCTCGGCAGGGACCCAGCACGCTGGCGTCCTGCGGGAGCTGCGCTCGATCACGGCGGAAACGATGCGGCAGCAGAGCAGTGCCAGTGCCGTGGCCCTGCGGGACGATCACATCGTCGCCATGTGGTCGGCCGAGGGGACGGGGGCGGCAGTGGACTGGGCCGCCATGTTCCGCTCGGTGACTCAGGCCATGACGAGGCACGACGGCTGGTCCGCCAGGTTTGCGATGACGCCAGTCATCGACGACCCGCAATCGGTACCACAGATGTACCGGGAAGCGCGGCTTGCGCTGGAGATCCAGCTCTCAGCAGGTGACCCGATCATCGATGTGGGGACACTGGGCGCCTATCGGCTCATCATCGGGGCAACGTCAAGCCCGGAAGTTGTGGAGTTCAGCCGCCGGGCACTTTCGGCGATCCTTGAGCACGACCGCAAGCGCGGCGGGAACCTGCTGCCGACGCTGCGGACCTACCTGGCTGCGGGCATGAGCATAACGGCGACCGCAAAGGTGCTTCATATACACGTCCACACAGTTCAGTACCGGCTCGCGAAGCTGGAGGAACTCAGCAGGCTGAGCCTGCGAAAGAGCGAGGAGCGTCTCACGCTGGAGCTGTCATTGCGCATCCACGACCTGGCCAGTGCTGGTAAGCCGCGAGAAAGCCAGGAGGGTGCTCCCGACGCGTGTGATCGTTGACACCGCCTTCTGGGAAGTCATCTCCTTGAGAGGCGTACCGTCACCAGGGTCCTCTTCAGGGCTTGCGTCCCACCCCACCCCAGATGGCTGACTTGCTCTTGGCCTCGATCTCGGTGCCGGGCCGCCATTCCTGAACCCGCGCCACGCCCGGTTCGACCAGTTCCAGGCCGTCGAAGAAACGTGTGACCTCGGCGTGGCTGCGGTAGGTCGATTTCTGGTACATGAGCCGGTTGAGGCGGCCTCTCACCTCCTCCACCTTCTCTGGCTCGATGTCCGAGGCGATGTGGGACAGGGCCAGGTAACTGCCCGCCGGCACCGCGTCGATCAGTTTGGCCACGATCCCGTGGGGGTCGTCGTCGCCGCCGATCACGTGCAGGATCGCGATCAGCATGACCGCCACGGGCTGGGAAAAGTCCAGTGTGCGCGCGGCCTGGCCCAGGATCGTCCCGGTGTCGCGCAGGTCGGCGTCGATGTAGTCGGTGGTGGTGCCTTCGGGGGTGTCCAGCAGGGCGCGGGCGTGGGCGAGCACGACGGGGTCGTTGTCCACGTACACGACCCGGCACCCGGGCGCTGTCGCCTGGGCGACCTCGTGGGTGTTGTTCGCGCTGGGGATGCCGGTGCCGATGTCCAGGAACTGGCGGATCCCCGCCTCCCCAGCCAGATAGCGCACCGCCCGGGCCAGGAACGCCCGGTTAGCCCGAACCGAGGAGACCACATCAGGGTAGGCCTGGATCGCCGCATCGCCGGCCGCCCGGTCGGCGGCATAGTTGTCCTTGCCCCCCAGCAAGTAGTCATACATCCGCGCGACGTGCGCCACGCTGGTGTCGAAGGTCGGGTGCACGTCCTCGCTGGCGGGAATACCGCCGGGCGCTCCGCCTGTCACTGGTGCTCCTTCGCCTGTCACTGGTGAGCCTTTCTCGCTGAGCGCCGCAATTCTTCATGCCTGGTGCCATCTGGACATGTCCTGGGCCCGGCTAAGTCTGGGGGATGATCTCTTTGATGAAGCGCGCCGTGCGAGCCGGGGTGAGGGCTTCGGCGCTGAGGCGGTTCATGGTTTCCATGTAGTGAACTACGTCCGCGTGGCCTTCCAGGTAGAGGGCGCCGCCGCACGTGCGCGACACCTGGCAAGCGTGCCACAACCGCAGCCATAGAGAGAAGGCAGTGGATCCGGAGCGTCAGCCGGGAGCGGCTGGTGCCTTGGAGGGAGACGGCTCACCCCGACCCGGTGACGGCCCTACCCTCCCAGTCCACCGCCGTGCAGGACGAGGCTGCCGGACAGGAGATCCCGGTAAACCCGCTGAACTGCTGAACGCCCGGGTCGGCATCTTGCGGTGAGGACCAGCCGGTGCCGTCGTAGGTGAGAATGTTGCCGCTGGAGTCGGCCGCCGCGCAGAACTGGGACGAGGAGCAGGAGATCGCGGTGAGCCCGCCGCCGGCTTCGAGCCCTGCGGGTGACGACCACGTGCTGCCGTTGTAGGTGAAGGCCTGACCCCAGCCGTCAATCGCCGTGCAGAAAGTCGTGCTCGGGCAGGACATGGCATCGAGCCCGGGAGAAGCAGACGCGTCGATGGTGTGGGGCGACGACCAGCTACTGCCATCGAAGGTCAGCACGTTGCCGCCAGAGTCGGCAGCGGCGCAAAACGTGCTCGTTGCGCACGAGACGGCGCCCGTCCCCGGGACCGGGCTCACACCCTGTGCGGAATCGATCAGCTGAGCGCCGGAGAACGATGAGCCCTTCCAGGTGAACGCGTAGACACTGCCGCCGCTGCTGCCAAGCGCGAGGCAGAAGGTCTTCGACGTGCACGACACCGAGGTGAGGTCATAGTAGAGGGCGCCAGCAAAGGACCAGGTGGCGCCCGCCCAGCCCAGTCAGGGTTGTGACCTGGACCGGGGCGCCCCAGCTGGAGCCGTCGAACGTGCTCGCAAACCCGTCCTGGTCTATGGCGACGCAGAAGGACTGAGTGGCGCAGGAGACCGCGCTCACGCCGCCCGCGGCTGTGTCGAACGCTGCCGCCGCGCTCCATGCCGATCCGTCGTAGCTGAAGGCGTATCCGAGAAAGTCGACGGCCTGGCAGAACGATGGCCCGGTGCAGGAGACCGACGCCAGGTCCTGGGCGTGGGCGCCGAGTGCGGTGGCCGCAGACCAGGTGTGCCCATCATAAGTAGCGGCGTCCCCGCCGCCCACGGCCATGCAGAAGGTGGCGGTCGGGCAGGAGATGGAGCTCGCGGCGACGCCGGTGCTCGACGGGCCGCTCCAGGTGCTGCCGTTGAAGTAGGAGACCTCGCCGGACAGTCCGATCGCGGCACAGAACGTGATCGTGGGGCACGAGATAGACGTGAAGTTCCCGCCAGGGGAGCCGAACGTCGACTCGATGTTCTGCGGAGCCGACCAGGAGGTGCCGTTGAACGACAGCACGTTGCCGTAACTGTCGACTGCCTGGCAGAAGGATGCGGACGCGCAGGAAACAGAGCCCATGGAGCCGGTCGGCTGATCGAAGTTGACAGGCGCACCGAAACTCATCGGCGGCCATACCGTTTCGTGGGCCGTGGCGTTCCCGGAGCCGGCTGGGCCGGTCACCGTCAGGGTGAACGTGTACGCGGCCGGGTTGCTGCCGGTGAGTGCCGGCAGGGTAACCGGCACTGTGACCGTAGTGGGTGCAGCCCCGGCCGCGCACGGCAGCGTGGCCGGGAGGCTATTGACGGTGGGTACGGCCGAGAAATCGCAGGTAGACGAGTACTTAACGGTTGCAGTCAGGGTCGCCTGCCCGCCAGGCGCGGGCAGTCCGTCCGGGGAAGCCGTGAAGCTGACCACGCCCGGCGACGGTGCAGCGACGGTGACTGTGGCCGTCCTGGTTTTCGTTCCGCCCGATCCCTTAGCCTTCAGTCTTAGCCTGTAGGACTGGGTGGTGGTGCCCGTGTCGGCGGGAAGTTTCACGACCTTGGTGGCCTTCCCCGACGTGCACGAGACCGTCGCAGGCAGCCCGGCGACGGCTGGTTTCGAGGAGAAGGTGCACGTCTTGGCCCTGGCCACGGTGGCCGAGAGGGTCACCTTGCCGCCAGTAGCCGGCGGCTTGCTCGGACTGACGGTGAACGACTTGACCGTCGGTTTCGCCGCCTGCACAGCGAAGGTGCCTGCCCGCGCCGCTGGCGTGCTCAGCATGAGGCAGGCGGCCGCGCCCACCGAGGTGATTGCCAGGCGTCTGCGAAGCCCGGGCATCGTCATGGGTCACGTTCCGTTTCCGGTCCCAGGACCGCGTGAAGCGAGGCACGAACGGGGAGGCATGCAAAAGCGCACATAAGCCGACCCGCAACGCTAGCAGAATGGGCGTGTTCGCTTGTCCGCATTACCAAGCCGGCTCGCGAGATCACCACCGTGAGCAGTTCCCTCGTCAAGAGATCCCCACTGGGCTGCAGCAACGCGCGGATGGCAGTACAGGAGTCAGCACATGGGTAAGGCGTTTGAGCATCCGGCCGACGTCAGATGGCGCGATGCGGACGCTTTGGGTCACGTCAATCACGTGGTGTTGTAGCTGCGGAAACTATGGCTCGTCGCCGCCTGCTGTGGCCTAACTTCTGTCGGCATTGGCTCCCCGTTTGGCTCCCCCGAACCGACGGAGGTGGAGGTGGCGGCGCGTTGCAGTTGATCGCAGCACGGCAGGTCATCGTCACCGTGCAGGTAGCCCATCACCGGCATGGAGGCGACGATAACCGTCACTTACAAGATGATCTTGATCGCAGCCGGGCGGGGAAGCCTGCCGGGCGATGATCCGCACCTTTGCTCGTACAAACAGCCCACTGGCGGCCCGATCTCCTCGCAGCGACCAGCCCTTGGCCATCAGCGGCAACGCCAGCTGCCGCTGCTCCACCCTCAGATGCGCACCCCTCCGGCAACCTATCCAGTTCGTCGAGAATCGTCCCGGCTCGCCAAGGCGTTGCGCTGACCGCTTGGATCCGCCGACTCGCGCGCGCACAAGTAGCCGATGAGAGGACGGGCCTTGCTTCGGCGCTGAACGGCTCCTAACGCCGGCTTCGGTATCTCTCGGCGCGAAACAGCAGCCATCGTCGCGTGCTCACGCCTGCGGCATCTGCTGGGCATCTGGTCGATCACGGACATCCGAGTGGTCAGGTCCTCCGAGGCAACTCAAGCTGGGTACGTGATACTAGCCCGGGACTGTTAGACCTAAACTTATAGGTTGGTATACAAGCAAGAACTAGATACCTGCAGTTTGATAAACTAGCGTGATCTGATAACTTATAGGTATGCAGAGATCTGAACGCTCATCTCAGGCCCGGCGTGAACTGGACCGGAAGTTCAGTGCAGCCGACTTGGATCCTGTGCGCGCACTCCCTCGCTCCGGCTGGATCCGTGCTATCCGGACTGCCTTGGGCATGAGCCAGGCTGTGCTAGCCGAGCGCCTAGGGGTGTCTGCCGCTGCGGTCAACAAGCTCGAGCACGCTGAACGCCGTGGTGGGATCACTATCGCCAAGCTTGCTGAGGTGGCAGTCGCCCTTGACTGCTCGCTCGTCTACGCCCTGGTTCCGAATTCGACGCTGGAGCAGACTGTCATGGCCCAAGCCCGGAAGGCGGCGACGGAAATACTCGGGTATGTCGGCAGGACCATGGCCCTAGAGGCGCAGGGAATCGACGACGACCGTCAGCGTGAAGCCATCGACCGGTACGCGCGGCAACTGACCGCGAGCAGCAAGGTCTGGCGCACGGGACGAGACGGGCTGGAAGCGGGACTTGAATAGCTCACGGCAAGATGACGGAGCACGGCCTGCGTTTAATTTGCGTTCCATCGGCCCGGAGCCTTCCGGGGCAACGCCGATCGCCCCGGAGGACCTCGAAGGTCTTGTTCCAGACTTCGTCGCAACCCGCGCTGACCTGAACGTCGTCGAGTTCGAAAACATCACGAAGGCCCTGCCGTGGTCACAGCGGCGCGCGCGAGCACTTGGGCCGGAGGGCATTCTCGACTACGGATTCATGATGGAGCTTCACCGCCGCATGTTCGGTGACGTCTGGACCTGGGCCGGGACACCGCGGCGGCGTGAGACCAACATCGGAGTCGCGCCTTATCTGATCCCGACCCAGTGTCATTACAAACTCGATGACGCCAAATTCTGGCACGCAGAAAGCGTATTCGAACCCCACGACCTCGCAGCCAGGATCCACTGCTGTATGGTAAGCACCCACCCCTTCGTTAACGGCAACGGGAGGTGCACGCGGCTCCTCGCAGACCTGTATCTAACATCCATTGGCGCCCAGCCGTTCACATGGGGCGGGTCAGACCTCGACGTAGACGGCTCAGGCCGGGAAAGATACATCGCGGCCCTAGTCAAAGCCGCGAACACCGACGACTACATCGACCTCGTTCAGTTCGCACGGCGGAGCTGAGCGGCAACACGGCTTGTCAAGGGACATCAGCATCTCGTGGCCGCCGTCAAGAGCAGCCCGGGCGGGGTGACCGCCTGGTGCGCTGGTCCGAGGTGGCGGCCTGGAGCGGCATGCCGCTTGGCCGTGATGCCCAGTTCCACTCGATCGCCCTTCCGCCGGTACGGCCCGAACGGGAGGCGCCCTGGTCGGGCCAGTGCCCGCACGAGGGCAGCCTGTACCTGCCCGACGCCCAGGCCGTGGCCGGGCTCGTGGGTGAATGGACCACCACGCCCGGGCGGTGCTGGTTTTGCGTGTGGGACGGCTATGACTGGGGCGGGACCTTGCTGACCCCGCTAAGTGAACCCAGCGTGCGCCTGCCTGACATGCAGGCATCGGGCCGCCGCGGCCGACGGGCACCAGCACCGGCCCCGGCCGCTCGCAGCGTGGGCCACTGGCCGACACGAGCACGTCCGCCTGATTCTCGATCGCGGCAGTCATGGCACGAGCATGGGTGCCCGCA
>Ga0307374_10003440_pt1 | contig 27037 bp, 23 predicted proteins | sample OX3MG_FD_202532 | JGI IMG/M metagenome (GOLD analysis project Ga0307374, IMG submission 202532) | Soil microbial communities from Risofladan, Vaasa, Finland - OX-3 | ecosystem: Environmental > Terrestrial > Soil > Coastal area > Acid sulfate soil | place: Finland: Risofladan, Vaasa | collected...
AGTGAGTATGTGTACGGGACCAACATGCAGCACGGCTTGATGCTCGCGCGCCGCCTGCTGCACCGCCATCGCGCGGCGAATCGTCAGGTGATCATCGTCAGCGATGGGGAACCGACCGCGCACATGGAGGGAACGCATGCTGTCTTCATGTATCCCCCGCTGCCAGAAACGTTTCAGAAGACCCTCCAAGAGGTGCGCCACTGCACGCGGGAGGGGATTGTGATCAACACCTTCATGCTGGAGAGCAATCAGTACTTGGTGCAGTTCGTCAAGCAGCTGACGCGCCAAAACCGAGGCCGGGCGTTCTTTGTCAGCCCCGACCGCTTGGGCGACTACGTTCTGGTCGACTACGTGCAGTCCCGCCAGCGCCCAAACTAGTTCCGCTAGGGCTCCGACGAGGGAGGCCCGAGCACGCTATCAACCCCAGTTGGAGGTCACGGGGGCACGACGACTTTCTCGTTCGGACTGACGGTCTCTGGCTCTGAAGGCACCGCCATAACTACCATCGCGGCGGCCGCAGAGACAGAGGCTCGGGTCGGAGGAGTGATCACCACGGCCGCGGCCGAATCGATTCTGAAATCGGTTCGCATGCGGCCCGCACCTTCACCTACGGTCGGCGGCCCAGCTGGACTGCGCCAAGCCGAGTCGAGCAGCCGCTTCCCTTGGTCTGGGATTGTGGGTCCGATGCGGCGGTCCACTACTGCCGCCCTGATTTTCGTCGTGAAGTTGACTGGACTTCACAATCCAACGCGCGTTTCCCAGCCGACGGGTTGGAGTTGGTGCCGCCCAAGCCGATTCGAGCTGCTCTCTCCCCGGCTCGAGCGCCGCGGCGCACAATGGCGACAGGCGGCGGGTCGGCAAGTTATGTTCGGAGGCGGCAAGTCATCATATGCTCCCGAGGTCGCGGGTGGGGCTGATCGGACGGGTGCCACACGCCCGGTCCAACTGAGCCGTGCCGACTCACCGCTTGGATCTGGGGCGACAACAGTTTCAGGAAAGGGTGACCATCCAGTTGCGGTCACGGTACTTGGGCTGGGAGTTCCATCCCAGTGACGTGGGCTTCGGAGTCGTCGGCCGCAAGGACCGGTCGACGGTGAACCTGGCGCTGGAGTCGCTTTTCGCAGAGGTGGAGCAGCCGGGAGCTTCGATCCCAGCGGGCATTTCCCGTTTCGTGGCGGGGGTGGGACCGCGCCTGACCACCGCTGAGCAGTTCCCGCAGCCAGCTAGCTCGGGCCCGGATCCGGGGGCGCTGGTCTGGTGTCTGCGAACTGGGCGAAGCATCCGCCGCTACAGCCGCTACGCCGAACTGGCCACTCGGGAGCTGCCGGGAGGGCTGCTGGCATTCGTCGCAGAAGTCCTGCCCGGGGACGCCATGCGGGGGGTGTCGCGGGCGGAAGCGGAGGCAGGGGGACTGTTGCTAGAGGACCTCGTGCGTCATTCGGACCACAACACCACGCTCCGGTTATCCAGTTGGAGCTCGACGCTGAATTCCGCCCAGGATCAGCGCACCTGGCTGTTCACCGATGACGTCCTCTTCTCCAGCAGCCTGCTGCTCGTGCCCCCATTCCTGGAACAGCTGGCCCAGTTAGGGCAGGGTAGGGCCGCTCTCGCCGCACCGGACCGGGCCCTGGTGGTGGCCGCCGTCGGAGACGCGGCCACTCCCCACGCTATGCGCGAGCTGGTTCACCGCCTCTACCGGCTGGCCAGTTACCCCCTGAGCCCAGCTTTGCTCACGACGGACGGCCGATCGCTCGAGCTGCATCCTGCCGAGGCGTCTGCGCGCCGACCCCGCACCGGCTGGAGGCGACTCCTAGGGCCAGGCGACAGTTGACCCGGGCACAGAGGGAGTCGTCCCGGGAACTCCTCGAGGCGATCGCCAAGCTGCAGACCGCGGCCAAGACCCGATATGGGGACGCGATCATTGAGGTCAGCCTAGGCCCGGACGGGCTTCGGGGAGCGGTGGCTCTGCCCGGGCAGGCCGAGGCGCTGCGCCGGCTGGTCGGGGATCTGTGGCCCGCCGCCCGCTGCCAGCTGCTGGTGCTGAGCACCCGCCACTCCCGGGCGGCTCTCTACCCGCTCGCGGAGCCGATGGAGATCTGGCGCCGACGGCCAGATCAAGGCGGCCCGGAGCGGGAGCTGACCACCGAGCTGCTGCCGGGGGATCCACCCGCCGAGCTGCTGGCCGTCCGAGGCGGGAACTATCTGGTCAAGGCCACCGGCGAGGCGGTCGGGTGGGTGGCCCACACCGCGCGGTTCCGCTTCGGACCGACCCAAACCCTGGACTGCCCCGGAGCGGCGGTCGTACCCCGGCTTGGCTGGGACCCGGAGGTCGTTCGGCAAACTGCCCTCGACTTGATTGGCCGTCCCTATGTCTTCGGCGGTACGGGCGGCCTGGGAGTCGATTGCTCGGGGCTCACCTGGCGGGCCTTCCTCACTGCCGGGGTGCGGCTGCCCCGCAACAGTCGGGCGCAGCGGAGGACGGGCGAGCGGGTGCGGCTCGCAGAGCTCGGCGCGACGGACCTCATCTGCGCTGTCCATCGTGGGCCCAGGCGGACCAGCCACGTGGCGCTATCCCTGGGTGACGGTGAAGTGGTTCACGCCTGCAGCGAATCCCACCAGGTGCTCCGCGAGCGGTTGGCCGACTTCCGGACCCGATATCAGGTCCTCACCGTCCGCCGCGTCCCGGGAGCGGTCGGCACTCCACGCTAACCTAGCCTCGATGAAGGCGCCCGGAACACCCGCAGCGGCCTCGGCGTCAGCATCTGAGCGAGAGCTGCCACTCCGAGTGCCGGCGGCGCTGGCCCAGCTGCGGGAAAGCCGGATCGACCTGGTGGGAGTGGCCAGCGTGGAAGGGGGCGAGATGGCTCGCTACCTGCTCGCGGCCGGGTTCACCAACATCGTCGGACACGACCAGCAGCCGGATCTGGAGAGCCTGGTTCGAGCGCATCACCTGGCCCACGCAGGACTGGACCGCCAGGAGCGACGGGACCGATTGGACCGGCTGCTCCAGGGATTGCACTCCCTTCAGCTGGCCGGTGAATACCTCTCGGGAGTTGAGCTCTCGGCCATGGTCATCCCGACCCAGGCCTGGTTCCTCTCTAAAGCGAACGGACCACTGCAGGAGCTGAGGCGCCGTGGTCACCCCTTCTACTCCTTGGTCCAGGCCTACCTCGATCTGGCCCAAGGCGAGGTGATCGGAATCACCGGCAGCCACGGCAAGTCGACCACCAGCGCGCTGGTGGCGGCCATCCTGCGCGAGACCGCCCTTTACCCGACTGTCTGGCTGGCCGGCAACGATCGCCACGACCGGCAGGCGCTGGAGGAGGTGGCCCGGGACAGGGGGGCTGGTTGCCTGGTGCTGGAGATCAGCAACCGGCAGTTGCTCCAGCTGGAGCGGGCGCCTCGCGTGGCGTGCTTGACCAACATCACCCCCAACCACCTCGACGAACACCAGGGTCTCGCTGGATATGTGCGCACCAAGCGGCGCATCTTTGAACTGCCCGGTTGCGAGGTGGCGATTCGAAACGGGGACGACCGGCTCAGCTTCGAGGGCGGGGAGTTGGCCCCGACGGTTCGCCAGCTGCGCTTCGCCAAGCTGGCGGCGGGACTGGCCGGCCACGACGGCGCATATGAAGAAGGACGGATGTTGTATTTGCGCCAGGGTGAGGTCGTCCGGCCGGTGCTGGCCACGGGTCGGGTACCGCTGTTGGGGGACCACAACCTCAGCAATGTGCGGGCGGCGCTGACGGTCCTGGCCGGGCTGGCGGAACCTGAACCGGACCTATTGAGGCTGGCGGCCGCCGCGATCGACGGTTTCCGGCCGCTGCGGCACCGGACCGAGCTGATCCGCCAGCACGAGGGGGTCGACTACGTCGACGACCTTTCCAGCACCACGCCGCAGTCAACGGTCGCGGCGATCCGGGGCCTGGGGCGATCATGCGTCCTGATCGCCGGCGGCGAAGACAAGGGAATCGACTTCGGCGAGCTCGCGGAGCTGATCGGGGGGCCGGTTAGGTCGGTGATCTTGCTGCCGGGAGCGGGATCGGACCGGCTGAGTCGGGAGCTGGCTGCGATCGGCCATGGCCACCTGGTCCACCGGGTGGAGAAGCTGCGGGAAGCGGTCGACTTGGCCGCGAGGTTGGTGCAGCGGGGGGAGGCGGTCCTGCTGTCCCCCGCCTGCCCCGGGTTCTTCACCGCCCACTATCGCGAGGGCGGTTTCCGCCAAGCGGTGCGGACGGCTACTTCTCCTCGTCCTCGAACGGTGCCAGGGTGAGCGGAGCCAGCGCGACCAGTTCGAAAGTGGCGCCACAGTTGGGACAGTCGACCAGGTCCCCGATCTCCCCCACATCGACGAGGTCGAGGTCAGCGCCGCACTCTGGGCAGCTCTTGGCCAAGGTTCCGATGGCGCTCAATCGATTCCTCCTCCATGTCAGGCTCTGAGGCGGAAGGGGCCGTACCTCAGGGGCAGTGGACCCACGCCCCACTGTTCGGCGTCAGTCTACCGGCAGCATCGCAGCTCTCATTGGGCGAGGGCGAAACGCCGCTCGAGCCGGCCGAGGAATTAGGCCGGGCACTGGGCGTCCCTCAGCTCAGACTGAAGCGGGAGGACCTCTCCCCCACCGGCTCCCACAAGGCGCGCAGCATGGGCCTGCTCTGCTCCGCGATGCTCGCCGCCGGCCATCGGCAGGCGGTCATCTCCTCTTCCGGGAACGCCGCGGTCGCCGCCGCGGCGTACTGCTCGTTGGGGGGGATCCGCCTGCTGAGCCTGGTGTCGCCGCGCACCCCTCGGGTGAAGCTGAACCGGCTGCGGGGCTTCCCCGGGCTCACCGTCCTGAGCGATCACCCGGTGGCCCTGCTCCACCACGCGGTTCAGAAATGGAGGCTCACCGACCTGCGCGGCTCGGTCAACCCGCTGGCTCCCAACGCCTATCGCGGGATCGCCGCCGAGTTGGTCAGGAGCTCCTCGCCGGCTGCGGTATTCCTCTTCTCGAGCAGCGGCGCCAGCGCCCTCGGACTCGCTCAAGGCTTGGACCAGCTGCTGCTGCCGGAACGACGCCCCGGTCTGCACGTGGTCGAGGGCCGACCTGGCGGTGAACTGACCCGCCCCTGGTATCTCGATTCCGGAGATTCAGCCGATTCTGACTACCGCCTGGGAGAGTTCGGTGCCCGGCGCTCGCGACTCTCACCGGCGGTGAGACGAGCGGTTCGCCAAAGCGGTGGGCGTGGCTGGCGAGTGGGAATGGAGGAGGCGGCCGAGGTGAGGGAGATAGCGGCCGAGCTTGGCGTGCACACCTCCTGGGAGGGGCTGGCCACCCTGGCCGCGATGCGTCGCGCTGCCGGCCCGGAAGCGCTCTCCCGCGATGGCAGCTGGATCGCGGTCCTCACCGGCGATCAGGCGCAGCTGGACCTCGAGGAAGTCAGAGTGGGCGATGCGCCGCTCCCGGTCGCGGAGAGCGTCGAGGAACTCGACCGGCTCCTCGAAGACGCCTCCTTCACCCGGACCGATTCGGGATGACGACGAGCCCCGGTAGGACCGTGTTTCTCGGGCCTGACCCGCTGCCGGCTTTGGGCAGCCACCTGCCGGTCATCTGTACCGACGGCTGTGGCCTGAGTCGGACGAGCGAGCCCGGCTGGGAGGACTTCCCGAAACCCGGGGCTGCCTCGACCGCCGCCCTGCTCAGGGGGGCCGCAGTCCAGGCGCGGCTGCACTCCGGCGTCGAGGACATGGTCGTGTGGAAGAGTTCAGCCGAGGTCGAGCAGATCGCCGAGAAGCTCGGGGTCACGGTCGCCAACTCCCCGGCTCTGATCTCCCGGCGGATCGAGAACAAGACCTACTTCAGCCGGGCAGCCGAGTCCGCCGGTCTGCCGATCCCCCCGACCAGGGTCGGCGTAGCCGGCCCCGAGCTGCAACTGGCCGTCCGGGAGCTGCGGGGGCCGTTCGTCTTTCAACTGGCCCGGGGCTACTCCGGCGAGCAGACCTATTTGGCAGAGTCGGGGAAGGAGCTGGAGGAACTCATCCAAAGGTTCAACGGACGGTCCTGCCGGGTTGCCGAAATGGTGCCGGGCACCCCGGTCACGCTTACCGGCGTCGTATCCCCCGAGAGACTGGTGATCGGTCCGGCCTGCCTGCAGCTGACCGGACTGCCGACCCTGACCCCCCATCCGCTGGGGTCCTGCGGGAATGACTACGGCCGCCCGGTCCCGGAGCCCGAGGGGGTCCATGAAGTCGGGCTCCGAATGGCCGAGTGGTTGCGCCGCCAGGGACACCTTGGAATCTTCGGATTGGACCTGGTCGTCGGTGCGAACGGAATGGTGGTCTGCATCGAGGTCAACCCACGGCTGGTGGCCTCGGTGCCTCTCTTCAGCCTCAGCGCTCGGGACCTTGACTCTCCCAGCATCCTGGACCTACACCTGGCCAGCTTCGGAATCGGGGAGCAAGCGGCTCAGCAGCTGGATTGCCACTGGTCCCAGCTCATCCTCTACCAGCTCCGCGACCGTCTCCCTGACCCTGAGCTGCAGAGCTCTCGGGGGAGTCTCACCGCGACCGGAGAGTTCACCCAGATCGGCGACCTGGAGCTGATGGGACCGCCGGCCCATGAGCTGGGGCTCCTGGTGCAGGCGCAGTCGCGGTCCGGCAAGGAGCTGGCCCGAGTATTTCTCGAGGGTGCCTGCTGCTCGCCGGACGGCCTCCTCCTCCCCCAGCTCCAGCACCTGGTTGGGCAGCTGCGGGCCCTGCTGGAAGTCGCCCCAAGCGCCGGGGACGTTTCGTGAGCGCGGCCCAGGCGGTACCGTGAGGCTGTGGAGTTCCGAGACTACTACGCGACCCTGGGCGTTCCCCGCAGCTCAACCGACAAAGAGATCCGGGCGCACTATCGAAAGCTGGCTCGTGAGCTGCACCCCGACGTCAACAAGGACCCCAAGGCGACCGAGCGATTCAAGCGGGTAAACGAGGCCTATGAGGTCCTGAAGGACCCCGCGAAACGCTCCAAGTACGATCGGCTGGGAAAGGACTGGGAGCAGATTGAACGGGCCGAATCCTACCGCCGCGAGCACGGCCAGCCCTCCGGAGCGGCGGGATCGCAGGCCCGGGAATCCGCCCAGCGGGCCGCCGACCGGGCGGGCGCCCGTTTCGGGGGATTTAGCGATTTCTTTGAGACCTTCTTCGGCAATCGGGGCACCGAGACCAACGATCCCTGGGTCGAGGCTCAGATGGACCGGCTCCGGCGCGAGAACTCGGCTGCCCAGAAAGGGGCGGACACCGAGGATCAGCTGGAGGTGTCCCTGGGCGAGGCGATGCTGGGCGGGGAGAGGACCATGCACGTCTCCATCGTGGAGGGCTGTGCTACCTGCGGCGGTACTGGCCATGTCGCCGAGACCAGCTCCGGCGGGGGCACCACTACCCAGGTAGGGGTGAAGACCTGCCCCGCCTGCGCCGGGACGGGTCGCCAGTACCGGCGCCGCACTCTCAAGGTGACCATTCCCAAAGGGGTCACCGAGGGATCGAAGATCCGGATGGCGGGCGAGGGCGCCAGCGGCGTCAGAGACGGCGCGCGGGGAGATCTCTACCTCAAGGTGAAGCTCAAGCTGGACAGCGGCACTGAGGTCAAGGGTCGCAACGTCTATCGGGATCTGCCGGTTCGCGACTACCGGGCAGCGCTCGGGGGCCAGGTGGTGGCGGATGGTCCCGCCGGACGTCTCGAGGTCACTATTCCCGAAAACTGCCCACCTGGAAGGATGCTCCGGGTCGCCGCCAAGGGCATCCCGGCACTCAAGTCCACCGGCTCGCCAGGCGACCTGTTTCTGCGGGTCAAGATCCTCTCCGCGGGCCGGTCGCCCTTGACCGACGAAGAGCGAGCCGCCTACCTGGAGTTGGCCGCTGCCGACGGGGCGGCGGTCTAGCGGCCCTTTCGATCACCCGGGCGAGGGCGGTTGGGAACCGTGGTGCCCGGCAGTAGCAGGTCCTGGGCCGCCCAGCTGGAGCTGGGACCGAGCCACTTGGGCCGGTGAACAGGTTGAATACTGGGCCGCTTGGTTGACCCGTCGGAGCGGGAGTTCGGCCCCTCCGGGCAGGTCGTCCGGGAACACCGGCGAGCCATGGGGGGCGGGTGGCTCGGGGCCGGTATCATGAGGGCTAACGCGACCTTGAAACCGGTCCAGCGAGGCCGGTAAGGAGCTGAGCGGCCGGGCCGCTGTGGCCGCCTGCCGGTGTGCCGGACCCCATTCCTGGGAGGATCCATGTCGGCAAGCGGGCTCGCGGGGCAGCCCTTGGAGCCTCTGCGTCATGTGGTGGCCGCCCAGCAGTTCGACCGGGAGCGGCTCAACGCCCTGTTCGAGCTGAGCGCGGAGATGGAACAGGTGCGGGCTGCTGGCGGTGGCCAGCTGCTTCCGGGCCGGATCATGGCGACCTTGTTCTACGAGCCGAGCACTCGGACCCGGTTGAGCTTCGAGGCGGCGATGCTCCGGCTGGGGGGCCAGGTAGTGGGCACGGAGAACGCCCGCGACTTCTCGTCGGCGATCAAGGGCGAGACCCTGGAAGACACGGTGCAGATTGTCGCCGGCTACTCCGACTGCATCGTGCTCCGCCACTCGGAAGAGGGTGCAGCTGCCCGAGCCTCCGAGGTATCCCCGGTTCCCATCGTCAATGCCGGGGACGGTCCCGGGCAGCACCCCACCCAGGCGCTCTTGGACCTGTACACGATTCAGCGCGAGTTGGGCCGACTGGACGACCTGCAGGTGGTGATGGTCGGTGACCTCGCCCACGGCCGTACGGTGCACTCCCTGGCCTATCTGCTGGCGCTCTATCGGGGCCTACGGGTGACCCTGGTGGCGCCGGATCGCATCCGCATGAGCCCGGGCGTGATCGAACACCTGAGGAAGCACGGGGCCGAGGTCTCGGAGAGCGAAGACCTGCTGGCGGCGGTCGCCCAAGCCGACGTCGTCTACCAGACCCGGATCCAGGTGGAGAGATTCAGCGAACCCTGGGACGAGGGCGAGGATCGGCGCCGGCAGTTCCGCATCACCGAGGAGGTAATGTCCCGACTTCCCCAAAGGGCCATTGTGATGCACCCCCTGCCGCGGGTCGGCGAGATCGAACCCGCCGTTGACCGCGACCCCCGGGCCGCCTACTTCCGCCAGGCGCGCAACGGGGTCGCCGTGCGGATGGCGGTCCTCAAGATGCTCCTGGCCCCGTGACCGCGGAGCAGCTGACCGTCGCGGGAATGCACGAGCTCCTCGGTCCCGAGGAGCTGCAGCGCACCCTGCGACGGCTCGCCCACGAGCTGCGCGAGCGCCATCCTGCCGAGCCGGCAGTTTTGTGCGGGATCGTTACCCGAGGAGCCTTTTTGGCCGCCCGGCTTTTGCAGCTGGTCCACGCCCAGGGCGGAGGCGACTGGGACGGCTGCACCCTGGACGTGGGGTCCTATCGGGATGACAGGCCCCGCTCGGCCCCGCCCCCGACGGCCGCTTTCCCACTTCCCTACGCCACCGCGAGCTCGGTGGCCGATCGGGTGGTGGTGCTGGTGGACGACGTGCTCTTCCACGGGAGGACCGGCCGGGCTGGACTGGCGGCTCTCGGCGACCTGGGCCGGCCGCGGGCGGTCGAACTGCTGGTCATGGTCGACCGCGGCCATCGGGAGCTACCGCTGCGGGCTACCTACGTGGGGCGCAATCTCCCCACCTCTGAAAAGGAGCGGGTTTTGGTCCGGCTCTCCGAGTGCGATGGGCGCGATGCGGTGCTCCTGCGGTCCCCCGACCAGGAGCAGCTTTGATGCAGCTCCTGTTGCGGGCGGTCCGGCTCATCGACCCTATCAATGGGGTCGACCTAGAGGACTGTGATCTCCTGCTCGAGGACGGGATGCTGCGGCAGGTGGGTGCTGAACTGAGCGCCCCCAAATCCGCCCGGGTGCTGCACCGGCAGGGGTCAGTGGTGGCGCCTTGCTTTGTCGACCTCCATTGCCACCTGCGCGAGCCCGGTCAGCCCTGGAAGGAGCGGATTGCCCGGGCCACGGCGGCCGGAGCGGCGGGAGGGTTCGGCGCCGTCTGCGCGATGGCCAACCTCACCCCACCGGTGGACAGCCTGGAGAGCCTGCGGCGCAGCCAGCGGGAGAACAAGGCCTGGGCCAGGGTCCCGATCCTCCAGTTCGCTGGGTGCAGCAAGGGCCTGGCCGGGACCGAGCTCACCAACATCGAAGCCCTGGCCCGGGCCGGTGCGGCAGGCTTCTCCGATGACGGACGGCACGGACTCAGTGAGGAACTGCTGGCCGAGGCGCTGGGTCGAGCTGGCGCTCTGGGAATGGTGGTCGCGATCCACCCAGAGGATGAGTCGCTCTTGGCGTTGGCCAATCGGGGTAGCCTGGATCCCGGCCAGTGGCGGATCCGACCGCCGGACGCTGAGCTCTCCGCGATCGGTCACGCCCTGGCCGCGCTCCGGAGGACCCCGAGTGGCCGTCTCCACCTCCAGCACGTGAGCACCGCGGGCGGGGTCGACCTGATCCGTCGAGCCAAGGCGGAAGGGCTGCCGGTGACCGCCGAGGTCACGCCCCACCACCTGATGCTCACCGGGGCGTCGGGGGATGCCGGACCGGCGGACCCGGGCCGCTGCAATCCGCCGCTGCGCACCGAGGCCGATCGGATGGCGCTCTGGGAGGCCCTCCTGGAGGGAAGCATTGATGCCATCGCCAGCGACCATGCCCCCCACGAGGCGGCTCCGCCGTCGGAGCGCCAGCCCGGGTTCAGTGGGATCCAACTGGTGCTGTCCGCGGTCTTGGGGCAGGGGGGCGCGCTCTCCCACCTCGGCCGCGTGGTGGAGACCCTCACCTCCGGCCCCCGGACGGTGCTGGGTGAGTCGGGCGCCAGCGCCCCCGGTGCTGGAATCCGATCGGACGAGCCCGCCTCCCTCACCTGGTTCGACCCCAACCAGAGCTGGACCCCCAGCCCGCAGTCGTGGCTCTCCTTGGGCACCAACACCCCCTTCTGGGGCGAACCGCTGAAGGGGACTGTCCTGGCGACCTTCGCCCGCGGCCGCATGGTTCATCGGAATCGCGAACTGGTCCCTGAACTGGATGGTGGCTGAGATAGGCCCACCATCCCGCGCCTATGGTCAGCCGGGGGTGCTGGTGCTGGAGTCCGGAGCCTCGTTCGCCGGCAGCTGGATTGGGGCTGCGTCCGAGGTCCTCTCCGCCCGGGGATTGGGTGAGGTGGTCTTCAACACCTGCATGACGGGATATCAGGAGATCTGCACCGATCCCTCCTACGCCGGTCAGCTTCTGGTCTTCACCCAGCCGCTCATAGGCAACGTCGGCACCGCCGAGGTGGACATGGAGTCGAGCCGCGCTTGGTGTCGCGGGGTCCTGGTCGCGGAGTGCAGCCCCACCTCCCCGCACTGGCAGGCGCAGCTCACCTTCAGCGCCTGGTTGAGGGAGCAGGGAATCCCGGGGCTGGAGCGGGTGGACACCAGGGCTCTGACCCGCCACCTGCGCGAGCAGGGCACCCTGCGGGGAGTGATCGCTCCCCTCGGAACGGGGTCGATTGAGGAGTTGGCGGAGCTGGCCCGGCGCTCTCCGTCAGTCTCCGACCAGGACCTGGTGGGCGCGGTATCCTGCACCACCACTCGGCGCTGGGACGAGCCACTTCACCCGGCACTCCGGAAAGGCGCTGGCCTGGGCTCCCCGACCCTGGGCAACGGCGCAGGCCTGCGGATTGCGGTCCTCGATCTCGGGGTCAAGTACAACACCCTGCGCTCCTTGGCGAGCCGGGGAGCCGAGGTCCTGCTCCTACCCCATTCGACCAGCCTGGCGGAGATCGCCGAGCTCAGCCCGGACGGAGTGGTCCTCACCAACGGACCGGGAGACCCGGCCAACCTGGCCTCCCAGGTGGCCCTGACGAAAGAGCTGCTGGCGAGATATCCGGTTCTCGCCATCTGCCTCGGTCACCAGCTGGTCGGCCAGGCGGCGGGGGGCACCACCAGCCGGCTGCCGTTCGGCCACCACGGCGGCAACCACCCGGTGCGGGACCTGGTCACGGGAGAAGTGTTCGTCACCCCCCAGAATCACGAGTTCCAGGTCGACGCGGCGAGCATCGACCCCAGCAGCGGGTGGTTCATCTCCGAGCGCAACCTCAACGATGACTCAGTGGAAGGGCTCCGGCATCGTGAGCTGCCGGTGATCTCTGTCCAGTACCACCCTGAGGGCAGCCCTGGGCCCCAGGACCGCCAGCATCTCTTCGACGAGTTCCTGGAGCTCTGCCGCACGCGCCGCCCGGCCTCCTCGACTCGGGCTTCCGAGGCCCCGGGGTCGGATCAGACCATCCGACGGGTGCTGGTGCTGGGCAGCGGCCCGATCGTAATCGGCCAGGCGGCCGAGTTCGATTACGCCGGCACCCAGGCCTGTCGCTCCCTGCGCGAGGAAGGGCTGGAGGTGGTGCTGGTGAACAGCAATCCAGCCACGATCATGACCGACGAGGAGGTCGCCGACCGGGTCTACCTGGAGCCCCTGACCGTGGAGGTGCTCACCCGGGTCATCGAGCGGGAGCGCCCGGATGGGCTGCTGGCCGGATTGGGTGGCCAGACCGCGCTCAACCTGGCGGTGGCACTGGACGAGGCGGGGGTGCTGGATCGATTTGGGGTGAAGGTTCTCGGGACCCCGCTGGAGGCGGTCCGTGACGCCGAGGACCGCGAGCGCTTCAAGCGCCGGATGCTGGCGATCGGGGAGCCGGTGCCCCCCTCCCGCACCGTCAACAACGTGGCCGAGGCGATCGCCTTTGCCCAGGAGGTCGGACTGCCCCTGGTCGTCCGCCCCGCCTTCACTCTGGGCGGCACCGGCGGCGGCCTGGTGACCACCGAGGAGCAGCTCGAACTGGTGGTGGCCCGGGGGCTGCAGGCCAGTCCGATCACCCAGGTGCTGGTGGAGCGGGCTCTGGTCGGCTGGCGCGAGCTGGAGTACGAGGTGATGCGGGATGGCGAGGACACCTGCATCTGCGTCTGCAACATGGAGAACCTTGACCCGATGGGTGTCCACACCGGGGATTCCATCGTGGTAGCTCCCAGCCAAACCCTCACCGACAAGGAGCATCAGCAGCTCCGCTCGGCCGCGCTCCGGATCATCCGGGCGCTCCAGATCGAGGGCGGCTGCAACGTCCAGTTCGCCCTCGCCCCGGATTCCTTCAGCTACTTCGTGATTGAGGTGAACCCCCGGGTGAGCCGCTCGTCGGCGCTGGCTTCCAAGGCCACCGGCTACCCGATTGCGCGGGTTGCGGCCAAGATCGCGGTCGGTCGCCGCCTGCGCGAGATCCGCAACCAGGTGACGGGCCGGACCACCGCCGCCTTCGAACCCAGCCTGGACTACTGCGTCGCCAAATCGCCTCGCTGGCCCTTCGACAAATTCCCCCACGGCGACCGCCGCCTGGGCACGCAGATGAAGTCCACCGGGGAGGCCATGGCGATCGGGCGGACTTTCGCCTCCGCCATCAGCAAGGTGCTGCGCTCGCTGGAGCAGGTCGCTCCCGATCCATCCGCCCTGCGCCGGGCCGTCGAGCGATTGGAGGAGCCAAGCGACCTCCGGCTGCAAGCGGTCTTGGAGGCCCTGCGCCAGGGCCTGGACCCGGCGGCCGTGTCACGCCGGACCGGCTTTCCGCAGTGGTTCTGCGACCGGCTGGGGGAGCTGACCGAGCTCGAGCGAGAACTCTGCGAGGTGGATCAGGGCGAGATCGGGGCCGACCGGCTGCGGCTCGCCAAGCGGTCCGGGCTTTCCGACCGACGGATCGCCGAACTGACCGGACTCCGGCCCGACCAGGTCGAGGAGCAGCGCCAGAGCGCCCAGGTCCTGGTCACCTTCAAATGCGTCGACACCTGCGCTGCCGAGTTCGACGCCACCACACCCTACTTCTACTCCAGCTTCGAGGTCGAGGATGAGCAGCGGGGTGTCGCTGGCTCGGCGGTCGTACTTGGCTCGGGGCCGATCCGGATCGGGCAGGGCATCGAGTTCGACTACTGCTCGGTGCAGGCGGCGGCGGCCCTGCGACGACGGGGACTGGAAGCGGTGATGATCAACAGCAATCCCGAGACGGTCTCCACCGACTTCGACTGCAGCTCCCGGCTCTACTTCGAGCCGATGGACCTGGAGTCAGTGCTCGAGGTCTGCCGAGTGGAGCAGCCGCTCGGGGTGATGGTCCAGTTCGGGGGCCAGACGGCGGTGAACTTGGCCGGTCAGCTGCACCAGCTGCAGGTGCCTCTGCTGGGTTCGGCGGCGGCCTCGATCGAGATGGCTGAAGACCGGGGACGTTTTGAGGCGCTGCTCCAGCAACTGCAGATCGCCCGACCCCCGGGGGCGGCCACGCGCGATCCCGCCGAGGCGGAGCGGATCGCCGAGCGAGTCGGTTACCCGGTGCTCGTCCGCCCCTCCTTCGTCCTGGGGGGACGGGCCATGGACGTGGTCCATTCGGCGGAGGAACTTCGGCTCTACCTGGGAGACGCCCTTCTCGCCTCGGGCGAAGCGGGCGGCGAGGTGCTCATCGACAAGTACATCCTGGGGATGGAGGTCGAGGTGGACGCGATCTGCGACGGCCAGGATGTGCTGGTGCCGGGGGTGATGGAGCACATCGAGCGGGCCGGCGTCCACTCCGGAGACTCGATGGCGGTCTTTCCGCCGCAGCGACTAGACCCGGCAGCAATCGCCGACCTGGTGCGGATCACCACGCAACTGGCGCTGGGCACCAGCACGCTCGGGCTGATCAACGTGCAGTACGTGGTCCATCACGGGCAGGTGCTGGTGATCGAGGTCAACCCGCGGGCCAGTCGGACGGTACCGTTCCTCAGCAAGGTGACGGGGGTCGCCATGGTGGACACCGCCGTCGGCGCGATGCTGGGCGAGACCCTGCGGGGCCGGCAGCTGGCGGTCGGCCTGCTCCCCCCTCCACCTTTGGTGGCCGTCAAAGCACCGGTGTTCTCCGCCCGCAAGCTGGACGAGGTCGATACCGTCCTGGGCCCGGAGATGACCTCGACGGGGGAGGTGATCGGGGTGGCGGCGGAGCTCCCTGCCGCGCTGGAGAAAGCGTTCTGGGCCGCCTTGGGATCTATCCCCCGTCGCGGCGGCGCCCTGGTCAGCATCGCCGACCAGGACAAGGCAGAGGGGCTCCCTATTGCGGCCCGCCTGGCCGAGCTCGGCTTCCGGCTCTACGCCACCCCGGGGACCGCGGGAGCACTTCGCCAGGCCGGCATCAGCGTGGTCGAGGTCAGCAAGCTCCACGCCGGACGGCCCAACGTCCTCGATGTCACGGTGACCGGCCAGGTGGATCTGGTCATCAACACCATCTCCGGCATCCCTACCAATGAGATGGAATCCGAGCGAACCACCCCGGGAGCTCGCCGACCAGTGCGCGACGGCTTCCGGATCCGTCAGGCGGCGGTGCAGCGAGGCATACCCTGTTTGACCTCGCTGGAGACTGCGGCCGCGCTGGTGGCCGCCCTCGGCAGCGGGGAGGCCGCCGAGGTCGAGGTGGCGACGATTGGTGAGCACCGCCAAGGGAGCCAGCGCCGGGTGGCGGGTTGAGCGAAGTGGCCCCGGCGAACGCCAAGGCGCTGGTTGGCGAGAGTGAGCTGGGACGGGCGGTCGACGAAGTGGCCCGGTGCACCGCCCTGGTTCCACTCCAGGGCAACCTCTTTGAGATCACCTTCCGGTCCGCTGAAGTGGCCCGGAGGGCCCGACCGGGGGAATTCGCCCAAGTCGAGGTCGATTCCGGGCAGATACCGCTGCTGCGCCGCCCCTTTTCCTTTAGCCGTGCCGATCCGGAGGCGGGAACGGTCGCCTTTTATCTGGGCGCAGTTGGGGTGGGCAGCCGAAGGCTACGGGGGTTCGCTCCGGGTGACCAAGCGCGGCTCCTCGGCCCCTTGGGCCGGGGGTTCACCCTCCCCGCTCGACCGGGACGGTCGGCCCTGGTCTCGGGCGGCCTGGGCGCCGCTCCATTCCCGCTGCTGGCCGACCGCTTGCGGGAAATCGGTGAACAGATGATCTGGCTCAACGGAGCCAGGAACTCCGCTGAGCTCTATCCCGATGACCTGATCCCGCCTGGGATCAGTGAGGTGGTCCAGTTCACTGAGGATGGCAGCCGCGGTCGACGGGGCCTGGTTACCGCGGGACTTCGCCCCCTTTTGAGTGACCTCGACCGGATCTATGTCTGCGGGCCCAATTCGATGCTCGCGGCCGTCGTCTCCCTAATTGACGAGTCTCCATCCGATCGGGCGGATCGTCCTCGGGTCGAGGTGTCGATCGAAGCGCCCATGGGTTGCGGGTTTGGCACCTGTCTGGGGTGTGCGATCCCACTCCGCCCCCCGACCGCCGCGAGAGATCCGGTGATCGGCCTCTGTTGCCGCCAGGGCCCAGTAATGCAGGACTCGATGCTGGACTGGGCGCGGCTCCGAACCCAACCGGCGCACCTCGAATGAGCAGCCCGGAGCCCGCCTTCGATGCTCGCGTCGACCTCGGCCGGGGACTGGTCCTGACCAACCCGATTGGCGTCGCCTCGGGGACCTTCGGCTTCGGCTTCGAGGTGGAGGCGCTGACCGGCATCGGCCACCTGGGGGCAATCTTCTCCAAGGGGACAACGCTGCATGCCCGGGAGGGAAATCAGCCGCCCCGGATCGCCGAGACCGCCGCCGGGCTGCTGAACTCCATCGGACTCCAGAACCCGGGTGTGGAGGTGGTCGTCCGGGAATACGCCCCGAGATGGGCTACCTGGCCCGTCCCGGTCCTGGTGAATGTCGCCGGGGCGGATATTTCCGAGTACGTGGCGGTGGTGGAGCGGCTGAATGGAGTCGGCGGGGTGGCCGGGCTGGAGTTGAACATCTCCTGCCCAAACATCGCTCACGGACTGGATTTCGCAAGCGAACCAGGTGCCGCCGCCCGCTGCGTCACCGCGGTGAGGGTCGCCACCGATCTGCCTCTGGTGGTCAAGCTGAGCCCCAACGTGACCGACATCGCCGAGGTTGCCCGAGCTATCGAGGACGCCGGGGCGGACGCGGTATCGGCGGTCAACACCTACGTCGGTATGAAAGTGAGCCTGCCCTCGCGCCGGCCGGTACTGGCCGGCCACGGTACGGGCGGGCTGAGTGGCCCGGCAATCAAGCCGCTGGCCCTGGCCGCCGTCACCAAGGTGCGCCGGGCGGTCCGCATCCCGGTGATCGGGATCGGCGGTATCGCCAGCGCCGCCGACGCACTCGAGTTCCTGGTGGCCGGCGCTGACGCAATCCAGGTCGGCACCGCCAACTTCACCAACCCCAACGTCAGCCGGGAAATCGCCGAAGGGTGCCGGGCCTACGCTGAGCAGCACGGATTGCGCAGCTTTTCGGAGCTGCGCTGGCCGGACCTTGACCATCCGGGCAGCGCGCCCGCTGGCTCTCCTCCCGACTGAGCCCTTGGGGGGCCTCTCTCCCACGCTCCGGTTGACGATATATCGTGGCATACTGCACCACGTTATATCGCCGCATGGGGAAAGGAGCGGGAGGTCGATTCATGTCCGAGTGGGGGATCGAGAACCCTGAGGCTCTCCAGTTCGATGAGGGGATTACTCTGGTCGCCATTGAACTCGTAGGCGGGAACTTGCACGTCACCGCTTCCGCGGGTCCGTCGTCGCTGGTGATTCGGGAGGTTCGGGGCCCGCAGCTGCGAGTCAAGCTCGAGGAGGGGAGGTTGGAGATCTGGCAGAGGCCTCCCGCCTTCTGGGGTGCCGGTTCGGCGCTGGTTTCGGCATCGGTAAGTCTCTCCGTGCCGTTGGGGTGCCGGACCCGGATCGAGACCGTCTCCGCCTCGGTGGTGGTGGAGGGGCTGGATGCGGAACTGTCGCTGAGGACGGTCTCCGGCGAGGCCACCCTCGAAAGCGTGCGCGGGCCGGTGACCGCGGCCACCGTGTCGGGCGCGGTCGCCAGCCGGGGTCAGACGGGGAAGTTTCGGGTGGAGACGGCCTCAGGGGGAGTCACCCTGGACGCGTTCGGAGGCAGGTCGGCTCGCCTCCAGTCCGTATCAGGCGAAGTGGTGGCCGATCTGAAGCAGGCGGAGCCGGACAGCTCCATCGAGATCCAGACGGTGTCGGGCGCGGTCTTTCTCCGACTTCCCGTCTCTCCCTCGCAGAAGGTGCGGGTGGATTCGATTTCGGGTCGCCTCACCTCGGCCTTTCCCGAGCTGCGGCCAGAGAACCGCCCCGGATCGCGCAGCCTGAGGGGCTCATTGGGTGCTGCGCAGGGCAAGGTGCGGATCAGCACGATCTCCGGAGCGGTCTCGCTGCTCGCTGGGGTACCCGCCTGAGCCCGATCTTCCGGTCCGGGTGGATGCGCCTGTACCTGGTCTCCCTGCTGGGGGACGGGGAACAGCACGGCTATCAGCTCCTCCGCACCCTAAAGGCGCGGGTCGGCGGCGGCTACTCCCCCTCCGCCGGCACCGTATATCCCCGGCTGCGACAGCTTGAGCACGAGGGGATCGTCGTGGCCCGTAAGGATGCGGGACGGATCCTCTATCGCTTGACCGAACTCGGCGAGGCGGAGCTGCAGGCTCGGGCACTCGAGATTCAGGAGCTGGAGAGCGAGCTGGCTCGGGTCTCACATGGTTCAGCAGCCCAGCTGAGGGCTGAAGTGCACGAGTCCGCGCGCGAGCTCCGCGACGAGCTGCGCACTCAAGCCGAGGCGCTACGTAGTCAGCGGGCTGAGGAGCCGTTCCGAATCGACCTGCGCCGGCAGCTGGCACGGGTCACCGCCGAGTGGTCCCGGCTGGTGACTCCCGACACTTCGCCAGCCCTCGCCCGCATGGCGCTGGCCACCGCGATCGACCTGGCTCTGGAGCAGCTGAGGCAGCTTCTAGCCACCCCCAGCTCCTAGCTGCGGTGGTGCGCTGCTGATCTCAGATGGCGGGGTACCCGCCTCGTCGATCCCTGCCCTGGTAGCCATTTCAAGGCGAATGAGGCATAGTTAGGCCCGTGAGCTCCAATCTGAGCCGCGCAATCGAAGCCCTGACTGATCCCGGCCGCCGGGAGCTTCTCGAGCAGTTGGGCGCCGGACCGAAGACAGCCGCCCAGCTGATCGATGAGCTGGCCGCTCCCGGACCCGTTCTGGTGGACCGGCTAGAGACCCTGGAGGGAGCGGGCCTGGTGGCTGAGGACCACACCAGCCCGCTGATTACTTACCAGGTCAACTCGAAGGGGGTCGAGGAGCTTCGCGACTATCTGGAGCGGATCGCCAACGTACCTCGCGGGGAGATCAGCGGGGTGCCGGTAGATCGAGTTCAACCTGTCGAGGCAGATCCAGACGCCCGCTTCTTGGTCCACCGGGAGATCGAGTTACACCGCAGCGTGGAGGCCGCGTTCCAGCTCTTCACCACCGGCATGGGTGAGTGGTGGCCCTTGGGACGACGCCACTTCGGAGAATCCCCGGCGGTGACCATCGTGATGGAGCCTACGGCGGGTGGTCGGTGGTACGAGCGGGACGACGACGGCAGCGAGTCGCCCTGGGGCGAGACCTTGGTGTTCGAAGCGCCCCACCGGGTGGTGCTCGGCTGGGCCGTGAACTCGGAGTGGCGTTACGATCCGACGGTTCGCAGTGAGATCGAGGTGACCTTCGCGGCTCAGGGTCCAGAGGACTGTTCGATCCGGCTGGAACACCGCAGTTTGGAGCAGATGGGTGAGGAGGCCGCCCGATTGCAGGCCACTTTTGATTCTGCAGGCGGTTGGCCCGACCTCCTCCACCGCTTCGTCGAGGCGGCCGAGCGCAGCGAGGCGCCCTGACCTGCCGCGCTCAGGTGCCTTCCGGACCTAACAGCTGGTCGATGCGCTCGGAGACAGCGTCCGTGAGCTTGGGCAGAACCTTCAGAGACTGAAGGTTCTGGCGCACCTGGTCGACACTGGAGGCCCCGGTGATGACCGAGGAAACGTGGAGGTTGCGAGCGCACCAGGCGATCGCCAGCTGAGCCAGGGTGCAGTCCAGCTCGTCGGCCACTGACTGCAGCCGACGCACTCGCTCGTTTTTAGCCGGGTTGGTCAGTTCGTCCCGCAGCCACTCATAACCGGGGAGGGTGGCTCGACTGCCTTCGGGAATACCGTTCAGGTACTTTCCCGTGAGCAGTCCCGAGGCGAGCGGGCTCCAGGTGGTGAGCCCCAGACCCCAATCTTGGTAGAGGCGGGCGTACTCCTCCTCTACCCGTTGGCGGGAGAAGAGGTTGTACTGAGGCTGCTCCATCACCGGCTTGTGCAGATGGTGGCGCTCGGCGATTTCGAAGGCAGCGCGGATCTCATCTGCCGCCCACTCGGAGGTGCCCCAATACAGGGCCTTCCCCCGAGTGATGAGGTCGTGCATGGCCCAGACCGTCTCCTCAATCGGAGTTTCCGGATCGGCGCGGTGGCAGAACACTAGGTCGACGAAATCCAGACCGAGGCGCTCCAGCGAGCCCTCCATGGCCTGCAGCAGATACTTGCGGTTTAGGGTGTTGGACTGGTTCACGTCGTCGCCCAGCCCCCAAAAGAACTTGGTGGAAACCACATAGCTTGAGCGGGGCCAACCGGCCCGGGCCAGCGCTTTCCCCATGATTCGCTCCGACTCGCCGCCGGCATACACCTCGGCGTTGTCGAAGAAGTTCACCCCACCCTCGTAGGCGGCCGTCATGCACTCCACGGCGAGGTCTTCCTTCACCTGTGCTCCGAAGCTCACCCAGGAACCCAGCGAAAGCAGGCTCACCTTGAGGCCGGACCGGCCCAGCCGGCGATATGGCATCTGCGTCAATTGACTTCCTCCATGGGAATGATCTCAGTGAATTTCGGGGCCGGTACGCGCCGGGCCGTCAGGCGGCGATCCATCCCAGGCACCAGCTGGAGGATAGCAGTCAGACTTCGGCACCCTCGCTCGGGAGACGGCTGATCCACCCGGCCGGGCACGCCGCCCGCGGCTCGCATATCCTGACCCATCGTCGACTGCAACAGCGCGTTGCGCTGCATCCGGATCGGCGCCACCCAAATCCACGCCCATTCCCGTCGCCGCCTATGTCACATCCCCGGGGACGGGCCCTGCAGCCCGCGCACCCGCCAGCGCTGGTCCATCCCCCCACCAGCCTTGGTCGCGCGCGACGTTTGGAGAGCGGTTCGCACCGAGTCAGGTACCAAGAGCCGCTGCGGATCCGTCGGCTGCTGAATCCGGGGCTCAGCGACCGAGGGGTCAAGTGCACCGTGACGGCCCACCGTGACGGCCCAGCCCTCGTCGCACTCCGCTTCAGACTGAGGGAAATACTTCGCTCCCAGCTGACGGCGACGGTGAGCCAGGGTACGAGCAGCCCGTGGCTCTCAGGGGGAAATGCTGGCCCTCGCGCGCGGTGATCTGCCCGGCTGGTTCCAGCAGATGACTCGGTTTTGTGAGCAAGCTGCCGTTAGCTGAGAGGAACCGCGGTCCAGGCACTTCCACCGTCGGTGGTCCGGTAAATGACGGTTTCGCCTCCGCTGTCAGGACTAGCCAGAGCCCACCCGTCGGTCGGCGTGGTGAAGGCAACGGCCAAAACACCGGATCCGCCCGCGGCCGCCGCGGCCGGAATCGCCTGCGTCCACGAGTGACCGCTGTCGCGAGTGACCAGCAAGGTGCCGCGCGCCAAAGCCAGCCAGCCCACGCTCGAACTGGTCACGGCCAGTCCAGCGACGTACCCCGCCATCGGAATCGTGCCCGTACTCGGCTCAGGCGTGACCCCCACCTGCCCGCTGGAGGCCGCCCGAGACCAGATTTGGCCGCCGTCCGAGGAGGTGTAGATGATCTTGGATTGGTTACCCGCTCCCGGCTCCCCACCGCAGGCGATCCACACCGCCTCCCCGATGACCGCGAAGGGCGGGGTTGAACCGGGTGCCGGCGCGCACGGGTCGGTCAGGCTCGACCAGCTCGCCCCAGCATCGGCGGTGCGGAACAACGAGACGGTGGTCCCGCCCCCACCCGCGCTGGCCCCAGTCGCCTCGAGCCACACCAGTCCGGAGGGGGTGGCCTCCAGCGCGGCGGAGCTCGCGAGTACCGAGGGCAGGCCCGGGACAGTCGTCCAAGCGCCGCCACCGAGGGGAGCTCGCATTACCACCAGATTCCGGTTCGGGGAACTGCCGGACATGGTGCAGTCGCTCTCAACAGCCCAGACGCGGCCGCCCACCACCGCCAGGCTCCGCACCGGTCCGAGGGTCTTCACCTCGTGCCAACTGCGGGCCCCATCCTGGGTCGCCCAGAGGCCGGGGCCCCAAGTCCACCCGTCCGCCCGGTTGGCGAAGTCGATCTCGCTGACGGAATTATCCCCGACGCAGATGGATGCGCCACTTTGAATTCGTGAAGCGGGCGGTGCGTTGACGGCGTGCCAGCGGCTGCCGCCGTCAGTGGTGGCGATGATCTGTGGGCGACAGTCGGCACCCGTCGAAGCACATGAGTCGCCCAGGGCAAATCCGTACGCTGGACTGGGGAAACTGAACGCTTGCAGTCCCAAGCGCGGCGGAATCGACCGCTTCGGGGGGGAGCTAACTGGGGCGGATCGGGTCGCTGACGGCGTCGTGGATATCGAGTGCCCGGGCGACCCGCCGCATCCGGACAGAACGATCGCAGCGCCAACTGCGAGTGCCGCCACGCCCCGGGTGCGGCGGAAGACTCGCTGCACCCTCAGCCCAACGATCCGTGACGTGCGAACGCAACTTGGTCTCCGGCTGGTGCGGACCGCCCCCTCAGTGGCACCCTGGTCGTCCGGAGAGCCGGAGCCGCGAGACCGCCGCGTCCGGTCACTCCCCCGTCGTGCCGTCCAGGAGTTCCCGCGTCGAGTCGGCATGGCCGGCGTGGCGGGCTGTCTCGTTGATCAGGTGCAGCAGCACCCAGCGCAGATCCCTACCCTCGCCCCGTCGGCTGGGCTCAGCCAGCGAAGCCATTGACCGCACCACGGCATCGGTCTTGGCGGCCCGGTCCCGGTAGGCGGCCACCGCCGTGCCCACCGAGAGTTCCGGACCCGGCCGAAACTCCTCCTCCTGGCGGCTGACCTCGTACCCCAGCATCGCCCCGTCGATCCACCTACATTCCACGTGGGTCAGATGATTCACGATGCCCAGAAGCGAGATGAGCCCGCCCTCGGGGTGCCAGCGGGCTGCCTCGTCGCTGATCCCTTCGATCTTCCGCAAAATCGCTCCCCGCAGGAAATGCAGCCAGCTGAGCAGCAACTCGCGCTCGTCGGAATTTCCGAGCGGGAACCCGAGTTCTTCCTCTTTGGACATCCGCGCATCATGGCAGGCAGGAGCACCGACCCGATTGGCGTCGATCACGCGGAAAGGACCGATTTCTCCAGCGAGGACCGGCTTTCGCCTGATTCGACCACCCAGTTCTTCGTCAAATAGAGCCAGAAGGCCAGCCCCTGGTAGCTGCCAAACTTCCGAAAGCGGCGTCTGATCGACTGGTCCGAGGCCTCGCGGCCGCTGAGATGGGCAAAGGTGGGGCGGGTCCATGAGTCGAGGATCAGCAGTCCGTAGCGACCCAGCGAGGTCAGCATGATGTGCGCGGTGGCGTACGGGCCCACCCCCGGCAGCGCCAGCAACCGGGTCGCGACTTCCGCGTCGGGCAGATCCGGGTCGTTTAGGTTCTCTAGGTTCAGCTGGCCCTCGGCCATGGCACAAGCGAGCGATCGCAGGTAGGGTCCGCGATAGCCGCAGCGAGCCTGGTCTCGGTAGAAGTCGAGCCCGGCCCGGGCCATCGCCTCCGCCGTGGGGAACGCTCGACCCCCATGGGGGTCGACCTGGCCCAGGTGGGTCACCAGCGCGCCCACCATGCGCTCCGTGCCAGACCAAGAACAGTTGGTGGTGCAGATGGTCTTGACCACATCCTCGAACACCGTCGGGCTCCGCAGCATACGGCCCGCGCCGGAGGCAACCCAGGCAAGGTTAGGATCATCTGCCACCAACTCGTAAAAATGGGTGAGGTCGTCGTCGAGCCTGAGCACATGGCGAGCGGTCTCCACCAGGTTCGAAAGCTCATCTGACCGTAGCTCTCCCTCCACCCTCACCTCGGCGACGCCCGGAGCTTTCATGACCAGGGATAGCCGCCGCGGCGGCGCCACAGCTGAACCCCAGGTCGTGGTCAGGTTCCAGGAGGTTTGATCTATCCGATTCGGCGGCAGCGCCGCCACCCCATGCGACGTCAGGGTGCGTCGCCAATCAACCGGCTCTCCGCCGCGGCCCCGGAGCGGCAGGGTGGCGACACGGTAGGCGCATGGTTCAATTTCGCTCAATCGGTGCTGCCCCGGACCAACTCACCAGGCTCAACGCTTTGTTCTGGCGCATCGAAGGAGCTCATCCCACAACGATTGGGGCGCGTCACTCCGATGTACCAACTATCTTCGAGGTACGCCTGAGCGATATCCTCCGGCGAACCGACCAACCTCAAGTCGGGTACCACCCGATTCGGGACTTGATCTTCGTGCGGCGGCCCACTACGTGGCGAGGGCGCCATGGTTCGTTCTGATCGCTGGGCAATACCCAGCCGCCGCGGCACCGGGCCGAGAGCGGCCGAGGAAGGGATTCGCTGATCCGCAAGTGAGCTCGGGCGAGGCACCCCAAAACGAAGCAGAACTATAGTGACCGTCGCCACGATCGAATCGTGGCGCGCGGATGATGACTCCTGGGCGCAGCCCCCATTGCAGTGATCGCCAATCCTGCTCCACGGCGGCGGAAACGATCACCCCAACGAACGTGAAAACCTCCCCGGGATCGACCCGTATGCTGGTGAGGTGCCAGGATTCCAGTTAGCGGCGTCGGGATGTAGTCGCCGAAGGTGACGGCCGTAGACGAGGAATTGGCCAATCCCCTGTTGGCGGAGCTGAAGTGGGTCCACGGCCTTTTGCGCAGGGACCTGACCACCTGCCAGGCGCTCGCGGTCTCGGTGACGGCAGGGGCCACGGCAGAAGAGGTTCGGGCCGAAATCCGGGCCCTGAAAGCGCGCGGACCGCTGTTCCAGCTGCGTATGAATTGCTTGCAATACTGCAGGTTCGTGCATGGGCACCACGGTGCTGAGGACGCCGGGCTGTTCCCCCGGGTTAGGCGAGCCGACCCGAGTCTCAACCCCATCGTTGACCGCCTCGAGAAAGACCACCGCGAGGTCTCGGAGCTGCTCGACGTGGTGGAGGCGTCCTCAGGCGCCTTGGCTAGTCTCGCCGACGCCGTCGAACGGCGACGGCTGGTCCAGGCGCTCAACCAGCTCTCGGACCAGCTCCTTGCGCACCTCGCTTTCGAGGAGGAGTCTCTGGCAGGGGTCTTGGCGACCTGGACCCGCTGGCCATTCTACGGCTGAGCCGGACGCCCTGTTTCGGCTGATGGTGCCACCTGTCACCGGAGTTGGGGAACGAACCAGTTGCGTCGTCCAGCCAAGCTCTGGGATCTAGTACTACAACGCTGGTTGGATGGGATGATCACGCAGCCAACGGCGACGATGGGAGGCGGTGGCTGCAGCCTTGCGCCGGTGTTGGTCGCGCAGCCAGGCGAGTGCGGTCGCCAGGTCCCACTGCACTCGGGGTAGTACCACGGCGAGCAGCTGGCGGACCTCCGGCACGCTGATAGACGCGGATTTTTCCCCGCCAACTTCGCTGCACCGCCTTCATGAACGCGAGTGCCAGCAAAGACAACGTGATGTGGTGGTACCAACCCCGCAGCTTGGTGAGTTCGTAGTGGTCGAGTCCGGTCTCGCCCTTGGCCAGTTCGAAGTTCTCTTCGATAGTCCAGCGCAGACAGCCGGTCCAGGCCATCTCCTCCAGGGTCATGCTCGCGGGGGCATTGGACAAGCAGTACTTCACCTCACCTCCCCCGACCGGCCTGCGCAACATCAACCAACTTTCTGGACCAGGCTGGTGCTGACGCTTCTCGATCACTCTCACTCGGGCGAACTCGTACTCCCGCGGTCCCTTGGCCCCTTCCGTGACCCGATGACGCACCCATGCCTGGGGGTTCAGAGTGGCAGTCAGCTCGGCCACGGTCACCGACCGTGGGGATGCGGTCGTGGGACGCTTCCTGGTCGTCAGCCGGCCGCCTTGAGACCCCTTGCGAGGGGGTACTTCCCAGGCGGGGTCCGTGGTCCAGACACCGGTGTTTGATGACACTTCGAAGCAGTACCACCGCTCCAGTTCGGTGACCAGAGTGCGGAGGTCATGGCTGTCACCATAGGCGGCGTTTCCAGTGACCCACTGAAAGGGCAAGTGCCCGGCCGCGTAGGCGTTCCGCACCATCTCGGCCCCCAGGTCCAGCTTGGTTCGGAACTCCAGCCCCTCGGGGATGGCGGCGCGACGCCGCCGGGCGACGGCGTCCCCGGTGAACCACTCCTTCAAGAGGTACAGGCGACGGTCCACCAAGGTGTGGCCCTGGCTGGAGGCATAGGCCGAGAACACGCCCACTTGGCAGTTGTCCCGCCGGCCCAGCGTGCCCGAGTATTGCCGCCCGACTCCGGCGGAGTGGGTCCCCTTCTTGGCAAAACCGGTGTCGTCGAGGATCAGCACCCCGCTCTTGGTGCCCAGGTGCTCTCCCACGAAACGCTGCAACTCGTCGATGCAGCCATGGTCATCCCAGGGAGAGTCGCTGAGGAACTCTTGTAACCGGCGGATCGGCACGCCCACCAGCTCGGCTACGTTCTCCACGTTCTTGCGCTCCATCGGCAACATCAAACCGGTCAGGTAGCGTCGGCTGGCGGCTCATCCCTCCGTCCGGCAGAAGAATCGTGAAAAGCGCTGGTGGAAGCGCTCCAACTCCAGGATCGCAGCCTTGAGGTCATCAGCATTCATCGCGGGCGCCCTCGTGTTGGGCACCATGGTTGGGATGTACGGAGTGGACGGTGCCCACCGCCCACTGTAACTGGCAAGATCCTCCTCGGGGACCATTTACCAGCGTTGTAGTACTAGGCCCGGTGACCACGGCCCTTGCCGCCAACAAGCTGGCGCTCCGCAGTCTGGCCACGCGCTATCAAGCACTGACCGATGAGTTGGCGATCCTAGACGCCGAGCTGCGCCGCCTGACTGAGGCCGCTGCGCCTGCCCTCTCCAGCCTG